>Ga0222422_100031_pt1 | contig 311433 bp, 238 predicted proteins | sample 3A1ome_FD_182469 | JGI IMG/M metagenome (GOLD analysis project Ga0222422, IMG submission 182469) | Enriched microbial communities from leaf-cutter ant dump, University of Wisconsin, Madison, United States - 3A110A (version 2) | ecosystem: Environmental > Terrestrial > Nest > Insects nest > Nest...
TTAAGCCCTAAAAGGCTCCAATCAATGAGACTGTTTTAAAATATCAAGTTCCAGCAACCACAAAAAACTGAACTGAAAGCGTATTTAAATAAAAGCAAATACGGTCAACTGTATTCAGGCATCGACAGTCCATAACTTTTCACTTTTAGTTTTTAACTTTTCACTTACTTTTAACTTTCTCCTCCTTTCCTAAATTTAATGTTCCCTTAACACAAAAGAAAACAACACCTTATAATTTTGTACCGGAAATATCCCAATAATGTATGAATGGTAAAATTCTGGTAATTGATGATGATGAAGACATCCTGGAGCTTCTGACTTACAATCTGGAAAAAGAAAATTACGAAGTACGATCAGCCGATAACGGGCTGAAAGGACTGGAAGTGGCGCGTCAGTTCCAGCCGGATGTCATCCTGATCGATATCATGATGCCGGTCATGGACGGTATACAGGCCGGTAAAGCCATCAAAAATGAGCTGAAGAATACCCACCTCATCTATCTCACCGCCCGCGCAGAAGAGTACTCGGAGGTAGCCGCTTTTGAAGCCGGTGCCGATGATTACCTCACCAAGCCCATCAAGCCCCGTGCCCTTATCAGCCGTATCCAGGCCTGGTTCCGGAAAGAGACGGGCAAAAATGCCGACAGCAATATCCTGGAGATCGGCGGACTGACCATCAATAAGGAGAACTACTCGGTAACCAAAGAAGACGGCAGCGTAAAAATCCTGCCCCGGAAAGAGTTCGAGATCCTGTATTACCTGGCCTCCCATCCCAATAAGGTTCAAAGCCGCGAGTCGCTGCTTCAGAAAATCTGGGGTGCCGATATTTTCGTGGTGGAACGTACCATTGATGTGCATATCCGTAAAGTGAGGGAGAAGATCGGGGAAAAGTATATCGGCACTTTAAAAGGCGTAGGCTATATGTTTACTGCCGATTAATGCAGATATTTGAGCTAAAATAATTCCGGTGTATGCTGCTCTCTCCCCGGTGGATTTCTTTTCTGATCGCAGTGCTGATCACCTTTATTACGGTGGCCTTCCTGCATTTTATACCCGGTGTAACGGTACCTATGCTTTTTGTGACCGGAGCCAGCGCCTTTATTTCGTCTTTCCTGCTGATCTTCTATATCATTGACCTGCTGGTGTTCCAGGAGGTGAACAGCATTTATCTTTCGCTCAGGAAACTGAAGATCAAAGACTTTGACATACCGCGTAAGTCCCTGATCAAAAGTGTAAACCCGCTGAAAAAGCTGAACCGGGAGATCTCCAATTATGTATCGCGGAAAGAGGAGGAAATTGACACGCTCAGGCGGATGGAGACCTTCCGCCGGGAGTTTATCGCCGACGTATCGCACGACCTGAAAACACCCATCTTTGCGGCCCAGGGCTTTATTCATACCCTGCTTGACGGCGCCATCGAAGACCCGGAGGTATCGCACAAATTCCTGACAAAAGCGGCCCGGTCTATGGACGGCCTCGAAATGCTGGTCAAAGACATCCTGATCCTGACCCAGGTGGAGTCAGGCGATATCCGGATGCAGATGGAGAAAGTAGACCTGGTAGAGGTGATCCGTGATATTTTTGATCAGCTGGAAGATAAGGCGGGGAAACGGGAAATTGCACTGGTGCTTAAACCAAAAGCCGTAAAAAGTGTCAAAGTAAAAGCAGACCGGGTGCGCATCACCCAGGTGCTGACTAACCTGATCACCAACGGCATCACGTACGGTAAAAACGGCGGGAAGGTAACCGTGGAGCTGATCCAGGAAAACCGCCATGTGATGATCCGGGTGACCGATAACGGCATAGGAATAGCTCCTGAGCATCTTCCGCGCATCTTTGAACGCTTTTACCGCGTAGACAAGAGCCGCTCGCGGGCCGTAGGAGGCACAGGCCTGGGCCTGGCCATTGTGAAACATATCCTGAATGCCCACAATACCCGTATCGACGTGACCTCCAAACCCGACCACGGCACCACCTTTAGTTTTACCCTGCCCCAGGCAGCAGAAGATTTTTCTTCGTAACTTTGCGCCAAACGTTTACCGATTTGGATTTAACCCGATTTAAGAAAGCCCCCAGGAACCTGAATTTTGAGGATCTCATCATTTTTGAAAATGAAAATTATGTGGTCATCAATAAACCGCCGTTTGTGCCTTCGCTTGACGAGCGCACGGCAGACAGGCACCTGAGCATCCTGAAGCTGGCCCGTGAGCATTACCATGATGTGCAGCTTTGTCACCGCCTCGACAAAGAAACATCGGGGGCATTGGTGCTGGCCAAAAACCCCGAAGCCTACCGTCACCTCTCCATGCAGTTTGAGCACCGTGAGGTACAGAAAGAATACCATGCCGTGGTAAACGGCGTACATGATTTTGACAGTGTATCGGTTTTCCTGCCTATTGCCATCGTAAAAGACGGTACGGCCGTGCGCATTGACCGGCAGCGGGGCAAGCTGGCCGAAACCGTTTTCTTTACTCTGCAGAAATTTGCCCGCCATACGCTGGTGCGCTGCATTCCCATTACCGGCCGTATGCACCAGATCAGGGTACACCTGCAATGCCTGAATGCGCCTATTGTGTGTGATCCTACCTACAACGGCGACTATATCTTCCTGTCACAGATCAAACGGAAGTTCAACCTGAAGGAAGAAACGGAAGAGCTGCCCCTCATCAAACGGGTGGCGCTGCACGCGCATTCCATTCATTTCCGGGATCTTGACGAAAGCCTGCTTAGCATTACAGCGCCTTACCCCAACGACTTCGAGGTGCTGGTCAACCAGCTGGTCAGGTTTTCTTCTTAGCCGCACCGTAAAAGTCACGGAACTTAAAGTTCTTCTTGACATTTTTCACATCTTCGTTCTCGGTATCGCCGAGCAGGAATCCCCAGGCCTCGAGCCTCGGACTGGCATCAAAGATGACTTTCAGGATAGCGGTTACCGGCAGCGCCAGGATCATCCCGCCTATTCCCCAGAGCTTTCCGAAGAGTAATAAAGCCGTAATGGCAACCAGCGCATTAATGCTGACCTGGTTACCTACCACATAAGGAGTGATGAAGTTGCCTTCCAGGAACTGGATCACCGCAAAAGAAGCGGCCACGGCGAGGGCCGAAAGGTAGGAATCTTTGGTAATAAGCGCCACCAGGATAGGCAGTGCCGAGCCTATAGCTACCCCGATATAGGGCAAAATGGCCAGGAAGGCGGCAAAAAAGCCAAAAAACAGGGCGTGTTCTATGCCGATGACATACAGGGCGGTGGAATTGAGCGTTCCGATAATCAGGATGACCAGCATAAGCCCCAGGATGTACCCTCTCACCACGGTTTTCACCTTATTGATGGTAGCCACAATTTTGTGCTTGCTGGTATCTTTCAGCCATTTAAAAACAAATGTCTTCAGGAAGTCGCGGTACATCAGCATCAGGAAAATATACAGTGGCATAAGCGCCATGCTGACCAGGAAGTTCGAAGTACCCCCTATGGTTGAGCCCAGGAATTGCGATCCGCTTTTCACGGCATCGGAAATGTGCTTCTGGCCTTCGGTAATGATCTGTTCTTTATTGATCCCGAAATTGCCCAGGAACCCGGCCAGGTCTCCCACCCACTGGTTGAAGCGGCTTTCCATCTGGGGAAAGAGGTCATCGAGGCTGATCACCTGTGTATACGCCGCATACACCAGCCCTGCTACCAAAGCCATGATGAGGATGATGCTGATGATAATGGAAATCACCCGCGGAAACCCCTTCGTTTCCAGGTAATTACATACCGGATACAGGAGAAAGGAGAAGAGAGCGGCAACAATAAACGGCACCACCACGTCTTCCAGCATATACGCGATGTAGACGATAATAACCAGGGAAACAAGTGTGCCGGCGAGGCTTCGGGGGGAAGCCGGTTTCTTAAATGTGTTCATCTTCAAGCTGTTTGAGATTGTCTTTGTAAATCCTATTGGACACTAAGATACTTACTTCAAACAGAAAATAAAGCGGAATGGCCACTAAAATTTGGCTGATCATATCGGGAGAAGGTGTTATAACCGCCGCTACGATCAGGATCACCACGAAAGCGTGCCGGCGGTACTCCTTCAGGAACGATGGGGTAACGATACCGATTTTGGTCAGCACCATAATCACCACGGGCAGCTGGAACATGAGTCCGCAGGCCAGGGTAAGCGTGGTTAAGATAGAAAGATAGTTTTTGATATCATACTGGTTGACGATAGAGGGGTCCAGCTGGAAATTCACCATAAAGTGAACCGCAAACGGCGTTACGATGTAATAGCCGAAAAGAACACCCGAGAAAAACAGCAGGGAGATAATCAGCACGGCTCCCCGCGCCGCTCTTTTTTCCGAAGCACGGAGCCCCGGCTTGATGAACGACCATATCTCCCAGATAACATACGGGAAAGCAATCAGCAGGCCGATGATGGCCGAGGAAGTAATGGCCAGCATAAACTGACCGGAGATCTCCCGGTTCTGAACGTCAAACTTCAGCTCCTGGAGGCAGAGGCTGTCGATGTGCAGAAGCCGTCCTATTTCGCACATCTTGCGGTAGGTCCAGAAGTCTACCTTCGAAGGCCCCATAATGATCGACCCATATACCCATTCTTTGATAAACCAGGCCACTATCATGAATATGAATATGGCCGCTATTGACCGGATCAGGTGCCACCGGAGCTCTTCCAGGTGCTCCAGGAAGGTCATTTCCTTTTCTCCGTCAAATTCTTCTTCTTCTTCTACGTGGGCTTGGTCTAAAGGCATAATCTTCTGCAAAAAGAAGGCCCTGAGGGCCTTCATTGGTAATTACTTAAACAGGGGGAACCACTTCATCCATTCATTAACTTCGGCACGGGTGGTGTTCAACACTTTTTCATTATCGTGGTTCATGAGTACCCGGTCAATCAGTTCCACTATCCGCACAAAATCTTTTTCTTCCAGTCCTCGGGTGGTCATAGCGGCCGCTCCTACCCGGATTCCCGAAGTGGTCATGGCCGGTGCATCATCAAACGGCACCATGTTTTTATTCACCGTAATATCTGCCCGGATCAGGGCATTTTCAGCCAGCTTACCGTTCAGGCCTTTCGGGCGAAGGTCAATCAGCGCCAGGTGGTTATCGGTACCTCCGCTGATCACTTTATAGCCTTTCTCCACAAACGCGTCTGCCATTACTTTGGCATTTTTCTGCACCTGCTGTACATAGATACCGTAGCTGTCGGTCAGGGCCTCACCAAAGGCTACTGCCTTGGCTGCGATAATGTGCTCCAGCGGGCCGCCCTGTATACCAGGGAACACCGCCGAGTCGAGCAGCGAAGACATGGTTCTTACTTTTCCTTTGGCGGTAGTAATGCCAAACGGGTTTTCAAAGTCATTCCGCATCATAATAACCCCGCCGCGTGTGCCCCGGAGGGTTTTATGGGTAGTGGTGGTGACAATATGACAATGGTCAAACGGGTCATTCAGAAGTCCTTTTGCGATCAGGCCCGCCGGGTGGCTGATATCGGCCAGCAGGATAGCTCCTACCCGGTCGGCAATGTTGCGCAGACGCACATAGTCCCAGTCGCGCGAGTATGCTGACGCTCCGCAGATAATCATCTTAGGTTTCTCTGCCAGGGCGGTTTGTTCTACTTTATCCCAGTTGATGAGACCGGTAGATTCTTCCACCCCGTAAAAGAAAGGCTGGAAATATTTACCCGAAATATTCACCGGCGAACCGTGGGTCAGGTGACCGCCGTGCGAGAGGTTAAAACCCAGGATTTTATCGCCCGGCTTCAGGCAGGCCAGGAAAACGGCCGTATTGGCCTGCGCACCCGAGTGCGGCTGCACATTGGCCCAGGTCAGGTTAAACAATTCTTTCAGCCGGTCAATGGCCAGCTGCTCCACTTCATCTACTATTTCACAACCACCGTAATAGCGCTTCCCGGGGAGCCCTTCAGCATATTTATTGGTTAAAACACTGCCGGCTGCGGCCATCACCTGCTCGGAAACAAAGTTTTCGGAAGCGATCAGCTCAATCCCGTGGAGCTGTCTTTCGTGCTCTTTTCCGATCAGTTCAAAAATGCGGCTGTCTGCGTAATTGTTCATAAATTTTCTCTGAGAAAGGAGGTTTGTTTAAATCCGCGACAAATTTAAGAGTTCTTTCGGTAGAATCAGAAAAATTTTATGCATTCGTAGCATCCGGCCCGGATTCAGGCACCTGCCGGCGGTTTATAAGCTCTTATCTACCTGTATCTGGTACTTGTCCAGCAGGCCGGCCAGCCCCGATTGGGCAAACCTGGCCTTCTTCAGCCTGTTCCGGTCCGGGTCTATAGAAAAGCCCGAGGCGGTCCGGAAATCTGCTTTTTCCAGTACACTGTTATCAAAAATAGCCTGCTGCAGGTTGGTATTTTCAAAAACGGCTTCGGAGAGGTCAGCTTCCCCGAAGTCTACCCCTTCCATGTCACAGTTTCTGAATTTTGTTTTACGGACCCTCAGCCTGAAAAAAGAAGAATGGTCGAGGCGGCAGTTCTCAAACGAAAAAGCCAGTCCGAAACCACTGGCTATGTCAAACCGGATTCCCAGCATTTTGGAGTCTTTAAATTTTACTTCCTGGAAAGCGGTAGCGGCCGGTTTGATCATGCTGAGATTACAGCCTTCAAAGACACAATCAATGAATTTAAACCCGGTGAAGTCACCTTCTGTCAGGTCACAGTTGACAAACGTGCAGTTTTCGTATTCTCCCCGCTGCAAGCTGCCCACTCCTTCAAAAACCTGTGTTTCAAAATACATATTGCCTTGCTGATTATACCGGCAAAGCTACAAGGAACTTTTTTAACTTTTCTTTTTTTATTATATTTACGTTTAAACCGGAAAATTATGGCTCAGATTCCCGCATATCCCCCAGAAGATACCGGCGTTACATCAGAAACGCCCGTACTCTACGGTCAGAGAAAATCAGAAACCAACTGAAGATGAGCCTTATGGCTTATTCTTAGCCTCAAAAATCATACTTTAGTAATGCAAAACTGGAAACGTACTTTTTCCATACTGTGGACAGGTCAATTTATATCTATCATTACCAGTAGCCTGGTTAATTTCGCCATTATTTTGTGGCTGAGCATTCAATACGACTCAGCGGTGATCCTGGCCAACTCGGCCATTGCCAGCTTCCTGCCCCAGGCTGTGCTGGGGCTTTTTTCAGGAGTATATGTTGATCGCTGGAACCGGAAGCTCACCATGATGCTGGCCGACGGCTTTATTGCTGCGTGCACCCTGGCCATCTCCATACTTTTTTATTTCGGAGAACCCCAGGTAGGCCTTATTTACCTCCTGATGGCGTTGCGGTCGGCCGGATCGGCCTTTCATATGCCGGCCATGCAGGCGTCAATCCCCCTCCTGGCCCCGGAAGACCAGCTGCTGCGGATTTCGGGTATTAACCAGACCATCCAGTCGGTTTCTACCATCGGCGGCCCGGCCCTGGGCGCCCTGGCCATCACTTACCTCGATATTGAGTACGTACTTTTGTTTGACGTTTTAGGTGCGGCGGTGGCCATTATATCGCTGGTGTTTATCGCTATTCCCAATCCCGAAAAAACAGCAGAGCACGCTGAAAGTGTATTTTTCCAGGTCAGGGAAGGCATCAAAGCGGTGGTTTCCAAGTCGGGTATGGGGCTGCTCTTCCTGTTTTCCATCCTGGTTACCCTGTTTATCATGCCGATTGCCATCCTGTTCCCGCTCATGACCCTTCGTCATTTCGAAGGAGGAAAATTTGAAGTAAGCATAATAGAAGTGATCTGGGGAGTTGGAATGCTGGTGGGCGGAGGTTTCCTGGGCATTTCCAATACCGGGATGAATAAGGTGGCCCTGGTCAATATCACCTACCTGGGACTGGGGCTGGCCCTGGCGTTTTCAGGACTGCTTCCGTCTTCCCAATTTATTTTGTTCGTGGTTCTCACCGGGATCGGCGGCATTGCTTCGTCGGTGTATTATGCCAGCTTCAATACCATTATCCAGGAAAAGATCGAACCGGAAGTGCTGGGCCGGGTATTTGCCATGTTCGGCAGCATTTCGCTGTTCCCTTCAATCATCGGCTTGCTGGGCATAGGCATCTTTGCCGACCACCTGGGCATTAACCAGACCTTTGTGCTGCTGGGGGGCGGAATAGCCTTACTGGGTCTCATCTCTTTCTTTATTCCGAAGATGATGGCTATTGACCGCAAATAGCTATAATCATGACACCACTTCGTGGTTAGGTTGGATTCGTGGTTAGGTTGGGTTCGTGGTTAGCGTGGACGGGTTGACAGCTATTTTCCGGAAGTTCAAAGGGTTGTCATAATGATACCCCGTTTTTTATCTGTGGATACCTGTAGCCATTGGGGCTCTAAAAATCCATGTCGGCGCGTACCCGGATACCCACGCCTGTTACTCCAGGGTGATCCAGGTACGTAAACCGTTTGACCACATCCACCCGGAAAAACTTCAGGATATTGCCTATCCCGAGGCTGCCTTCCATATACGGCTTTTCGTTCAGGCTAAACATGGCCGGCCGGCCTTCCGTATCGGTGGGAAAGGCAAATATGCCGGTACCCGTACCGGGCCGGTTCTGTGCCTGCAGTCCTCCGTACAGGATTTTGAACGTGGCAAATTCCCGCAACTTCAGCCGCGATACCAGGGGTATTTTATTCAGCACAGCACCGTTAAAATTATGTTCGAGCCGTAACGCCACAAAACGGTCTGCTACGAATTCCATAAAATTCATCATATTATACGAAGCCTGCTGAAAGGTATACGTCTGGTTGGCCCGCATGATATCGAGCAGGGGAAACGGGAGGTTTTTCCCGAAGGTAGCCCCAGCCTCCAGTGTGGTTTCCATATAGCCCAGCGGCGAAAGCAGGAAGCGCTTATCGATATTCAGGCCCAGCTTCCGGTAATCGTACGTACTGCCGTACAGTCCGCTGAGGCCCCAGGCACCCCGTAACGTAAACACAGGATATTGGGTGACCAGGCTCGACCGGTTGGTTTTTCCCTGGTAAAACCGCTCGTGCGGCGCATACCTGAATTCGCCCTTTATTTCGGAGGTGGTAAAATTAGTGACCTCCGTGCCTTCTTTAAGATAATTCAGCGATCCTGCCGGATTCTGAACGGTGTGCTCAAAGCCCAGCCGGTACGACAGCCGGTTTTCAAATTCCTGCACATACCGCAGCGTAAACCGTTTGTAGTATACCCACTTGTTCACTTCTCCGCGCGGAATATTCAGCAGGAAGCTGTAGTCTGCCGTATACCGCAGATTATTTCCGGGTATCTCAATGTCGTTCCGGTAACCCGCCATGATGTTTTTCATGGGGAAAACGTACTTGTTTTTGCCGGTAAAAGAATAGGTAACGGTAGCATTGTATTTCCATTTCCGGTCATCAAAGCCATACGCACCGAACCCTTCCAGGAAAATACGGTTGCTGAAGGCGGGCATGGTCCGGCCTCCCAGCCTTAGCCGGAAGCCCTCCAGCTGGTTATGGCCTACAAAAGCCGAGGCGGGCCCCATTTCAAAATATTTACCGGTGTTGAAATAGCCATAGGCCGCCAGTCCGATCAGCGCAGAAACGGTTTTGAACCGGCGGGTTTCTTTCAGGCTGTCGAGCATCCGGTAAATTTTATGATCGTAATCCGATGGCTCGCCGATATCTTCCTGCATACTTTTCCTGACAGGTGTTAAGGGAGCTGCCGCCTCCGGCCGGGTGTTCCGGTAGTCATAATAAGTGACCAGCCGTTCGGTCAGGATCGACTCCCGGCTCTTCGGTGTAACCGAAAACTCCATGGCCATATTGCTGACCGCCAGGTTATACCTTCCCTCGCTGTTCCAGTTAAAGCGCTGGGTAATTTCCAGGTTACGCACCCAGTTCAGGTTAATGCCTTTCCCGATACGCAGGTTAATTTCCGTAACCGCGTAGGTATCGAGGTCAACCCGCATATCGCCCCAAAACAGGAAATCGGTAGAATTGCGCGGGGTAAACAGCAGCTTCACCAGCCGTTTCTCCCTTACCTGCACGGTATCGATAATATCGTACATATAAAATGCCGGTGCCAGGTCAGCTATGGGGCTCACAAACTGGTTGGTAATCAGCATCATGTTATTTTCATAGATATCAAAAGGCTGGTAAGCGTGGGCTATGTACATGCGGATGCCTTCGTTATCAAAAATACTTTCATCGAGTGAAACCGCTTTTTCTTCCAGCACTTTTTTGACCGTCTGCCCTGAAGCGGTATGGTATTCGTTCAGCAGCTCCTGCACATAAAGCGGCAGAAAAATGCGCCCTTCTACCCGCAGGGAGTCAAAATTCTGTTCGAGTGCCGGAAATAAACGAACCACCGGGTGCTTCAGCAGCCTTTCGCGCCGGTTGACCAGCCCGATCCGTACTTTCTCGTGCTCTTTGTACCAGGCGTATCCCGGGTTGCGGTTAAGCGGTTTATTTGCTATCACATTCCGGATGAGCTCTACGGCCGGGTTTCCCTTGTTCCGGTATCGCCGCTTTTTTACTTTCACTTCCTGCAGGTGGGTAAAGCCGGCCTGCATTTGTACATCGAGGGTATCGCCCACCTCTTCCAGGCGGTAGATCCGGGTATCATACCCTACGGATGTGATTCGAAGCGTACGGGCGCTGCTGCCCAGGGTGGCCGTAAAAATGCCCTCCCCGTTGGTTTGTCCCAATGCCTTACCCGCCCAGATTACGGCACCGATCAACGGCTCGCCGGTGGCCGAGTCGCGTACAGCTATACGGATCTGCCTTTCCTGGGCATGCAGGTGCCCGTAAAGCAGGAAACCTAAAAGAAAAATGACGGGCCCGATATGCCTGATGCGTGTATTCAAAACCTCCTCAGATCTGCAATGTACTTCACTCCCCCCAATGCCTGCATATACCGTTGAATAACGGCCGTGCGCCGTGCTACGTAGGGACCGGGTTTAGCGGCCGACCATTTGTTCGGGCTGGGCAATACTGCCGCCAGGCGGGCTGCTTCTGCCCGGGTCAGGTTTTTAGCCGGTTTTTTAAATATGCGTTGTGCCGAAGCTTCCGCCCCGAATGTATTTTTCCCCATTTCTGCTACATTCACATAGACTTCCAGGATGCGCCGCTTGCCCCAGATCAGCTCGATCAGGCCGGTGAAGTAAAACTCCAGCGCCTTCCGGAAGTAGCTTCTGCCCTGCCACAGGAAGACATTTTTGGCCACCTGCTGGCTGATGGTGCTGGCTCCCCGCACTTTTTTCCCTTTCTGGTTATTGACATAGGCTTTTTCAAGGGCCTTGAAATCAAAGCCCCAATGGTTGGGAAAGTTCTGGTCTTCTGCCGCTACGGCGGCCAGGTGCATTTCCCGTGAAATCTCGTTATACGAGCGCCATTTGTAATGGATCTCCGAGTCCTGTCCCCGGAAAAGCGACTTCACTTTCCGGTCAATCATGGTCATGGTAAACGGGATAGGCAGAAATTTAAGCAGGATCACCCCGCCAATGGAAAAAACAAAGAAATAAAAAATTACTTTTACGAACAATTGCTTTACTGAGCCGAGGAGTGTAGTTTTCTTCTTTGCAGCCATATTAATTTTTCCTATAAAAAAAGGTCTACTAAAAGCAGACCTTAGCAAAAATACGATTCTTTTTTACCCCACAGATCCCTCCAGCGACACCGCCAGCAGCTTCTGCGCCTCTACGGCAAATTCCATAGGAAGCTGGTTCAGCACTTCCTTGGCGTAACCGTTGATAATGAGGGCTACAGCCGTTTCGGTATCAATTCCCCGCTGGTTGCAGTAGAACAGCTGATCTTCCCCGATTTTAGAGGTAGTCGCTTCGTGCTCCACGTTGGCTGTTGGGTTATTGCATTCAATGTACGGGAAAGTATGCGCTCCGCAACGGTCGCCCAGCAGCATGGAATCACACTGCGAGAAGTTACGGGCGTTATCGGCCCGCTTCGATATTTCTACCAGCCCCCGGTAGGAGTTCTGGCTTCTTCCGGCTGAAATACCTTTGGAAACGATCCGGCTCCGGGTGTTTTTACCGATATGGATCATTTTGGTACCCGTATCCGCCTGCTGGAAGTTATTGGTCACTGCCACGGAGTAAAATTCACCGATAGAGTGATCTCCTCTCAGGATAACCGACGGATATTTCCAGGTCACGGCCGAACCGGTTTCTACCTGGGTCCAGGAGATCTTGGAGTTATTTCCGAAGCACAGGCCCCTTTTGGTTACAAAGTTAAAGACACCGCCTTTTCCTTCTTTATCTCCGGGATACCAGTTTTGTACGGTAGAGTATTTCACTTCCGCATTCTCGTGGGCAAATATCTCTACTACAGCCGCGTGAAGCTGGTTTTCATCCCGGCTGGGGGCTGTACACCCTTCCAGGTAGCTGACATAGGCTCCCTCATCGGCAATGATCAGGGTACGCTCAAACTGCCCGGTACCGGCGGCGTTGATCCGGAAGTAGGTAGACAGCTCCATAGGGCATCTTACTCCTTTCGGAATGTAGCAGAACGAGCCGTCAGAAAAAACGGCGGAATTCAGGGCCGCATAAAAATTGTCTTTCACCGGAACCACCGAGCCCAGGTATTTCTTCACCAGATCGGGATGTTCCTGGATAGCCTCAGAAATAGAGCAGAAAATAATGCCTTTTTCCATCAGTTCGGCGCGGAAAGTAGTGGCTACCGATACGGAGTCAATCACCGCATCTACCGCCACACCTGAAATACGCTTCTGCTCGCTGAGTGAAATACCCAGCTTTTCAAAGGTCTTCCGCAGCTCGGGATCCACCTCATCCAGGCTGTTCAGCTTTTTCTGCTGCTTGGGGGCCGAGTAGTATTTTATAGCCTGGAAATCAGGCTTTTCATACGTTACGTTGGCCCAGGCCGGCTCAGTCATTTTTAACCATTCGTTGTAGGCTTTGAGCCTCCATTCCAGCATCCACTCCGGCTCATTCTTTTTGGCTGAAATGAACCGTACGATGTCTTCGCTCAGACCCGGAGGCGCCTCATCGGCCTCGATGTCTGTATAAAACCCGTATTTATATTCCGAGGAGGTGATTTCCTCCAGTATATCTGTATCTTTACTCATAAATGCATACCATTACTATAACTTAACACGCAAACCTGCAAATATGTTTCGGAGAATGAAAAAACTTAATCGGATACCTTAAAACGCAGCTCTACTTCATCCGCCACAAGGGTTCCGTAGGTGACATTCCGGGCTATCCCGGAAAAAGAAGACTTTTTGATCTCTTTCACTTCCAGGGTCAGGTTTTCAAAAGCCTGGCCGGCAATCGTGAAGTTGGCCAGCTTAATCTGATCCGCGTTTTCTGAAAGTGTCCATGAAGAAGATATATCCTCAAAGTTTGAACATTTTTTATCGGTATCCTCCAAGGTATAGGTTCCGTTGCTATAAAGTGTTAACAAATTATCTGCCCAGCATTCGTAGAGCGCCATTAACGAAACAGAGGCCCCCTCCTTATCCCTGGCTTCGGCAAAGCTCAGCTTCCACTTTTTCGACTCCGTACCGGTTAGCCTTTCCATGGGCGTTCCCTGAGTTTCCGGATCGTCTTTCTTACAGGCCAGGGCCGTTAAAAACAATATACATACGAGCGTGATCTTTTTCATGTATTTAAAAGTTTAAAATAGTGTGTGCCGCGGTTTTCGAGGCTTCACGGTCTCCCAGCGTTTCCGTCAGGATTTTATACTCATTTAACTGCCTTTCCCGGAATTTATTATCCGAAAGCAGCTTTTTCAGCTCATTTCCGGTGTTTTCCGTCGTGTATTCTCCCTGTATAAGCTCTTTCACCACCTCCTTATCCGCCACCAGGTTCACCAGTGAAATAAAACGGATCTTCACCAGCAGGCGGGCAATGGCATAGGTAAGCCCGCTGGTTTTATACACCACCACTTCGGGCACCCGGAACAGGGCGGTTTCCAGGGTAGCGGTACCGGAGGTCACCACGGCGGCATCGGCTACGGAAAGCAGATCGTAGGTGCGGTCAAACACCAGCTGAAATGTTCCTCCCTGCGAAGTATAGAACGCGCTTGGAAAGGTGGAGATCCCGGCAATCACCCACTGATACTCCGGCAGGGTGCGGGTCAGCTCAGCCATGGTTTTCAGCATGGCCTCAATCTCCTGTTTCCGGCTGCCCGGCAGCAGCGCAACCACCGGTTTGCTTCCCCGGTCAGCCAGGAAAGCGGGATCGGGCCTGAACTGCCGGATCTCGTCAAAAAGCGGGTTGCCCACATATTTTACGGGTACACCGTATTGTTCAAAAAAGGGCACTTCAAAAGGGAAAATGGCCAGCGTAAGGTCGGTATATTTCCGCAGCTGGTGCACACGGCTTTTGTTCCAGGCCCAGGCCTTGGGCGCAATGTAATAAAAGACGCGTATGCCCCGGGCTTTTGCCCACCTGGCCAGCCGGAGGTTAAAGCCGGCATAGTCTACCAGGATCAGCGCATCGGGGCTGAAGGCTTCAATCTGCTGCTGTGCCAGGCGCATGAAGCCCCTGATCTTTCCCAGGTTTTTCAGCACTTCCCAAAAGCCCATAAAGGCCAGCTCCTCGTAGCGCTGCAGTATCTGTACACCGGCCCCCTGCATCTTTTCCCCGCCCCAGCCGCACAGCTCCACCGCCGGGTCAAGCTGCCGCATGGCGGCCGCCAGGTTACCTGCGTGCAGGTCGCCCGATCTTTCTCCGGCTACGATAAAATATTTCATTTGCCAAAATATTCTACAAAATGGTTGGCGGTTTCCGTCAGCTTGATCCGGTACAGCTCAACACCGTATTTTTCCCGGAGCACGGGTTGCAATATTTTCCATACCGCCATGGCAAAATTCTCGGTAGTGGGAAGCTTCCCCTTCAGGAATTCCACATCTTCATTCAGATAGGTGTGATCTACTTTTGAAATGACCTCCTCGCGCATGGTCCGGCTGAGCGCTTTGAGATCGATCACAAAGCCGGTTTCCTCGCTCACTTCTCCTTCTACCGTTACAAAGAGCTCCCAGTTATGCCCGTGAACCCGTGAACAGGGCCCAAAAACCCCGAAATTCTTCTCCTCCGACCACCGCGGGTTATACAGCCTGTGCGCCGCGTTAAATGTCTCTCTTCTTGTTATCTGAATCATCACTGCAAAGTTCAGAGGGCAAAATTATTCTCAAAATCCGAGATTACACAATATCCGGCAGAATTAGTCTGCAAAAGCCGGGCTGTAGCGCCTTTTTTCTTTTTAAGCTTATTTTAATTTCAATTAAAATTCAATTAAATCTGGTGCTCAGGCCTTTAAAAAGCTTCCCCGGGCACTACAAATGCTTTTACTTTGCATGACAATAAACCCGGAGGGGCCGGCCTGAACTGAACCTGTTATAAATCATTACTGCGCTACATACACCGGGAAATCCCCCTCCTGCAGTAATTTCAAAACGATAAGGATAATGAAAGAAATCGTAAAGATCTTATGGCTGATCAGCGGCTTAGCCTTCCTGTTTACCGGATGTAAAGAAGAAGAAAAAGAAGACCCCGGACTGGCATTGCCCGTAAAAACCCTGAAAAAAGATTCTGCCGTAACCACTTTTGAGTTTCTGGGAGCCATTGAAGGAAAGGTCAACGTGGAGATCCGCCCGCAGGTAGAGGGCATCCTGGAAAAGATATACATTGATGAAGGTGATTTTGTCAAAGCAGGCCAGCCTATTTTCAGCATCAACGAGCTGCCGTACCAGGAAGAAGTGAAAAATGCCCGGGCCAATGTGGAAGTGGAAAAGGCCCGGCTGCAAACGGCCCAGATCGAGCTAACCCGCCTGCAGCCCCTGGTGGATAACGAAGTTATTTCTGACGTGCAGCTGAAAACCGCCCAGTCGAATTACGAGGTGGCCAAGGCCTCGCTGGCGCGTGCCCAGGCCCAGGAGGCCACTGCCCGCATCAATATGGGCTTCACCACCATAAAAGCTCCTGTAAACGGGTATATCGGGCGTATTCCGAAACGTATCGGGAACCTGGTGGCCAAAAACGACAGCCAGCCCATCACCGTGCTGTCAGACATAGAAGAGGTATACGTTTACTTTACGATGAGTGAGTCGGATTATCTTTTCTTCAAAAAGATGAGCCAGGATTCAACAGCCAAAAAGATCAACCCCAATGTAAAGCTGGTGCTGGCCGATGGTTCGGTTTATGAGCTGCCGGGGCGTATTGATGCCGATGCCGGCCAGGTGAACCGTTCAACCGGGGCCATATCGCTGCGGGCCACTTTCTCTAACCCCGGCAAGCTGCTGCGGTCGGGAAATACCGGGAAGATCCTCATGGAACAGCTGCACCCCAATGTGCTGCTGATACCGCAGGTAGCCACCTCGGTGATCCAGGACAGGACCTTTGTTTTCCGGCTGAAAAGCGATAATACCGTAGAACGGGTGCTGATCACTATCGAAGGGAAATCAGGCAAAAACTATATCGTAGCAGACCATAACCTGAAAGAGGGAGACCGGATTGTGACTTCGGGGCTCGACAAATTAACAGAAGGCGTTAAGGTAAACCCTATGACCGAAACCCAGATTCTTAGCCAGAAAACCAGATAAACGCATTTTTATGTTTAAATATATTTTAAGCAGGCCGGTGCTCGCTTCTGTCATTTCATTGCTGATCCTGATCTCCGGACTGATCTCCATTATGCGCCTGCCGGTGACCCGCTTCCCGGATATTGCGCCTCCCAGTGTAAGCATCAGCGTATCCTATCCCGGTGGCAACGCCGAAACCGTCGCCAAGTCGGTGCTCCTGCCGCTGGAAGAGGCGGTGAACGGGGTGGAGAATATGACCTACATCAAGTCGAGCGCAAATAACTCGGGCTCGGGCTCCATCTCTGTTTTTTTCAAGCCGGGCACCGATCCCGATATTGCCGCTGTCAATGTTCAGAACAGCATTTCGCGGGCGGTTAACCAGATACCGGCCGAAGTAAATGAAGCGGGAATCTCCGTGGTCAAAAGACAGAGCGGGAGCATCATGACCATCAACATCTTCAGCGATAAGGCCGATGGCCCCTACGACGAAACTTTTCTGCAGGCCTATGCCCGGATCAACGTTATCCGGGAGATCCTGCGGGTGGAAGGCGTAGCGCAGGCCACGCTTCTCGGCGGGCGCGACTATTCCATGCGGATCTGGCTTAACCCGGAGAAGCTGGCCGTTTACGGGCTCATACCCCAGGAGGTGATCAGCGCCATCCGGGAACAGAACTTTGAAGCTGCCCCCGGTAAATTCGGAGAGGCCTCTTACGAGGTTTTCGAGGCGGTTCTGAAGCATAAAGGGCGCTTCAGCGAGCCCGAAGAATACGAGCGCATACCCATACGCACCAACCAGGACGGCTCCGTGCTGTACCTCAAAGACGTGGCCCGGGTAGAGTTCGGCTCTTCCAACTACGGCAGCGACAACAAGGTCAACGCCCGGCCGGGTATCACCATCAACGTGTCGCAAACCAACAACTCCAACGCCAAGGTCATCGACCAGAAAGTACGGGAGGTGCTGGAAAACACCGCCCGGCTGTTTCCTGAAGGCATTTCCTACGATATTTCCTACAGTGTCCGTGAACAGATCGACGAATCCATCCACCAGGTGATCAAAACCCTGTTTGAAGCCTTTATCCTGGTTTTTATCACGGTTTTTATCTTCCTGCAGAATTACAGGGCTACGCTTATCCCGGCCGTGGCTATCCCGGTTTCTCTTATCGGAACGTTCTTTTTCCTCGACCTGATGGGCTTTTCCATCAATGTGCTCACCATGTTTGCCCTGGTGCTGTCTATCGGTATCGTGGTAGATGACGCCATTGTGGTGGTGGAGGCGGTGTATCATAAAATGCACAGCAAAAAGATGAAGACCTACCCGGCCACGGTAGAAGCCATGAACGAGATCTCAAAGGCGCTGATCTCCATTACCCTGGTGATGGCTGCGGTGTTTCTGCCGGTGGGCTTCCTTGAAGGCCCCGTAGGCCTGTTTTACCGCCAGTTTGCCTACACGCTTGTAGCAGCCGTATTCATTTCGGCCATTAATGCGCTTACGCTCAGCCCCGTGCTGTGCTCGCTGCTGCTCAGGCCTGCCGACGAAGACACCGAAGGCAAAAGCACATTTGCCCGCTACAGAGACCGCCTGTTCAAAAGCTTTAACTACGGTTTTGAGGCCTTTACCGACCGGTATACCGGGATTGTGCGGTGGACCACCGCCCATAAAAAAATGAGCCTGCTCGGGCTGGCCGTGGTGTTCCTTCTCACGTATCTTTTGTTTGCCGTAACACCCCGGTCGTTCATCCCTACAGAAGACGACAGCTTCCTGACCTACTCCCTGGCCATGCCCTCGGGCTCTTCGCTGAACCGGACCACCGAAGCCATCACCCAGGCCGACCGCATCATTCAGAAACATGCTGCCGTGGCATCGGTGAACAGTATTTCAGGCTATAACGTGATTGACGGCTCAACCAGTCCTTCGTTCGGGATGGGGTACATCAACCTCAGGCCCATTGCCGAAAGACAGTCTATCAACCGGGTGATTGACGACCTCCGCAAACAGCTGGGTACGGTTACCGATGCCCGGATCTCGGTATTTGCCCGGCCTACCGTTCAGGGTTTTGGTGACTTTGACGGGATTGAGCTGGTGCTGCAGGACCGGCTGGGCGGGGAGTTTTCGAATTTCAGCCAGGTGGCTGACGAGTTTATCCGGGAAATGAACCGGCTTCCCCAGATTAAAAATGCCTTTACTTCGTTCAAAGCCGATTTCCCCCAATACGAAATCACCATTGATTACCTGAAAGCCAAGGCCCTGGGTGTAAATACCCGCGAAATGATGCGCACGGTTCAGTCGCTCTTCGGGCGGGTGCAGGCCGGCGACTTCAACCGTTTCGGCCGTCAGTACCGGGTATATATGCAGGCCGATGTTCAGTACCGGGATGAGCCCGGCTCGCTGAATTCGGTTTTTGTCAAGAACAATAAGGGGGAAATGATCCCGATCAATACGCTGATCCGGGTAAACCGGGTATTCGGGCCCGAGATAGTCACCCGTTATAACCTGTTTAACGGCATCAGCATCAAGGCTTCGCCCGCACCGGGATACAGCTCCGGTGATGCCATTGCAGCGGTTGAAAAGCTGGCGGCTCAGAAAATACCGGCCAGCTACAGCTACGAGTGGACGGGCATCAGCCTGGAAGAGAAGGGAGCCGGCTCGCAAACGGCCCTGATCTTTGCCCTGAGCATCATTTTCGTTTACTTTTTGTTATCCGCTCAATACGAAAGCTATATCATTCCGCTGGCCGTATTGCTGTCTATTCCCACGGGTATCCTGGGCGTATTTGCTTTCATCAACCTGGCCGGGCTGGAAAACAACATTTATGTGCAGGTGGGCCTGATCATGCTGATCGGGCTCCTGGCTAAAAATGCCATCCTGATCGTGGAATACGGCATACAAAGCCGCAAGCAGGGTGCCACAGCCCTTGAAGCCGCCCTGACCGCCGCAAGGCTCCGGCTAAGGCCCATTATCATGACCTCGCTGGCTTTTGTGGCGGGGCTTATCCCGCTGATGGTTTCGGTAGGGCCTTCTGCCATCGGCAATAAATCGGTCAGCATCAGTGCTGCCGGGGGCATGCTCTTCGGAATCTTGCTGGGGCTGTTTATCATCCCGCTCCTTTACCTGCTGTTCCAGGTATTGCATGACCGGATCTCTAACCAATTAAACATACATCAGGATGAAGAATAAACTCTTGTTTCTCCTATGCATGGCAGGGCTGCTGAGCAGCTGTAAGCTCTCGCGGCCCTATACCCGGGATACAGGGGAGCTTCCCGACAATTTCAGGAACCAGAATGTCAAAGACAGCCTGAACGTGGCACGGGTTTCGTGGAAACGTTTCTTCAACGACTCTACCCTGCTGTGCCTCATTGATACGGCTTTACAGTACAATATTTCACTGGCCATGGCGGAAAAAGATATCCGTATGGCGGAAGAGCAGCTGTTTCAGCGGAAGGCCAACTTTTTCCCTACCCTCTCTGTGCAGCCCGAATTTTACGGGGAGAATCATTCTAAAAACCGGTATTCATCGCCTAACGGCAAATACTACGGTGAAAAAACGGCCCCTGATTTTATGTTTGTAAGCCGGCGGCAATACCTCTTCCCGCTGCGTTCTTCGTGGGAAGCCGACATCTGGGGAAAGCTGAAACGCATGCAGGACGGCGCCGGGGCCCGCCTGGCAGCCGGCCGGGAGTCACTGAAAGCCCTGCAGACCACACTGGTAGCCGAGGTGGCGGTCAGCTACTACAACCTGCTGGTGCTGGATGAGCAGCTGAAGGTGGCCGGCACCAACCTGGAGCTGACCCGGAACACCCTGGAGCTGACCCGCCTGCAGTTCAAAGCAGGCATGGTTACTTCACTGGCTATCCAGCAAACCGAAAACCAGCTGCTTACGGCTACCGCGCTGATCCCGAAGATCAAACGGGAAATTGCCCAGGAAGAGAATTACCTGAAAAGCCTGATGGGCCGCTACCCCGGTGCCATTCGGCGCAGCCAGAAGCTGGAAGAGGTGCATTTCTCCGATAATGTTTTTACCGGAACACCCATGGATCTCCTCAGGAACCGGCCCGATGTGGCTGCCGCAGAATATGATCTGCTGGCCGCGTATGCGCAGGCCGACGTGGCCCGTGCCCAACGCTACCCCACACTGGCCCTGAAAGCCGAGCTGGGTTTTGACTCCCAGGTTTTCGGTGCCCTGTTCAACCCCGCGGGCTCGCTGTTTTCTACTTTTTCGGGCTCGCTGCTGCAACCGCTCTTCCAGAACCGGAAGCTGAAGACCGCGCAGAACATTGCCGAAATTGAAAAAGAACGGGTGAATGATGCTTTCCGGGCTGCGCTGCTACGGGCCGTACGGGAGGTATCAGACGAGGTCAGCAACATTGAAAAGCTGGAAGAAGAGTACCAGATTGCCAAAGAGCGGATCGCCAATGCTAAAACGGCTGTGCAGAACGCTTCCCTGCTTTTCAAAAGCGGCATGGCCAACTATCTTGAGGTCATCAATGCCCAGAGCAATGCCCTGAATAACGAAATGGATCTTTACAATATCCGTCTTGATATCCTGACCGCCAATATTGAGCTGTACCGCAAGCTGGGCGGAGGCTGGAAATAAAACAATTACCGGAAGGCTTTCAGCTCTTCCGGTCTTTCCCGTTCCTTTTTTCCGAAACCTCCTGGATCAGGTCAGCCACCAGGCCGGTCCAGCCGGTCTGGTGAGAGGTTCCCAGCCCTTTGCCGGTATCGCCGTGAAAATACTCGTTGTACAGGTAATACGGGGTAAAGTTTTTGTCTTTGTCAAAAAGCTCCACTCCGCCGTTGTACGGCCGGTGCCCGTTTTTATCGCGGAACAGGTCGATCAACCGTTCCGATATCTGGAAGGCCGCCTCTTTGAGGGTAATAATCTCCCCCGAATCCGTGGGGTATTCCACCTCGTAATGCTCCCCGTAATATTCCGAATATTTGTGCAGGGAATCAATGATGAGGTAATTCAGCGGGAACCAGATCGGGCCACGCCAGTTGGAGTTCCCTCCCATGATAGAAAGGTCGGATTCTCCGGGGGTATAGGTTACCGTCAGCCGCTCACCGTGGAGGTTGAAATGGTAGGGATTCTCCAGGTGATATTTCGACAATGAGCGTATGCCATAATCCGACAGGAACTCGGTTTCGTCAAAGAGCCGCTTAAAGACCATTTTCATCCGGTGTCCCCGCAGCAGAGACAGCAGATGGGTTTCTCCCTTACCGGGTTCATACCACCGCGAGATCAGGGCGGCCAGGTCGGCGCGGTTGGCCAGGATCCATTCGAGCCGGCGCTTGAAATCGGGCAGCTTTTCGAGCATCTCGTCATCAATGACCTCTACCGCGCACAAGGGGATCAGCCCCACCAGCGAGCGGATCTTCAGGAAGAGCGTACGGTTATCGTTGGAGAAGATCTTATCGTAATAAAACTGGTCATCTTCGTCCCACAGGCCGAGACCCGATTTGTCCATCGGGGTGTTGATGGCCGCCGCAATGTGCAGGAAGTGCTCAAAGAATTTGGAGGCCATATCCTGGTAAGCCGGTCTTTCAATGGCTATTTCCATGGCTATGCGCAGCATATTGAGCGTATAGATAGCCATCCAGCCGGTGGCATCGGCCTGCTGCAGCTTCACACCGGGAATCTGCGCGTTCCGGTCAAACACCCCGATATTATCCAGGCCCAGGAAGCCGCCGCCGAAAATGTTATTGCCGTCATCGTCTTTCTGGTTCACCCACCAGGTGAAGTTCAGCAGGAGCTTATGAAAAACCCTCTCCAGGAACACGATGTCGCCTTTGCCGTTGTTCATCCGCTTATCGTGCTCGTACACCTGCAGGGTGGCCCATGCGTGCACGGGCGGGTTCACATCCGAAAAGTTCCATTCGTAGGCCGGGATCTGCCCGTTAGGGTGCATGTAGTACTCGCGCAACACCACCGACAGCTGCCGTTTGGCAAAGTCAGGGTCTACCTTGGCCAGGGTAACCGTATGAAAGGCCAGGTCCCAGGCGGCAAACCAGGGGTATTCCCATTTATCGGGCATAGAAAGGATATTGGCCATATAGGCGTGGTGCCAGCTGGCATTCCTTTCGTAATCGCGGCCCCTGAAATCAAAAGGCATTTTGGGATCCCCTTTCAGCCATTGATTGATGTTGTAATAGTAAAACTGCTTGCTCCACAGCATACCGGCAAAAGCCTGGCGCTGAATGTTCCTGAGCTCTTTGTCTTTTACTTCTTCCTGCAATATTCCGTAGAAATCTTCGGCGTCTTTCTTCCGGTCTTCAAAGACCTGGTCAAAATCTTCAAACGGGTTATGCAGCATGGTTTTGGTGGTAAACCGGAGGCAAACCGTAGTTGATCCGCCGGCTTTCACCATGCGTTTGTAACGGGCGGCCACTTTTGTTCCTATCTTGTTGGGATTGACCGCTTCCCTGGCATCCCGGATGATATACTCGTGAAAGGCATCTTTGACATAGGGCGTCTCGTTTGGCGTTCCGTATACCCGCTTATTGTTCGTATTGTTCTCGGTAAAGATCAGCTCATCGGCTTCTTTGCAATACAGCTTCATCCGGCTGAAATACTGGTGATATACTTCTACCTGGCTGTTGGATATACCGGTCAGGATAGGTTTTTTCTCAAATTCCTTGTATCCCCATGACCAGGTATTCCTGAACCAGAGGGTAGGCAGCAGGGTCAGCGGCGCCGCCCTGGTGCTCCGGTTATGGGCCGTGATCTTAATGCAGATATCGTCTTTTTCGGCTTTGGCGTATTCTATGAAAATATCGAAATATTCGTTTTTATCGAAAACGCCCGTGTCTACCAGCTCAAATTCGTCTTCGCGGCGCCCCCTTTTCCGGTTTTCGGCTTTCAGGACATCGTAAGGGAAAACCGCCATAGGATACTTGTACAGCATCTTCATATACGAATGGGTCGGGGTGCTGTCGAGGTAATAGTACAGCTCCTTGACGTCTTCTCCGTGGTTCGCCTCGTTATTGGTAAGCCCGAAAAGCCGCTCCTTTAAAATCGGGTCTTTGTGGTTCCAGAAGGCAAATGCCAGGCATATGTGCTGTTTGTTGTCGGAAATCCCCCCGATACCGTCCTCTCCCCAGCGGTAAGCCCGTGAACGGGAGAGATCATGGCTTACATAATTCCATGCATCGCCGTTGCGGCTGTAATCTTCTCTAACCGTTCCCCACTGCCGTTCTGACAGGTAAGGTCCCCACTTTTTCCAACCTTTGTTGTCATTCCGTTCCAAAAGCCTGTGCTTTTCCACGTTGGACATCATCTTTTCAAATTTCACTATTTAACTGCTTAAGGATTGGCCAATATTACACAAAAATATTGCTCAGCCTGCTAACCGGGCCGATTTTCTCTAAAAACAAAAGGATATTTCCTTAATATCAAAATTTTTCCTGGGAAGTTCAGACTCCACGATCAGCTGGCCGGTCTCTGAAATACCGCGGATAATGCCGGTGAATTTCGTATTGCCGGAAATATACTCCCGCTCTTCATTGAGGCCCAGTAAAACCGGCAGGTATTCCCGGCGCAGGTCGTCTCCCTGTTGAAGCCGCAGGTAATACTGTTCAAAATAAAAGCACACCTGTTCGGCCAGGGTATCCCGGTCAACGATGCAACCCTCCAGGCTCAGGGAAGAAGCCTGCAGGCTGCCGAATGTATTCTGGCTGATATTAATGCCAATACCCACCACCGACGATCTCAGGCGCGACTCCCGCAGGGTATTCTCAATCAGGATACCACCGATCTTCCGGTTGCCGGCATACAGGTCATTAGGCCATTTTATCCGGGCATTGGCCAGGCCGGCAGACCGCAAAGCCGCATGCACTCCCAGGGCTGCACATAGGCTGAGGTCAAACTGGCGGGCCATGTCGAGAAACGAGGTATCGAGCAGGAGGCTCATCATCAGGTTTTTACCCGGCTCGCCCTCCCATTGGGTGCCCCGCTGTCCGCGGCCCTTGCTCTGGTAGTCTGTAATCACTAGGGTGCCGTCAGTAAAAGTACCGTTCTGGCTTAATCCGGAAGCTACGTCATTGGTAGAATGACAATGTGGCAGATAAATTTGTTTTTGACCGACAAATAAACTTTTGGGCTGAAGTTTGAGCAAAATAAATTAATTTAGCGTTTTGAGTAAAAGGGGTCTGGTTTCCCGGCTCCAAAATTAACAATTAAGATTTTTGAATGAAGAAAAAGTTTTCAAGTGAGGCCTTATGTGATCTAATAATAAACGGAATACAGGAAAAGAAGGGATTTGATATTGTTAAACTGGACTTAAGAAAGGTACCCGGTGCCATAACCGACTTTTTTGTTATATGCTCCGGCGGGTCCGACACCCAGATCGGAGCTATTGCTGATTCTGTAGATGAAGAGGTCTTCAAATCTTCCCAGGAACTTCCCTGGCATAAAGAGGGTTTCTCCAACAGGGAATGGATCCTGCTGGATTACGTGAACGTGGTAGTTCATATATTCAGGAAAGACCGCCGGGAGTTTTACGACCTGGAAAGCCTTTGGGGTGACGCCAATTTCTCTTATTACGGAGATACCCTGGTGCCTTCGAAAGTACCCCTCCAATAACAATGTACCAAAATTTTAACGAAGTAAATTATGTCTGACGATAATAATAAAAGCCAGCCCAATTCACCACGGAAGAAGATCAACCCTACCCCGCCGGGCGGTATGCAGGGCTGGATGGTAGCCACGCTTATTCTTGCCATTATGGGCCTGCTCTTCTTCAATTCCAAAAGCGCGCTTCCTACCGTTCCTTATAAAACGTTCGAGGAAATGGTCACTAACCAGGAAGTGGAAGCCCTGGCTATCGTAAAAGGGAAAAAAATGGTGGAGATCTCACTCAACCAAAAGGGTCTCAACAATCCTGCGTACCGGAGCAAGCTGGGCAATGCCAAGTTTTCCAAAGGGCCGCACCTGGAAATGAGCGTGGTTTCGGATGATTCGTTCATGAGCAGCTTTACGACTTTCTTGAAAGAAAGCAACCTGCCTGACGACTACAAGAGCAAGCTTTACCCCGAGTCGGTGGAAAGAAGCGATTACATGCAGATTTTCCTCTCTTTGTTCCCGTGGCTGTTTCTTTTCGGTCTCATGTATTTCCTGATGAGCCGGATGTCAGGCGGTGGTCCCGGCGGTGCCATATTCAATATCGGCAAGTCGAAAGCCGCCTTGTTTGATGCCGATAACCGCGTGAAAATAACGTTTGCCGACGTTGCCGGCCTCGATGAAGCCAAGGAAGAGCTGACCGAGATCGTGGAATTCCTGAAAAAACCGGGCAAATACACCGAGCTGGGAGGTAAAATACCGAAAGGTGCCCTGCTGGTGGGCCCTCCGGGTACGGGTAAGACCCTGATGGCTAAAGCCGTGGCCGGTGAGGCCAGCGTGCCGTTCTTCTCGCTTTCAGGCTCTGACTTTGTGGAGATGTTTGTGGGTGTGGGCGCTGCCCGGGTACGTGACCTCTTCAAGCAGGCCAAAGAAAAAGCACCGTGTATCATCTTTATTGACGAGATCGACGCCGTGGGCCGGAGCCGCGGAAAAGGCGCTATGCCGGGTGGAAACGATGAGCGTGAAAATACGCTTAACTCGCTGCTGGTAGAGATGGACGGTTTCGGTTCTGATACCGGTATTATCATCCTGGCAGCCACCAACCGTCCTGACGTGCTGGATGCCGCCCTGTTGAGACCCGGCCGGTTTGACCGCCAGATCTCCGTGGATGTACCCGATATCAACGGCCGTGAAGCCATCTTTAAAGTTCACCTGAAGCCGGTAAAAGCCGCTGCAGAAGTAGATGCCAAGAAGCTGGCCGCCCAGACACCCGGTTTTGCCGGGGCTGAAATTGCCAACGTATGTAATGAAGCTGCCCTGCTGGCTGCCCGGAGAGGAAAGCAGCAGGTGGAGATGAAAGATTTCCAGGATGCCATTGACCGGGAGATCGGTGGATTGGAGAAGCGGAATAAGCTGATATCGCCGGAAGAAAAAGAGATCGTGGCCTACCACGAAGCCGGGCACGCCATTGCCGGCTGGTTCCTGGAGCACGCCAACCCGCTGGTAAAAGTGAGCATCGTGCCCCGCGGTATTGCCGCCCTGGGCTATGCCCAGTACCTGCCGAAAGAGCAGTATCTCTACCGTACCGAACAGCTTTTTGACGAAATGTGTATGGCCCTCGGTGGTCGTGCCGCTGAAGAAGTGGTGTTCGGCAAAATCTCTACCGGCGCCCTGAGCGACCTGGAAAAGATCACCAAAATGGCCTACAGCATGGTGACCATTTACGGTATGAACGATAAGCTGGGCCACATTTCGTACTACGACTCCAAAGGACAAAACGAGTATTCGTTCTCCAAGCCGTATTCGGAAAGTACAGCCAAGCTGATCGATGAAGAAGTGAAGAAGCTGATCGACCTGGCGTATTCTACCACCAAAGACCTGCTGGTTGAAAAACGTCACCAGCTGGACCTGCTGGCCAAAGCCCTTCTGGAAAGGGAGATCATTTACCAGCACGACCTGGTGGAGATCATCGGTGAAAGGCCATTCGATAAGCCAACGGTTTACCAGGAATTCCTGGACAAAAAAGACCCGGAAGCCGCACGGGTTTCCGACCCCAGACCGGAAGATCAGACTACACAAAAAGAAGCATAAAAAAAGCCCGGGTGACCGGGCTTTTTTATTATGCCCTACTTATTAATGCAGAGCCATAACACACAATTTTAGTACAAAAATCTTGGGCATTGCTTCTATTTTATTTATAATTGAATCCCATAACATTACATCCCATGCAATTAACAGATTCACACGGCTATATTACGGTACTCGATGCCATCAAAAAGCAGGTCAGAGTATCCCATCAAAAGGCAGTACTGTCTGCCAATGCCCAATTATTAGTTCTCTATTGGAATATCGGAAAATTAGTTTCAGAACAAGCCGGGAAGGCCGGCTGGGGTGCTAAAGTCATTGAAAAACTTGCAGCAGATTTACGCAGTGAGTTCCCGGATATGCGGGGGCTATCTTACAGAAATATTCATTACATGCGCCTCTTTGCCGAGGTTTACCGTGATGCTGCATTTGTGCAGCAGGCTGCTGCACAAATTCCCTGGGGCCACCATATCTTACTGATGGATAAGATAAAAGATCCTGAAACCGCAATATTTTATATGACCAAAACCCTTGAAAACGGATGGTCGCGGGATATCCTGGCTTACCAGATAAAGTCAAAATTTCATAAAAGAGCAGGCAGTACCATTAATAATTTTAACAAAACCATCCCTGAATCAGATTCTGATCTGTTCCGGCAAATCTTTAAAGACCCCTATATTTTTGATTTTCTGACTTTACAGGATGACTTTCAGGAAAAAGACCTGGAAAATGCACTCACCGAACATATTACCCGGTTCCTGCTGGAAATGGGAGCCGGCTTTGCCTTTGTCGGGAAACAATATCATTTACAGGTGGGCGGTCAGGACTTCTATATAGATCTCCTGTTTTATAATATTAAGCTTCGTTCTTACGTGGTAATTGAGTTAAAAAAAGGCCCATTCAAACCTGAACATACCGGAAAACTGAACTTTTACCTGACCGTTATTGATGATACCCTCAAAGGTGAGCATGATCAACCGAGTATCGGGTTGCTATTGTGCCAGGAAAAGAATAAAGTAGTTGCTGAATATGCACTCAAAAACTTGAATAAGCCATTGGGGATATCGGCTTATGAAATAGTATCATCCATTCCTGAAAACCTCAAACGTAATCTGCCGAGCATAGAGGAAATTGAAAGTGAATTAAGCCGGTTGCAATCCCGTAATCCCTCACTTCCCGCCATTCGTTGAACTTTCAAACAACCGGTATCAGGAAATACCCTGCATACGCTCTGATTACTTATTCTCGAATTTATATTCTCCTGAAAGAACCTGAACTTCAGAATTTTTCATCACTACCCCGTCTTTATACCAACTCCTCCCTTTAACCTGCGGCAGCCGTACCGTGCCAGTAGAATTTGCCGGAATTGTCACCCGGTAGGTAATGCCTTTTTCAGTTTTCTCCCAGGCAGAGCGGATAGTGCCGTAGCGGCCGTTGTGCTCTGCACTGAAAGTATCCGGGCCACCTGTAAAACGGGGTTCCAGGATCACATTCCGGAAGCCGGGTTGCCGGGGATCCGGCTTGATGCCGCCCGGTGCCTTGAACAGCCAGGCGCCTATTTCACCAAACATAATGTGGTTCATGGAGATATCGGATTTGGCGTCAATGGGCCAGTTTTCGTATAGGGTGGTAGCACCGTTGGCGATCCACCAGCCCCAGGAAGGGAACGTTTTCCGGGTGGCCAGGGCGTATGCTACCTCTTCATGGCCGTTATCGCTGAGCGCCTGCAGCAGGGCCTTGGTGCCCAGCAGGCCCACGTCCATCTGCATGCCGTCGGCTTGTACCCGCTGCGCCAGGTGATCGGCCACTTCCCGGCGAAGCTCTTCCGGAACCAGGCCCCAGAAGAGCGGTACCGCCAGCTCGGTTTGCAGGCCGCTGCCGTAAAGCCCCGTTTCACGGTGAAGGTATTTATCATTGAATGCCTTCCGGATCTTTTCGGCCAGGGCATTGTATTTCCGGTGATCGGCTTCCTGACCCAGCAGCTCAGCCGCCTGAGCCAGGATCCGGGTATCGGTATAATAGTACGCGGTGGAGGTCAGCTCTACCGGGGCTTTCGATTTCACCGGTATCCAGTCGCCCAGCCCCCAGCTGGTCAGCCCTGAAGGGTATAGCTCTGCAATATGATCTACGTACCGCCTGATATTTTCATAGTTATCCTGCAGGGGTTTTTTATCGCCGTAAAACAGGTACAGGTTCCAGGGGATGATGGCAATGGTGCTGGTCCAGTCGGGGCCGTTGCCCCACTCGTATCCCCAGCCGCCGGTAGGAATTATAGAAGGCAGAACTCCGTTAGGCTGCTGCTCGTCGCGGTGATCGGCCAGCCATTTTTCATAAACGGTAATGCCGTCAAAATTATACAGGCCGGTCTCACTGGCAATGTGAGCATCGCCCGTCCACCCGTTCTTTTCCCGCTGGGGGCAGTCGGTAGGATAACCCACCAGGTTGGACAGGTACGAGTTATTGGTAGCCTGCCAGATGCGGTTCAGGGTTTCGTCTGAAGAGCTTATCCGGCCTACGGGTTCTACATCAGAATGAATGAAATATCCTTTCAGGCTGGTACTGTTCAACTGCACCGGCCGGCTGGCGGTTACTTCCACGTATTGAAATCCTTTGTAGTTAAAGCGGGGCATAAAGCTCTCTGTGCCCTCTCCTTTCAGGATAAATATATCGGTCTGGAACGGGTCGGTATCGTCGGTGGGCCGGTAATGGGCATCAATATTCGACATATCCGGGCGGCCGTTGTCATACAGCCGTTCCGCATGCTTCAGCCGGATCACGGTTCCTTCCGGACCCGATAAGGTGATCCGGCTCACCCCTGAAATGTTCCTGCCCAGGTCAAAAACATATACCGTATCGCTGATCCTGTTCAGGCTTTTCACCGGGATCTCTTCCACTGCGCGGACAGGCGTCAAAGCCTGGGACACGATATTCTGAGAGGGTGCCGACCTCAGTGTGGAGTTTTTCCATTGGCTGTCGTCAAAATCCGGGAGGTTCCAGCCGCTGATCTCCTTGCGGGCATCGTAATGCTCGGCCGTATAAATGCTGTTGAAGATGACCGGGCTGAGTACCGTTTTCCACGACCGGCCCGAAGAAACAGTTTCTACCGATCCGTCCTCGTAGGTAATTCTCAGGTCCATGCAGAAAGCAGGACGGTTTCGCCAGGGAGCCCGGTCAAAATACCATACAGCGGTAGACTGGTGGTTGTACCAGCCGTTTCCCAGTAAAACACCGATAGCATTTTTCCCGGCTTTCAATGCGCCGGTAACATCGTGTGTAACGTATAAAATACGCCGGTCAAACCGGGTGTAGTTGGGATCCAGCACATGATCACCGATCTTAACCCCATTGATATACAGCTCAAAAAGCCCGCCGGCCGCTATGTATGCCCTGGCCGACCGGATCTTCTTCCCGGTCTCAAAATCCTGCCGGAAATACGGTGCCGGCTTCAGGCGGATATCTGTACCGTCGCTGATCCACTCCCCTTTCCAGTTACTTATTTGCATATGTCCCGTCTCAAAGTGTACCACTTGTGATTGCACTCTTCCGCCGTGGTTATCCCATACGGTCACTTTCCAGAAATACCGGGTATACGGCTGCAGGTTTTCCCGGGTATAAATGACCCGGTTATCCGGAGCATTAATTTTCCCGGTAGAACCCGCCTTTCCGGTGGCCACCGCCAGCGAGTCTTTTCCCAGCCAAACCTGGTAAGCGCTTTGCCCGGCTCCGCGGCGTTCATCTTTCTGCTTCCAGGAAAGCCGGGGCTGCGGAGTGTCTATTCCGAGTGGTGCGGTCAGGTATTCGGTACGCAGATCGTACACCTGGCTGTGCGCGGTGAAAAAACGGAGAAGACAAAGGCTGAGTAAAAGACGGTTCATGAGACAACATTTCTGGTTATTCCTGTAAAAATAAGAATTGCTGGCCAGGATTTTATAATTCCTTAATCTCCTTTCTTTGGAAACCGGGCATTTAAAAATCAACTTTAAAGAGTGAAACCAAAATAAACAACACCATGGAAGATTACGCATTGCACCCTGAAGACCTGGATTTCCAGGATTTTGAAGAGACCGAGTACGACCGGCTCGATGAGAAATGAGAAAAGTTAGATATTTATACTAATATCTAACTTTTCTCATTTAAACCCTATTCCCTCCTTTTTATTTCTTCTTCGTCAATACCGTTTTTTCATACGTATGGGCCTCCACTTTGTCTTTGCTGAAATACGCAGGAAAATAAGTATCCTGTGCCCAGCTTTTAAACAGGTTGCTGTAAAACGGGCTGGCCGGATCACCCGACTGTCCCGGTGAAAGGGTCATCAGGGTTTTATCCCAGTCACCCGTATCTATAATCACCCGGAAGGTGGCTCCGTGCTTCTGCGTGTCTGTTCCTCCTGTAGCATTGGGCGTGTAACTGTTACCTCCCCGGGGCAGGGGGCCCAGATTCATGGCCTCCTGCTCTTCGCTGCTCAGGAAATCACTCAACGGGTGCGTCAGCCGGGTATGCTTGTAAGCGGCCTGTCCATATTGCCATTTTTCGGGGTCATCCCCCAGCTTTTTAACCAGCTCAGCTATCGCCTTCTCAAAAGTAACCGTTAAAAAGGCCGTCTTGTCCTGAATGGGACTCTCCGGGTCTTTTATCCATTGGATCAGCTTCTTCAGCTGCAGGTTGACCAGGCCTTTCAGCTCAGCGGCTACAAGCGCAGCCGTGGCCTCCTGGCTCAATTTCCGCTCCCACATGGCATAAATGCCGGCCTCTACTGCGTCAGGCTCCAGGCGGTAATCCCAGGTTTCCAGGCGTTTTCGTGCATTTTCAGTCAGCGAATCTCCGAATTTCAGGCCGCTGAGCAGGGGTACCAGCTCCCGGGCCGGCAGGGAAAAGTAATCGGTTTGAAGCGCCTGGTGGTCCTGCAGCGTCATTTTATCTTTTGTGGCCAGCACTTCCCGGATCCTGTCGCCCCGGAAAGGGTCAGACCAGAGGTAGCCTACTGCATCCCAATGCGAATAACCGGGCGGAGTTACGTTTTCGTTGGCCGTGGCCAGGAATCCTTCCGGCGGGTTATGGCTATTCGGCCGTTCCAGCATGGGCAGGTAGCCGCTCCACTCAAAGCGCCCGTCGCCGGGTACAGGCACCATACCGCTGAAATTTTTTCTTACCGGTGCAAGACCCACTACCTGCCAGCCGGTATCGCCGTGCCGGTCGGCCCAGATCATGTTTTCAGCCGGAACATGCGAATAGCGCGTGGCTTCCTGGAATTCTTCCCAGCTTTCAGCCTGGTTAAACCGCAGCGAGGCCAGGTAAGGGGCTCCGCCCGGCTCCAGCCAGGCACACCGGACGGCATATCCTTTTTTATTGAGGGTATCGATATACACCACGGGGCCGTGCCGGGTATACCGCAGATCCACCTTTTCAGGAGCCTGGCCCTTTATTTTAATTTCCTCCCGGATGGTCTGCATCTCCTCCCACCGGCCTTTGTATTGGTATTGCGAGAGCTTCCCGGGATTCAGGTCATATACGTACAGGTCTTCAAAATCGGTTTCAAAAATGGTAAGCCCCCAGGCACCGTGCTCGTTATGCCCGATAGAAACGCCCGGAATAACGGGTTCTCCGCCCCCTATCACATTCCAGCCCGGTGCGGAAAGGTGCACCACATACCGGAGCGCCGGGAGAGAAACACTGCGGTGCGGGTCATTGGCCAGGTGCGGAAATCCGCTGGCCGTGCGGCTACCCGATACGATCCAGTTATTGCTCCCGTCGTTGTCTTCCCGCCTGTTTTCCACATAAGCGCCGTGCTCCGGGCCAAAGGTAAGAGGCCGGTGCGAGGCTTTGTACAGCTCCAGGATATCATGACTGAGCATTTCCTGTGTAATAGACGAATCCAGGCGGAGATCAGGCTGCCGGGGATGGAAATACAGGAGATCCGACACCTTCCGGTCACCTGCCGCTGCCACGGCCCGGCCGGTTTTCAGCTCATCTTCTATATTTCCCAGCAGTCCCTGGTGACGGGATATGACTATCTCCGGCGTCCATTTCTGCGGCCGGATATTCAGCATTTTAAATTCTACAGGAAGGGTATCCGGATTCCGGTTCGCCTCGTCAATACAGGCGTTCACCCCGTTTACATAGGCCTGAATAATGGCCGCGCTGTTCGGATGGTAATGGGAGAGCTCCTTTTGCATATCGCCCCGGTACTTAAACAGGCGCAGGCCGATATCCCGTTTCCGTTCGGAAGGCCCCAGGATCTCGGAGACCGTCCCGGTAGCTTGCCGCCGCCACAGCTCAAACTGGAAAAGCCGGTCTTTTGCGGCACTGTAGCCCTGTGCAAAAAACAGATCCGGCTCGTTGGCCGCATAGATATGATTGATCCCCCAGGTATCGCGGTAAATCTCTACCTCCTCTTTCAGTCCTTCTACCTGTACCCGGTGCTGCGCCGCAGCGGTCAGCCCGGTTAACATCAGGCAAATTCCACAAAACAGGTACCTGTTCATCCTTTCAATTTATTCTGTAATTCGTTCAGCTTCAGCAGTGCCTCTATGGGCGAAAGCGTATTCAGATCCAGCTCACGGATCCGTTCTTTGATCTCCTCTCCTACCGGGTCAACAGGATCAAAGAAGTTGAGCTGGTAGTTACTTTTCGGCGCATCGCTCAGCTTTTGCTTGTTCTTTTCTTTGGCTTCGCTCTTTTCCAGGGCCTGCAGGATCTCGTTGGCCCGCAGCACCACACTTTGGGGCATGCCGGCCAGCTGGGCCACGTGGATACCGAAGCTGTGCTCGCTGCCGCCTTCCTTCAGCTTACGCAGGAATACGATGCGGCCGTTCAGCTCCTTCACCGACACATTGTAGTTCTTAATGCGCTGCAGGTCGTTTGCCAGGTTATTCAGCTCATGGTAATGGGTGGCAAAGAGCGTTCTGGGCTTCAGCTTCGGGTTGTTGTGCAGGTATTCGGCAATGCTCCAGGCAATGCTCACGCCATCGTAGGTGCTGGTTCCCCGGCCTATTTCATCCATGATCACCAGGCTGCGGTCGCCCAGGTTATTCAGGATAGATGCCGTTTCGGTCATTTCCACCATAAAGGTACTTTCACCCCGCGACAGGTTGTCGTTTGCCCCTACCCGGGTAAATATCTTGTCAACCAGGCCCACTTCTGCCGATGCCGCCGGCACAAAGCAACCCGTCTGGGCCATCAGCACGATCAGCGCGGTTTGCCGCAGCAGGGCCGACTTACCGGCCATGTTCGGACCGGTGATGATGATGATCTGCTGGGTGTCATCGTCGAGATAGAGGTCGTTCGGCACATACGTTTCTCCCGGCGGAAGCTGCTGCTCAATGACCGGATGCCGGCCTTCTTTGATATTCAGCACCCGGTTTTCAGATATCACCGGGCGGCAGTACCCGTTTTTCCGGGCTACACGGGCAAAAGACAGGAGGGCATCCAGGGCAGAGATCACCCGGGCATTCTCCTGGATAGCCGTTACAAACTCTCCGGCCGTTACGACCAGGTCGTTGAAGATCCGGAACTCGATCTCATTGATTTTACTCTCGGCGGTCAGGATCTTCTCTTCGTATACTTTCAGCTCTTCTGTAATGTAGCGTTCGGCATTGACCAGCGTCTGCTTCCGGATCCACTCCTGCGGCACCTTTTCCTTATGGGCGTTAGAAACCTCCAGGTAATAGCCGAATACTTTGTTATAGGCAATTTTCAGCGACGGGATACCCGTGCGTTCCGCTTCACGGGTCTGGATATCCAACAGGTAATCTTTCCCGGAAAAGGCGATCTTATGCAGCTCGTCGAGCGCTTCATCTATGCCTGTCCGGATCATGTTCCCCTGGTTCACCTGGGTGGGTGCATCCTCGCGCAGCTCAGCGGCGATCTTATCGACCAGGAAACGGCAGTCGTTCAGCTGAGCCGTATATTTTTCAAGCGCTTTGTTCGGACTTTCGCTTAACAGCTGCTTTAAGGGCGTGATCTGATCCAGTGCCCGCTTAAGCTGCACCATTTCACGTGGATTGATCCGCCGCACGGCCACTTTCGACACCAGCCGCTCCAGGTCGCCGATAGGCTTGAGAATCTGGATGAGCGACTGCATCACCGCATCATCGCTCCGGAAAAACTCTACCGTATCCAGCCTTTCTTCGATCTGCGCTTTGTTTTTCAGGGGCAGCACCATCCATTTCCGTAACAGCCGGGCACCCATGGGTGTAATGGTCTGGTCCAGTACTTCAATCAGCGGAACGCCGCCTTCGTACTGGGCAAAAAGTAGCTCGAGGTTGCGGATGGTGAAGCGGTCGAGCCACACGTAATGGTCCTTATCCAGCCGGTTCAACCGGCTGATATGGCTCATTTCCCGGTGCTCGGTGTCGTTCAGGTATTGCAGGATCACCCCGGCGGCCGTGATGCCTTCCCGCAGGTTTTCCACGCCAAACCCTTTCAGATTACTGGTTTTAAAATGCTTGATCAGCAGCTCGTACGAAAAATCATACGCGTATACCCAGTCTTCAAAGGTATAGGTATTGTATTTCTCACCGAAGATGTGCTCAAACCGTTTCCTGTGTTTTTTGCAGTAGAGTATTTCGGCCGGGCTAAAGCCCTGAATCAGCTTATCTACATAGGCCGTGGTACCTTCGGTGGTAAAAAATTCTCCCGTACTGATGTCGAGAAACGCCACCCCCAGCAGGTCATCACCGGCAAAATGCACCGAAGCCAGGTAATTGTTCTGGCGTACATCCAGTACATTGTCGTTAAAAGAAACACCGGGGGTAACCAGTTCGGTTACTCCGCGTTTTACAATTCCCTTTACCGACTTCGGGTCCTCCAACTGGTCACAGATGGCCACCCGCTGCCCGGCACGCACCAGCCGGGGCAGGTAAGTATCCAGCGAATGGTGCGGGAAACCGGCCAGCTCGTCGTTTGACCCGCCGTTATTCCGCCGGGTCAGCACAATGCCCAGGATCTTCGAAGCTTTGATGGCGTCTTCCCCGAAAGTCTCATAAAAATCCCCAACCCGGAAGAGCAGCATGGCGCCGGGATATTTGGCCTTAATCTGGTTATACTGTTTGTTTAAGGGTGTTTCCTTTGGTTCGGCGGCTTTGGCCATTCTGTTCGTGTTTGTTTAGATTCCCTTCAAAATTATGAATTTTTGGGCGGAAAGTGAAATTTAGGTTTCAATACCTTTACTTTGGGCGGATTTCCGGGTTTTTATAGTAAATTCGCACCTTCAAATCAGAAAATCAGCACAGTGCAGATCGATAAGAGATTAAGAGCTTTAGCGGTGGTTTTGCCCCAGTTTCATCCTTTCCCCGAAAACGATGCCTGGTGGGGAAAGGGCTTTACGGAGTGGACCAACACGGTGAAGGCACGGCCGCGTTTCAAAGGCCATTACCAGCCTCACCTGCCGGCTGATCTGGGTTTTTATGACCTGCGCCTGCTGCAATCACTGGCCGACCAGGCCGATCTGGCCCGGGAATACGGCCTTTACGGCTTCTGCTATTACCATTACTGGTTTAACGGCAAGCGGCTGATGGAACGCCCGGTAGATGAGATCCTGGCTTCAGGCCGGCCCGATTTCCCTTTCATGCTGGCCTGGGCCAATGAAAACTGGTCGCGCCGCTGGGACGGCAAAGATAAGGAAGTGCTCATGGAGCAGCACTATTCGGAAGAAGACCACCGGAACCATGCGCAGTATCTATGCACCCGTGTTTTCAGCGACAAGCGGTATATCCGGATCAACAACAAGCCTTTTTTCCTGTTTTATAATACACATATCATTCCCGACCTGAAGAAAACAGTAGAGATCTGGCGGGAAGTGGCCCGCCAAAACGGCTTTGACGACCTTTACCTCGGCGGCATACTCACGTCTTCCGAGTTTGAGGTAAGCGCCGCCGAAACAGGGCTGGACATCGTGATCGACTGGCAGCCCGACTGGACCCACCTGAAAGTGGTGCCGGGGTTCACAGACCGCCTGAAAAATAAATTTTCCCTGGGGCAGACCTTCCGGAAAATCGATTATGCCGAAGTGGTCAGGCGGATGAAAAACAAGCCCCGCCTGCTGCAAAAGCACTTCAGGGCGCTTGTGCCGGGCTGGGACAACAGTGCACGGCGGAAAAATGACGCCTTCATCATGCACAACGCTACGCCTGAGCTATACCAGGACTGGCTGGAAGACGTTTGTTCTCAAAGCGAGGTCTATTCGCCCGAAGAAAACTTTGTATTTATCAATGCCTGGAACGAATGGGCCGAAGGGAACCACCTGGAGCCTGACCAGAAATGGAAGCGGGCTTTCCTGGAGGCAACCCAACGGGTTTTAACGAAGTATAGCCATGAGCAGTGAGACAAGCGCTATGAGAAACAGGCAACCCGGCAGGCCGGACGTTACGGGGTGGCCATCCGCCCTGCGCAAAAGCGCATCGCTCAAGGCCTGCAGCGCAAAGCTAATCTTATACACATGAAAAAAATAAAAGACCTGATCCAGTGGCTCGCACATCGCTTCGGGTATCACGTTCAAAGTAAAAACGGGATATCGGGCGACATGAGCCTCTTTTTGAAAAGCCTGAAAACCCGTGGTCTTACCCTACGTACTATCCTGGATGTAGGTGCCCACAAAGGCGACTGGAGCGTGCTGGCTGCCCGGATTTTACCCGAAGCCACCTACTACCTGATCGAACCCCAGGAAGAGCTGAAGCCGGAAATCGATAAATTTCTTGCCCGTCACAAAGGCAGGGTGTTTTTTGGCGGTGCCGGTGCCGAAGACGGTGAGCTCACCCTCACCATGTGGGAAGATTTTGCCGGGTCTTCTTTCCTGCCCCAAGCCGGGCAGGGCGGTGGAAGAATGCAAAAGAAGGTACCCATTTACAGCATCGACGGGCTCATTGCCCGCGGTGAAATGCCGGTTCCCGACATTTGCAAGATCGATGTGCAGGGATTTGAGATCGAAGTGCTGAAAGGTGCCGCCGGCATCTTCGGAAAAACCGAGGTATTTATCCTGGAGGCTTCCCTCTTTAAATTTTCGCCTGATCAGCCCCTCCTGCATGACCTTATTGCCTACATGACCCAGCGGGGCTATGTGATCTACGACTTTGCCGGCTTTACCAACCGCCCGCTGGACATGGCGCTCGGGCAGCTCGACATTTGTTTTGTCAAAGAAGACAGTATACTCAGAAAAAGCCACGGATGGGCCTGATATGCCGAAAGTTTCTGTCATAATGCCCAATTACAACCATGCTGCTTACCTGCCCGAAAGGCTGGAGAGCATCCTGGGGCAGGATTTCAGCGACTTCGAGGTGATCCTCCTCGATGATCATTCTTCGGATAACAGTACAGACATCCTGGAGAAATACGCTTCCGATAAGCGGGTTTCCCATTTCATCATAAATGAAAGCAATTCAGGTTCCACGTTCATCCAGTGGGAAAAGGGCCTCAGCCTGGCCCGCGGCGAATACATCTGGATAGCCGAGAGCGACGACATAGCTGCACCCCGTTTCCTGTCAGAGGCCGTTGAGGTACTTGACCGGGACAAAGATACCGGCGTGGTCTTTAGCTCTTCCGTATGGATCGATGAGAACGGCACCGAAATTCACCGGCCCGGCCATGAGTCGGGTGACCGCCGGTGGAGCGGCAGCGAGCTGGTCCGGAGCGAATTCCTGAACGGCCCGCTGATCTACAATGCCAGCTCGGCCGTATTCCGGAAAAACCGGGTAGCCGGGGTAGATTTCGGCACCCTGCGTACTTTCCGGTACACCGGCGACTGGATGTTCTGGGTACAGGTAGCCGCCGGTACCCGGGTAGTAAGGCTCGACAGGCGGCTTAACTTTTTCCGGAGACATGCCGGCAATGTCTCCTTTAAATCGGAACGTGAAGGACTGCTCTTTACGGAGGGCTTCCGCGTGATCCGGTACATTTATGCCCATTACCCCGTACCTTTCGCCGTACGCCGGAAAACCGCCCTGCGGTGGGCGCGGAAGATCGGGAACGCAGAAATACCTGCGGGGCTTCCTCCCGAAGTACGATTGTATCACCGTCTATTCCGGATTTTTACATGAAAGGCATTTCAGTTATCATAGCGTGTTATAACAGCGAACGGGTCATTCCCGAAACCCTCCGGCACCTGCAGGCCCAGCAGGATTTCGAGGGGATTGCGTGGGAAGTGGTGCTGGTCAACAACAATTCTACCGACCAAACGGCGGAGATAGCAGAAGCCGTATGGAATGAAAACCCGGTAGTGCCCCTCCGGATTATCCCCGAGCCCCGGATGGGTGAGGCCAATGCCCGCAAAGCCGGTATCAAAGCCGCCCGCTACAGCATTCTCAGCGTGGTAGATGACGACAACCGGGTGGCACCCGACTGGATAAGAACCATCTTCAAGTACTACAAAGACCCGAAAATCGGCCTGATCGGCTGTGCCGGCGAAGGCGACTTTGAGGCGCCCCTGCCCGCGTGGTTCAAAGAAAATGAGCATGCCTTTGCCATCGGGAAGCTCTACGAGGGTACCTTCACCGATATCACGGAAGATGCGCTGGTGCCCGGTGCCGGGCTGAGCGTACGGAAAGAGGTGTACGATCACCTCTATGCACTGAACTGGCAGCCTTTCCTGGAAGGGCGGGTGGGCAACCGGCAGAGCGCGGGTGCCGACAGTGAAATGTGCTTTATCACGCGCCTGCTGGGCTATAAAATTTATTACTCGAACGAGCTGCATTTCAAGCATTTTACAGCCGCGAACCGCATTACCTGGGAGCGGCTGAAGAACATGACCTACGGTTTCGGCGCAGCGGATGTGTTTGTGCTGGTTTACCAGATCCACTACCTCGAAAATACGGGGAGGAAGTCGCTCATGACCACCCTCCGGAAAAAGTGGTGGTTCAATTATATCGGGAAGAAATTTGCCTTTTTCACAAAACGGGGCACTATTAAAGATCCCGGCCAGCGCGAGCTGTTCGGGATTCGTAACCGGGCCTTTTGCGAAACCCTGCTGCAGGAGAAAAAACGTTTTGCGGAGGCCTTTGACCGCCTTGACAAAATACCAAAGCTGAAGCCCTGACCCATGTTTTTTGAACGTTTCCTTTCGGCAGATCCCTCCCGCACCGCGCTGAAATACCGGGGCCGGGAGATCAGCTATGGGGAGTTGTACCGGCAGGTTCAGAACAGGGCCGCCTGGCTGCGGCAGCACCCGGCCGATTACCTGCTTTGCCACTCTTCGGAAGCCGAAAACCTGATCAGCTTCCTGGCCCTGATGCATACCGGTCAAAAAGGGGTGTTCAGCGGCCGGAACATCACGCGTGAACAGAAGCTGGCCTATGCTGAAAAGTACAACCTGGGCCTGCTCGACTTCCTGCCGCCGGTGCCTGAAACGGCACCTGTACCGCCCTATCTGCCGGCCGGAAGCGATTGTTTCCTCGGCATTATTTCCCCGGAAAAAAACCGCGTCATCTGGAAAGATTATCACGCCTGGTTCAGTGCCTTCCCGGCCCAGTCGGAAGTTTTCGGCATGAGCCGCGAAGACCGGGTAATGGTGGTTGATGCCCTGGCCTATTCTGCCAACCTCAATACCGTTATTCACGCCCTATGGCTGGGGGCTACAGTAGTGCTGACGCCGCTGCGTGAGGCCGCCAACTGGGGCAATATCCTCCGGCAGGAAAAAATCACCAGCCTGTTCCTGGTGCCGTCGCATTACCGCCTGCTGCCTGAAAACAGGGTATTTCCCGGCGTCAGCTCGGCTGTCAGTGCAGGAGAAAAGCTGGATCCCGTACTGGCGGAAAAGCTGCTGCGGGTCTTCCCGGAGGCCCGGCTTACCGAATACTACGGCGCGGCTGAGCTGGGCCATATCAGCTATATACAGGGCCACGAAATTGTGGAAAGGCCGGCTTCTGTGGGCAAGCCCTTTCCCGGCGTAAGCATCCGTATCCGGAATGAAAAAATCTGGGTGGAAAGCCCGTACGTTTCTCCCGGATACCGGCACACGCCCACGGTTTCCGACCTGGGCTTTATTGACCCGGAAGGGCACCTGTGCCTGCTGGGGCGTAACGGGCAGATGTTTCACCGCCGCCGGCCGAACCCTTTCGCAGAAGAGATCGGGAATGCGGCCGGAACCGGTCTGCCGGTAACGGAACCCGCACCGGCCCCTGTTACGCTTCCTACCCTCCTGCTGAGCCGGGAAGAGCCCCTGAGCCAGGACGAATTGCAGATCTTCCTGTTAAAAAAAACGATTCCATCCATACGTCTGCCGTACATTCCCCGTGACCTCCCCTCAGCAAAAGTAAATTTCAAAATACGGCCCAAAAAGCCGGTAGACGAAGACCCCTTCTCTCTCCTGTCTCAATACTTTGTGACCTTTGTGCAAAACCCTTTGTGACCCTTTGTGAAACTTTATGACTTTGTGTATACTGTATTTCACAAAGAACACCAAGAAAAGGCACCAAGGACACAACATAAAAGGAATAATTTTCAAATACATTAAAATATTTATATAATTATTAAATTATATAATAATAAATATATACATTATTACAATAATGAAAATATTAAAATATATACTTTTGGGATTGATAAGCCTGAATGCCAGTGCACAACGTGACACCATCCAGCTGCAAAGCGTGACCGTCACTGCCGGCATTATCCGGAACGAGATCAAAAACACAGCCCGGAACATCACCGTGATTGACCGGGCCACCATAGAAGCCTCTCCCGTCAAAACGCTTGACGGCGTGCTGCAGTACGCTATGAACGTAGATGTGCGCTCGCGCTCGGCCTTCGGTGTGCAGGCCGATATCAGTATTCGCGGCGGGCATTACGACCAGACGCTCATCCTGGTAGATGGCGTAAAAGTAAACGACCCTCAAACCGGTCACCATGCGCTGAACATTCCCGTACCTTTCTCGATGATCGAAAAAATAGAAGTGCTCCAGGGGGGCGCCTCGCGGGTATTCGGCCCCAGTGCTTTCTCCGGGGTAATCAACATCATTACCCGCCAACCGGCCGCTTCTGAGCTGGAGCTGCAGCTTTCGGCCGGCTCATACGGCAGCTGGAATACCTATGCCGGTGGTGCCTGGGTAAAAAAGGGTCTCTCACTGACCGGCGGCGCTGAGCTGGCCGGCAGCGACGGCTTCATTCCTGCTACCGGCTACCGGAAAAATACGGCTTCGCTGCGGGCGGAAAAGCAATACAGGAGCGGCAGCCTTCAGCTGGGCTACGGCTTCACCGGCAACGACTTCGGAGCTTCAAATTTCTACCACCCCAAATTCAGCAACCAGTACGAAGAAGTGGCCTCGCAGCTCATGAACGCCACCTGGAAACACGCTTTCTCCCCCCGCCTGTCGGGTACGCTGATGGCCAATTACCGGATTCACCACGATATGTATGATTTTGACAATTACCGCAATACCGACCGGCTGACATTGCTCAACCTGCATAAAACCGGGGTACTTGATGTGGAGTGGAAATTCAGGCTACGCAACGCCTGGGGCAATAGTGCCTTCGGAGCCGAATACCGGAACGAGGTGGTACGGTCTAACCGCCTGGGCGAGGAGCTCGGGGAGAAAGAGGCGATCAGCGGATGGCCGGACCTGTATTATACGTACGGGAAATCACGGGATAACTACAGCCTTTTTGCCGAGCACAGCACCCGTTTCAACCGCTTTATCCTGAACGTAGGTACCCTGGGCAACATCAACTCCCAGTTCGGGTTTTCCCTTTTCCCCGGCCTTGACCTGGCCTATGCCGTGGGACAGGACTCCCGGTTCTATTACTCGGTTAACCGCTCGCTGCGTTTCCCTACCTTTACCGAACTCTACCTGAACAATGCTACCGTGAAGGGGGATCCCGACCTTAAGCCCGAAAAAGCCTGGACCCATGAGCTCGGCTTCAAAACCCGGAAAAGCCGCTACTCCGGTAACTACTCGGTTTTTTACACCGCGACAGAAGATGCCATCGATAAAATCAAACGCCCCGGCATAGCCGTGCCGCTCATGGAAAACATCGACAATATCAACCGGTACGGATTTGAAACAGCCCATACGCTCGGGTTCTCCGCCAACCGGCTGAAACTGAAGCAGGTGGTACTGAACTTCTCCTGGCTCACTACCGACAGGAAAGAAGAGGGCTTCCAGTCTTTCTATACGCTGAACTACCTTAAACAAAAGTTTTCTGCCGGGTTGTTTTTTGAGCCGGTACGAAACCTGTCGCTCAGCGGCTGGTACACCTTTAAGAACCGCGCAGGACAATACTCCTGGGACGATGCCACTCCGCCGGTCAGCTACGGCTCTTTCAGCCTGGTGGATGTACGGGCCGCCTATCGCTGGAAGCAGCTCACATTCACCCTGGATGCCAATAACCTGCTGAATGAAAAATATTTTGAGCACGGTTTTGTAGCCCAGCCGCCGCGCTGGATCACCGGCGGGGTCCGGTATAAGATCTGATGGTTTTGCAGGAGGAGGTACCCTTGGTACCTCCTCCTCTGTCTTCAGGCTGTAAAACACACTTTTCTCCCACGGCTTAGCGGATTTCAAAAAGTTTTCTACCTTTGTTTCCTATTCCCCAGGCAACAGCGTGTATACCCGGATTCTGCTTCTTTGTTGTTTTTTCAGCCTGTGTGCTGAAGCCCAGCCACCTGCCCAGGACCCGGAGGCGAAGCAGCGGGCTTTGCTCCGGATAGACCAGGCCCGATCGGCCCGGAAAAGCGAATACTGGCCTAACATTGACCCCGCTTTGTTTTTCCTGAACCTCAGGAATAACGTGGAAAATCCCCTGTACCTGAACCAGGGAAAACCTACCTATTTCTGCGGCTACGCCGCCCTGACTCATTTCCTGCTATTGTACGACCCGGAAAGCTATGTGGCCTGGATGACCGACCTGTATGCTACCGGCGCTGCACAGGTAACCGACAGAACCCTGGTCAGCTCCGAAAGAATACACGAAGCAGCCGGAACCCTCTATAACAAAGGGGTAATGGACATTAATCATGCCGACCAGATGTGGTTTATGGTGCTCTCCGAGAACTACAAAGGGTATCTTAACCTGCGGGACAAGTCGTTTGACCCCGGCGATGAAAACACCTTCTGGGCGGCTACCAACTTCCGGAAATTTAACCGGATGCTCCGTTCACTGACCGGGCTGGAGGTTCATGCCCGGGGAGCTGATCTCATGGGGCCTGTCTTTCTCAACTATTACCGTTTCTGCCGGGAGAAAAACGAAGAATATACCGTAATGCTTTACCTGAACAACAAAGCCCTGTATCCCAATAAATTTTTCCGGTTTATTTTGCCCACACCTACCCATTTTGTGGTACTATACCATATTGACCGGGCAGACGGCTATAATATCCTGGATTATTGGGACTACGGACTTCGTACGAAAATGAAGCTCCGGAAGCGAAAATTCAGGAAGCTGATCTACGGCATCACGTACATCAAAACCAAATGAACAAAAGCCTCGTCATTTTCCTGTTGAGCGGAATATTGCTTACTTCCTGCTTCCCGGCCAAAATCCGGAAGTCGGAAGATTATTATTTTGAAAATAAACCCGCCCTCGAAACCCTGCTGAAAGACTACGAAGCCCTTTACCGGAAACAACCCCTTGCTATCGGCTTCTCGGACAAGCGGTTTTCTTATTACACCATTATTATGTATACCGACTCGGTACGTTACCTTTTCAATACCCGCATGAACCGTAAGCTGGTCTTTGATGAAATGAAGCAATCGAGCCTGACGGTAGAAGAGCTGACGGGCATTGCGCAGCAGATCAAAGAGCTGAAATGCCTGTGGATCGGCAAGAACGAGCTGTATATCGACGGCCGTAAAACCATGGCCACCAACCTTTCGTTCAAATCGCAGCTGTTCAACCGCCCTTTTGAAGAGAACAAATACTATATTCTTTCTTTCCTGGAGACCCGGATGTCAAAAGCCACCACCACTCCGAAGCTCCGGAAATACGGCTACCATGAAATAGGCCGGAACGTTTATTTCACCATTTCCAACCGCTTCCGCTAACCGCACCTAACTTCTCTCTAACCCACCCCTTCCATGCCTTACATGCCTCGTATGGTTCAAAAAAAGTAAGGCGAAGCCACCGCCCCGCCTTACCTCTCTATCTCTTCCTGTACTTTCTTTCCTATACTTCCCTATCCTCACTACACCTTATAATACTCCATCCATTCCTTCCTGGGCTCAGCCCCCACCAGCAGGGCATTTGCAAACGTATCGTTGGTGATCTGCTTGGTCACCGCATCAAAATACAGAGGCCGGTTTACGCGCTGGGCAATTACCCCCAGGCAGAAGACCTGGCTCAGCACGCCATTGATCTCAAACGGGCTACGGGTCTTTTCTTTGCCCTGGCAGGCCAGGATAAAGTTGGCAAAATGGTTAGACGGGCTTTTCGGTATTTCAGGAAGCTTTGGTGCCATTTCCCGGGCCACCTCTTCCGGTATAATGCTCAGCGTGCTGCCGTGGCTACCGCCCTTAAAGATCAGGTCTTTGCTGTAGATGATCCGTCCCGGGTTCAGCGTAGCCGGCTTCACCTCGCCCTGGTTGGTACCCGGCACATTGGCTGTAGCAGCTGAACCGCCATACCCTTTGGGCAGGGGCGGCAGGTTGGTTAACCCGTCGTACCAGGTTACATCTACCGGCGGCATGCCCTTCCGTGCTCCGAAACGGAACAGCAGGGTTGACGACATCGGGAAGAAGAAATCGTTATGGCCTTCCAGGTAGGTCGGGTTGATCTCGTAAGGCAGTCCCAGCTCAAGAAACTCATGCGCCGTATCGATCAGGTGAGCGCCCCAGTCGCCCAGTGCTCCCATACCGAAATCGTACCAGCAGCGCCACTCCCCGTTATGGTACAGGTCGTTGTACTCTTTCGGCATAGAGGTGGTCAGCCAGGTGTTCCAGTCCATGGTAGACGGCACCGGCTGTGCTGCCGGCCACATCTTCATTTTGGGATCCAGCTTGTGCCACCGCCGGGCGTTATTCATGTGGGCGGTAATGGCCGTCACATCTTTAATGATGCCGGCCTCCATCCAGGTTTTAAACTGGAAATAATTTCCTTCCGAATGGCCCTGGTTTCCTACCTGCGTTACCAGCTTGGGGTTCTTCAAAGCCATTTGCATCATGAGCTCCGCCTCGTGGAAGGTGCGCGACATCGGCTTCTCCACATACACGTGCTTACCGGCCTGCATACAGGCCATGGCCACCGGGAAATGAGAGAAGTCGGGTATAGCAATGGTAACGGCATCAAATTCCCCGCCTGATTTATCCAGCAGCTGCCGGAAGTCCTGGTAGCGTTTGGCCTTCGGAAATTTGTTCATGATTTTGGCTGTATGCGGGGCACCCATATCCACATCGCACAGGGCCACCACATTCACGAGGCCGGTTTTCTCAAATTCGTCAATAATCTGCTCTCCCCGGTTGCCGATACCGATACAGGCGATATTCACCTTTTGGTTAGCCCCAATAATGCGGGAATAACCGGAAGCAGAAGTAGCCGCAAGAGTAGCGGTGGTCATAGCCGAAGAAGCCAGGAATTTGCGTCTTGAGATCATAAGTCTTTTTTTTAAGGTCAACGATTTACAAATATAAGCGCAGGATGCAGATGAAGCAGATTTTTATGCATTAATCGCGTAAACCTGCTTCATCTGCGCTTTGTCTTACACCCGTACAATATCGGCGCCCAATGCATTCAGGCGGCCGTCAATGTTCTGATAGCCCCGGTCTATCTGGTCAATGTTGTCAATGATGCTGGTTCCGTCAGCCGACAGGGCTGCAATCAGCAGGGCTACCCCCGCACGGATGTCGGGTGAGCTCATGCGGATGCCCCGCAGGTTGTATTCGCGGTTCAGGCCGATCACCGTGGCCCGGTGCGGATCACAGAGGATGATCTGCGCTCCCATATCGATCAGCTTATCGGTAAAGAAAAGCCTGGATTCAAACATCTTCTGGTGAATGAGCACGGTGCCTTTGGCCTGTATGGCCGTTACCAGCACAATAGAGATCAGGTCGGGGGTGAAACCGGGCCAGGGAGAATCGTATACGGTAAGAATGGAGCCGTCGATCAGCTTGCTGACCGTATAGTTCTTCTGCGCCGGAACGTAAATGTCATCGCCCCGGAACTCCATCTGTATGCCCAGCTTTTTAAATACATCCGGGATGATCCCCAGCTCGGGAATACGGCAGTTTTTAATGGTAATTTCCGATTCGGTCATAGCAGCCAGCCCTATAAAGCTGCCGATCTCGATCATATCGGGCAGCATGGTATGCTCACAACCGCCCAGCTGGCTCACGCCCTGGATGGTCAGCAGGTTGGAGCCCACTCCGCTGATGCGGGCGCCCATACGGTTCAGCATCCTGCACAGCTGCTGGAGGTAAGGCTCGCAGGCTGCATTGTAAATGGTGGTGGTGCCTTCTGTCAGCACGGCCGCCATGATCACGTTGGCCGTACCGGTCACGGAAATCTCCTCCATCCAGATATACGCCCCTTTCATACCGCTGCCGTCTACGTGGTAGAAGGCATCACCGGCATCGTACGAGAAGGTGGCTCCCAGCTTCTGAAACCCGGTAAAATGGGCATCCAGGGGTCTTCTCCCGATCTTATCTCCTCCCGGCTTAGGAGCTTTTCCTTTTCCGAAACGGCCCAGCATAGGGCCCAGCAGCATGACCGAGCCGCGCAGTTCGGCAGCTTTCTTTTTGTATTGCTCTGTTTCGAAATACTCAAAATTCACACCGGCGGCCTTAAATTCAACAGAGCCTTCACCCAGCTTACGGGTTTCCACACCCATGTCCTGCAGGAGCTCTATGAGCTTATTGACATCGCGGATATCCGGGATATTATGAATAACAACAGGTTCTTTGGAAAGCAGCACGGCACACAGAATCTGCAGGGCCTCGTTTTTAGCGCCCTGCGGAATGATCTCACCTTTAAGCTTTCTCCCTCCCGTAATTCTGAACGAACTCATATCCCTGGCCTTTTCCGGTTATTGTTAAATCTGTTCTTGTTCATCGGCCCGCCGTTATTATTGCGCTGCGGCTGGTTGCGGTTATTGTTGTTCCGGTAGCCTCCGCCGTTGTTGTTGTTATTATTGTTATTGCGGTTCACAAAGTTGGTTCTCTGCCGGAAGCCCGACGGACCGTCTTTCGGGTTGGCTTCATCAACCATGCCGTTCACGAGCAGGTCGTCGATTTCGGGCTTCAGTCGCCCGCCCGACAGTTCCAGGATCTGGTTCAGGCAAACACCTGTTTCGACCGAATCGCGGTTCCAGCTCAGGTAAAACGACTTCATCAGCTTCACCAGGTAAGACACAAAAGCCTTGCGTTCATCAAAGGTATCGGCCAGCATGGCTTTCAGCACCAGCAGCTCGAGGTTACGACCGTAAAACTTGTGCTTCAGCTTACTTTGCGTATACGGGATCTGCTTGGGTTTTTTCCCCAGGATCTCCTTGGGCGGAGCCGGGAAAGGACTGTCGACATCCAGGTCGAAGTTGGCCATTATATAAAGATCATCCCAAAGTTTTTTGCTGTAATCGGCACCGTCGCGCATCTGCGGATGGATCTGCCGCATCAATTCAACCAGTATGTGGGCATGTTTGGTCCTGGTTTCCTTATCGGGTATGGTCACAATATGTTCTACCAGCTTTTGAACATTACTGCCATATTCTTTCATCTATAAAACGTTTGATTAAATAAATTATCTGCCTGTAAACTTCCCCGGGATATTCAAACGGGGGGAAGAAGCTACGGAAGAAGCGAGCAAAAATAAGCAAAAAACCGATCAATGCCTATTTTCTCCCGAAATAAATTCCGGTTCGTGATCTCAGTTCAGCTTATACAGTTTGCTCGGCCTGCTTTCGTTGGAAAGCCGGTCAAGGGCGGTCAGGGCATACTCGTACTGGCTGCCGGCTTCGGCTGTCCGGTCCAGGAAAACCTTCTCTTCTTTGTTCCTGACAATGGCCAGGATATTACGGGGATCCTCCAGGGTTCTTTTCTCTCCTCTTTTATAACGATAGATCACGAAGCTTCGTACATATTCTTCATATTCATCCGGGATACGCCACTGGATCCTTACCTGCGCGCTGTCAGTTCTGGCCAGGGCGGTCACCTCCGGGCGGGGCAGCGGGTCAGCTTTTTTCCATTCCATCACCGGGGGCAGGGCCGGGTACCGGTAGTAGTTTTCCAGGGAGTCAGAAAGCCGGTGAGAGGTGGGCATCAGTGAACGCGAGCTGTAGAACACGCTACCGCAGACCCCCGGAGTCTGCGCATTGGTACGTACCTGGTTCATGATCTGGCTGGCTGAGCTCCATTCCCGGTTCTTCTCTCCCACCCGGTAGCTGCCCAGGCCGATGTAGAGGTGATGGTCGCCCTTGTTTCTTGTCCACCAGTCTACCATGGGCTTGTAGGGAACGGTAGTGTGTCCGAAAGAAAAGTAAACCTGCGGAACAATATAATCTACCCATCCCTCGCGGGCCCACAGGCGGGAGTCGGCGTAGAGGTCGTCATACGAGCTGAGCGCACCTGTGGTGTTCGACCCTTCCGGATCTCTGTCGCGGCTGCGCCACACCCCGAAGGGACTGATCCCGAATTTAATATACGGCTTCTCCTTTTTTATGGCCTCCGAGATCTCTTTGACCAGCAGGTTCACATTGTCTCTCCGCCAGTCTTCTATACGGTTGAACCCGCGGCCGTACTGCCTGAAGGTGGCCTGGTCACTGATGCGCTTTCCGGCCACCGGGTACGGGTAAAAATAATCGTCGAAATGGATCCCGTCCACATCGTAATTCCGGATAATGTTGAGCACCGTGTTCACGATATAGCTCCGTACTTCAGGTATTCCGAAATTGTATACTTTGTAGCCCCCGTAGCTCAGGAACCACTCCGGGTGGATGCGGGTGATGTGGTTGACCGAAACCGAGGTAGCCGAGGCATGCGTACCCCTGTTCAGGTTCAGCCAGGCATGAAATTCCATATTCCGTTCATGCGCATGTTCGATCATAAACGCCAGGGGGTCGTAAAAAGGCGCGGGTGCCTTGCCCTGAGTTCCGGTGAGCCATTCTGACCAGGGCTCTTCACTTTCTGCATAAAAGGAGTCAGAAGCCGCCCTTACCTGCACAAACACGGCATTGATGCCTAAACGCTGATGGTTATCGAGGATATTGACGAATTCCTGCTGCTGTTCAGCCGTGGGCAGCCCCTTGCGGGAGGGCCAGTCGATATTGGCTACCGAGGCGATCCACACTCCCCTGAACTCGCGTTTGGGTGGAACTTCACTGGCCGGAACCGCCTGGTGGGATGAGCACTGGATCACCAGCAAAAAAAACGCGGAAACAAGAATGCCTTTCCCTGCCAGTATTTCCTTCATGTATGTATAAAATTTCCGAGTTCCGAGTAGTGAGTTTCGCGTTTTATTCATTGACCGGTTTATGTCAAAATCCCCTTTGCCGGGATTTCATCTGTATAAAAATAGCTGTTCCATCCGAAAAATAGAATTCAAATATCCGCTTTTTTTGAAATAGAGCCGCCAAAAAACACTAATTTTGCAGCGAAAATGATTATTACCTCATGCAATTGAGCGAACAGGAACTACTGAGAAGACAAAAAAGAGAAGAGCTGATGGCTCTGGAAATAGATCCTTACCCGGCAGAAGGGTTTTCCACCAATACCACGATACGCGACATCCTGATGCACTGGAAACACAATAAGTTTGACTTCAAGGATGTGAGCGTGGCAGGCAGGCTGATGAGCTTCCGGATCATGGGCTCGGCCTCTTTTGCCGAAATCCAGGACGAAACCGCCCGTATACAGATCTACATCCGGCGGGACGATATCTGCCCTGAAGAAGACAAAACCCTTTACAATACCGTATTCAAGAAGCTGCTCGACATCGGCGACATCATCGGCATCAACGGTTACTGCTTTGAAACCCAGACCGGCGAGATCTCCATTCATGTACGCTCGTTCAAGCTGCTTTCAAAGTCGCTGAAGCCCCTGCCCATTGTCAAGCGCGATGACGAAGGGAACATTTACGACGGCTTCACCGATCCGGAGCAACGGTTCCGCCAGCGCTATGTAGACCTGATCGTGAACCCCGAAAACCGGGAGATCTTTGTAAAACGCGCAAAGATCATCAGCACCATGCGGCAGATTTTCGACAATAAGGGCTGGCTGGAAGTGGAAACCCCGATTCTTCAGCCTATCCATGGCGGAGCGGCTGCAAGGCCTTTTGTTACCCATCATAATACCCTTGACATCCCCTTATACCTGCGGATAGCCAATGAGCTTTACCTCAAACGCCTGATTGTGGGAGGTTTCGACGGGGTTTACGAGTTCGGAAAGATGTTCCGGAACGAGGGTATGGACCGTACCCACAACCCGGAATATACGGCACTGGAATTTTATGTGGCCTACAAAGATTATACCTGGATGATGCAGTTTACGGAAGAGCTGCTGGAGAAGGTGGCCTTTGCTGTAAACGAAGACACGAAATTTACTTTCGGAGAAAATGTGATCGATTTCCAGGGACCTTATCCGAAGCTTTCCATTATTGAGGCTATTGAAAAGCATACCGGCATTAACGTAGACTCGGCTACCGAAGAAGAGCTGCGCACCCAATGCAAAGCATGGGGCATGGAAGTAGACGATACCATGGGGAAAGCCAAGCTGATTGATGAGATTTTCGGCGAGAAGGTAGAAGACCACCTGATCCAGCCTACGTTCATCATTGACTACCCGGTAGAAATGTCGCCGCTTACCAAAAAGCACCGTTCGAAGCCCGGTCTGGTAGAGCGTTTTGAGCTGTTTGTTAACGGCAAAGAAATCGCTAATGCCTATTCCGAGCTGAATGACCCGCTGGATCAGCGGGAGCGTTTTGAAGAGCAGCTGCGGCTGGCCGAAAGAGGCGACGAAGAAGCCATGGCCCTGGACGAAGACTTTATCCGTGCCCTGGAATACGGTATGCCTCCCACGGCGGGTATCGGCATAGGAATTGACCGGCTCACCATGATGCTGACCAATAACGCCAGCATACAGGAGGTGTTGTTCTTCCCGCAGATGCGCCCGGAGAAAAAAGCGCCTGCCGTCAGTGAAGACGCCAAAGCGGTTCTTGACCTGCTGAATGCCAGCCCGGTGATAGCTTTGGAAGAGCTGAAGACCCAGACCGGTTTCAGCAATAAAAAATGGGATACGGCCATTAAGGAGCTGACCCGGAACGGCCTGGCCAAAGTAGAGAAAAACGGAGAAGGGCTCACCGTGAACCTGGTTTAGAATTGATTTGCATATAACGGAAACGGCATCGGTGACCCCGATGCCGTTTTTGTTTTAGCGGCCGGTCAAACTGGTGCGACTCTGCCGGGAATGAAGCAGGCTTACTGGTTGAAAATAAAAAAGGGTTTTATCGGGTAGAGTTTAAAGCTTCTCTAAACCGTTATGCCGGACATGTTTAAACCTATGCTTCGTTTTGAAACGATTTCAGGAGAAAAAGACTTGTACAAAGCATGGGTTTACGGAGGTGATGAACAGCAAAAACGCTCGTACGGCCATGTTATTCCCCGGAATAAATTCGGATTACCGGTTTAATTTTGACTCTCCGGAAACCGCAAACAGCACCTTTTTCCTGCTTAGCTAAAATATGTGTGCTATTGATTAATTTTATATATGGTTTCCATGAATTACCTTTATAACTTTGACCTATTGTATTATTTCAGAAATTATCCAAAAATATAAAACAAAAAATTCATGAGTAAGACAGCACTTTGGCATGGAATATATCCTGCGGTTTTGACTCCTTTCACCGCCAATGAGGAGATCGACTACGATATGTTTAAAAAGAACCTCCTGTTCCAGATCGATGCAGGAATCTCGGGGATCATCCTGGCCGGAACACTGGGAGAAGCCAGTACTTTAACCGCTGAGGAAAAGTTTGACCTGCTGACGTTTGCTAAAAGTGTAGTTCCCGAATCTTTCCCCGTGCTCCTGAACATTGCAGAGCAAACCACCCGTGAGGCCGTGGCCATTGCAAAAAAGGCAAAAGAGCTGGGTGCTGACGGCCTGATGCTGCTTCCGCCTATGCGGTACAAAGCTTCTGACCGCGAAGTGGTCACCTATTTCGGTGCCGTAGCCAGCGCCACAGACCTTCCTATACTGATTTACAATAACCCGGTAGACTACGGTATCCATGTGACGGTGGATATGTTTGCCGACCTGGAAAAATACCCGACCATCCAGGCCGTAAAAGAATCTACCCGTGATCTGACCAACGTAACCCGTATGATCAACCGCTTCGGGGATCGCTTCAGGATCCTGGGCGGAGTAGATACCATTTCACTCGAAACCCAGCTCATGGGAGCCGTGGGCTCAGTGGCCGGGCTGGTAGACGCCTTCCCTGCCGAGACCGTAGCCATCTACAAGCTGGCACAGGCCGGCAGGTTAAGCGAAGCCGTGGAAATTTACCGCTGGTTTATGCCCCTGCTTGAGCTGGATATCCACCCCAGGCTGGTACAATACATCAAGCTGGCCGCTACCGCTGAAGGCATCAGCAACGAATACGTGCGGGCTCCAAGGCTTACCCTGGAAGGCGAAGAAAGAGAGCGAATTCTGAAAATTATTACAGATGCCCAGGCATCAAGACCCAAACTACCCGATTACAAAAATTTATAGTATGGCATCACTGGAAGAAATTAACACCATAGCCGGTCTTGCTCACGAGGCTTTTCTTGTACTCCGGAAAAGCAATTTTCGCCAGAGAGCAGCCCTGATGAACACGATAGCAGATGAAATTGAGGCCCTTGGCGATGAGCTGATCCAGGCGGCCCATGAAGAAACCCACCTGCCTGTGGCCCGGCTTACAGGCGAAAAAGGCCGTACCCTGCTGCAATGGCGCAGCTACGGAGCTGCACTGGCATCGGGCAGCATCCTGGACGTACGCATTGATACAGCGCTAAATGAACGCACGCCGCCCCGTCCCGACATCCGGAAAACGTATGTGGGCATAGGCCCGGTGGTGGTGTTCGGTGCCAGTAACTTTCCCTTTGCCTTCTCAACGGCCGGTGGGGACACGGCATCGGCCATTGCAGCCGGCTGCCCCGTGATAGTAAAGGCCCATTCGGCCCATACCCGTACAGCCCGCATCATGGCCGAAGCCATCCGGAGAGGCGTAAAAAAGGCGGGATACCCCGAAGGAACCTTCAGCCAGGTCTTCAGCAGCTCACGCGAAGGTGCGCAGCTGCTGGTGAAACACCCCCTCGTAAAAGCAGTAGGCTTTACCGGCTCATACACCGGCGGAAAAGCACTTTTTGATATTGCCGGTCAGCGGCCGGAGCCTATTCCCGTTTTTGCCGAAATGGGAAGTGTAAACCCTGTTTTCGTGCTGCCTGAAAAAATAAAGAATGCCCCGGCAGAAGTAGCGCAGCAATATGCGGCTTCTCTTACCCTGGGTGTAGGGCAATTCTGTACTAACCCCGGCATCATTATTATACCGGAAGGTCACAACGAATTCACCGACAGCCTGGTAGCTGCACTGGCACAGGTAGAGCCGTGCAAAATGCTGCACGAAGGCATCGCCGATTCGTATGTGCAGAACAAGGCCACGGTGAGCTCCCAGGAGAACGTTCAGGTGTTGCTTGAGGCTTCTTCTTCCGAAAAAGGAACGGGAGCACCGTCTCTTGCCCTCACTACCGCCGGCGAATTCCTGGCTAACGATACCCTGCAGGAAGAAGTATTCGGTCCGTTCGGGCTGGTGGTTACCTATGCCAATACCGGCCAGCTGGAAGATATAGCCCGGAAAATACACGGCCAGCTGACCTGCACCGTGCTGGGCGAGGAAGAAGAGATCAGGAACTACGAAGACCTGCTTCTGCTGATTACTGAAAAATGCGGCCGGCTGCTCTTCAACGGTTTCCCTACGGGAGTGGAAGTGGTTAGCGCCATGCACCACAGCGGGCCTTTCCCGGCCTGTACCGACAGCCGGTTTACCTCGGTGGGCCCCGATGCTATCCGCCGGTTTGCCCGCCCGGTAAGCTATCAGAATGTTCCTGACACCTATCTTCCCGATGAACTAAAGAACGCTAACCCGCTGGGACTTTACCGGCTGGTGAACGGGAAGGTTACACAGGAAGCGGTGGGGTAATGGTTAATGAAGCCCCGGAACTCACTACCTGAAACTATTTTATACCGAATGAAAAAAACATTTTCGTGCATTGATGCCCACACCTGTGGCAACCCCGTACGCCTGGTATCGGGAGGCGGGCCTTTCCTGGAAGGCAACAGCATGATGGAACGCCGCCTGCATTTCCTGAGGGAGTACGACTGGATCCGGAAAGGGCTGATGTTTGAACCCCGCGGGCACGACATGATGAGCGGCAGCATCCTGTACCCGCCGGTAGACCCGGCAAACGACGTGGCCGTATTGTATATTGAAACCAGCGGCTGCCTGCCCATGTGCGGCCACGGCACCATCGGTACCGTTACCATCGCCATTGAAGAAGGTCTGATTACCCCCAAAGTCCCCGGGAAGCTCCGCCTGGAAGCTCCGGCCGGGCTGGTGCTGATCGATTACGTGCAGGAGGGCAGCAAAGTGAAGTCGGTTAAGCTGACCAATGTCAAATCTTTCCTGGCAGCCGAAAACCTTACGGTAGAATGCCCTGATCTCGGCGAACTGACCGTAGACGTAGCCTACGGCGGGAACTTCTATGCCATCATTGACCCGCAAAAGAACTTCACCGGGCTGCAGGATTACCCGGCCGACCAGCTGATCAGCTGGAGCCGCGTACTCCGGAACCGCCTGAACGAGCAGTATACCTTTGTTCACCCCGAAGACGCCAACATCAACGGGTTGAGCCACATTCAATGGACAGGTGAAGTGCTGGACCCTACCTCCACGGCGCGGAATGCCGTATTTTACGGCGATAAGGCCATTGACCGCTCACCCTGCGGTACGGGAACCTCCGCCCGGATGGCCCAATGGCATGCCAAAGGCAAGCTGAAGCCGGGAGATTCGTTTATTCATGAAAGCATCATCGGCTCGCGCTTTACAGGCAGAATAGAAGCCGAGCATGCCAACGCTTTCGGAGACGGCAAGCCGGCCATCACTCCCAGTATTGAAGGCTGGGCTATCATTTACGGGTACAATACGATTTTTATAGACGATAACGACCCGTATGCGCACGGGTTCCAGGTAATATAAAACAGATTTAAAAATTATGAACGGTAGTGCACTGATCGTAGGGGGCGGAATTGCAGGATTGTCTTCAGCCTGGTACCTTAGAAAAACAGGCTGGGAAGTTTCGGTACTCGACAAAGGCGATTTTCTTGACAACTGCTCATACGGAAACGCAGGGATGATTGTGCCCAGCCATTTTACTCCCCTGGCAGCTCCGGGGATGATCTCGCAGGGCATCCGCTGGATGTTTAACAGCAGGAGCCCGTTTTATGTGAAACCCTCCCTTAGCCGTTCGTTGATTTCCTGGGGCGTAAAATTTATGCAGAGCGCCAACGATAAGCACGTCACTACCTCGGCACCCTATCTTCGTGACCTCCATCTGTACAGCAGCTCCTTATACGATGAGCTTTTCCGTGACCTGGATGAGTCTTTCGGGCTGGAAAAGAAGGGGATCCTGATGATGTACAAGACGGCCCGTACGGAAGAAGAAGAAATTCACCTGGCCCATACCGCGCAGGAGCTGGGCCTGGATGTGGAAGTCTTAAGCAGGCAGCAGCTGGAAGCCCTGGAACCCGATGTGAAGCTGGATGTGCTGGGAGCCGTGCACTACAGGTGCGACGGGCACCTCTATCCGCCGGCGCTGATGAACGCCCTGAAAAAGAAGCTGGAAACGGCAGGCGTGAAGTTTTACCCGCAGGAGGAGGTAGTAGATGTTGTCCGGGCTGATGGAAAGATCACCGTGCTGGAAACCGGCAGCGGTAAAAAATTCTCGGCCGACCGCTATGTCTTTGCCACCGGTGCCCTGCTCCAGGATACATCGCTTAAAGCGGGTCTCCGTGTTCCTCTTATGCCGGGAAAAGGCTATTCATTTATGACCGGTGCTTTTGAAGGAAAAGTGAAGCACCCGGCCCTGCTGCTGGAAGCACGGGTAGCGCTGACCCCCATGAACGGACAAGTCAGGATTGGCGGCACAATGGAGCTGGCAGCCATCAACCACCGGATCAACAGGAACCGGGTGGAAGGAATTGTCCGGTCCATCCCCGACTATTACCCCGAATACCGGCTACCCGTTCCGGAAGACCCGGCCATCTGGTACGGTTTCCGGCCCTGCTCTCCGGACGGTCTGCCCTACCTGGGTAATTCAGGAAAGCTGAAAAACCTGACCATAGCCGGCGGACTCGGGATGATGGGTCTCAGCCTGGGGCCGGCCGTAGGCAAAACCGTAGCTGACCTGGTCAACGGCAGCCGTACCGGCACCGATATCCAGCTATTCAACCCCGATCGATTTAACTAACCTTTTATACTGTATGAAAAAAAATATCCTTACGGTGCTTGCGGGCATCCTGTTAGCTTCTGCTGTTCAGGGCCAGGATAAGCCAACGGCCGCCATATACGAGCAGGCCAGCGAAACCTCGGGCCTGGTGGTTCAGTATACGAATGACGCCCGGGCCGTTAACTACTTCTATGGGGCCACTACCGGCGGATACCGGAGCCTGGCCAACTCTCCTGATCAGCGCGACAGGATGATGGCCCTGAACCGCGAATACCTGCAGAAGCTGGCCAATACGGAATACAACACGATCAGTGTAGACGGCCAGGTAGATTATATCCTGCTGAAGCGGAAAATTGAAGAAACACAGAATGTGCTCACCAAAGAGGCCGCCCTCTATAAGGAAATTGAAAAATACCTGCCTTTTGCCCCTACCCTCTTTAACTACGAGAAGCTGCGGCGGCGCGGGGCTACCATGAACGGGCAGGAGGTGGCTGCACAATTCAACCAGGTTTCCAAAGACCTGGAAAAGGTGAAAGCAGAGGTGGCCGCCGGCGGGAAGATCGCAGAAGCGAAAGCCAATTTTACGGCAGATATGATTGCTTCGCTCAAAGGCCGTCTGAAAAACTTTTATGACTTTTATAACGGTTACGACCCGCTGTTTACCTGGTGGGTACCCACCACCTACAAAAAGCTTGACGAGCAGCTCACCGAATACGAAAAGCTGATCCGCTCGAAAAGCGATGCAAAACCCTCGGATGACGGTAGCGGTATCGGCGGACTTCCGATAGGCCGCGAGGAGCTGAACCGTCAGCTGAAAGTGGAAATGGTGGCCTACACGCCCGAAGAGCTGATCAGGCTGGCCGACCAGGAGTTTGCCTGGTGTGAAGCCGAAATTATTAAAGCCTCGCGCGAGATGGGCTTCGGCGATAACTGGAAAGCCGCCCAGGAAAAGGTAAAAAACAGCTATGTGCCGGCAGGTACCCAGCCCGAGCTCATCATTAAGCTCTACAACGACGCCCAGGAGTTTATCAAAGCCCACCAGCTGATCAATATTCCTCCTATTGCCGACGAAACCTGGGGCATGCAGATGATGAGTCCCGAGCGGCAGCTGGTTAGCCCGTTCTTTTTGGGAGGAAGAGACATCCTTATCTCTTACCCTACCAACACCATGGAGCACGAGCACAAGATGATGAGCATGCGGGGCAACAACCCGTATTTCTCGCGCGGAACCGTGCAGCATGAGCTGGTACCGGGGCACCACCTGCAGTTTTATATGAACAGCCGCTACAGGCCCTACCGGCGTGAGGCCTTCTCCACACCTTTTTCTACAGAAGGCTGGACCCTCTACTGGGAGCTGCTGCTTTATGAAAAAGGCTTTGCCAAAACCCCGGAAGAAAGGATCGGAATGCTGTTCTGGAGAATGCACCGCTGCGCCAGGATCACGTTTTCGCTCAAATATCACCTGGGCGAATGGACACCCCAGCAGTGCGTGGATTACCTGGTAGACCGCGTAGGACACGAGTATTCCAATGCCCATGCAGAAGTCAAGCGTTCATTTGAAGGAGGCTACCCGCCGCTTTACCAGCTGGCCTACCTGGTGGGAGGGCTTCAGCTGTTCAGCATAAAAAATGAATTCGTGGAATCAGGGAAGATGTCGTTTGCCGATTTCCATGACAAGGTGATCAAGCTGAACCACATGCCGATGGAAATGATCCGGGCATCGCTGCTGAACAAGCCTATCCCGAAAGATTATACGCCGAACTGGAAGTTTTATACGTTTAAAAAGTAAAAAACCTGTTCTTGACTACACTGTTATTCACAAAGTATAGGTGTATTAGTGTCAGTTCGAGAAGTAGGGGTGCTGGTGTCACCTCGAGCGAAGTCGAGAGGCGCCTGGTTCTCGTCTTCGCTCGAACTGACAGGCAGAGCCGCTACCTCTGACTTTAAGAGCTGCTACCTGTTACATTAAGAGCTACTACTCGTGACATTAAGAGCTGATACTTGTGACATTAAGAGCCGCTACCTGTGACATTAAGAGCCACTACTCCTGACATTAAGAGCTGCTACTTGTCAGGCCAGGTCTGCGCGGCCCGGCCTGACAAGAGGCATTACAGCCTCGTCTTTTAACTCTTTTTATGCTTTATATTGCTCTATGATCCGCTGAAGGGTTTTCAGCGTATTCAGGTTACTGAAGAAATCGTACAGCTGAACGTGCTTATCGTAATCCAGGGCAAGGGCTTCCTGGAGGTATTTGTAGGCCATATTAAAGCTGCCCTCATAGAGCAGGTAAACGGTAGCCCGGTAATAGAGGTCAGCCTCTTCAGGCAGGTCTTCCAGCCCGTCGGTTACGATCTCCAGCGCCCGGTTATAATCTTCGCCGTCGAAATACAGCAGCGACCAGTTCAGCCAGATATCCGGGTCGATCGGGTTCAGCTCAACCGCCCTCCGGTAAGCCTCTTCTGCGGAAACCATGTTGCCGAACTTGCTCTCGTTATCGGCCAGCAGCAGCCAGTAATCGGAATTAACCCCGTTCAGCTTGATGGCTTTCTTAATGAAATGAATGGCCTCCACGTAACGCTCCTGTTCGTAGAGTACAGACGACATCCCGAACCAGGCTTCGTCGCTGTATTCATCGAGCTCTGACGCCCGTTTATAGCATTTGAAGGCATCTGAGAATTCTTCCAGCCGCTCATGCGAAGCGCCCAGGTGCACCAGCACCTCCGACGATTCCTCTTCCAGGTCAAGGGTACGCTGAAAGCATTCTTTTGCCGATTCGTATTCTTCTATGCTCAGGTGAGACAGGCCCTGGTTGTACCATCCGCCGGGGAATGTATCGTTAATGGCCGTAACAAACCCGAACGCATCTTTGGCCTCCTCAAAGAGGCCGAGGTTGTTGTAGCACTGGCCAAGGGCAAACCAGGCCAGGTGGTTGTAAGGGTCCTTATCGATCAGTGCTTTGAAATACTCCACGCCTGATTCCAGCGCGGAAGCCAGCTCATAGCTGAAAACCAGCTCGGTATAAACAATCTCACTCTTGCTGTTCTCATCAATGGCCATCTGGAAAGATTCAATGGAATCTTCCAGCAGCCCTAAGCCCGACTGGGCCATGCCCAGCTGGAAATAGATATTTTCTTTTTCTTCCGAAATGGGAAGGATTTCCCGGAAAATCTCGATAGCCTTCTCATTTTCACCGGAATAAATATTGATCACTCCGCGAAAATACCGGACTTCGGTATCGGAAGGATAAAACACAGAGGCCTGGTCCAGGATTTCCGTGGCTTCATAAAGCTCCAGCCGGTTAATCAGCACCTGCACCTTATTCAGCATCATATCGAGTGAATTGGGATAGAGCCGGAGGCCGTAATTGCAGGCCTTTAAGGCCATTTCAAAATTCCCTTTAACGAGATAATGCTCGGTCAGCGACTCAAAAACCTCCTCGCTGAATGCCGGAGACTCCTTCCGCTTCAACAGCAGCTCGAATCTCCTGGCCACCTCTTCAGGCGAAGTCTCGTTGTATTCTTCAAAAGGTTCGCTAAAATCCTGATTCATTCTATTCCCTCCAATGCTTGGTAAATGTAACAGCTTTTTTTAATTCCTGCAGGAATTTAAGCCTTTTTTAATTCTTTGCTTTCCAGAAATGTACAAACCCGGTCCAGGGTTTCATCCAATGTTCTGAATTCAAAGCCCAGGGTTTCCCGGATCTTCCCGTTCTTCTGAAGTATCTTTAATTGCGCCGTTTTGGCCGTTTCTTTGGTGATCAGCGGTGCTGCACCCGTCAGGAACGATTTCAACGCCTCCAGGCGCCATATAGCGCCCATCATGCCCGCACTTACCCTGAACCAGGGCTTTTTCTTCCCGAAGCGGTCTGCTATCTTATCAAAAAAATCCTTGTAGGAAACCATCCCGGCCGATATGCAGAAACGTTCTTCCTGCGTGTCTGATTCCAGCAGGCGGATAAGGGCCGATGCCACATCCCTGACGTCGGTAAAGTTCAGAAAGCCTTCCGGGTAAAACGGTTTCTCGTCGTATACATATTTGAACAGCCGTGTGCTGCTCATCTCCCAGTCGCTCTCTCCGAGTATAATTGACGGGTTAACAATCACCATCTTCAGGCCTTCTGCAGCCCCCCGCCACACCTCGCATTCGCCCAGGTATTTGGTGATGGCATAATGCGAGTTGGTCTCCGAAGCTATCCACTTCTGCTCCTCGTCAATCTCCACGCGGTCGGCTTTCTTCATCTCACTTAAGGGTGGCCGCCCGAAAGCCGCTATAGAGCTCACATACCCCAGCTTTTTTATCCCGGCAGAAAGACAGGCATTGACCACGTTGGCCGTTCCTTCCACGTTGGTCTTGTACATCCGATTCCGGTCTTTGGGGGCAAAAGATACGATAGCCGCCGCATGAATTACATAGTCCATGCCCTGCATCTGCTCTTCAAGCACGGTAACATCGAGGATATCTCCCTGAACATATTCAATATCCGGATGATGCAGCTTTACGTTTTCGGGGGTTCTTACCAATGCCCTGATTTTGTACCCTCTCTCCAACAGCTGACGGGCCACCTCGCTTCCCAACAAACCCGTTATACCGGTAAGAAATACGTTCATAAGTAGATTTTTATACAAAAGTAACGCAAATTATCTTCTTTTTCAGGGTATCCGTAAAAAATAAGCCCCTGTTGCGTACCCACTCCCTACCGGAGGTACAGGTTACGCAACAGGAGTTAAAATGCAGACCGGAAGCCGTTTAAAAATTCAGGCAGCTCCTGATCTTCCGGCTTATTTCGCTACGGCAGTAAGATCTATACCTACTTCAAAATCTTTGCTGATACCCCACTCAGCCGGGTCGGCATCGGTAACCCCGAATTTCAGTCCCCATGCTGTACGGTCTACTGTAAACCGGGCTTCTACGCGGGCTGTTCCGTCACCTACCGATATCCGTGCCGGGAAGGTCACGTTGATGGTATTTCCTTTCAGGGTCAGGTTTCCGCTGACCATTTTGTTGGCACCTTCTACCACACTCTTGTCTTTGGCAGGATCAAAATCTGTAATACCGGTGATCTCAAACGTTCCTGCAGGGAACTCGGCCACATCAAAGAAGTCAGCGCTCTTCAGGTGATTCTGCAGATCAATGGCTTTCTTGTCTTTTTCCGTTACAGAAGCAGGATCCACCGTAAGTGTGTTCAGGTCAATGGTGAATTTTCCGGAAGTGATGTTGTCATCTGCCACGGTAAGCTCGCCGGCAGAAAGCTTCAGGGTTCCCCATCTCGGCGCAAATCCGCCTTTATGGAACGCTTTCCATTCTACCTGGCTTGACTGAAGATCTGCCGGATAGGCATGTCCTTCTGAAACAGCTACTTCTTCTGCCCCAGAGGTCTCCGCAGAGTCTGAGTTAGTGTTTTTACATGATGCAGCTCCAATAAGCACTGCAAGAGCTAAAACGGTTACTTTTTTCATCTTTTAACGTGTATTTTTTTATTAATTGATGTAGTAACATTAATTGTTAATGTAAAAGTTTCTGAAAGACCTTAAAATTTGCTTAAAATTATAAACATCTTACTGAAACCGGCTCCCACTATGCACTACTGTTGATCCACGAATCCAAACAGTGCTTTAAGTGCGTTCATGCCAATAAACATTTTTTCGCTGTCTGGTAATTTTCTGAAATCATATTTTTCATAAAACATTTCAGCTTCCTGGTCTGTCGGGTCTACAACTACCGCAAAAGACCCTATGCTCTGTGATGCTTCATAACTTCTTTTAAGGGCATCTATCAACAGGATTTTTCCAACCCCTTTCCCTTGATATTCCTCGTCTATTGCCAATCTTCCAAGTAAAGTAACCGGTATGGAAGTATAGGATTTGGGTAACTTCTTTTGAATGTGTTCAGGTAAGCTATTTAGAGGAATACTATTATTTGAAAGCGTATAATAGCCCTTAAGGGTATGGGCATATGCCAGGACAAAACACGCGGACAATTTTCTCGTGGCATCCTGATCCGCCTGGTTTTTCAGGTAACTATTTAAAAGTTCTTTTCCGCAGTCAAAATCGTTCCTGTTGTGCTTCTTATTCAGTAGTTCAATCATTGAGAGTTGGTGATAAAAGTGTTATAATCCTCAAAAGCCTTTTTCAATGTTTCAGAGGGCTTCTTTGTATTAGTAATAGCATCAAAAAAGATTTCTGCATCTCTTTCTGAAGCTATTATCTGTTCTTTTTCCCTGATTATTTCTTTGGCCTTTTCCTGAACGGTCAGCATAACAAAATCAGTCAGGCTTCTGAAACCTCCTAAATAAGCTGCTCTTTCAAAAAACTGTTTTTGTTCTTTTGAAAGTCTTGCATCAAACCGCGCCTGTTCTTTTGCTATTGTATTCATATAATTCAACTTCTTTTTACAAATGTACGTAAAAAATCCGTACAAATCACTATTATGTACAAACCAATTACAACCCTCGTAAAATATCCCTATCTTTGAACAGTCCAATATTTATTTCATGAACAAACACTTTAATTACGGCGAAGATCACCTGACCGTAGAAATCACATTGGGTTTGGCCCGGGGTACGGTAAAAGGGGTCTTATCGGAAAGCACGCTGAAAAAAATCAAAAAATCACAGGCCGATGTGCAGGAAATTGTGGCCAGCCAGAGAACCGTTTACGGTGTAAATACGGGCTTCGGCATCCTGGCCAACAAAAGTATTTCGGAAGAAGACACCCGTACATTGCAATACAAAATCCTGCAATCGCACAGTGTGGGGGTAGGCGACAATATCCCCCCGGAAATTGCCAAGATCATGCTCATCACCAAGCTCCACGCCCTGGCCAGGGGGTATTCGGGTGTGCAGCTGACCACGCTGGAACGTATTTTGTGGCACATCGAAAACAATGTCATACCGGTTGTTCCCGAGAAAGGAAGCGTAGGCGCCAGCGGTGACCTGGCCCCCCTTTCCCACCTGTTCCTGCCCCTGATCGGCCTGGGAGAAGTAGAATACCAAGGTGAAATAACGGCTACTTCACGGGTGCTGGAAAGAACAGGGCTTGAACCGGTTCAGCTGGGCCCGAAAGAAGGCCTGGCCCTCATTAACGGCACCCAGTTTATCCTGAGCTATGCCGTGAAATGCGTGGAACGTTTCTTCAACTGTCTCGAGATCGCTGACGTGATCGGCGCCATGAGCCTCGAATCGCTACAGGGCACCAAGGCTCCTTTTGACGCCCGGCTGCATGAGCTCCGTCCCTTTGCCGGTAACCAGCTGGTGGCCCAACGGTTACGGGTCCTGCTCCGCGACTCCGAGATTATGGAGAGCCATGTAGACTGCGAACGGGTACAGGACCCCTACAGCCTGCGCTGTATGCCGCAGGTACACGGAGCGGCCCGGAATGCCTGGCTGCATCTGAAAGAGCTCACTGAAACCGAGCTGAATTCCGTTACCGACAACCCCATCATTTTTAGCAGCAATGACACCATCAGCGGGGGCAATTTCCACGGCCAGCCCATGGCACTGCCCTTAGATTACGCCTGCTTTGCCGCCGCCGAACTGGGCAATATCTCCGACCGGCGCTGCTACCTCCTCCTGGAAGGGAAATTCGGGCTGCCCATGCTGCTCATGAACGATGTAGGCCTGAACTCCGGGTTCATGATCCCGCAATACACCACCGCGGCCCTGGTGACCGAGAACAAAACGCTCTGCTTTCCGGCCTCGGCCGACAGCGTACCCACCTCACTGGGCCAGGAAGACCACGTATCGATGGGCAGCATCAGCGGACGGAAGCTCTACAAAATACTGGATAACCTGGAGTACATCCTGGCCATTGAGCTGATGAGCGCCTGCCAGGCCATTGAGTTCAGGAGGCCGCTGAAAAGCTCGGTCCTCCTGGAAGAGGCCCATGAGTTTGTACGCAGGAAGGTCTCTTTCGCCAAAGAAGACCGCATTTTTGCGGAAGATATCAAAGAGATCAAACGAATGGTGCAGGACTACTCCTTCGTCAAAAACATGAAAGAAGCAGCCGGTGCCCAGCAAACCGAACTGAATCAAAACTATTCAACATTTACCATCAACCTATGACAGCAGAACAGTTTATTGCCCGGTACGCAGCACATCCGGTGTATAAAGCCCCTACAGGCACCCGCCTCCATGCCCGGTCGTGGCAAACCGAGGCCCCTTTACGCATGCTTCTCAACAACCTGGACGCGGAAGTTGCCGAAAATCCCGATGAGCTGGTCGTATATGGCGGCATCGGGCAAGCTGCGCGCAACCGCGAAGCATTGGTCAGCATCATCAGATACCTGTACGAGCTGGACGAAGACCATTCGCTCCTGGTGCAAAGCGGCAAGCCTGTGGGGGTGGTACGCACCCATCCGCAGGCGCCGCGTGTGCTCATTGCCAATTCCAACCTGGTACCCAAATGGGCCACCTGGGAGCATTTTTATGAGCTGCGGGAAAAAGGGCTGATGATGTACGGACAAATGACCGCCGGCTCGTGGATCTACATCGGTTCACAGGGCATTGTGCAGGGCACCTATGAAACCTTTGTGGAATGCGGCCGGCAGCATTTCGGCGGAGATCTGAAAGGCAGGCTGCTGGTCACCGCCGGCCTGGGCGGTATGGGCGGTGCTCAGCCCCTGGCCGCCAGCATGGGCGGAGCCACCAGCCTCTCGGCCGACATCAATCCCGCCAGCATTCAGAAAAGGCTGGATACCCGTTACCTCGACATCCGGGCCAGTTCATACGAAGAGGGCCGCGACCTGGCCCTGAAGTACAAAGCAGAAGGAAAAGCCGTTTCCATAGGCATTGAAATGGATGCCGGGGATTTCCTGCAACGCCTCCTCGAAGACGGGATAACCCCGGATATTCTTACCGACCAGACCTCGGCCCACGACCCGGTGAACGGGTACGTGCCGCACGGCATGCCGCTGCAGGAAGCCCTGAAGCTCCGGAAAGAAAACCCCGCCCGGTACCAGGAGCTGGCCATTCAGAGCATGGCACGCCATGTCAGCCTGATGCTCGAACTTCAGAAAAAAGGAGCCGTAACCTTTGACTATGGCAACAATATCCGCGCATTTGCCCAACAGGGCGGAGTGAAGAATGCCTTTGATTTCCCAGGGTTTTCACCGGCCTATATCCGGCCGCTCTTCTGTGAAGGCAAAGGGCCCTTCCGCTGGGTGGCACTTAGCGGTGACCCCGAAGATATTTACAAAACCGACCAGGCCCTGCTGGAGCTTTTTCCCGAAAACGAGGGACTGAAAACCTGGCTCACCCAGGCGCGGGAAAGGATCGCGTTCCAGGGCTTACCCGCCCGTATCTGCTGGCTTGGCCTGGGAGAAAGAGAAAAAGCCGGGCTCAGGTTCAATGAAATGGTTCGCAACGGTGAGCTGAAAGCGCCTGTGGTAATAGGCCGTGACCACCTCGACTGCGGCAGCGTGGCCTCGCCTAACCGTGAAACCGAAGCCATGAAAGACGGCTCAGACGCCGTGAGCGACTGGGCCCTGCTGAACCTGCTCAGCAATGCGTCCGGCGGTGCCACCTGGGTGAGCTTTCACCACGGCGGCGGCGTGGGTATGGGCTACTCGCAGCATGCGGGAATGGTGGTGCTGGCCGACGGTACCGACCGCGCCGGAGAATGCCTCCGCCGGGTGCTCTTTAACGACCCCGCCATGGGAGTCTACCGGCACGCAGACGCGGGCTATGGAAAGGCGCTGGAAGTAAAGGAGAAGTTCAGGCTAAGTTGAGTGGTTTGCCAAGCCTCCTGAACTTTCCAGAAGTTAAACTTACCTTAGTCCTGAACGTAGTTCAGAGAGCAAAGGAAGCGCGGGGGCGTGGCTGCCTGCCGGGACTTCACCCGTCTCCCGCGGACTTCGTCCACCAGTCTCCGCGGACTTCGTCCAGCGGATACGGTAGTGCAACTCCTACGGAGTTGGTTCGGGGCACTCCAACTTTTGTCCCCAGTTTCCGCGGAGTCCGTCCAGCGGATACGGTAGTACAACTCCTACGGAGTTGGTTCGGGGCACTTCAACTTTTGCCCCAGTTTCCGCGGACTCCGTCCAACGGATACGGTAGTACAACTCCTACGGAGTTGGTTGGGGGCACTTCAACTTTTGCCCCAGTTTCCGCGGACTCCGTCCAACGGATACGGTAGTACAACTCCTACGGAGTTGGTTCGGGGCACTCCAACTTTTGCACCCAAAAGTTTCTCTCTTAACTCCGTAGGAGTTACATTTGCATTACCCCTGGACGCAGTCCGGGGTTCTAACCCGGGCCCGACCCGTGACCCCGCCCGTCACCAGCCCGGCGCCAGGAACCAGACACCCACACACCTCCGGACATATGTACGGGGGCTAAACACTACATACCATGGCATACACACAAATACTATATCACATCATCATCCGCACAAAATACAGCGATAAAGCTCTGGAACTGGAGAAAGCTCCGGAACTATACAGGTACATCTGGGGTATCATCAAAAACAAGGGTTGCGTGCTGTACCGGATAAATGGAATGGAAGATCATATACACATGCTATGCGACCTTCACCCGACAGTCCCCTTAGCCGACCTGATAAAAGCCATAAAAGGGAGTTCTGGAAAATGGATCAAAGCGTGCGGACTTTTTCCAAAATTCAGAGGCTGGGGAATAAAATATTGCGCCCTAACGTATGCATATAAGCAAAAAGAAGTCATAACTAACTATATCAAAAACCAACAAAAACACCATAGAAACGAGAGCTTCCAGCAAGAAATCCAAAGACTATGGAAAGAACAAAACATACAAAAAGACATCAAATGGTTCTGGGAAGAAACCTGATTTCCACCCGTCATCACAAATGCTGCACTTCACTTACCGGTACGGGCCTCCGAATGGTACATAATACCTGTCTTCCCCCGTACCGCAGGTATGACACCCACCTTACCCCTGGACACAGTCCAGGGCACCCCCGCCTATGCTTATAACCAATATACGACATCTCATCAATGTGCGCCCGAACACCGGGCGCTTACGCGGCAGCCGGCTGGCCGAGCTGCCCGTACTAGACCATGCGTACCTGAAAATAGACGACGGGCGTATCACCGGATTCGGCCGGATGGAAGACCTGCACCACTTCGGCGACTACCGTATCGTAGACGCCGAAGGCCGGTCAGTGTTGCCCGCCTGGTGCGACAGCCACTCCCACCTGGTTTTTGCGGCGTCACGCGAGGCCGAATTTATTGATAAGATCAAAGGATTGAGCTATGCCGAAATTGCCGCCAAAGGAGGGGGAATCCTTAACTCTGCCCGGAAATTGGCCGAAACGGAGGAGGAGGTTCTTTTTGGTCTCGCCAAAGAACGGCTCTCCAGGCTGATACGCCTGGGCACCGGAGCGCTGGAGATCAAAAGCGGTTACGGCTTAAGCACCGAAGCTGAGCTTAAGATGCTCCGGGTGATCCGCCGTCTGAAGGAGTGGGCCCCAGTTCCCGTCAAAGCCACTTTCCTGGGTGCGCATGCCATCCCTATGGAATACAAGGGCAACCGCCGGGCCTACATTGACCTGATCCTGCAGGAAATGCTGCCGGCTATAGCGCAGGAAAACCTGGCCGACTATATCGACGTATTTTGTGAAGAGGGTTTTTTCAGCCAGGCAGAGACGGAAGAAATCTGCAGGGCAGGCGCAGCTTTCGGTTTGAAACCGAAAATTCACGCCAACCAGCTGAATATTTCAGGCGGGGTGCAGGCCGGCTATCGTACCGGGGCCCTGTCGGTAGACCATCTTGAAACCATTTCCGATGAAGAGATCCGGATTCTCGGGCTTACCGATGCGCCTATGGCCACCTTGCTGCCCACCGCTGCCTACTTCCTGCGTATGGGCTTCCCCCCTGCCCGAAGGCTTATTGAAAACAATGCCGCAGTAGTGCTGGCCAGCGATTTCAATCCGGGGTCATCTCCCTCCGGCAACATGAATATGGTGGTTTCCATGAGCTGTATCCAAATGAAAATGCTGCCCGAAGAAGCTATAAATGCCGCCACCCTAAACGGTGCATACGCGATGGAGCTGGAAGAGGAACTGGGCAGTATTGCAACAGGCAAACGGGCCAACCTGATCCTCACCCAAAAGATCCCGTCTGTCGCTTACCTGCCGTATAGTTTTGGAGAAAATCCCGTAGATCAGGTGATCATTAATGGTAAGTTTTATGAGTAAGCAGGTCAATAAGAAACCAAACCGCAGATTCATACGTTTAATAGGAATAACTAACTTCTAATGAAATGCTAACAACACTTAAAGGCGTTTATGAAAACGGGAAAATATCCTTATCGGAAAAACCTGACTTTATTGATAAGGCAGAGGTTCTTGTTACTTTTACAAAGAAGTTGAGCAAGAGCGCAAAACCAGTTAAAAAATTAGGAGGACTGGAAGGGAAAATCCGTATCTCGGAAGACTTTGATGCCCCCCTTGATGATTTGAAAGAATATATGTAGTAATGGATATCCTCATAGACACACACATTTTATTATGGTCACTCAGCAATACAACACGACTTAATAAAAAACAACAACAACTTATTCTGGCACCGGGAAATACTATTCTGGCAAGTCAAATTTCTCTTATAGAGATAAGTATAAAGCTTAAACTCGGAAAACTGGACATCTATAATCTTAACATTGACCGAATAATATCTCAATGGGAACAAAATGGTTTTGAATTTCTTCCCATTAAAAATCACCACTTAATCAGTTACGACATTATTCCTCTTCTTGATGAACACAGGGATCCTTTTGACAGATTAATAATAGCAACTGCTCATTCTCAAAAATTATCGCTGATGTCTAACGATAATAAATTTCATCTCTATAAAGACCTGATAAAAGTAATTTAAGCTATACTATTTGCCAGCCTTCGGATAATTACTGAAGTATTCAAATGCCTTACCTCCATGACCAGTCATTTTATAAAATACGGCCCGGAAGATATAGCGGAGATCGTAAAGCCGCGCAACGGCGAAACGCGCATTGGCGAAGTCATCTCCCTGACCGGTAATGAAAATACCCCTTATGAGCTTATCGGGATCCCTGAATCAGTAGGGGTACGTGCCAATTACGGAACCGGCGGTACGGAAACTGCCTGGTCAGCTTTCCTGAAAGCATTTCTTAACCTGCAAAGTAACCGTTTCTTAAGCGGAGAGAGCATTTTTCTATCCGGGTATTTCCGGTTTCCCGATCTGGCGCATGCCGGCGTGGATGAGCTTCGGAAACAGGTGGAGCAGATAGACCAGGAGGTTTCCCTGAAAATCTATGAAATTGTCTCTGCGGGCAGGATACCCATTGTTATCGGTGGCGGGCATAACAATGCCTATGCCCACCTCAGGGGAACTTCACAGGCCCTGGGCATGCCCGTGTCTGTAATTAATTTTGATGCGCACGCTGACTTCCGGAAACCCGAAGGGCGGCATTCCGGGAACGGGTTTTCTTACGCCATGAGCGAGGGATACCTGGGACAATATTCGGTTTTCGGGCTTCAGAAGAGCTATATCAACGAATATATGCTTCACGAATTCGAAACGAATTTCCGACTACAGGTACACTACTTCGACGAGCTGGCAGACCTGGAAAATGATGCCTATAAAAGGGCCATAAAGTCAGCACTGGATCACACTTCTTCGATGCCCCTGGGCATAGAGATCGATCTGGATGCTGTGGAAAACGTACTTTCCAGCGCCTCTTCACCGGTAGGTTTCAGCGTACGGCAGGCATTGCGGTTTATCCGGGAAGTCAAAACCACCCCGAATCTCAGCTACATTCACTTTTGCGAAGGGGCCGCCGAACTGTACGATGGCAGGACCTGTCCCGCTATCGGGAAGCTCCTGGCAGAGATGATAGCTGAGTTCTTACGGGCCTGAATCCTCACTTCATGATTCAAGTGCTTCCTTCAGAATACGCATGGACTTCAGCTTTGCTTCTATATCATAAAAATAAGAAGTCACCATCAGCTCATCAAGGCGGGTATCGGCAATAAAAACCGATAAATTTTTCCGGATGGTTTCTTTGCTGCCGATAAACGTATGGGCCAGCATGTTTTCTACCATATGCTTTAATTCCCGGTGCTGGTAGAAAATATCGGGCAGCTCCTGGGGTGGCATAAGGGGCAGACGGTTATTGGTTACAATGCCGATAAACATCCGGATCAGGCTGGTCGATAAAAAATGGGCCTCCTCATCGGTATCGGCGGCAATAACATTCACGCAAACCATCATTTTCGGTTGCTCCAGCACTGCCGACGGCTTAAAGTTTTTGCGGTAAATATCTATAGCCGAATGAAGCTGCTGGGGGGCAAAATGAGCAGCAAATGAATACGGGAGCCCCAATTCAGCGGCCAGGTAAGCGCTATCGGTGCTGGAGCCCAGGATCCAGAGCGGCACCTGCGCTCCTTCGCCCGGGAAAGCCCTTACTTCTGCTTTTTCATCGGTATTTCCCAGGTATTTTTGCAATTGTCTCACATCTGCCGGAAAACTGAAAGCCGCATTGATATTCTCTCTCCGGATAGCCCGGGCAGTAGCCTGATCGGTTCCCGGAGCCCGGCCCAGTCCGAGGTCGATCCGCCCGGGATACATGGCCTCCAGCGTACCGAACTGCTCCGCCACAATGAGCGGTGAATGGTTGGGAAGCATAATTCCGCCTGATCCGACCCGGATACGCTCAGTCTTTTCTGCCACGTGCCCGATCAGCACAGCGGTGGCCGAGCTGGCTACATGTGGCATATTGTGGTGTTCTGCCAGCCAGACACGCTTAAATCCCAGGTTTTCGGCCTGCCGGGCCGCTTCTACTGTTTCTTCAATGGCCTTTCCTGCATTTCCTCCTTCGCGGATGATGGCCAGCTCCAATATCGATAAATCCGTCAATGTCTCTCCTTTTCCTATAAAACACTTTCGGATACCGATAAGTTTACACCAGAGTCCCTGATCGTTCTGTCAGGATCCCTGCAGCTGGTAACTTTCAATGATTTTACGCTTCACATAATGCTGGGAAGCCGACTTCAGGCGCTCTGACCTGCAGTAGTCGCAGCTGAGCACGTGAAAAATGAAGGGTCTTTTGACCGAATATTTTTTCCGCGGGTAGGGTGTAGACAATTTCCCGCAGATCATACAATACTCCTGTTGCCGGGCAGCCAGGGGGATATCCAGCATTTCCATAGCAGAGAAAAGGGCAAACTCTTCCCTGATGTATGCTTTCTGGTTTTCCAGCGTCAGGCCGTCTCTTTTTGTTTTCCGTCCGTAAAAAAGATTATCCAGGTCTTCTTCTATTTCTGAAAATGCCGTATACCGGGCATCCCGGTCAGATACTTTCGCCACCTTCAGCATCTGCAGGAAACCGTAGTCGAGGCCCATATCCCCGCTCAGCACCCCTAGGGCAATATCATTGGCATATTCCCTGAGCTGAGACCGGACATCTTTCGGAATATTTAATTCCAGCTCCTCTATACTTTTCAGAAAATATTTTTCTATTTCCTCTCTTGTTGCCTTGTCCATAGTCGCTAAAATGATCAGGCTCTCCGCATACCTTCCTGAATCCAGCGAAGCACGGGCCCATCTGACCATTCTTGAATGATCAAAGCCCTTTAACAGCCGCTCTATTAAAAGCTCCTCCGTATTTTCCCTGAAATTTATCACCACAAATTTAAAGCTAAAAGTTTCATTTCCAGAAACTTCATCGGCCGGGCTTCTCCCGGTTTCCGGTCAAAAGATAAAACTTATACAAAAGTCCAATTTTTTCTTGAATAGTTCCTATAAATTATTGTTTTTTTATTCCGCCACACCCTGAAAAGTGCACGATTGGTATATATAAACGAAAAAGACCGCTTCACGGTTAAATTTTAATAACTCCCTTTCAACTATTCTTTCCGGGCTGTCGTTAAGGACAAAAAGGAAGACCTCTTCCCCCTGAGAACCGTTGTATGAAAAACCTGTACCTGCTTTTATTCTTTTTCACTCACTTATCCTATGCCCGGCAATACACCTTCTCCGTTACCGACGGCACAGAACCCATACCCGGTGCTACCGTAGTTCTTCAACGGGCAGACAAGACATTTGCCGGCGCTACCGATACCAACGGCATAACCCGGATCACATTGCAGGAAAATGTGCAGTATACCATACGGGTTTCCGCCGTGGGATTCGAGACGCTGGAACAGGAAATAGTCACCGATAAAGCCGAATTCAGGATAACGCTGAAGGCATCGTCCACCCTGCTTGGCGAGGTAGCTGTCACCGCCCGGAAACCTCTCATTACCCATGAAGACGACAAAGCAATTGTGGATCCCGAGCCGCTGATCCAGTCCTCCACCAACGTGATGGAAGTGCTGGAGAAAACACCGGGGGTTTTTACGGATACCGATGGAAATTTCTACCTGGGCTCAAGCACACCTGCCAGAATTTACATCAACGGACGGGAGCAACGAATGGGAACCGGCGACCTGGCCGCCCTGCTCAGGAGCCTCCCGCCCAATGCGATAGAAAAAATAGAGATCATCCGTACTCCCTCTGCCACCATGGATGCCGCCAATACGGGCGGCTCACTCAACCTGATCCTCCGCAAAGGGTACAGCCTCTTCGGCTCTGGCAGTATCTCGGCAGGGATGAACCAGGGAAAATACGGAGGCCGGTTTCTCAACGCCTCCTATAACCGCTCTGCCGGAAAAACCACTTACTACCTCAATGGCGGAGGCAACCAGGGAGAAAACTTTAATGTCTACGAAAACCAACGAAAAATAAGCAGCGAATCGCTGCTCGACTCCAAAAGCGAATCCCGGTCTAAAGAGCAGAACGGCATGCTGGGCTATGGGATAGCCTATGATCTTACACCGAAATGGACACTGTCTTATGACGGGCAGCTCAGCAGCAGCCGTTCTGAGAGCCGGAACTTCAATACCACCGAATCTTTGTCGGGACAGGAAACAGACTTCACGAATGTCAACCATACGGATACCGAAGGCGGGCGTTTCTTTGTAAATCAGAGCCTGAATGCTCTTCTGAAGTTTGACAGTGCGGGTCGCCGGAAATTGCTGCTGGATTTCTCCGGGTCATTCTTCAGGCCCAAAAGTGACCAGACCTACGGGAATACTTTTGAACGGAGCACCGGGATAATGCCGGGCAATAGCGGTACAGGAAACAACTCGGGCAGGTCTGATTTCTATGCTGCCCGGGCCGAGCTTACCTACCTGTTCAAAAACAAGATCAAGCTGGAAACGGGCGGAAAGCTCTCTGTGCAGGATTTCAGCAACCGGGCAGCATTTACCCGGACGGAAAACGGGGTTACCGCCCCCGACCTCTTCCGGAATAATGCCTTTGATTTCAATAACCGCATCAGCGCCCTTTACCTGCAAGGCACCCGAAGCTTCGGTTCTTTTTCCGTAAAAACCGGGCTGCGGCTGGAAAATACGTATATGTACGGACATCAGAAAATTCCTTCCGATACTACGTTTAAAGTACAAAGAACCGACCTCTTCCCCTTCCTGTTTTTCGGCCGGAGAATTCTTACCCTTATGGGTATGGAAATGCGGGCTACCCTGGTGGCGCAACGAACCGTCAGCCGGCCGGGATACGACCAGCTGAATCCTTTCCGGCAATATGTGAACGAATTTACCTACCAGTCGGGGAACCCGGCTTTGAAACCCCAGTTCTCCAATAATTATGAAATGAATGTCAGTGTAGACGGTACACCGATCCTGGCCGTAGGGCAAAGGTATATCCGGGATATCTTTACTTCGGTGCTTTACCAGGATCCGAAAGACCCGCAAATCACCAACCGCACTTACGATAACCTGGCCCGGAACAAGGAAACCTATTTCCGGCTGATGGGTGCGGTACCGCCGGGAGGAAAGTACTTCTTTGTGGCAGGTGCTCAATTTACCCTGAACGATTACACCGGCCTGTATGAAAACTCTCCCGTAAATTTCAGGCGGGGAACCTGGCGTTTCTTCACCTTTCATGAGCTAAAATTCGACAGGCGAAGCGCTTTGATGCTGAATGGGTTTTACATGACCCGGGGCCAGATGCAATTTACGGAACTGGGTGATTTCGGAAACCTTAACCTGAGCGTTAACCGCCGTTTTATGAATGACCGGCTGACCCTGACCCTCAATGCATCCGATGTACTGTTTACCAACAAATTCAATTTCAGGATAAACCAGGGGAGCATGGTTGCCAGGGGTTTCCAGTACCGCGACTCCCGCCGTTTCGGGTTTAACCTGCGCTACAATTTCGGCCGGAAGAAACATACCGAAAACGGGTTCAACCCGGATATGCCGGCAGCAGAAAGTGGTATACAATAAGCTATGCCCCTTCAGCGGTAAGCTATCCGGGTTTACGCTATGCGGTCATCTGCAGGAAAACCGGGAGATCCCGGCTCTCCGCTTATGGTAATAAAACAATTCATAGTTCTCCTATAATTTTTTCAATAAAGTCTACAATTTTAGTAGACTTTAAAAGTTTATGTTGTAAACTTGCCCCACAATTACAAACATAGCCCTATGCACCGGAACAGCAAGGTGATTTGGAAAAACCGGATATTTCAGCTTCTAAGCATCATCGGCTGGATGATAGCCGGGCATATTCTCTTTAGCTTCTTTCCTGTTTTGTGGTTCAAGGGGCACCTGGTCAATTTATGGGATTCACTGGACAGCAGTATTCTCATTTATATGGCTGCCGGCTTTATAGCCCAGATGATCGACGGTTCGCTGGGAATGGCTTACGGGGTGAGCGCCACGAGCTTCCTGATGGCTACAGGGCTCAATCCTGCTGCCGCCAGTGCCAGTGTGCACGCCTCCGAAATTTTCACCAGCGGTGTCTCGGGGCTCAGTCACCTGACATTCGGTAATGTAAACAAAAGGCTTTTCCGTTACCTGCTGCTGCCAGGTGTGCTTGGCGCCATTGTAGGGGCCTACCTCGTGTCTTCGCTGGAAGATTACAACAATTATATACGGCCTGTTGTAGCGGCATATACGCTTTATCTCGGCATCAGGATCATCCTGAAAGTAGCGGCAAAAAAACAAAAAAAGAGACCCATCAAGCGTTTGGGGCTGCTGGCCGGTGCAGGTGGGTTCCTTGACTCGATCGGCGGCGGCGGGTGGGGGCCTATTGTGAGCTCAACCCTCATAGCCAATGGCCGGAACCCGGTATACACCATAGGATCTGTAAACCTGACCGAGTTTTTCGTCTCCTTTGCCAGCTCCCTGACCTTTATTTTCGTCATGGGCTTTGGTCACTGGCAGATCATCCTCGGACTTATCCTCGGCGGAGTGATTGCAGCTCCCATTGCAGCCTTCATGGTGCGAAAAATACCGGTAAAACCCATGTTTATCTTTGTAGGCACTGTGATCATCATTACCAGCCTGCGGACTTTCCTGCTGGCCCTGGGAATACTGTAAGCGGGTAAGAGGTGGCTTGTGGTTTCGTGTTTTTGTTTTGAGGGAAGTTGCCGGGAGCAGGTAATTTTATTATTCCATAATATATTTAATCTATAGACTATATATATTTATACATAATCAAAAACCAATTCTTATGAAAAAACTCGTCTTTCTATTCCTGTCGACTCTGGTTCCCTACCTGAGCCATGGGCAGAACACGCCTCTGATCAATGCGCAGGTAAAAGGAGTTATCAGGGACAAAGTATCCAAAGAACCTGTAACGGGAGCCAGTGTAACCATTCGCGGAACCACCAACGGTGCCATTACGGATATAAACGGTGAGTTCAGCCTCACTACCGGGCAAACTCTCCCTTTTACGCTGGTGGTACGGTCTGTAGGGTATAAAACCCTGGAATTTCTCGCGGAATCAAACCATTTAACAATTGAGCTCACGCCTTCGGAATCTTCTCTCCAGGAGCTGGTGGTTACTTCGCGACGGCGTACCGAAAAAATCCAGGAAGTGCCTATTCCCATCTCTATTGTGCGGGGAGTAGCCATTGAAGATGCCGGAGCCTTTAATGTCAACCGGTTGAAGGAGCTGGTTCCTACGGTACAGCTTTATGCCTCAAACCCCCGGAACACTACGTTAAACATCCGGGGCCTGGGCTCTACCTACGGCCTGACCAATGACGGAATCGACCCGGGAGTGGGTTTTTACCTTGACGGCGTTTACCTGGCCCGGCCTGCCGCCACCGCGCTTGATTTCATTGATATAGAGCAGGTGGAAGTGCTCAGGGGTCCGCAAGGTACGCTCTTCGGAAAGAACACCACTTCAGGTGCATTCAATATTACCTCCCGCCTGCCCGAATTCAGGCCGGGGGGAACGTTTGAGGTAAGTTACGGAAATTACGGATACCTGCAGGCCAAAACCTCGCTGACCGGTCCGCTGACCAAAAACCTGGCAGCCCGGATCTCTTTTTCCGGTACCCAAAGAAACGGTACAATTTATAACCTGGCCAGCGATTCTTATATCAACGATATTAACAACCTGGGAGTAAGGGGACAGCTGCTTTATACCCCTTCCGAGCAGGTCAAAATTGTCCTGGCCGGCGATCTTACCGATCAGAAGCCCGACGGCTATGGCTGGGGAATTGCCGGGGTGGTTACTACACAAAGACCTGCATACAGGCAATTTGACGCTATTATCAAAGACCTGGGTTACGAGATTCCCTACAAAAGTGCCTTTGAAAGAAAGGTAGACCTGGATACGCGGTCGAAAGCCGATAACCAGCTGGGCGGCGTTTCCCTGAATGCCGACGTTAAAATCGGGAACGGAACCCTCACCTCTACCACGGCTTACCGTTACTGGAAATGGGTACCGCTGAACGACAGGGATTATACCGGCCTGCCGGTGTTTACCATTTCTGCCGGTAACTCCATCCATGACCAATGGTCGCAGGAGTTCAGGTATTCAGGCCGGGTAGGCGAAAAGGTCAGCGGGGTGATCGGGCTTTTCGGACTATGGCAGGATTTGCAGACCGACCCCGTGCATACCGAAGAGGCGGGATCGGCCCAGTGGCGTTTTGCCCAAAGTTCTACCAGCCCGTTATGGGCCACCCCCGGCCTGTTTGACCACTATGGCATCCGCACCGTTTACGGCATCAGGAGCACAGGGCTGGCAGCGTATACGCAGATCGACTGGGAGGTTGTGCCTAAGCTCCATGTATTGCCGGGCCTGAGGTATAATTATGACAAAAAAATTGTAAATTATGACCGTAAGCGCTACGGCGGACTGGAAACAAGCGACCCTGCCCTGCTGGCTCTCAAAAACGGGGTATACAGCGACCAGTCGTTCGATACCGATGCCGTAGAAGGCAATTTCTCCGGCCAGCTATCTTTGCAATACAGGTTCAGCCCCAAAATAAACGGCTTTGCTACCTATTCTGTGAGCTACAAGCCCGTGGGCGTAAACGTGGGTGGCCTGCCTACTGCCAACGGAGAGGTGCTGCTGGATCTGGCCCAGGTAAAGCCGGAAGCGGTTAATCATAAGGAGCTGGGCATTAAAACCAACCCCGGGAAAAATGCCGTTCTTAATTTTACCGTGTACCAGACCGATATCCGCGATTTCCAGACCCAGGTTCAAACCCCTGAACCCGGTGTAAACCGGGGTTACCTGGCCAACGCTGAAAAGGTACGGGTGCGCGGCGTGGAAGTAGACGGCAACCTGTCGGTGGGCAACTCGCTTCGCCTGAATGCAGCCCTGGCCTATACCGATGGCAAATACGTGAAATTTACCAATGCGCCCGTACCTCTTGAAGAAGTGGGCGGAGCCCAGGCATTCAAAGATATTTCCGGCGGAGAGCTTCCCGGCATCTCGAAATGGTCGGGATCGCTGGGCGCAGAGGTGGCCCGGAAAGGCAGCCTGATCCAGCTCAGGGGCAATTATTTCCTGGGAGCCGATGTATTTTACCGGTCTGATTTCTCGTCCAGCCCCTCTCCTTCACGCTACCTGAATATCAACGGTTATGCGCTGCTGAATGCGAGAGCCGGATTCCGTGCTTCCAACGGGATCACCTTTTTCCTCTGGAGCAGGAACCTGACCAATACCGATTACTATGAGCAGCTTCTGGCCGCTCCCGGCAGTTACGGCCAGTATGCCGGTATATTGGGAGATCCCAGGACCTACGGCGTCACACTGCGTTATTCATTCTAACTAAATAACCCTTTCTTTTAAATGCCGGCAGGCTTCCATACGGAGGCCTGCCACTTTTTTAACGGATGGCTTCATAACTGTATACATGCCGGCCGGTACCGGCCAGGATACGCCCTTTTTTCCCGTTTTTTGCCGGTACACCGGATATCCCACCCGAAAAATGAGCCCGGCTGTCTGCTTTAAGATCGGGCGATCTAAGCCTCCAGACCGTTTTTCCGTTCGATATATCTACGGCATGAAGAAAGCCGTCTCCCCCGCCGATGTAATACACGTAGCCATCCAGGTATACCAGGTGCGAGCTGGTACCGGCAGACGACGTCTTCCATAATTCCGCCCCGGTGTTTATATCCAGGGCATACAGCCAGGTATCTTCGTTGTTGGCAATGACCTTATTTTCTGCTATGATGAGCGGGGTAAAAAGAAAATCCTGCCGAAAGGCCTTCCTCCATATCTCCCTACCCGTATACAGGTCATTACAGACAATATCCCGGTTGGCGTTCCAATAAATCTTTTCCCCGTAAATCACCGGGCACCAGTCTACCACACCGCCCCGCTGGGGCTCCAGGAGCATCCGGTCTTTGTATATCCATTCTTTCTTATTAAGGTTATACAAGCCGAATGCGCTTTTAATAACATTGTATTGCGCATCTGCCGCAGGTACCTGGTAGGCTACCGCAATGACCGTGTCACCGTCCAGAACGGTGGGGCAGAAAAATGTTGCCCCTGCCGGAATAGGGGTCACACCGAAATACTCTTTCGGAAGCTGTGGATTTACGACTTCCACCTCCCGAACAGCATTTAAAATGTTGCCCTCGTACAGCTTGTTGAGCGGGTAATCTTCATCCCCCCTTTTTATCGCTATGGCCGAGAAGAAGTACCGGTGACCTATACCTGCAATTAGACCGGGATTTAATGTATTGACGCTGTCTGCTTTCCATTTTTTCCATTCTGTTTTACCGGTAGACAGATTGATGCAGTATGTACGGGGGCCATTATGAAAAACCATCCGGTCATTGAATGTATACCTGCCGGTCAGGAATAAGCTTTCCCTGTCATACATGTAATCGTCCCATTTCCACCTGACCTTGCCGGTCAGAACATCCAGCATCAGGAGCCCCGGCCTGCTCAAACCGGAGCCTGCCACAGGCTCAAACCCGGTTGCACAGGCCATGACCGCTCCGTCATTGTATAAGGTAGGCGGAATATCTATCCCCTGAGCCAGGAAGGAGTTAACCGATACCTGCGTTTTCCAGGCGGGTTCTTTGCTCAATAATACGCCATCCGGATAAAATTCATCCCCCGGTTTTTCTTTGCAGGAAAGACACCCCGCCACCAGTACCCAATACAGAATTCTTCTTACCATAACGGAGTAGAGAAAAAATCAAGCCTGTCAAAACAGTGGGACAGCTCCGTCGTCATATGGGTATGTCCACGCATTTCCATGTGATTGACATTTACGGCCTGGTATGTTCTGCCCGAGGATACCGCCCAAGGAGTTCCTTCAGCCAGCTGGGAGTACACCGCCACCAGTCCGTCGCTACCGGTTTGAGTGGGTATCCACACGGCATAGGTTACCGGCACCACGGTGCAGTCTTCACAGTCAACAGTTACGGGATCATCTCCGTTGCCGAAGCACTCTTCAAACCGGGGCATATCGCATTGGTCTTCATAGGTATCTATCATACCGGCGTAGTAGGTGGTGCCGTGCGCACCGATCAGCCCCGCCCAGTACGATTCCGACATATCGAGCCAGTCTCTTCCTTTTCTCCATTGGGAGGCCATATAGGTATGCCCCGCCCCTACTCCAAAGTTGAAGGTGGAATACGCCAGTATAGCAGCGGCAATGTTAAGCGTATTCTGGGTATTGTAAACCGACCTGAAGTTAGACGCCAGGTTCACCAGGTATTCATCATCGGTTGAAGTCCACGAGGCGCCGCTCCCGCTTTTCAACGTGGAAGATGCCAGCCGCCAGTGAATCGGGCTGCTTTCATTGCCATAGATAAACAGCCTGTCCTTGTACGGCCCGGAAAAGGTATTGACGGCATTCATATAGGCGCTGTTTTCCTTTAAGTCATCAAAGGTTTGTACACCAAAGGCGCTTCCGGCATGAGTATCATTTAAAGGGAAGTCGAAACTGCCCAGGAAAAATTTGAGGATACCTTTCCGGATGCTCTTGATCAGCAATACTGAGGAGATAACGGGCTCTCCGGCCACAAAAAAATTGTATAGCCCCAGTGCAGTTGCCGGCCCTCTGACAATTTCATCTACCCCGTTCAGGATAAAATTTTCAGCAGAACCGTTGGAGATGCTGTTGAGTATTTTTGCTCCTGTTAAGGGAGCCCCGGCGGCTATAAAGCCGCCGAATGTGGTGGTAGAGTTAACGGCATCGTACCGGGCAATATCCCTGACTGTTACTCCGCCCATGCTGTGCCCTATAGCAATGGCATTGGCATTCGGTATCATAGCTGACCGGACTGCATTGGAGTAAGAGACCACTCCGAGGTTCGTTAAACCGGTGGAGTTATAAGAGGCCGGTCCGTCAATACGGCGTGCCGATTCAAAATAGGATTTGTGAAAATTCCAGGTAGTGCTGCTTCCGTTCAGGCCGTGTACCCAGTGTACAGGGCGGGTTGATTGGGCCGACGCCATGCTTATTGCGACAAGGCATCCGAGAAGACTCAGAAGGTATTTTTTCATATGAGTGAATTTTTAGTTGTCAGAAATCATTACATGAAGGTAGTCAAAATAGGTGTCCGTGATATTTTTCACTTTGACCCGGTTGCGGTCGGTAACGGTGGAAACACTGTGAATATGCTGCAGCTCGCGGGTGCCGTCCCGGTATTTCAAACGGGTTTCTTCGAGGGCTTCACCCGATTGGTTGTACAGGGCCGTGGCAACAATCAGGTTGTTTTTTGTATCTACCAGCTCACGAATCTCCACTTTTTCGGGCGTCACTTCCGCAGCAGGACCGGAGCCGTCCCGCCGGTAGAAATCAGTGAGCGTTTTCCAGGTTTGTATCGTGAGGTTTCCGTTGGGGTGCTCGCGGATATGACTCCCGTTTTTCCGGGCCCGGGCTATTCTTTCCGCCATGTCTTCCTCCCCGCTGCCGGCGTATTTCAAAAAACCGTTGATCTCTGTCATGTCCGGCATATCCATCCGGCCGGTTCTGATCAGCTTTCCGGCGGCATCGTAAAAGTCGGCCCGTTGGTCATAAATGACCGTTTTTTTCACTTTCGGGGAAAGATCCGGTGGAACATTGTGTTTGCCGTCGGGGATTTTCCGCCCGGGCTCCACGTCTTCAATGACCCACCGGGTCTGCCCGGCTTTGTCAATGCTTACTTCAACCCGGCTTCGGCTGATGGCGGGTATTAAACGGAGCGCATACTGTTCCCTGAGCGGTTCAGGTATATCGCCATCGTACCGGGTAACGGTTACGGTTTCTGCCTCGTACGAGACCCTGGCTTTTTCGTTGGCATCCAACCGGTACGAAACAGGGGATAACCGGGCATCTGTCTGACTGTTTAAAACATTACAGGAAATAAAAAGTGCAGCACAAATAACGTAGAACAATACCAAAAAAGAGAGTTGAAAGATGTGGGTTTTCATAAGTCCATGCGATTTAAGTGTCAACGAAGGTAAACCGGAAAAAAATAAAGGCAAGGGTATCCGGTACTTTTTTGAGAAAAACTTATCTGCAGATAATTTTTTACCCGGTAATCGCCGTAGAGCACCGTTTCGGGCGTATGAAATTTTCACTTTTCCAAGTATCTCTTATATTTTCCTACTAAATCTATAGACTATATTAGTATAGTAGATTTTTGTATTTATTTTTGTTGGCTCAATCCTGCCTTTGGGCAGCAAGGCCGGGTCAGTTTACTAATTGAATACAAAAGATGCAGAGTTTCCGTACCGAACTAGAAAACCCCGTTGTGGAACGGGAAATCATCGAGCTGGAAAGAAAGATCAGGGAATTCCGGGGAGGAAAGATGCCTGATGAGAAATTCCGTTCCCTGCGACTGGCCCGCGGAATATACGGGCAGCGTCAGCCCGGTGTTCAGATGGTGCGCATCAAGCTGCCTTTTGGCAGAATTACATTTAACCAGGTTCTGAAAATTGCCGATATTTCTGACGAGTATGCCAGCCGGAACCTGCACCTGACCACCCGTCAGGACATCCAGATCCACTATGTGAGCCTCGACAGGACCCCCGAACTCTGGGCCCGGCTGGCCGAAGACGACATGACCCTCCGCGAAGCCTGCGGAAATACGGTCAGGAATGTCACCGCCTCGCCTGCCGCCGGCATTGATCCCGATGAGCCGTTTGATGTTTCATCGTATGCCCAAACCACTTTCGAATATTTTGTACGCAACCCCATATGCGCGGAAATGGGGAGAAAGTTTAAAATTGCTTTTTCTTCCAGCGAAAAAGACACTGCCTTTTCGTATGGAAACGATTTCGGATTTATCCCTAAAATAAAACACATAAACGGTCGTGAAAAACGCGGCTTTAAAGTGATGATGGGCGGCGGACTGGGCGCACAGCCTATGCTGGCCTACGAGGTCTTTGATTTCCTGGCGGAAGAAGAGATCATCCCTTTAGTGGAAGCGGGCATCCGGGTGTTTGACCGTTATGGCGAGCGAACAAACCGGAACAAAGCCCGTTTCAAATACCTGATCCAGGGTAAAGGCCTTGAAGAAGTTCTCCGCCTTATAGAAGAGGAAAAAACAGCGGTAAAGAACAAGGTCTTTCATTTTAACCCCGATAAAATAAGCCAACCCGAACCTCCTTCAGAGCCCGTGGAGCCGATAGCACCGGTCGATGCCGGGGCCTACGCCCTCTGGAGGAGAACCAATGTATTTGAACAGAAGCAGAAAGGATATTTCGGGGTGTATGTAAAAGTGCTGACCGGCGATATCCCGACCGATAAGGCCCGGAAGCTGGTAGCCGGAGTACGCCGGCATATTGCTGACGATATCCGGATCACCCAGGACCAGAACCTGCTGTTTAAATATGCCCGGGAAGAATCGCTTCCCCACATTTATAACCTGCTGGCCGAATTGGGCTTTGCCCGGCCCGGTCACAACAGTACGGCCGATGTTACCACCTGTCCCGGTACGGATACCTGCAACCTCGGCATTTCCAACTCTACCGAAATGGCACGGGTGCTGGAACAGTACATCTACGAGTTCCATTCTGATTTTGTTACGGAAACCGACCTTAAGATCAAGATCTCGGGCTGTATGAACTCCTGCGGACAGCACGGCCTGGCGCATATCGGCTTCCACGGCAGCTCAAGCAAAGTAGACGGGAAAGTGATTCCTGCCGCACAGGTTATGCTGGGCGGAGGCACCGTGGGTAACGGGGTAGGCCGCGTGGCCGAGCGCATCACCAAAGTACCCACAAAACGGGTACTGCAGGTAGTAGATTATATCCTGCAGGATTACAAGCTGAACAAGGTAACCGATGAGAGCTTTCACGATTATTACGACCGCCGCACCAAAGACCATTTCTATCAGCTGCTGAAGCCCCTGGCCGATACCTCCAACCTCACCGAAGATGAATATATTGACTGGGGCCATGAAGGAACGTACGCCACGGCTATCGGGGTGGGAGAATGCGCCGGCGTGATCATTGACCTGGTGGCCACCCTGCTCATTGAAGCCGAAGAAAAGCTGGATTGGGCCCGGGAGGCACTGGATAAAGGCTTATACGCCGATTCCATTTATCATTCGTATAACACGTTTCTCTGGACCGCCAAGGCGCTGCTGCTCGACAAAGGCATCAGTACCCGTACCCAGATCATGGTGATCCAGGAGTTTGACAAACACTTTGTGGAAGACGGCACCTTTTCATTCCCTGTCAATTTCAGCGACCGGGTTCTGCAGATCAATAAATACGAACCTTCCAAAGAATTTGCGGAGGTTTTCCTGCTGCAGGCCACGGCATTTCACCTGGAGGCAGCTGAAAAGCGGGAGGAGATACGGGTAGTGAATAGTTAGTAGAGAGTTCCGAGTGGAGAGTTTCGAGTAGAGAGTTTTGAGTGGGGAGTTTCGAGTGAATACCAGGCAGATTTCCTGCAAATTAACGCATACCAGACTCCGTAGGAGTCCAACATACATAACCCCGGATGCAATCCGGGGAAAAGCAGACAAACAACCCGGATACAATCCGGGAAAACAAAAATATGAAACCGTACGTAACACTAGTAGGCGCAGGACCCGGAGATCCGGATCTGATCACCCTGAAAGGGATCAAAGCCATCCGCGAGGCGGATGTAATCCTGTACGACGCCCTGGTCAATGAGGATCTCCTGGAATATGCAAAACCTATGTGTGTAAAAATATATGTGGGAAAACGTGCCGAGCGGCTTTCGACCAAACAGGAGAATATTAACCAGCTGATGGTGGATTATGCCCTTACACACGGTCACGTGGTCAGGCTGAAAGGCGGCGACCCTTTTGTTTTCGGCCGTGGCGGGGAGGAAATCGATTTTGTACGCGGGCACGGCATTGAAACGGCCGTTGTACCCGGTATTTCCTCGTCTACCGGGCTTACCGCTTTGCAGCAGATCCCGCTGACCTACCGGGGCATCAGCGAAAGCTTCTGGGTGATCACCGGCTCTACCAAAGAAGGACACCTGTCAGAAGACTTATATTCTGCGGTAAAAACCAATGCCACCGTAGTGGTTTTGATGGGTTTTGCCAGGCTGAAGCAGATTGCGGAGCTATACCGTGCGCACGGTAAGGGAGATTTGCCCATTGCCCTGATCCAGAACGGTTCACTGCCCAACGAAAGAATAGCGCTGGGTACCGTAGACACCATTGAGGAACAGGCGGAAAACAACCTGCTGGGAGTACCGGCCATCATCATCCTGGGAGAAGTAGTGTCCAGGCACCGCGAGTTCAACGCGCTGGTCAGCAACCTAAACACCGAATTAAGTACTCAACATGAAGTACCGGGCATATATACGCATGAATGAGCTGTTTCCCATATTCCTGAAAATGCACGAGATCCGGACTCTGCTGGTGGGCGCCGGCCCGGTAGGACTGGAAAAGCTCCAGGCCATCCTGAAAAATTCCCCCCGGGCCAGGGTGGATGTGGTGGCCCGGGAAATTGAAGAAGAAACCCGGGCGTTTATAGCGCAGCATAGTACGGTCAGCCTATTGCGGAAGGAGTTTGAGGAAAGCGACCTGGATCACAAAGACCTGGTGATTTTAGCCACTAATAATGCGGGGCTGAATGAGAGAATCCGTACCTTTGCAAGAGAAAGACATATTCTCCTGAATGTGGCCGATAAGCCGGCATTGTGCGACTTTTACTTGGGGGCTGTAGTACAAAAGGGAAGCCTGAAGCTGGGTATATCAACCAACGGGAAGTCGCCTACCATGGCCAAACGGCTGAAAGAGTTTTTTAACGACATTCTTCCGGAAGAAATTGATGAGACCCTCGAGCTGATGCTCCAATACCGTAACCAGCTCAAAGGCGATTTTAAAGAAAAGGTAGAAGTATTAAATACCCATACCAAAAACGCTTTAATATAAACTGAGTGAATTATTATGTACTACGAATGTAACATATCTAATGGTTCATTATCCGAATTCTGGCGTCCGTCTGGCACCTGACGAAGTCGGTGTCAGGAGGACTTACCAGAATTCAATTTTTTGCTCTACTTTTTGAAAAAAGTAGAAAAAGAAAAATGACAGAGCAGATTAAAAAAGATACGGAAGGACTGGATGCAGCGGCGGTTATCCGGTACATTGCCCAAAACTTTGGCCAGGAAGCGGTGTTTTCAACTTCTTTCGGCATAGAAGACCAGGTGATCACGCACCTGCTGGAAGAAGCGGGTGCTGAAATTGATATTTTCACCCTGGAAACCGGCCGCCTCTTTCCTGAAACGTACAAAGTCTGGAACCGTACATTGGAAAAATACGGGCTGCCCATCAAGGCCTATTACCCGGATACCGGGGCCGTAGAGAAAATGGTCTCCGAAAAGGGGCCTTCCAGCTTTTATAACAGTGTGGAAGACCGCAAAGAATGCTGCTATATCCGCAAGATTGAACCGCTTAAGCGGGCTATACAGGGCTACAAGGTATGGATCACGGGCATCCGGGCTGACCAATCGGCTAACCGCGAAGACATGACCCGCGTGGAATGGGATGAGGCAAACCGGATTGTCAAGATTCACCCGCTTTTCTACTGGACCCTGGCAGACGTGGAAGATTTTTTAAAACAGAATCATATTCCTTACAACTCCCTGCACGACAAAGGTTTTCCGAGCATCGGATGCCAGCCCTGCACCCGGGCCATTCAACCCGGCGAAGACTTCAGGGCCGGACGATGGTGGTGGGAGGACAAGAGCAAAAAAGAATGTGGTTTACATAGAACAACAAATTAGGATGGATTATTTAGATCATTTGGAAGCTGAGGCCATTTATATTCTGCGGGAGGTGGCGGGCCAATTTGAAAAGCCGGCCCTGCTGTTCTCCGGGGGGAAAGACTCGATCACCCTGGTACACCTGGCCAAAAAGGCGTTTCGTCCGGGTAAATTTCCTTTTCCCCTGGTACATATTGATACCGGGCACAATTTCCCGGAAACCATTCAGTACCGCGACTGGCTGATCGAAAATACCGGTGAAAAGCTGATTGTGGGCTATGTGCAGGAAAGCATTGACCAGGGAAAAGCCGTAGAGCAGAAAGGAAAAAATGCCAGCCGCAATACCCTGCAAACGGTTACCCTGCTGGATACCATTGAGAAGTACGGTTTTGACGCCTGCATTGGCGGTGCCCGCAGAGACGAAGAAAAAGCCCGCGCCAAAGAGCGGATCTTTTCGGTTCGCGACGAATTTGGCCAGTGGGATCCCAAACGCCAGCGGCCGGAGCTCTGGAACATCTTTAACGGCAAGATCCACAAGGGTGAAAATGTACGTGTATTCCCGATCTCCAACTGGACCGAGCTGGATGTATGGAACTATATCAAACGGGAAAACATTGCGCTTCCTTCCATTTACTTCAGCCACGAAAGAGAAGTGGTGCTGCGTAACGGCCAGTGGATGGCGGCGGCTCCTTTTCTCCAGGTAGACCACGAAGATATCACCGATTTCAAGTCGGTTCGCTTCCGTACCGTTGGTGACATGACCTGTACGGCTGCCGTAGACAGCGTGGCGGTAGCCTTAGACGACATCATTGCCGAGATCAAGGCCTCTACCGTGAGTGAACGGGGCGCCCGTATGGACGATAAGGTTTCGGAAGCGGCCATGGAGGAACGGAAGAAACAGGGATACTTTTGAAAGTGAAAAGTTAAAAGTTAAAAACTAAAAGTAGCTCCGGAACTAATTTTATACATAGGAAATAGAAATGCAGATATTAAAATTCATCACCGCCGGATCTGTCGATGACGGGAAAAGCACCCTGATCGGCCGGCTGCTGTACGATACCAACTCCATCCTGGACGACCAGCTGGAGGCCATCCAGAGGGCCAACCGTAAGAACGACGACGGCACGGTAGACCTGGCCATCCTGACCGACGGCCTGAAAGCCGAACGCGAGCAGGGCATCACCATTGACGTGGCCTATAAATATTTCCAGACGGAAAGCCGGAAATTTATCATTGCCGATGCGCCGGGGCACATCCAGTACACCCGGAACATGGTGACCGGTGCCTCGAACTCCGACCTCATTATTATTCTTATCGATGCCCGGAAAGGGGTGATCGAGCAAACCAAACGGCATTCGTTCCTGGCTGCGCTGCTATCCCTGAAACAGGTATTGGTGTGTGTGAACAAAATGGATATGGTTGATTTCAGTAACGAAGTTTTCGAGAATATCAAAGCCGACTACGCGCAGCTGGCTCAGAAGCTCCGGCTGGAAAAGGTGGATTACATCCCCGTATCTGCCTTAAAGGGAGACAATATTGTGTATCCCTCTGTCAGGATGCCGTGGTATACCGGACCGGGACTACTGGAGTATCTCGAAAATGTGGAAATTGAAACCTCTTCTCCGGCGCAGGGCTGGCGTTTCCCCGTGCAGTGGGTGGTACGGCCGCAGTCGGAAGACCTGCCCGATTACCGCGGCTATGCCGGCCGGGTGATTGGCGAAGGGCTCCGTACCGGCGATGAGGTGATCATTCTGCCCAGCGGGGTAAGGAGCACAGTTTCGGGCATTGAGCTGGACCGCATTCCCCTGGAAACGGCAGAAAACGGGCAGTCGGTTATTCTCCACCTGGCCGATGACGTTGATATTTCGCGCGGTGACTTTATTGTGCAGGCATCCCACCCTTCTGAAACAGCACGGAGCTTTGAAGCCGATATTGCCTGGTTTGACCAGAAGCCGCTGGATACCGGCCAGGTTTACCTGCTGCAGAACCATTCGAAAGTATCACGAATTAAAATAGCTGAGGTAGAATACAAATACGATGTAAATACCCAGGAACAGCTGTTCGGTGAAGAAATCCGGCTGAACGATATCGGGAAGGTCCGGATCAAAGCCGCTGACGAAATCGTTTTTGATACCCGCCGTAATTTCCCGGAAAACTCCCGGGCCATTATCATTGACCCGAGAACCAACATTACGGTAGGTGCGGTGATCATCCAGGAGGTAGCATAATCAGCAGTTCCCGGCCGGTGTCAGCCGGCTTAAAGACCTTTTCAGGAGAAGATGAGCGGCAGACTTCCGCATCTTTTCTCCTTTAGCTAATGGTTTTTCACTATATTGTGGCCGGTTTAAAGCGGGAACAATCCGATGCTGAATTTCTTTATTTGCTTTTTTGCGCTGAACATCATTCGCAAGAACCTGGATACTTCACGGTATTTCCGGAACAATATTGATGTATTGAAAGTGCTCAACTTCCTGGTGGTGCCGTGCCTGATGAGCGCTGATATTATTTTAGGCAGCTCGTTCAAATTCATTGCCGAAGCGGGCTGGATCGCTGTACTCTCGTACCTGATCTACGTATTGTACCAGGAAAGAGAGAACATCCTGGCCGGAAGCCTCCTGAAAGCCGGCCTGCCCTATTACATTTATTTCGTTTTAGTATTCCTGATCAAATACACCCTTCCGGCGCTCTACAAAACCGTAGACGACTACCTCGACCTCCTCAATGTGATCACCATGGTATGGCTTTTTGCATTTGGGGTGAGCGCAAAGAACCAGCTGAATACACTCCGGCGCGAAAAAGAGCAAAAAGAAAAGGTAATTCATGAAAATGAAGCACTGGAGGACCTGGTCAGGGAAAGAACCAACGAGATCCTCCAGCAAAAAAACCAGCTGGAAGAAACGCTGGAAGAGCTGAAGCAAACCCAGAACCAGCTTATCCAGCAGGAGAAGCTGGCCTCGCTGGGCGAGCTTACCGCCGGTATTGCTCATGAAATACAAAACCCGCTGAACTTTGTCAATAACTTTTCAGAAGTAAGCACCGAGCTGCTCGATGAGCTGAAGGAAGAGCTCAGCGCAACCCGGCTGCCTGAAAACTCTGCCGACATTATCGAAGACCTCGTTCAGAATCTCCAGAAGATCTCTTACCACGGCAAGCGGGCCAGCGGTATTGTTAAAAACATGCTGGAACATTCCAGGGCCAGTACGGGCGAAAGACAGCAGATAGACCTGAATACCCTGGCCGAAGAATACATCAAGCTGAGCTTCCATGGCTTGCGGGCCAAAGACAAATCGTTTAATTCCGACTTTAAAGTACAGGCCGACCCTGCCCTTCCGCCGGTTCAGGGCATTCCCCAGGACCTCGGCCGGGTGCTGCTCAACCTTTGCAACAACGCTTTTTATGCCGTCAGCAAAAAAGCCCGCGAAAACATCCCGGGATACAAGCCCATGGTAACTATTGCCACCGAAAACCTGCCGGCAGAGAAAGCCGTTAAAATAACGGTCTCTGACAACGGGTCAGGGATCCCGGATGAGCTGAAAAACAAGATATTCCAGCCTTTCTTTACCACAAAGCCCACCGGGCAGGGTACGGGCCTGGGCCTTTCGCTCAGCTACGATATTATCACCAAGGGGCATTCGGGAGAGATCACATTGGAAAGTAAGGAAGGCGAAGGCACGCAGTTTATCATCTGCCTGCCGGTTTCTTAAATATAATTGGCTATGAATATCCTGGTAGTGGATGACGAGACTGATATCAAAGACCTGTTCCTGCAAAAATTCAGGAAAGAAATACGGAGCGGGCAAACGAGCTTCACTTTTGTATTCTCGGGTGAAGAGGCCCTGGAATACCTCAAAGACAGGAACCCGGAGTCGGTGCTGATCCTTTCAGACATTAACATGCCGGGGATGACCGGCCTGGAGCTGCTTCGCCGTATCCGCGGCACGCATCCCATAGCCCCTCCTCAGGTGATGATGATCACCGCATACGGCGACGACGTGAACCGCAACGCAGCCATGAGCCTGGGCGCCGATGATTTCCTCACCAAACCACTGGATTTTAACGAACTGAAAACCAAACTTTTGAAATGAAGATCCTGGTAGTTGACGATGAAAGTGATCTGCAGATCCTGATCAAGCAAAAGTTCCGGAAGCAGATCCGCGAAAATAAATACGAGTTTGTGTTTGCCGCCAACGGCCGCGAAGCCCTGGAGGTTATGGACACTAACCCGGATATTTCACTGGTGCTGAGCGACATCAATATGCCGGAGATGGACGGCCTGACCCTCCTGATCAAAATAAATGAAAATAACCCGCTGGTGAAAGTGGTGATGGTGTCGGCTTACGGCGATATGGAGAACATACGCACGGCCATGAACCGGGGTGCTTTTGATTTTGTGTGCAAACCGGTAAATTTTGATGACCTGGAGGTAACCATGGAAAAGACCATCCGGCACATTGAGCAGATCCGGCAAACCTTCAATGCCATCCGGGAGAACAATATCCTGCGCATGTACGTAGATGACTCGGTGCTGAAGTTTATGTCGCGCCAGGAATTTGAGCAATCGATTGTTTCCAACGAAATCATCACCGCTACCGCCATTTTTATGGACATCTGCGGGTTTACAGCCATTTCTGAGAAGGAAAAACCCGATGTGGTGGTGAAGCTGATCAACAAGTACTTCGACATCATGGTCAAAGAGATCATTGCCCAGAACGGTATCGTTGACAAGTTCATGGGCGATGCCATCATGGCCATTTTCAAGGGTGATTACCACCTCGACCGGGCCATTGAAGCGGCGCTGCGGGTGCGGGAGGAGATCAACAAGATATCCGAGCCCCTGGAGGGCCGGCCTGATTTTATCCCGAAGCTGGCCACCGGTATAAAAAGCGGGGAAATGGTATCGGGGAATATCGGCTCTGTAACGTTGAAGCGGCTCGATTATACCGTGATCGGCGATACGGTGAATACCGCTCAGCGGCTGCAGTCGTCGGCCCGGCCGGGCCAGATCCTGATCGCTCACGACGATTACCTGACCATCCGCGAGTCATTTGAATGCAATGAAGTGGGCACCCTGAAGGTCAAAAACAAATCTACAGAGCTGAAAGTATACGAAGTGCTGGGGTGAGATGGTACCGCTTTTGTTTCGAAGCAGAAAATACCATTGACCTTTTCATAAATTATTTAGCTTTGTAACTTATTCAGCGGTGTATTGGCAAGGTACTCATATATTAATGAAGAAAAAATGACCGGACTGTGGCGAAGCTTTATCGCCGGAGATGAAAAGGCATTTTCTCAGATCTATGAAGCCTTCTTTACGGTGCTGTATAGCTACGGGTATCATTTCGTACCTGACAGGCCGCGGGTAAAAGACGCCATCCAGGAGCTGTTTACCGATTTGTGGCGGCTAAGGGCCAATCTTTCCGAAACTACTTCCGTCAAATTCTACCTGTTCAGGTCGCTCAGGAGAAGGCTGCAGGCGAGCACCGGCCGGGAAGACGTTTTCACTCCCTTAGCCCTGGCCGAAAATGACCTGCCCGCCGTTGATTCGTGCGAACAGCACCTGATCACAAAAGAAACCGAAAACCGGTATCTCCGGCAGCTTTCCAAAGGAATTGAAAAGCTGACCGTCCGCCAGCAGGAGGCGCTTCGCCTGAAATACTACGAGGGCTTTACCTTTGATGAAGTAGCCTCTATCATGAACATGAATGAACAATCGGTTCGCAACATCATCCGGCGGGCCATTGTCAGCCTCCGCTCCTACCTGCTGTAATTTTTTTTCCGTTAAGTGAGTTAAACCGGAAAAAAGCCGCTTTATATCAATAAAGCCGGTTCAGATTGTATTATACCCCTGTTCATTATGAAACATTATAAAATAGAAGATCTTGTGATGGACGACTCATTTATACAATGGGTAAGATCCAATGAAAATCATACTTTCTGGGAGTCGGCTATGGCATCTGATCCCGCGCAGCAGCAAATCATTCTCCAGGCCGCACTGCTTGTTAAAGCGGCTGCCACAGCTCCTGAAGTCAGCATAAACCCCTCAGAATCTACCGAAGTGTGGCAACGCATCAGCAGCGGCCCGGAAAGCGGCCGGCCGGCCTACCGCAACAGGAAATGGCTTTGGGCTGTCGGTTCCATGGCAGCGGCTTTGCTGGTTTTCCTGGGAATATACCGGTACGAAAACGCCGGCTCAAGGGTTTCCTATGAAAACCTGATTGCAGAAGTAGCGCCATCAGATTATAAGGAGATCCGGAATGACGGCCCTGATCCCGTATTTATCAGCCTGCCTGACCGGAGCTCGGTGGTGCTTTACCAGGGAAGCCGCATCGGCTACTCCATATCCGGTTACAACCGTGAAAAGCGCGAAGTTTACCTCTTGGGCGAAGGCTTCTTTGAAGTGTCGAAAAATCCGCAAAAACCGTTTTTTGTTTACTCCAATGAGCTGATCACCAAAGTGCTGGGAACCAGCTTTACCATAAAGGCCCCCGAGAATTCGGCTAAAATAGAGGTGATCGTCAAATCAGGAAAGGTAGAGGTGATCACCCAGAAAGATCCGCGGAAGAAGAGAATACTGGAATCAAAAGAGCTGGATGGAAACTACCTGGTGGAAAACCAGAAAATAGACCTGGAGAGAACCACCATGAAGCTGTCGCCTATTGTAAAACGTGAGCTCACCGAGCTGAACCATGCCGTACAGCAAATGAAGTTTGACTTTGATGATGAACCGCTGACCCGCATTATTGCCGACCTTGAGCTGGCCTATAATGTGAACATTGCTTACGACAAAGACAAGTGGCAAAATGTGAAGCTGACAGCACACCTTTCAGACGAGCCCCTTTATGACAAGATAGAGATGATCTGTAAGGCCATTGAAGCGGGATACGAAGTAAGACCTGACGGGATAATAATTAAATAATCAACCTTAAAACAATTCTTCTAATGAAAAACAGACCGAATTCTTCTTAGAAAGGAAATAACAAAGGTCAGCAGTGCTGCCACACTACTGACCCGTTTTTCCCTTAATCCTGAATCTGACTTTCGAGCTCGGACAGGGAGTGTTTTGTCAATTTTTTAACCTAACAAAAACAAACAAATGTATGAAAAACAGTTTACAAGTCCATGAGATTGGATTCAAAATCATGCGAATAACCCTGACCCAAATACTTTTTTCTATTGTGTTATTCGGCGCGTCTTATGCCAAGACCAACGCTCAGAACTTTCTTAACAGTACGGTAAGTATTAAACTGGATAACCTGACAATCAAGGAGGCATTTTCCGAGATAGAAAGGGCCTCTGACGTCCGGTTCCTGTACAGCACATCGCTGGTCAACACCCACCGGCGGCTATCGCTGCAAATGCAGGATGGCTCGCTGGGCGAGCTGCTCGAAATCCTGCTCAAACCCATGAATCTTGACTACAAAGTACAGGGGCGGCAGATCATCTTGGTCAGAAAAGGCATGGGCATCATCAATGACCGGTCAGTCACAGGAACCGTGGTAGATGAAAATAACAAAGCGCTGGCCGGCGTGACCATTGAGCTGAAAGGCACAACCAAAGGCGTATTTACCGACGGCGACGGGCGGTTTTCCATAGATGTTCCGGATGACGGTGTGCTGATCTTCCGGTTTGTGGGGTACAAAACAGAAGAAATCAAAGTGGGAAACCAGAACGTACTGAATATCCGGCTGTACCCCGAAGTAAGCTTATTGTCTGAGCTGGTGGTGACGGGTTATACCACCCAGCAGAAAAAAGATATCATTGGTGCGGTGTCGGTTGTTAAAGCTTCAGAGCTTAACGCTACCCCCTCAGCTAACCTGGTAACCCAGTTACAGGGAAGGGCATCGGGAGTGACAGTCAGTAGTACGGGAGATCCGGGCAGTTCTGCCAATATCCGTATCCGGGGGTTTTCATCATACGGGAACAACAACCCTCTGTATGTGATAGACGGAGTACCTACTACTGACGGCTCCCGCATTAATCCCCAGGATATAGAATCTATCCAGGTGCTGAAAGATGCCTCATCGGCATCTATTTACGGAGCCCGGGCCGCTAACGGGGTGATCATTATCACTACCAAACAGGGGAAACCCAACAAAACCGTCGTTTCTTACGATACGTACATGGGTGTACAGGCCCTGCCTCTGAACCGCACACCTGAATTAATGAGTACGGCCCAGCTGGTAGACTACCTCCGGATAACCACTCCTGAAACCCATATCGACCCCGTATTCGGCCAGCACAATTCGTTTTCAATACCCGAATACTACGTGGTGAGCAATACCTTCAGAGGCGGCGTGAGTGCTTCAGATCCGAGAATTAACCCGGATCTGTACACCATTTCCGATTATGCTAACGCGTACCAGATTTTCAGGACCAGCCCCGGTACCGACTGGTTCAGGGCCATGTCGCAGAACGGGCTTATCCAGACCCATCAGCTGAATGCCAGCGGCGGCACCGAAACTTCTACCTACTCCCTGGGCCTGAATTATTTCAACCAGGAAGGTACCTTCAAATATACCGGCTATGACCGGTATTCCGTACGGCTGAATTCCAGCTTCAAAGCCACCCCTTTCCTGACCCTGGGCGAGAATGTGCAGGTGTCTTATGACAACCGCAGGGGAGATAACGTGGTGATCGGCGAAACCAGCGCCTGGGCCAATGCCTACCGCAGCACGCCGTTTACACCCGTATACGACATCAAAGGCGGTTTCGGAGGCTCACTGATCGGTGGGATATCCGGTGTGGGGTATAACCCGGTAGCCACGCTGTACCGGAGAAAAGACTGGACCAACAAAAACCTGCGTACATTCGGAAACATCTTTGCCGATGTAACCCTGATGAAAGAGCTGGTATTCCGGTCTTCTATTGGTATTGATGCCTACAATTCAGATATTTACCGGGTATATTTAAAAGAATACGAAAGAGCCGAGGCCCGCAAAGTGACCCAGCTGGAAGAGGGGGCAGGCGCCTACCTCAGCTGGACCTGGAGTAATACGCTCAGCTACCACCGGAACTTCAATAACCTGCACGATGTAAAAGTGCTGGCCGGTACCGAAGCCATCAAAAACCGGGGCAAATCAATCAATACGGCCAAAAACAATTATGACTCGGAAGACCCCGACTTTATTTCGCTTAACACCGGGCTCCCCAGCTCACTGGGCGACATAACGGCTGTTAATAATGTGCTGTATGCCAATTCACTGTTCTCTTATTTTGGCCGGGTAGATTATACCTGGAAAGATAAATACCTGTTCAATGCCACCTTCCGGAGAGACGGATCCTCTCTCTTCGGACCTGAAGTGCGCTACGCCAACTTCCCGGCCATCGGTATAGGATGGAGGATCTCAGACGAACCGTTTTTAAAAGAGCTGAGCTGGGTAAATGACCTGAAGCTGCGTGCGGGCTGGGGACAGATCGGCAGTATTTCCAACGTACCGGCATTTAACCAGTACTCTACCTACCGCTCATCGCCCAATACCGATTTTTACAATATTGGTGGCGTAACCAACGGTTCTACCCAGGGGTACGGGTGGGCTTCGCAGGGGAACCAGAAAACCAAATGGGAAACTACCGAAACCATTAACGTAGGACTGGACGGCTCACTCAACCAAGGAGCCTGGAATTTCAGCGTGGACGTTTACCAGAAAAACACCCGCGACCTGCTGGTGCCTTCGCTCAGGAACGGGCTGGAGCCTATTGTGAACAAGCCGCTGATCAACCTGGGTACCATGCGTAACCGGGGTATTGATCTGCAGATAGGGAACCAGGGACGTATCAGCAATCATCTGAAATACGACGTGTCAATGTCGTTTACCCATTACAAAAACAAGCTGACCAAGCTGAACGACGAGAACACGGCCCAATATGTAGCCACCGGCCGCCTGAATAACGTGCTCATCACCACCAAAGACATGGCCATCTCCTCGTTTTTCGGGTACGACATTGCAGGCTTCTACAACTCGGCCGAAGAGGTCAATTCCGGTCCGAAAATTAACGGAGCCCCTGCCGTGGTGGGTACATGGAAATACCGCGATGTAGACGGAGACGGGAACATTACCACTGCCGACCGGGTGGTGCTGGGCTCGCCCCATCCTGATTTCCAGCTGGGCATGAATATCGGCCTGGTTTACAAAGATTTTGATTTCAATACCTTCCTGTTCTGGAACCAGGGAAGCGAGATCTTCAATTATACCAAATTCTTTACCTACATGAACGTTCTGGGCGGCGGCATCAGCGTGAATAAAATGACCGACGCCTGGACTCCCGAAACGGCATCAACCGCCAAGACCCCGCGCATAGGTGTAGGCGAAGAAAATGGCTATACGTCTTTCGTAACCGGTAATTCTACTTCGTTTTACGTGGAAGACGGGTCGTTTCTGCGGGCCAAAAACGTACAGATCGGGTATACCTTACCGTTTAAAGCAGCTCAGAAAATAAAAATGAGCAATTTAAGGGTATACCTGCAGGCCCAGAACCTCTTCACGCTCACCAAATACAGCGGGGCAGATCCTGACCTGGGGCTGGTATCGGGCAATACCACCGACCAGACGGCCAGCAGTGATCAGAACCTGGGGGTAGATTACTCGGGCTTTCCTACCCCACGGCAATTTTTGATCGGCTTAAATCTTACCTTCTAACCTTAAAGAAAAACAATGATGAAAAATTTGATAAAAAATATACTGATCTGCGGTCTGGTCGTTTCCGGCCTGGGCAGTTGCAAAGATAAATTTCTGGCTATCACACCGCAGGGGGTCTATTCTGAAACCACCCTGCTGAACAAAAAAGGTATAGAAGGATTTCTGACCGGTGCTTACGCGTCTCTCGACGGGAGCCGCGACGCCAGTACCCTCGGCTTTTCGGGCTCTTATAACTGGATCTGGGGCAGCATCCTGGGAGGCGACGCCTATAAGGCAGGAGTCAGCTTCACTGATCAGCCCGATCTGAATTACGTGATGCAATACGCAACGCCCACCACTAACCCGCAGGTACTCACCCGCTGGAATGCCCTCTATGACGGCGTAGGCAGAGCCAACCTGGTGCTTCAGAAGCTGGCAGCAGCTACTGACCCCGATCTGACGCCTGAGGTGAGAACGCAGATTGAAGCCGAGGCCCGGTTCTTGCGGGGATTTTACCATTTTGAAGCCAAGAAAACCTTTGGCAATGTTCCTTTCCTGGATGAAAACGTAACCGATTATAAGGTACCCAATACCGATGCCTCCGGGAAGTACATTGATATCTGGCCGGACATTGAAAAAGACCTGAAGTTTGCTTACGAAAACCTGGATGAAGTGAAAAAAGGCATAGGGCACGCCAATAAATGGGCTGCCGGCGCCTTTCTGGGTAAAGCGTACCTGTACCAGAAAAAATATGCCGAAGCCAAAGCTGTTTTCAACGAGGTTATCGCGAACGGTAAAAATCCGCTGGGTGTGAAATATGCCTTGATGCCGAATTTCGGTGATAATTTCAGGCTGGCCAGGCAGGGAAATGCCGAGGTGATCCTTGAAGTGCAGAATGTGGTAGGCGACGGAGCCACCAATAACATCAACGGCTTCTTTGAAATGCTGCTGTGCTACCCCAACGGTATTGCCGGCGGAACCAACTCGTGGTTCTACCGGCCCTCACAAAACCTCGTGAACGCCTTCAGAACCGGTGATAACGGCCTGCCGCTTCCGGATACCTATAACAACACCGATGTTACCTCCCATGAAAGCATAGGAGATAACGAAGCGTTTACCCCGTACCAGGGGCCGCTTGATCCGAGGCTGGATCATACGGTAGGCCGCCGCGGGATCCCGTTTCATGACTGGGGCGTGATCAACGATGTGGCCTTTACGGCACCTCCGGGCGAAAGCATCACCAATGGCGGCCCTTATGCCGGCAAGAAGCACGTTTTCTCCAAAGAAGAATTTAACAGCGGCAAAGCCGTACGCTCTTCCTGGTACATTGCCAGCTCACTGAAATACCAGATCATGCGGTACGCCGACCTGCTGCTGATGGCGGCGGAATGCGAAATAGAGGCCGGCAGCCTGGAAAAAGCCCGGGAATATATTAACTTAGTGCGGGCCCGGGCGGCAAATTCACCCATAAAAAGCGCAGACGGCACCAAAAATGCGGCCAATTACCTCGTAAAGCCGTACGATGCCTTTGCCAGCCAGGAGGCGGCCCGTACGGCCGTGCGGTTTGAAAGAAGGCTGGAGCTGGGAATGGAGGGCCACCGCTTTTTTGATCTCGTGCGCTGGGGCATAGCCGATAAGGTGATCAACCAGGAGTATCTCCCCAAAGAAAGCCAGCGGCGGGTATCCCTGTTTGCCGGGGTGAGGTTTACGCCCAACAAAAGCGAGTACCAACCTATTCCCGACTATGCCATTACCCAGAGCATGGTAGGCGGAGTGCCCACGCTTAAACAAAACCCCGGGTACTAAACTAATTTTTTCGGGTTTCCTGCGGGAAGCCCGGAAAAATTTTCACCCATAAACTCAATGACAATGATCAATACTACCCGTTTAAAAGTACTAGGCGGCGCTGTCCTGGCCGCCGTTTTATGGAGTTGCTCGTCACAGCAGGAGTACGATTCCGGCGGCTGGTCGGAATACCTCGGAGGGCCCGACCGCAACCATTACTCTTCGCTTGAGCAGATCACCCCTGAAAATGTAAAAAACCTGACCGTAGCCTGGGAATACCACACGCTGGATACCGGACAGATTCAGTGTAACCCCATCGTAGTAAACGGCATATTGTACGGTGTAACCGCATCTAACGGCCTGTTTGCGGTGGATGCCGCCACCGGTAAAGAGCTCTGGAAGTTCTGGGGCGGCTCCGAGAAATCGGTCTTTAGCAATAACCGCGGGATTACCTACTGGGCCGGCGACAAGGAGAAGCACCCGGCGCGGCTGATGTACTCTTTCGGCGAGTGGCTCTATGCCGTCAATGCGGAAACCGGCGAAAAGATAACCTCTTTCGGAGAAGAGGGGCGGGTAAGCCTGAAGTCGGGACTGGGCGAAAACGCGCAGGATAAATTTGTCATATCTACCACGCCGGGTACCCTGTTTGAAGATAAAATTATCATGCCGCTGCGGGTATCCGAGGGTGCTGATGCTGCACCGGGCTATATACAGGCCTTTAATGTGGTCACCGGGAAAACCGACTGGGTGTTTCATACCATTCCGCATCCGGGTGAGTTCGGGCACGACACCTGGCCCGAAGATGCCTGGAAGAATACCGAAATCGGTGCTGCCAATAACTGGGCCGGCATGGCCGTTGACCGGAAGCGCGGCATAGTGTATGTTCCTACCGGTTCTGCCGGGTTTGACTTTTACGGCGGAAACCGCAAAGGCAGCAATCTTTTCGCCAACTGCCTGCTGGCCCTGGATGCCCGCACCGGCAAACGCAAATGGCATTACCAGTTTGTGCATCACGATATCTGGGACAGGGACCTGCCTGCGCCGCCCAACCTTCTCACCATCCGGAAGAACGGCAAAAAAACAGACGTGGTGGCCCAGGTAACCAAATCAGGTCATGTATTTATGTTTGACCGGGTTAGCGGTGAGCCAGTATTTCCTATCGATGAAATGCCGGTGCCGGCATCGGTCATGGAAGGCGAAGAAGCCTGGCCTACCCAGCCGGTTCCCCGTTTACCGCTTCCGTTTGCCCGCCAGCAGATTACCGAAGCCGACCTGAATACCCGTTCGGCCAATTACGACAGCGTACTGGCCACCTACCGTTCGGCCACCAAAGGGGCCTTTGTTCCCCTCAGCAAGACGCCTTCCCTGCTCTTTCCCGGAGCCGACGGCGGAGCAGAATGGGGCGGTGCCGCTGCGGATAAAGAAGGGGTTTTGTATGTCAATGCCAATGAAATGGCCTGGTTGTTCAGCCTGAGCGATACCCCCAAAGAAGATGAGCTGGCCCATTTAAGCCCTGGCGAGAAAACCTATGTAACCCTCTGCGCCGCCTGCCACGGCAAAGACCTGAAAGGTAACCCCGCCAGCGGATACCCCTCGCTGCTCAACATCAGCAACCGGATGAAGCGCCCCGAAGTACTGAAGCTCATCAGCAACGGCAAGGGCATGATGCCGGGCTTTTCAGCGATACCGGCAGCTGAAAAAGAGGCGGTGATCGCTTTTATATTCGGGGAAGAGAAGAAAGAAGTTACCGGGAATCCGGCAAAACCTGCCTCCAAAAAACCCTACGTGCCGTATAAATTCAACGGGTACCATAAATTCCTGAACAGTGAGGGCTACCCGGCCATCAGCCCGCCCTGGGGTACGCTTACCGCCATTGACCTGAACACCGGGAAACACAAATGGCAGATTCCGCTAGGCGAGTTCAAAGAGCTGACGGAAAAAGGAATTCCGCCCACCGGAACCGAAAACTACGGCGGTCCTGTTGTAACCCAAAGCGGGCTGCTGTTCATTGCCGCCTCCAAAGACGGCATGTTCCGGGCATTTGACAAAAATACCGGCCGCCTTTTGTGGCAGGCCGAGCTGCCGGCGCCCGGGTTTGCTACCCCGGCCACGTACGAGATCAACGGTAAGCAATACATCGTAATTGCCGCCGGCGGTACCAAGCTGGGCACCAAAAAGGGCGATAGTTATGTGGCATTTGCGTTGCCGGAGTAATTTATATGCATTTGCATATACTATTGTATAAAACCCGATAGTATATGCAAATGCATATAATACATCTCATATAAATAAAAATATATCCAAAAGCATATAATTTAAAGAAAATCGCTACTTTTATATCCAAAAACATATAAAATGGTTTCCATTGCTGAATTTGTCAAAAAACGGAGGAAACAACTCAACCTGACACAGGAGGAGTTTGCAGAAAGAGCAGGAGTAGCATTAACGGTTATCCGAAAAATAGAACAGGGAAAAAATAACCTGAGTTTATCTAAAGTGAACCAGGTTCTGTTAATGTTCGGACATACTTTGGGACCCGTAAAAGAACACAACTATGAGACAGGCAATAATTAAATACAAGGATATAGAGGCCGGTCGCCTGGTGGAAACAGACGATGGCGAATATACTTTTTCTTACCATGAAGCCTATATTCAAAATTACCCGAAGCAGTTTATTACATTTCAAATGCCCGTCAGCAAACAAATTTACCGCAGCAGCAGGCTGTTTCCCTTCTTCGATGGACTGATCCCCGAAGGGTGGTTACTGAATATCACGATAGAAAGCTGGCGTATCAACAAAAACGACAGAATGGGGCTCCTTCTGGCTGTAGGGAAAAGTTGTATAGGAGCTGTAAGTGTTCATCCAATCCCTAACCCCGATGAAAGCTAAATGTTTAAGCTGTTATTTACCCTTAGAGCCCGGACAGGTTGACTATCATCCCGCCTGTTCCAAAGCCTTTTTTGGTATAGAGCAGCCCCCTCAGCTGCCCTTTGCCTTAGAAGAAATAGAGAAACTGGCCCGGGAAACTGTTGAGCTGTCTGTTGCCGTACCCGGCGTACAGCCGAAACTGTCTTTAGGCTGGATAAAATCGGTACTGGAAGACGGGAAACAGAACAGGCTTACCATCTTCAATGCACTAAACGGGAACTACATTCTGAAGCCTCCTACATCTCCATACCCCCAAATGCCTGAAAATGAACACCTGTCTATGCGGCTGGCTGCTCTTTTTGCAATAGATACGGTACCTGTAAATATGATACGCCTGGCCTCAGGAGAGCTTTCTTTTATCACCCGTAGAATAGACCGAAACACAGATGGCAGTAAAAACCATATGATCGATTTCCTGCAAATACTGGAGCTGGAAGACAAGTACAAAGGCACCATGGAAAGACTGGGGAAAAGAATAGGAGAATTATCAACCAATACCCTGCTGGACAAGCTTCGCTTTTTTGAATTAACCGTATTCAACTTTATCATTGGAAACAATGACATGCACCTGAAAAACTTCTCCATGTTTTTATCTCCTGACAAAGGCTGGATACTATCCCCCGCTTACGACTTATTAAATGTAAAATTGGTTCTGCCCCAGGATAAAGAAGATATGGCCCTCATGTTAGGAGGCAAGAAACATAGCTTTAACAAAGGATATTTCGACAGGCTGGGAGAAGTTTTAGGATTAAACGGGAAACAGGTTACCGCAGTCTACAAGAGAGCGCATAAATGGTTGCCGCAAGCTTTGGAGCTAATTAGCTTGTCTTTCCTGGATAATGACAGAAAAGAGGAATATAAAAAGCTGCTTTGTAAAAGAGTAGACTTCTTTACGGTTGATTGAGGTCACGGATTGTAACCTCAGGCAACCTGTTCCCGGCACAAACAAAAATCCCCGGACATCTGCCCGGGGATTTCTTCTTAAAGACTTCTCAAAATTAAGCTTTGCTTTCTTCTGAAGCGTCATCGGCCGGTTTTTCTTCAGCGGCAGGAGCTTCTTCAGCAGCAGGTGCGTCTTCTACCACCTCAGCTACAGGAGCCTCTTCTACTACTTCTGCAGAAGGTTCTTCAGCGGCAGGTGCAGCGGGAGCGGCTTCAGCTTTCTTAGACTTACCTCTTCTTGAACGTTTCGCTTTGGCTTCGCTATCATCGGAAACTGCGGTCAGCAGGTTTTCGTTGAAGTCTACCAGTTCAATCAGCGCCACTTCGGCGTTGTCACCCTGGCGCTGGCCTAATTTGATAATGCGGGTGTAACCTCCGTTTCTTTCCGCCACTTTTACAGCGATTTCACCGAAAAGCTCCTTGATGGCTTCTTTGTCCTGCAGGTAAGAGAAAACTACCCTTCTTGAGTGAGTAGTGTCGTTTTTACCTTTGGTGATCAGAGGCTCTACGTACTTTCTCAAAGCTTTTGCTTTGGCTAAAGTAGTTTCGATTCTCTTGGCTTTGATCAAAGAAACCGCCATGTTAGCTAACAGAGCATCTCTGTGCGACTTCGTTCTTCCCAGGTGGTTAACAGTTTTTCCGTGTCTCATTTTGTTGGTTTTCGTAAGTAACGGTTAAGAAGCATATCGCAGCAATTGCCTCCCACCTATTACGATTTTGATATAAATTTACTTTCTGCGATAAAACTTTTTACTATTTAACCACATAGGTACATAGTCTTATATTCCTATGTATCTATGTGGTATAAAAAATCAGTCTTCGTCCAGCTTGTATTTCGATACATCCATTCCGAAATGCAGCTGCTTGTCTGCAATCAGCTGCTCCAGCTCGGTGAGTGATTTCTTACCGAAGTTACGGAACTTCATCATATCGGCTACTTCCAGGCGCGCCAGGTCTCCTAAAGTGCGGATATCTGCCGATTTAAGGCAGTTATAGGCTCTTACAGAAAGATCCAGATCCTGAAGCGGTGTTTTCAACAGCTTACGCATATGCAGGAATTCCTCATCCACCATATTGTCTTCCTCATCGCTTTTCGAATCGAACACCATGTTCTCATCGGTAAATTTAAGGAAGTGCTGGATCAGGATATGAGAAGCTTCCTGAAGGGCTTTTTCCGGGTGAATGGAACCGTCTGTTTTGATCTCCAGGAGGAGTTTTTCGTAGTCGGTTCTTTGCTCCACACGGGTATTCTCAATGCTATACTTCACATTTTTGATGGGCGTATAGATCGAGTCGATAGCGATAAACCCTACGGGAAGATCACCGGTTTTTTGCTCTTCGCTGGGCACATACCCGCGGCCTTTATCTACAATAATTTCGAACTCCAGCTCTTTTTTGGAATCCAGGCGGGCAATCACCAGCTCAGGGTTCAATATTTCAAAAGAAGAAGTAAACTTGCTGATATCACCGGCCGTGATTTCAGCCTGGTTTTTAACCTTTACCGTGATTTTATTATCTACAAAGTCTGCGATCTTCTTGAATCTGACCTGTTTAAGATTCAAAACTATCTCAGTAACATCATCTACAACACCTTCAATCGCAGAAAACTCATGAAGCACACCCGGAAATCTTACGGATGTAATCGCATAACCCTCTAATGAAGACAACAAGATACGACGCAGAGCATTGCCTATGGTCACTCCGTAGCCCCTTTCCAGTGGCTTGAATTCGAAAAAACCATGAAAGTCGTCGGCTTTCTCCATTACGACTTTGTCGGGCATTTGAAATGCTAAAATTGACATACTGTGCTGTTTTTGTTTTCGTTAACGAAATAAGTTTGGGATTATCCCAAATAAGTATGTTTCACCTCTGCGGCACGCACAGAGGTGAAATAAAAATTATTTGTTGTACAATTCGACAACAGCCTGAACATTGAATTTCTCAGGGATCTGCTCGATATCGGGGTAGTTGATAAAGAGTCCTGATAGTTCAGCGTTGTCAAATTCCAACCAACCGTGTTTTTTGACGGCGTTAAGGCTTGTGCTGCTGGCAATGGTATCCAGCGCCTTTGATTTTTCACGAACAGCCACCTTTTGTCCCGGTTTAACAAGGATAGACGGGATGTTGCTTACTTCTCCGTCCAAAAGAATATGTTTGTGCGTCACTAACTGGCGGGCCGCCCTGCGTGTAGGGGCAATGCCTAAGCGGTAAACGATGTTATCTAATCTTGATTCACACAGCTTGATAAGGTTCTCACCTGTCTGGCCTTCTTTCACACCTGCAAGGTGGAATACTCTTGCAAACTGGCGCTCCAGAACACCGTATGTATATTTAATCTTCTGCTTCTCCAGCAATTGGAGCGCATAGTCAGATTTTTTACCTCTTCTGCCTCTTCCGTGTTGTCCCGGAGGATAAGCCTTTTTTGCCAATGCTTTGCTCGGCCCTAAAACTGCCTCGCCGAATTTTCTTGAAATCTTGGATTTCGGACCTGTATATCTTGCCATTTTCTTAAATTGTTCAAATCGTTAGCCCCAATGTCCAAACTAACATTTGAGTTGATAAACTATATAAATTATACTCTTCTTCTTTTTGGAGGTCTGCAACCGTTATGCGGCATAGGAGTTACATCGTAGATGTTCACTACATCAATGCCCACGCTTTGTACGGTTCTCATCGCCGACTCACGGCCTGATCCCGGACCTTTCACAAAGATATCTGCTTTACGCATACCCAGATCGTATGCTACCTGGCAGCAGTTCTGAGCCGCCATCTGCGCTGCATAAGGCGTGTTCTTTTTAGAACCTCTGAAGCCCATTTTACCGGCTGATGCCCAGGAGATCACCTGTCCGGTACTGTTGGTTACCGAAATGATGATGTTATTGAAAGAAGCCTTAACATGTACCTGGCCGTAAGGTTCAACTACTACTACCCGTTTTTTTGCTTTGTCTTTTCTTTTAGCTTGTGCCATTATATTAGAAAATGATAAATTAAAGGCAGGAAAGCAAAACGCTCTCCCCTGATCATGAATTATTTATTATTTCGTAGCCTTCTTCTTGTTGGCTATGGTCTTACGCTTACCTTTCCGGGTACGCGAGTTGTTCTTCGTTTTTTGTCCTCTTAAAGGCAGCCCTTTTCTGTGTCTCAGGCCCCGGTAGCAACCGATGTCCATAAGACGCTTGATGCTCAGCTGAACTTCAGAACGAAGCGCACCCTCTACTTTAAATTCATTGTTGATGATGGCACGAATAGCGTTAGCTTCATCATCAGACCATTCACCGGCTTTCTTATCCACAGATATGTTGGCCTGCTTAAGAATGTTCTTTGCTGTACTGCGACCTATACCGTAAATATAGGTAAGAGAGATTTCTCCCCTCTTTTTGTCCGGAATATCTACCCCTGAGATCCTCATAAATTATTAACCTTGTCTTTGTTTATACTTAGGATTTTTCTTATTGATTACGTAAATTTTACCTTTGCGTCTGATCACTTTGCAGTCTTCACTACGCTTTTTAACTGATGCTTTAACTTTCATTACTGTCGTATTAAAAATATCCCTTACTTGTACCTGTATGTAATTCTTGCTTTTGATAGGTCATATGGCGACATCTCCAGTTTCACCTTATCGCCGGGGAGGATACGGATATAATTCATGCGCATCTTACCCGAAATATGGGCAATCACTTCATGCTTATTGTCCAACTGGACTTTAAACATGGCGTTAGACAACGCTTCCAGAATGACACCATCTACCTCTATGTTCGATTGTTTTGCCATAACCTTATAAAACTTCCAAATTTTTATTTCTTAACACTTCTTCGATATAGGCAAAGGTGGTCAGGATCTCGCATCCGCTTTCTGTCACCCAAACCGTATGTTCAAAGTGTGCCGCCGGTGACCGGTCCTCGGTACGGATCGTCCATCCGTCAGCCTCCTGAAGCACAAACCGCTTACCCAGGGTAATCATAGGCTCAATGGCTAAAACCATTCCCGCCTGTATTTTAGTTCCCTGCCCCCGTTTTCCGTAGTTAGGCACATCCGGTGCTTCATGAAGGTTTCTTCCCACACCATGGCCTACCAGCTCCCGTACTACTCCATATCCCCGCTGCTCCGTATAACTCTGGATGGCATATCCCAGGTCACCGATCCGGTTTCCGGGAGCTGCCTTGGCAATGCCTTCAAAAAGTGACCTCTTGGTTTCTCTTACCATGGTTTTCGTTGCCTCATCTACCTCTCCTACCAGGTAGGTATAGGCACTGTCAGCATGAAAGCCATTTTTGTAAACACCACCGTCAATCGAGATCACATCTCCGTCTTTCAGCTCCCTGTTGCCGGGGAAACCGTGCACCACTACTTCGTTTACCGAAATACACAGCGAAAACGGGAAACCGTTATAATTCTTAAAAGAAGGCCGCGCTTTGTGGTCCAGTATGAACTCTTCCGCAATCTTATCGAGGTCTTTGGTTTTGGTTCCCGGAGCTATGACCTTTGCTACTTCAGCGTGGGCCTTTCCCAGGATCTCACCGTTTGCCCTGATAATTTCCGCTTCTTCCCTGCTTTTAAGAATTACTACCCGTCCTGCCATCTTATCTTGTTACCAGCTGCTCTTCTCTTCCCAGCACTCTACCTGACTCCATGAGCCCTTCATACCGTTTCATCAGCAGATAGCTTTCAATCTGCTGCAGCGTATCCAGCACCACCCCTACCAGGATGAGCAGCGAAGTACCCCCATAGAATGAAGCAAACATCTGCGTCATTCCGAACAGGTTGGCTATAGCAGGAAAAATGGCGATCAGTGCCAGGAGAATAGCTCCCGGAAACGTGATCCTGTCCAGTATCTGTGCAATATAATCGGATGTGGCCTGTCCGGGTTTTACGCCCGGAATAAATCCACCGCCCCGCTTCATATCATCGGCTATCTGATTAGGGTTAATCGAAATAGCGGTATAGAAGAAGGTAAAGGCAATGATCAGCGTGGCATACAGCAGGTTATATTCCCATGTGGTAAAGCTGCCGAATGCACTGGCTATGTACTGTGCCGTATCGCTTTTCTCAGCAAAGTAACCGGCCACAAACGAAGGAACAAACATCAGGGCCTGGCCAAAAATGATAGGCATTACACCCGATATGTTCACTTTCAGAGGCAGGTACTGTCGTTGTCCGCTTACCGTCTTATTTCCTACGATCTGTTTGGCGTACTGAACGGGCACTCTTCTTACCGCCTGGGTAAGGCCTACGGCAAAGATCACCACCAGGAACAGCACCACCAGCTCCAGGATAAAGTAAAGCGGCTGACCGTCAGCTACTCTTGCTCTTCCTTCACCGATGATAGCTCCGGGGAAACGCGATACGATACCGATCATGATGATCATGGAGATACCGTTACCGATTCCTTTCTCGGTAATCCGCTCACCCAGCCAGAGACACATCATGGTTCCTGCCACCAGTAAAATCACACCTCCAACGTAAAACAGCCCTTGTGAAATCACAATGGCGTCAGTAGGAATGGTTGATTTCAGGTAGGCAAAGCCCTGTGTAACGGTTACGGCAATGGTTAACCAACGGGTGATCTGGTTCAGCTTCTTTCTGCCTGACTCTCCTTCTTTCTGCAGTTTGGAGAAATAAGGAAGCGCCAGTCCGAGCAGCTGCACCGCAATAGATGCCGAGATGTAGGGCATGATACCCAGCGCCATCACGGAAGCATTGCTGAATGCACCACCTACCAGTGTATCCAGAAGGCCTAAAAGTCCGTTACCCCCTGTTAAATCGGTCAGCTTCGACGGATCAACCCCCGGGAGGGTGATATGCGACCCGATCCTGAAAACCAGAATGATGAACAGAGTAGCCAGGATACGGTTCCGGAGCTCCTCTATTGACCAGATATTCTTTAGGGTGGTTATAAATTTTTTCATAGTTTATCTAACAATTATTCGCCACCTTTTACTTCTTTACCGGCTGCTTCAGCAGCACCGAAAACCGTTGCAGATCCACCGGCTTTGGCAATAGCTTCTTCAGCAGATTTAGAGAAAGCGTGAACGGTTACGTTTACTTTAGCGGTAAACTCCCCTCTGCCCAGCACTTTGATCAGATCAGATTTGGAAGCCAGGCCGTGCTCTCTGAGGAACGTGAGCGTCATATTGGCTTCTCCGGTCTTCTCAAAAAGGGCCTGAAGGGTATCCAGGTTAATGGCTTTATAAGCCACGCGGTTCACATTGTTAAAACCAAATTTAGGCACCCGACGCTGAAGGGGCATCTGTCCACCTTCAAAACCTCTTTTCTGGCTGTAGCCTGAACGTGATTTTGCACCTTTATGACCTCTTTTGGCTGTTCCGCCGCCGCCTGAACCTTGTCCTCTACCTAAACGGGTATTGCTTTTAACGGATCCCTGAGCGGGCTTTAATGATTCTAATTTCATTTTTAAAAAATTTATCGCAGTAATCTACTACTCGGTTATCCCTGATTAAATGTTCTCAACGGTTATAAGATGGTTCACCTTACGGATCATCCCCTCAATAGCCGGATTTGCTTCTACTTCAACAGATTTCCCTATTTTAGTTAAGCCCAAAGCCTGCATAGTAAGTTTCTGATTCTTCGGTCTTTTGATCGTACTTCTAACCTGAGTAACTTTCACTTTAGCCATTTTACTAAATGTTTGAGGCTTTTATCAGCCATTAAATACTTTATTCAATTTCACTCTTCTCTGTACAGCCACTTCATGCGGAGCTCTCATTTTGGTCAGCGCATCGATAGTAGCCTTCACCACGTTATGCGGGTTAGAAGAGCCTTTTGATTTTGCGAGTACGTTATGCACTCCGGCTGCTTCCAGTACGGCACGCATGGCACCACCGGCAATCACACCGGTACCGGGTGCTGCAGGCTTCACATATACAAAACCGCCTGAGAATTTTCCTTCCATATCGTGGGGAACGGTTCCGTTGATGATCGGAACATTCACCAGGTTTTTACGGGCATCTTCCACGGCTTTAGAGATTGCGTCAGTTACCTCGTTGGCTTTTCCCAGTCCCTGGCCCACGGCACCCTGTCCGTCACCCAGAACAACGATAGCGGAAAAGCTGAAGCGACGTCCGCCTTTTACTACTTTGGCAACCCGGTTGATAGCTACAACTTTCTCTTTTAATTCTGATTCGTTTACTTTTATCGCTTTCATTTAAATAGTATTAAAAGTTAAGTCCTGCTTCTCTTGCTCCGTCAGCCAAAGCCTTCACGTTACCGTGATAGAGGTATCCGTTCCGGTCGAACACGATACTGCTGATACCAGCTTCCTGCGCTTTCTTTGCCACTGCAGCACCTACTTGCTTTGAGTTCTCTACATTTAAAGATTTTAAACCCAGTTCGCGTGTTGATGCCGCTGCAAGGGTTTTACCAGCTACATCGTCAATCAACTGCGCGTAGATACCGGTATTGCTCCGGAAAACAGTCAAACGGGGTCTTTCGGCCGTTCCGCTTACTCTTTTCCTGATTCTCCATTTTATTTTTTGTCTTCTTTCAGACTTAACACCAGACATATATGTTAACTTTTGAAGTTCTTAATTATTTCTTACCGGCAGTCTTACCTGCTTTTCTTCTCACCACTTCACCCACAAAACGGATACCTTTACCTTTGTAAGGCTCAATTTTACGCAGTGACCTGATTTTGGCACAGATCATGCCCAACAGTTGCTTATCGTTACCTTCCAGGGTAATGATCGGGTTTTTCCCTTTCTCCATCCGGGTAGCTACTGAAATTTCTTTCGGCACCACAAAGATGATGTTGTGCGAGTAACCCAAAGACATATCAATAGCGTTTCCGTTATTGGTAGCCTTGTAACCCACCCCTACCAGCTCCAGCTCTTTTTTATAACCGGTGCTTACACCTTCCACCAGGTTGTTCACCAGGGAACGCGAAAGGCCGTGCAGCGCTTTGTGTCTTTTCTGCTCGGTAGGTCTTTCAATGGTCAGAACGCCGTCTTCGATAGAGATCTTCATGTCGGCGTCGATCTTCTGTGTTAATTCACCCTTGGGTCCTTTAGCGCTCACTACGTTTCCGTCAGCAACGTTTACGGTTACTCCTGCAGGGATATTAATTGGTTTTTTACCTATTCTTGACATGTTTATACGTTTAAGGCTCAGTCCCCTGAAGGGCTGAGCGGTCAACAAAAATTAATATACGTAACAAAGTACCTCTCCGCCCACGTTCAGTGTACGGGCCTCCTTATCGGTAATAATACCTTTTGAAGTAGAGATGATAGCAATTCCCAGCCCGTTAAGCACCCGGGGAAGCTCAGTAGACTTCACATATTTACGAAGCCCCGGCTTGGATACTCTTGTCAGGTTAACAATAGCTGATTTTTTGGTCTGAGGATTGTACTTCAGGGCAATTTTGATGTTTCCCTGAGGACCTTCCTCCTCAAATTTGTAACTGGCGATATATCCTTTTTCATAAAGGAGCGCAGTCAACTCTTTCTTCACATTCGAGGCCGGGATATCCACCACTCTGTGCCTCGCTTTAATAGCATTTCTGATTCTGGTAAGAAAATCTGCTATTGGATCCGTTGTAATCATTTGAATAAGTTAATATTTTGGATACCTTAAGCCAACGTCAGACAGTATCACGGGCGTGACTTATCTAACTGGGCTGCAAAGATAATAATTCTGAATAAGAAAAAAAACTTTTTTTACCAAGACGACTTGGTAACACCCGGAATTAATCCGTTGCTGGCCATTTCTCTGAAGGTAACCCGGTTGATGCCGAATCTCCTCATATATCCTTTCGGACGACCGGTAAGCTTACATCTGTTATGAAGTCTTACAGGCGAAGAGTTTTTGGGAAGGGCATCAAGACCTTTCCAGTCTTCCGCTTTTTTCAGAGCTTCTCTTTTAGCTGCATAGCGGGCTACCAGTTTCTCTCTTTTTCTCTCTCTAGCTTTTATTGACTCTTTTGCCATGATCTGTGATTATATCTTTTATTTATTTTTATTAGCGAAAGGCATTCCCAGTGCTTTCAACAGTTCGTATGCTTCGGCATCGGTTTGGGCAGTAGTTACGAAAGTGATGTCCATTCCCTGGATCTTGCTGATCTTGTCGATCGAAATTTCAGGGAAGATGATCTGCTCGGTTACACCGAAATTGTAGTTTCCTCTTCCGTCAAAGCCTTTGTCAGATACACCCTGGAAGTCTCTTACCCTTGGCAGCGCCACGGAAGTCAGACGGTCCATGAATTCATACATGATGGTAGAACGCAGGGTAACTTTAGCACCGATCGGCATTCCTTCTCTCAGTTTGAAGTTAGAAACGGCCTTTTTAGAGATGGTTGGTACGGCTTTCTGACCGGTAATGGTGCTCAGCTCTTCCACGCTGCTGTCTACCAGCTTCTTGTCGCCTGTAGCAGCACCCACACCCCTGTTCACTACAATTTTCACCAGTTTAGGCACCTGCATGATCGATTTGTACTGGAATTTCTCCTGTAATGCCTTAACTACTTCGTTCTTATATGTTTCTTTTAATCTTGCCATTTTCGTAAGGTGGATTTCCGACCCACCCGGTTTTCATTAGATAAATTTACCTGTTGCTTTCGAGTATCTTTGCAGCTTACCGGCTTCGTTCAGTTTTCTGCCGGTACGGGTAGGCTTACCTGTAGACGGATCTACCAGTTTCACATTGCTGATGTGAATGGCAGCTTCTACCTCCCTGATCTCTCCCTGAGGGTTCTGAGCACTGGGTTTGACGTGTTTTTTGATGATATTCACACCTTCTACCACTACTCTGTTTTTCTTCACCAAAACCTCAACGATCTTCCCGGTTTTTCCTTTGGAGTTCCCGGAAATCACCTGCACGGTATCACCCGATTTTACGTGAAGCTTAGGTATCTTGTTAAATTTCCTTTCCATTTCAATTAATTACTTTTACTATGATTAAAGTACTTCAGGGGCTAATGAAACAATTTTCATAAACTGCTTCTCTCTCAGCTCTCTGGCTACGGGTCCGAAGATCCGGGTTCCGCGCGGCTCATTCTGGTTATTCAGCAATACCACCGCATTTTCTTCAAACCGGATATAGGAACCGTCTTTTCTTCTTACCTCTTTGGTTGTTCTTACCACTACGGCTTTGGAAACGGTACCTTTTTTCATATTGGAAGAGGAAAGAGCACTTTTTACCGTAACTACAACCTTATCTCCTAAAGAGGCGTATCTTTTTTTAGTACCCCCTAATACCCTGATTACCAAAACTTCTTTAGCCCCGCTGTTGTCAGCTACATTGGCTCTTGATTCCTGCTGTAACATTATATTACCTTTTTACTATGTTTTGTGATGAACAGATTACTTGGCCTTCGAAATAATCTCAACCAATCTCCAACTTTTGTTCTTGCTAAGAGGTCGGGTTTCCATGATTCTTACGGTATCACCGATTCCGGCTTCGTTATTTTCATCGTGGAACATAAACTTCTTGCTTCTGATCATGAACTTTCCGTATTTAGGGTGTTTCACCTTCCGAACCACAGATATAGTCCCGGATTTGTCCATTTTATTGCTTGTTACTACCCCAGTACGCTCTTTTCTTACTTTTCTTTCCATGAGAAATTAAAAATTTATTATTTTTTACTGGTTAAAGCGGTAGATAACCGTGCAATATTTTTACGGGCCTCGGTAATTCTCCTCGGATTTTCGATCGGAGTAATTGCATGGGCAAACTTAAGCTTCACCAATCTGTCCTTTTCTTCGGCTATCTGTTGCTTCAATTGCTCAGCCGTTAAGCCACTTAGATCATTCTTTTTCATCTTCTTCTTGAAATTTTATGCTTCGTAATCCCTGCGAACCACGAACTTCGTTTTAACCGGTAGCTTCTGAGCTGCTAATCTCAAAGCTTCTTTCGCCAACTCTAAAGGAACCCCGGTACATTCAAAAAGAATGGTGCCCGGATAAATGTTTGCCACCCAATATTCAGGCGCTCCCTTACCTTTACCCATCCGCACTTCCAGAGGCTTCTGAGTGATGGGATTATCAGGGAATATTCTGATCCATACCTGGCCTTCACGTTTCATGGCACGTGTAACCCCGATACGGGCTGCTTCAATCTGCCTTGCAGTGATCCTGCCCGGCTCTAAACTCTTTATCGCAAATGAACCGAAGGCAATCTCATGTCCTCTGCTGGCAATACCTTTGATTCTGCCTTTCTGACGCTTTCTAAATCTGGTTCTTTTCGGTTGTAACATAATACTAATGTTTACGGCTCACAGCCCTTAAATTAATTTTTCTTATGGCCGGCTCCTCTACCGCCAGCTCTTCTTTTTCTACCGCCTTCTTCGTCTCTTCCGCCGCGGCCTCTTCTGTCACCCTGCTGTCCGCCGCCAAACGACGACTTCTTGGTGTCCGGAGATTCTGTAGCCAGTGCCTGAACCGAAGTAAGGTCTCTTTTACCGTAAACCTCCCCTTTGAAGATCCACACTTTGATACCGATCAGACCGTATACGGTCAGGGCTTCGCTTACTGCGTAATCAATGTCTGCCCGAAGGGTATGCAGAGGAATTCTGCCTTCTTTGTATTGCTCGTTACGGGCCATTTCAGCACCGCCCAGACGTCCGCCCAGCTTGATCTTGATTCCCTGAGCGCCTACCCGCATGGCCGACTGGATCGCCTGCTTCATGGCTCTCCGGAAGGAGATCCTTGCTCTCAATTGCTGCGCGATGGTCTCACCCACCAGCTTGGCATCGATTTCAGGTCTCTTGATCTCGAAGATGTTGATCTGAACGTCTTTTTTGGTCAGCTTTTTAAGCTCTTCTCTCAGTTTATCTACTTCACTCCCCGCTTTACCGATAACCACACCGGGCCGGGCCGTATGTATCGTTAATGTAATTCTTTTCAGGGTTCTTTCGATAACCACTCTCGAAACCGAACCCTTGGGAATACGTGCGTTAATATATTTTCTGATCTTATCGTCTTCTACAAGCTTCTCAGAAAAGGTCTTTCCACCGTACCAGTTAGACTCCCAGCCTCTTATGTAACCTAGTCTTAAACCTACAGGATTTACTTTTTGTCCCATTGTATCTGATTAATATAAATTCTTAATTTGCTTATGCTGATTGATTCTCCAGTGTGTCAACCACGATGGTGATGTGCTGAGAACGCTTTCTTACCCGATAGGCTCTCCCCTGGGGAGCAGGACGAAGTCTCTTGAGTACTCTTCCGCCATCAATCATGATGGTTTTCACATAAAGATCAGCATCTTCAATACGGGCATCTTCATTTCTGTTTTGCCAGTTGGCAATGGCAGATAGTAATACCTTCTTTATTACCGGTGCGGCCTGCTGAGGCTGATAAGAAAGAATCCCCAGTGCCTGGTTTACTTTCTTACCTCTGATAAGATCTGCTACAAGCCTGGCTTTACGCGGCGAGGTAGGGAAATCCTTTAATTTTGCTACTGCTTCCATTTCTTAATCTATTAGTAGAGAAGTTTCTCCTCAGAATATTATCTTTTACCTTTATCTTTCTTATTTACGTGACCTCTGAAGTTACGTGTAGGAGCAAATTCTCCTAACTTATGTCCAATCATGTTATCTGTCACGTAAACCGGGATAAATTTGTTTCCGTTATGTACAGCAAACGTATGTCCTATAAAGTCTGGCGAAATCATGGATCTTCTTGACCAGGTCTTGATCACGGATTTCTTTCCTGAGTCATTCATTGCAAAGACTTTGTTCTCAAGTCTAAAATCAATGTATGGTCCTTTTTTTAATGAACGAGCCATTTATTACTTGTTTTTATTTGGTTCTTCTGGAAATGATTAACTTGTTAGAGTACTTGTTCTTGCTTCTGGTTTTCTTACCTTTCGCAAGCAGGCCGTTACGTGAACGCGGATGACCTCCGGATGCACGGCCTTCACCACCACCCATGGGGTGATCTACCGGGTTCATTACCACCCCTCTTACTCTTGGTCTTCTACCCAGCCAGCGGTTACGTCCGGCTTTACCCAATACCACGTTCATGTGGTCAGGGTTCGAAACAGATCCTACGGTAGCCATGCTGTTGGCGAGCACCAGTCTCATTTCGCCGGAAGGCATTTTCAGGGTAACGTATTTCCCTTCTTTTGCCAGCACCTGGGCGTATGTACCGGCGCTACGGGCCATCTGCGCGCCTTTTCCGGGAGTCAGCTCAATGTTGTGTACAATAGTACCCAGCGGCATGTTCTTCAGCTGAAGCGCATTGCCTACTTCAGGAGCTACTTTTTCACCGGAAACGATAGATTGACCTACTTTAAGACCCTGAGGAGCGATGATGTATCTCTTTTCGCCGTCAGTATACTGTACAAGTGCAATTCTGGAAGTACGGTTCGGATCATACTCTATGGTCAATACTTCTGCAGGAACATCATATTTATCCCTTTTAAAGTCGATAATACGGTATCTTCTCTTGTGACCGCCACCGATATAACGGGCGGTTCTGTGACCTTCATTGTTTCTACCTCCCGTTCTTTTGATAACACCCAGCAGGCTCTTTTCAGGCTTGTTGGTGGTTACATCAGAAAAGTCAGGAGCAATTCTGTGTCGGGTACCGGGGGTTACCGGATTTAATTTTTTAACTGCCATGGTTCAAACTTTTGCAGCCCCGATTCCCATCGGGGCTATACTTTATAATTAGATTATAATTCGGCGTAGAAATCAATGATTTCGCCTTCCTTAAGTGTAACTATTGCTTTTTTGTAAGTAGCCGTTTTACCCGAGCTGATCTTGGTGCGGGTCATTCTCGACTTTTTCTTACCGATCTGGGTAATGGTGTTTACCTTCTCAACGGTTACTCCGTACATTTTTTCTACGGCAGCAGCGATGGAAATCTTGTTGGCATCGCGGCCCACCTCAAATGTATATTTATTCTTTGCGTTTAACCCCTGAGTCTTCTCAGTGATAATGGGTCTTTTTAAGATACTCATTGCTTTAATCTTTCAAAATGGTTTCTAACTGAGAAATCGCACTCTCCGCCAACAGGATGGTATCTGTGTTTACCAGATCATAGGTGTTGACTGAATTTACATCCACCACTTTGGTCTTAGGGATGTTTCTCGCCGACAGGTAAAGGTTGTTTTCAGCACCGTTCACTACGAAAAGCGTTTTCTTTCCGGTCAGTGTAAGGGCATCCAGGAACTCTACATAGGCTTTGGTCTTAGGCTTTTCAAAGCCGAAGTCTTCCACCACTCTCAGTTGGTTTTCTGCCAGTCTTGCAGAAAGCACCGATCTACGGGCCAGCTGCTTCACTTTCAGGTTCAGTTTGAAATCGTAGTTTCTCGGACGCGGACCGAACACTCTACCACCACCCACGTAGATAGGCGCTTTGGCAGAACCGTGACGGGCACCACCTGATCCTTTCTGACGAAGAAGTTTCTTGGTAGAACGGGCTATCTCAGCTCTTTCTTTCGATTTGTGAGTTCCCTGACGCTGGTTAGCCAGATAGTGTTTCACATCTAACCAAACCACGTGCTGGTTAGGCTCAATTCCGAAAACCTCGTCACTCAACTGAAGCGACTTCCCGGTTTCTTTACCTGTTTTGTTAATTACTTTTACTTCCATTTTTTCTCAGCTGTTTTTCGATGTCGTCAGCCACGACCTTTAAAAATTACGAATTACTTATGTAAGGTTACGATTCCGTTTTTACCTCCCGGGATAGATCCGGATACGATGATCAGGTTCTTCTCAGGGAACAGTTTCAATACCTGGAGGTTCTGGATGGTCACTTTGGTGTTCCCCATTCTGCCGGCCATTTTCAGTCCTTTGAATACCCGTGCAGGATAGGAACAGGCACCGATTGAACCCGGGTGACGGGCCCGGTTGTGCTGACCGTGAGTGGTCTGTCCAACCCCGCCGAAGCCGTGACGCTTCACTACGCCCTGGAATCCTTTTCCTTTGGTATTACCGCTGACATCCACAAATTCACCTTCGGTAAATACGTCTTCTACTTTGATAGTGGCGCCCAGTGCGAACTCCTTATCAAACTCTTTAAACTCAACCAGCTTTCTTTTAGGTGTGGTGTTCGCCTTTTTGAAGTGACCTAAAAGGGCTTTGGTAGTTCTCTTTTCTTTCTTCTCACCGAAGCCTAACTGGATCGCTTTGTATCCGTCGCTTTCTTCAGTTCTCACCTGAGTAACTACACAAGGGCCTGCTTCAATCACTGTACAAGGCACAGCCGCACCATTGTTGAAAATGGTGGTCATCCCTATTTTTTTTCCAATAATACCAGACATATTTATAATTTATATTATTCGCAATTTTTCGCTCAAACATGAAACGGGCTGCAAAGGTATGAAAACCAATACAATATTCAAAGTTTAAAGCAAGTTTTTAACTCCAGAGGTTGGCATACGAACCAACTTGAACAACACTGTGAACCCAAAACGGCGGGTAAGGCTACTTTATATTGCAGGAACAAGCCTTGTTACCTCACGGTGATTTCCATAAAACTTCGCGAACGGAGACTATTTAAAGTCCTGGTAGTGATGGTTTCGGCAGATTTCCGACTTCTCAAAACCGTAGAAAAAGAATACTCCTTCCGGGAATTGCGGTGCAAAGATAGGGATAAATTTTTAATGGTGAAATAGTTGGGGGAATATTTTAACCATATAAGGCATATAAGTCAGGAAGTTCTGCCCCGGGCGGCATCCAAATCTATATCAAAGTCTATCTTTTTCTTGAATTTAAGGAGCTTCAGCCTTCTTTCCCGCTCAAACACTCCCCCCACCCCGCACCCGCAGCCCTCGCCACGCTAAACCTGCCGGCACAGGCTGCGGCCCTGTGCGCTAAGCGCCGGTGAGGGGCACCTGCCTGGCAGCCCTGAAAGGGCGGGATATTACGCCCTTTCAGGGCTACCAGGGAGCAAAGAGCTGCTGGCTTAGACGAACGCAGGCGGTGAGGCGGCTACCTTAGACGAAGGGCTTCGCCCGTCGATAGCGTATTGCGCCCCTTCGGGGCTGGGGGTGGCACCGCAGGGGTTTTCTATTTCAGGTTCCGCAGGAAATAATCCCGCATCCCGCCCATGATCTTATCTATTCTATGTCTTCCTGAGAAAAGCCCAGCTTCTGAAGCTCTATCACCAGCAGGGGCAGGCCCGCTACGTCAAAGTGGGTTTCTATGGCTCCGTCAAAATCACTGCCCAATGCCACCTTATCCACCCCTATCCGGTCTGCCACGTATTTGATGTTCTGCGCCGTGGCCCTGACGTCTTTACCGCATACCGCCGTTTCCCACAGGCCGATGCCCACCAGCCCGTTCCGGCGGCCGAGCTCTTCCAGGTGCCGGTCAGAGAGGTTCCGGTTACTGTTACAGATCCCCTGCACGCCGGGTTACGCTCAATATTAATGCCTTTGGGCGTTTTGCTTACAATAGAAAAGAATTGCAGCGCCATGCCCGCTTTTTGCATTCTCGGCAGGTCAACATGCCCGTGATCGGCCTCCTCCAGCAAATTCCTGTCCCAGAGCAGGGCATCACAATGCAGGTCGGCCATAAAGAACAGGCTCTACCTTTTGCTGCAGGTTCTCCAAAGGGTGCGGGTTGCTGACGGTATTCATCTTTTTATCGATGCCATCGGCCACAAAACCGAAAAAGTAAATTCCGCCGATCAGCAGCAAAATCAAAATGGAACAGCGTATTTTTTTCACGGGGGTAAAATTAAACCACTTTGAAAGGTAGCACATTTAAAACTAAATTTAAAAGCTTTACCCGTTTAAACCCGCTCATCTAATTACTTTTCTCTTTACCTTTGAACCGATTTCAAAATCAGCCTGATGAATAAAATCTTTTTCCTTCTGTTTTTCCTTATGACACCTCTTATTGCTCCTGCCCAGTCTACCTATTATGAGCTAAGAACTTATTATTGCCACGATGACAAGCTGGGCGACCTGCTCAACCGGTTCAGAAACCATACCACGAAACTCTTTGAGAAGCACGGCATGGAGAATATCGGCTACTGGGTACCGGCAGAAGGTAACGAGCAGGTATTGTATTACATCCTGGGATTCCCCGATAAGGCGGCTCGTGAAGCTTCCTGGAAATCGTTTCTGAGCGACCCCGAATGGCAGGAAGTGGCCCGTAACTCGGAGCTTAACGGTAAAATCGTGGCCCGGATCACCTCCCGGTTCATGACGCTGAACACCTTACTTACCCCCGCCATAAACCGGGAACCCGCTGACGCCCCCCGGCTGTTTGAAATGCGCACCTACGACTGCTACCCGGGCAAATACGCCGACCTGATCAAACGGTTTAAGGATCATGCCATGACACTCTTCGAAAAACACGGCATGACCAACATAATGTATTTCGATACCGATGACGGCAGCCTGCTGTATTTCAGAACCCATCCGGATGCTGAAACCGCCGCCCGCTCGCTGGCAGCATTCCGGAGCGATCCGCAATGGATAAACGTACGGGATGAATCTGAAAAAGACGGGAAAATCGTAAAAAATATGGAGGGCATCTTTCTCAGGCCCGTAGATTTTTCACGCATGCGTTAGAGCCGTTTCTTCAACGGCTCTACGGGTCAAACCCGGTATAAAGCTCTGAAATGCTCATACCAAAAGCACTGGCAATAGCTACTACGGTAGTTAAAGTCACATTTACCTCTCCTCTTTCGATATTGCCAATCTGATTTTTAGACAATCCTGCTTTAAAGCATAGCTCTTCCTGGCTCCAACCTTTAGCCAATCGAATACTCTTTAAATGGTGTCCAAATCTAAGCAAAACGTGCTTATTTCTTAAATTGTTCACATATCAAAAATGGAACAACACAAACATTTCTACCACCCAATATATTGGGTAAATAGGATTTAAACCCTATATTTGCAATAAGCGGCCGGTGAATATTTTAAAAAGCCGGGCCATTACGTATTTTATTTGAGGATCATAACTTATAAGAAAGCTCAATACCTGTTACCCCTATAGGTGAGATGGCTTTACATGAATAATAACAACCCCTAAATCACTAATTCTATAGCCATGAAAACACTAAATATTAACCACGAATATGCCAGAGTGATTTGTACCCGGTACATTAACCCCCGGGTACAATTATTATCCGGTTACCAAGCCATGCTGAAGTCCGGCGGAGCCGACCCGCCAACCGATGAAGCCCTGTATATGTACATCGTTGTCACCTGCCGGCAGCTCATTTCCTTTTTGGGAATAGAGTATTCTGAGGGCGCATTGAAGAATGTAGATGTCTTTTCCGACAAAAATTACCTGCAAATTGATCTGCGGAATTGCGGGGCAATAGCCCTGGACGTTGATCAGCTGACCAACATCCGGAAAATTCTTCTTACTGAAATGCTTTTTATTGCCCGGCACGTTCATTATCCCGGTTACATCAACCCACCCGATCAGCTAAAAAAAATTTACCTGGATAAAGGCGGAATAGATTACCTGCTGCAGCTGATAAAACAAAATTTCCATGACGTGGTAGGACTGGAATTTCCCTCCCCGTAGAGATATTGACTATATTTTCATAACTTTAGGTACCGAAACCTTTATTTATGAAAAAAATACTACTGCTTCTTCTTATACTTGCCGGCAGTGCACAGGCCCAGATCCAGGATGCTCCCCGGCGAACGGAGGGCGACGGTCCTTACAACCGGCTTATCATCAGGGGAGTTACCCTTATCAATTCTACCGGGGCGCCACCGGTAGGGCCTATAGATATTGTGGTGGAGCAAAACCGGATCCGCGAGATCCGCCAGGTAGGCTACCCGGGTGTACCCATCGACCCGAAACGAAGACCCGCTGCCGGAGCCGGCGATAAAGACCTCGATTGTACCGGGATGTACCTCATGCCCGGTTTCGTGGATATGCACGGTCATATCGGCGGGCGGGCCCAGGGCACCCCGTCAGAGTACGTTTTCAAGCTGTGGCTGGCCCACGGGGTCACTACCATACGCGAACCGGGTTCGGGCAACGGCCTCGACTGGACCCTCAGACACAAGCAACTGAGCCTGAAAAATGAAATTACGGCACCGCGGATCCTGGCCTACACCTTCTTCGGATCGGGCAGCAGGGAGGCCATCAGCACCCCCGAAGCCGCCCGCATCTGGGTGCAGGAAAATGCCCGTAAGGGAGCTGACGGCATCAAATTCTTCGGGGCAGAACCCGCCGTTTTCCGTGCCGCGCTCGAAGAAAATAAGAAGCTGGGACTGCGTTCTGCCTGCCACCATGCCCAGCTGGATGTGGCCCGCATGAATGTGCTGGCTACCGCCAAAGCCGGGCTTACCTCTATGGAACACTGGTACGGACTGCCCGAAGCACTGTTCAGCGACCGCACCCTGCAGGATTACCCCGCTGACTACAATTACAACAATGAGCAGCACCGTTTCGATGAGGCCGGGAAGCTCTGGAAGCAGGCGGCCGAACCGGGCTCTGAAAAATGGTATAAAGTGATGGATGAGCTGCTGAAGCTGGATTTCACCCTTGACCCTACCTTTAATATTTACGAAGCCAACCGCGACTTCATGCGTGCCCGCCGCGCCGAATGGCACGAAGAATATACCCTGCCCTCGCTGTGGCGGTTTTACGGGCCCAGCCGCATGTCCCACGGAAGCTACTGGCTCGACTGGGGTACCGAGCAGGAGATCCGGTGGAAAGAGAACTACCGCCTCTGGATGCGCTTTGTGAACGAATACAAAAACCGGGGCGGCAGGGTCACTACCGGCTCTGATTCGGGCTACATTTATCAGCTCTATGGCTTTGCCTATATCCGTGAACTCGAATTGTTGCGCGAGGCGGGCTTCCACCCCTTAGAGGTGATCCAATCGGCCACCATTAAAGGGGCTGAAGCACTCGGACTGGAAAAAGAGCTGGGTTCGGTAGAGATAGGCAAGCTGGCCGACTTTGTCATTACCACAGAAAACCCGCTGGCCAACTTCAGTACCCTGTACGGTACGGGAGCCATCCGGGTGACCGATGACAACGAGGTGGTACGTGTGGGAGGGGTAAAATATACCGTAAAAGACGGTATCGTATACGATGCCAAAAAGCTGCTGGAAGACGTGAAGGCGATCGTTCAGAAAGCCAAGGAAGATGAAAAATTTGAAATTACTCAGCCGGGGAAAAAATAGTTCCGAGTAGAGAGTGAAGAGTACCGAGTAGAGAGTAGAGAGTTACGGGTGGAGAGTAAGGAATCCTGGTTCGTATAACAGGAAACCGAGGGGCGGGTCCATAGCCCCGCACGATGGATTCTGCGCCAATAACCCGAAACTCCCCACTCGAAACTCGGAACTCTCTACCCGGAACTAGTAACTATCTACTAAAAACTAACGATTTACCAATGAAAAAACTTCTGATCCGAAATTTTATACTCTTCCCCGCTTTCCTGCTGCTCACTTCCTCCTGCATTACCGGGAAATATGCCCCGGCGGAGAAAGTATACCGCAAAAAAGTAAAAGCCATGGGGAAACTGCTGACCGAACGGCCGGCGACCAGCCAGCTGGACAAAATCGTATGGGACGACAAGCTCTGGGCCGCTACAACCAACTTCGGTATCCGCAAACCCAATTATGTGGTCATTCACCATACCGCCCAGAATTCTACCGATCAGACCATAAAGACCTTTCAACTGGAGCGCACCGCCGTGAGCTCGCACTACGTGGTGGGAAGAGACGGCAAGGTGGTGCAAATGGTCAATGACTACGCCAGGGCACAGCATGCAGGCTTGGGAAAATGGGGGAATAATACCGATATGAACTCCTCTTCCATAGGCATTGAAATGGACAATAACGGTACCACCGATCCCTGGCCCGAGGTACAGATCAACGCGTTGATCGGGCTGCTGAAAGTACTCAGGGAAACTTACAATATTCCGCAGGGCAATTTCCTGGGGCATGCCGACTATGCCCCTAACCGGAAAGTCGACCCCTTCCGGTTTCCCTGGAAACGGCTGGCGGAAGAGGGCTTCGGGTACTGGTATGACGAAGAGCCGGAAACCCCTCCGGCCAGCTTCGACCCCGTTTTGGCCCTGCGTATTATCGGCTACGATATCCGGAAAATAGACAATACCGTCAGGGCCTTTAAAATTCATTATATCCAGGATGACAGCCCGGAGAATGCCCTGAATGAATGGGATATAAAGGTGCTTTATGCTATTTTTAAAAAGTATTTATGACAGGATTGGGGCAGGGTTTCCCGGCGGAAAACGCTGTCCCAACACCCGCCTCACTTTAAATTCAGCACCCAGGTGCTGATCTTCTCCAGTACTTTCGGGGAAATGGTTTCTTCCAGGAGGCTGTACTCTGCCGGGCTACCGGTTTTTGCGGTTTGAAATAAATGGTTCAACCCCTCAAACTCTACTACTTCAAAATGCTTGTTTCCTCCTTTCTCCAACGACATCCTGATGCCTTCCAGGTTTTCTTTAGCCGGAACATTCATATCTTTGCTTCCGTTTAAAGCCAATAAAGGAACCTTAATTTTTGAAAGGTATTCTTCCGGCTTAAACCTTAGGAAATACCGCCCCCAGGGCGAAGAAAACAAAGGGCCGATCTCGTTCATAAAAGCATTTCCCAGGTTTCCGGGCACTCCGGAAAAAACGGTACTCAGCTCTGCTCTTAATTCCTGGTCAGTATGGGGTGTTTCCCTTTCATTAACTTCCCGGATCAGCCTGTTAAATCCCTGAGATAATCCATTTACGACTTCCTCACTTAGCCCTGTGGCTCTGTACAGATTGGAAAGCTGCAGATCCATGTTCCTGTCCAGGGGAATTCCCGGACCTGCCAGCAATACCATAAATTTTACTTTATTGTTGGTAGTTCCCACCATGGGTGCTATCATTCCTCCTTCTGAATGGCCCATCAGCCCGATGCGGGTGTAGCCCCTTTCTGCCAGGAAATTAACGGCTGAGCTGATATCTCCCGCAAAATCTGCGCTGGTGGGACCCGCCTTCCCTCTTTCCGAGCCGCCTACTCCCCGGTCATCGAGCCGAAGCGTGCCGATCCCTTGTTTTGCCAGGTGATCAGCTATCACCCAAAAAGGCTTATGCCCGGCAAGTTCCGAATCACGGTTCTGCGCTCCGCTCCCGGTAATCATTACCACAATAGGAATATCTTTACTTTCACCCGGTGCTGCCAACGTTCCGGCCAGCAGATTCCCCTCCTTTTCATTCCTGAAGGTGACGTCTTCCGTATTATAAGGATACGGCGGCTTCGGCATCTGCGGACGTTTGAGCTCAGCAGCTGCCGGTATCCCTCTTTGAAGGATAAACGGGAGGTTCATTCCTCCCTGAGAAAACGTACCTTCCAGCGTGTTTTCATCTTTCAGTTTCCCGGTGTATTTCAGCGCCTGCGCCGGTGAATTGATGGTCAGCTCACCGTTTTCAAAGCGGGTTTCCCCGAGTGGGATCCCCTTTGCTCCCTGCCGGGGGGAGTCCATAGTGGTTTTGTAGCCGTCTCCCTGCCGGCTGATATTAAAAATGAGGGGAAGCCGGGTTCCCTGCACAGCCAGCTCGCCTGACCATGAACCGGTGATTTCCTGGGCCCAAACCGTATGAGCCATGACCAATAAGAGAATTAATAGCTTTTTCATATGTATAAAATTAAGCTTTCAGCCTTCAGCTATCAGCTTTCAGCTTATTCATATGCCGGTTGGTGTGCCCGACTTCTGATAGCTGATAGCTGAATGCTCATGGCTATTTCATCTGTATTAAATTTTAGCTGTGAGCGCTAATTTTTACTTGACTTTACCTGCTTTAAAAATACCGTTAGGCTGAATAAATTTCACTGCCTCCACGCTGTCATCTTTCCCTTCAAATTCCAAACTAAAACCCGTTAAGGATTTTATTTCAAACTTCCGGTCTCCAACGGGCAGCAGCTCATATTCCGGTTGTCCCTGGATAAACAAATACAGCTTTTTGTCTTTTGTATATACCCGGGCAATGGCCTGCGGGGCCAGCTGATATTCCCCCACAAACACCTGGAGCTCATTTTCACTCACCTCTTTCGATTTACCGGCTTTGGTAAACGTTAAGGCATCCAGCCCAGGCTGAAGCTGCAGCTTCGTGGAAACGATATCTCCGGCCTCATTCATATAAAACGGGATAAGCACATTAAAAACTTCGGTGGTATCCACCCGCCCGTTATCATCATAGCCTACTGCCTGGAAAACATCGTAGTGGTAATGCCGGAGCCACATTTTTTCGACCGGGAATACAGCCATCAGCGAGTCATTCTGATACTTCACTTCAAAAGTTCCGTAAGCCTTATGGGTATACAGCCCGGCGTATTCTTCCAGGTGATGCGAGGGCTGCGTACCTTTTTTCCGGTTCTCTTCGCCTGTCGAACCGGAACCTGATTTCGCCTGTGCTTTATTCATCCTGTCATTCCAGTCAACGGGTTTTAAAACCAATAAGCGGTCTGCAATGGTGTTTCTGACCACACTGTTCAGGGAAGAAGCATTCTGATTGGTCAACACCACTATTCCTATGCTGTCGGTGGGATAGAAAGCAACATTTGCCGAAAACCCGTCAATATTTCCACCGTGGTCTGCCCGGTAATGGCCTCTGTAAGAGCTTAACATCCAGCCATACCCGTAATTGGATAGATGTACATCAGGCGACTCCGGCTGCGGCAAAAGCGGAGAAATTACCATCTGAGAGCTGATGGCCTCGTTTATATAAGACTCAGGCAGTATTTCTTTGCCGTTCAGCTTCCCCTTGTTTATCCATACTTTCAGCCACCGGGTCATTTCCATTGCGCTGCTGTTGATGCTTCCGGCAGGGCCCATAGCGTTAATATTGTAATAATCCATCTTTGAAACCAGGCTGTCGTTTTTGAGCTCATACCCCAAAGCCGCATCGCTGTCTGCCGTTAATGCCGGTATCGAGCTGTTAGACCGTTTCATTCCCATGGGATCCAATAGTTTTTCGTCAACAATCTTTTCCCAGGTCTCCCCGTAGTGCTTTTCAGCCACCATGCCCTGAACAAGGTACATGAAATTGTTATACTGCCAGGTTTGCCTTAGCGGAGCTGTGGGCTCCATATATTCAATCCGTTTCAGGAGCTCCTCCCTGGAATCCGTGCTGAACAAATACCACGATAAATCATGACGGGGCAGGCCGGTCCGGTGCACGATAAGGTCTTTAACGGTTATATTACGGGTCAGGTCGTCGTTAAAAAACTTGAGGCCGGGCAAATAATCCCTGGCCGGCTTGTTGAAATCCAGGCTACCTTCCTTGTTCATCAGCCCCAGGAGTGATGCGGTAAAGGCTTTGGTACACGACCCTATGGCAAAGAGGGTATTGGGCGTCACGGGAAGCTTGTTTTCGTAATCCCTGTACCCGAAACCCCGGGCATAGATTACGCTGTCTTTTTTGACCACTGCCACCGCAAAACCGGCGGCTTTACGGTCTTTCAGGATTTGCTCCAGTTCCTTTTCAATGCCGGCAAGCGGGTCTGCAATTTTCTCCGCTTTCTTCTTCTGGGCATAAAGAGGCCCTGTAAAAACCAGGATCAAAACAATGAATAACTTTTTCATAAGGTGAAATGCTTACTATATAAATTGGGTAAAATTCACGAATATCGCTACCATAACAAAGAAGGTGATATGATACCACTCCTTCATATTAACAGAGGTTCTGAAACCATTATAGAGAAGTACAAAGCACAGCACAGTTAAGGGAAAAACAATCAGGCTTATTAACATCAGAGCACTTATAGTCAACGGGTCCAAGCCTTTCGGGTTTCGAAGTACTGCGTCTAATGCATTCGAAATAAAAGGTAATTTCTGAAGAAGTGAAAGAGCCACGAGCGGAACATTAGCAATAAGAACCGTATTAAGAATATCAATAAAACGGGCTCTCTTATTAATGAGTAAGCCCAGCAGAAAAAAAGCAGCAACGGCAACCCCGTAACTGCGTAAGGTAGTAATACCTACTTCCGACCAATCTTTCTTTGCATAAGTAATATGGAATAAAGCATCCAGCTTAAACCCAAAAAGATAACCGAAAACAATAGCAATAATTACAGAGGCCAGGCCTGCTCCCAGCAGTACTTTCTCATCAAAATGCGCAACAGGATTAAACAGTTTTTTCATCATTATACGGTTTGCAGGGTTTTCACTTTTTCTATCAGGTCATCCATTTTATTTCGCATGGTGGGGTAAGAAATATCGGCCTGTCGTGCCATTTCCTTAATGCTTCCGCTGGAAAGAAAGAAATTCAGGATAAATTCCTGCTCTTCCTGGCTCAGCCTCAGCAAGACCGGCAGATCAAAGCTTCCGCTGATGGAGGTGTCGCAATAGCTGCACTTCATCTGGCTCACCTTAAGAATGTTTTCACAACTAGGGCAAACGATAGGGAGTTTCATATTTTTTTACCTTTATTAAACAAAGTTAAAATATATTTTAATAAAATTAAAAACAAAGTGCTATTTATTTTTAACTATTTCAAAAAAAGTAACAAAATCATTGATTTTTACATAAAAAAGCCGCCTACAGGCGGCCCTTATTACGTGCTCCATACCGGAAACCGGCTACTCCCGGAAGGCTGCTGCCATCTTTTCACGATCAAATTCGCCCTCGTTATTCGAGATCCAGATGGTGGCCACACCGTTCCCGATGAAATTGGTGATGGCGCGGGCTTCTGACATAAAACGGTCAACCCCCAGCAGAAGAGCCAGTCCTTCTACCGGGATAACCTTGATGGCAGTAAGGGTTGAAGCCAGCACTACAAAGCCGCTGCCCGTAACGCCTGCAGCACCTTTGGATGTCACCATCAATATCCCGATAACCGTCAGCACCTGTTCAAACGTCAGGTGTACGTTATACACCTGGGCCAGGAAAATAACCGCCATTGACAGGTAAATGGTTGTACCGTCAAGATTAAACGAATACCCGGTAGGCACCACCAGCCCCACCACCGATTTCGAACAACCCATTTTTTCCAGCTTCTCCATCAGCGAGGGCAAGGCCGCTTCAGAAGAAGACGTGCCCAGAACAATCAGGAGCTCTTCACGGATATACCGGAGAAAACGCCCGATGCGCACTTTATACCGCCGCAGGATCAGGTTCAGCACAATAAAGATAAAAAGAGCCATGGTGATATATACCGTAACCATCAGGCTGGCCAGGGGAAGCAGGGTATCAATCCCGTAAACGGCCACCGTATAGGCCATTCCGCCAAAAGCACCCAACGGTGCCAGGTACATTACCTTGTGCAGGGCCCGGAACACCACCCGGGCTATAGGGTTCAGGAAGTCTACGATCTTTTGCCTTCCGCTGTAATTGCTGAAAATTATGCCGAGAACCAGCGAGAGCACCAGCACCTGCAACGTAACGTTATCCCAAAAGAACTGAGCCCAGGTGAAATCATCTACCTGCTGCGTATAACGGCTGATGTCTCCCCCGGCAATATGCTTTCTTTCCACTCCAACACCCGGCCGGATCACATTGGCCACTACCACCCCAATGATCAGCGCCAGCGTGGTCACCACTTCAAAATAAATAAGGGCCTTGGCGCCCACCTTCCCTACTTTCTTCAGGTTTCCCATAGAGATCATGCCCAGGGTAATGGTCAGGAAGATAATGGGGTTAATAAAAATCTTGACCAGGCTGATAAATGTGCTGCTGAATGCCTCACTGAAAGAGGGTTTGATTTCGAAAGAAGTAAGGATAAGGCTGAACTTCACCGGCTTGTCCATAATGGGGCTCAAAGCCAGGTCAGGAAAATAATGCCCCAGCAGTGTGCCGGCCACAATAGACAACAAAACCCAGAAAGTGAGATTGGTGAGTATTTTTTTCATATTTACGAAAACTCAACTTCACGAATTTACAAAAAAAAACTCAACACTCCGTTGCGCTCAGCGCCAGGCCCGCTTCAGACGTCTCCTTATACTTTTTAGACATATCGCGACCGGTGGCCCGCATTACTTTTATAACGCTGTCAAGAGAGATCTTCTGGTCGCCGGGGTTGCCCGAAGACGCAATCAGGTAGGCATTGTACGCTTTAATGGCCCCCATGGCATTCCTTTCTATGCAGGGGATCTGCACATACCCGCCGATAGGGTCACAGGTCATGCCCAGGTGATGCTCAATAGCAATTTCAGCCGCTACTTCGATGGTTTCAATGCTTTTACCGGCACAATGCGCCAGCATAGCCGCTGCCATGGCCGAGGCCGAACCGATCTCTCCCATACAGCCCATTTCTGCACCGGAAATAGACGCGTTATGCTTGATCAGGAACCCAATAACGGCAGCCGCAAGCATTCCGCCCCTGATTTTCCGCCTGTCGTAATGGTAATGATTCTTTAAAAGGTACGTCACGCCCGGTATCACCCCTGAAGCCCCCGAAGTAGGCGCAGTAACCACCAGGTTCCCCGCAGCGTTTTCTTCCGATGCCGCCATGCAATAGGCGTTCAGGAACACCATGAAGCTGTCTGACGTGGAAGCGCTGCTTTTGGCCTGCTCATACAAAACAGGGGCCTTCCTTCTCAGCCGTATAGTGCCCGGCAGCTCTCCCCGGTGCTTTAAGCCCCGCTTCACCGCCTTGTGCATGGTTTCAATGATATCGTCTATTTTTTTCAGGATGTCCTTCCTGTCCAGGCCTGACAGGGCTTCTTCGTTGGCCAGCATCAGCTCTGAAAGCGATATCCCGTGCGTAACCAGGTGATCTTTCAGCTGCTTCATAGTGGCGTAAGGATATGGCGGCTGTATTTTGTTCTCCTCTCCTTTCCCTTCTCCCTTCCGCTGAATAAATCCTCCTCCTACTGAATAGTATTCTTCTTCGTGCAAAACTTCACCGTCGCCCAGCAGCTTAAAGACCACGGTATTGGGGTGTGGAGAATCGTACCTCACCCGTTGGAAAATCACGCTGGCGGCAGATACCGTTACCGTGTGCTCTCCTACTTTGACCGCGTAGGCGTCACCGGGGTTCTTCAGCAATGAGGTAAAAGCTGCCGGGTTAACCGACTCGGGCAACCAGCCCAGAAGTCCGCCGATAACAGCCCGGTCTGTACCGTGCCCTTTACCGGTGGCGCTCAGCGACCCGTACAGGTGAATCTCTATTTTCAGCTCCCGGTGCGCCGGAAAGGTAAGGCGGTTTATCCGCTCAAGAAAATCGTACCCGGCTTTCATAGGTCCTATGGTATGGGAGCTTGACGGCCCGGGCCCGATTTTGAACAAATCAAAAACGGAAGTGGTGATAATCGCCTGTTTCATAAGGTTACGTTGATGTTATATATAGCCCGCAAGCTCAAAAATAACATATAATCATTCGTATGACAAATTTTATTCATCAAACTCCCCCCGAAAGGCAAACCAGCCGAAGCAGCCCAATGAGCCGGCAACAATAGGACAGAGAACAAAAATGTAAATTACCGCGGCAATGATGTTCTCACCACCGGCTTTCCACAGGGGAATAGCCTGGTTATAGACCAGGTACCAGACCGCTGCCACTCCCAGCAGGATCCATACAATACCTAAAATTCGTTTTACTGTATTCATAGAAGTTCCGAGTTCTTAGTTCCGAGTTCTTAGTTCCGGGTGTAATTTAACCGGCTTTGTAGTTTTTCAACGGCTTTTAATCGTCTACGCGGTTATCTTTGCCGTCGAGGTACACCACGCCTATGACCAGGCAGATGGCCGCAATCACCATAGGATACCACAATCCCTCCAGGTAAGGCTTATCTATCGGTGGCAACAGCCCCTGCTCAACCGCCTTTTCATTGAGGGCTCCTGCCCGGGTGACCAGGAAGGTGGCAATGGCCGGTAGCAGTCCGCCGAAAATACCGTTTCCCACATGATACGGCAGCGACATTGACGTATACCGTATTTTTACAGGAAACATTTCTACCAGGAAAGCGGCTATCGGCCCGTAAACCATGGTCACAAAAAGCACCTGGATGAACACCCAGAAGATCAGTGTGCGCGTATCTGCGTCGTTAATGGTCACGGCCTTATCCGTATGCCGGGCTCCGGCTTTTACGGTGGTGACCTCGCTGTACAGGGTACCGTCGCTGTACTTGCGGGTAGTGGTATATACCGAATCTGCTCCTGCTGCCGTTGTATTAAACACCGTCTCGCCGGTCAGCTCAGTCTTGTTCTGTACGTTTGTTGTCTCGTACATCTGCGTATAAATAAACCGGTAGCTCAGTACCGCCACCAGCATCCCCGCCATCATGATCCATTTTCGCCCGATCTTATCCGACAGCCATCCGAAAAAGATAAAGAAAGGGGTACCCAGGCAGAGCGCCCAGATCAGGATACCGTCTACCTGTACCTTCGGAACATGCATGACGCGTTCTATAAACGACATGGCATAAAACTGGCCGGTGTACCATACCACGCCCTGTCCCATGGTCACCCCCAGCAAAGCCAGAAGCACATATTTCAGGTTATACCGGTTACCGAATGACTCTTTCAGGGGATTAGCAGAGGTCTTTCCTTCTGCTTTGGCCCTGGCAAACAGGGGCGACTCATGCATGTTTTTCCGGATGATATACGATACGTAGATCATGACTGCAGAAGCCAGGAAGGGTATCCGCCAGCCGTAGGCATGAAAAGATTCTTCCGACATGCTGCTCCGGGTAACCGCAATCACGATCAGCGAAATGATCAGGCCCGCCGTGGCCGTGGTCTGGATCCAGGAGGTCATCAGGCCCCGCCGGTGATCGGGCGAATGCTCGGCCACATAGGTAGCAGCACCGCCATACTCTCCACCCAGGGCCAGTCCCTGCAGGAGGCGCAGCAGCAGCACCAACAGGGGTGAAATAATGCCGATGGTTTCGTATGCCGGGATACAGCCGATCAGGAAAGTGGCGCCGCCCATGAGCAGCAGCGTGACCATAAAGGTATATTTCCTGCCTATGAGATCGCCCAGCCGGCCGAAAAACAAAGCGCCGAAAGGCCGCACAATGAACCCGGCGGCAAAAGTGGCCAGCGTTGACAAAAAGGCAAGGGTTTCATTCCCGCCCGGGAAAAACTTGGTGGAGATAAGGGTGGCAAGACTTCCGAAAATATAAAAATCGTACCACTCGATCATGGTACCCACTGATGACGCGCCGATCACGGCAAACATCGGGCTCCTTTTCTGAGACATGAATGCTTTTACTTAGTTTAAGGTCGAACAAGAGCAAATATATCGGATTTGTGCGTAAAACCGGCTGGAGAGGATGGTTTTGTTTTTTTGTAAATTCGTTTTTTCGTAAATTCGTGTTTTCGAGAGGTGGCTCCATGGCCAGGCAGAAAGACAAAAACACAAAAAACAACATTACCAAACCCGAAACCCTTTAATGAATAACAAGAAAACGTGGAATGCCTGGTGTATGTACGACTGGGCCAATTCTGTTCATAACCTGGTCATTATTACCGTTATATTTCCTATTTACTACCAGTCTACCGTACAGGTTTCTGAAATCAGCGGCACCAAAGAGCTCGTTTCTTTTTTCAATTTTAAATTTGATAAGAACGCCCTCTATACGTTTACCATTTCGGCGGCCTCCCTGCTGCTGGTCTTTCTCAACCCCATTCTTACCGGCATTGCCGACTACTCCGGGCGGAAAAAGATGTTCATGAAATTCTTTTGTTACCTGGGAGCCGCCTCCTGTACGTATTTCTACTTTTTCACCCCGGAAAACCTGGAGTTCGTTATGATCGCCTTCGGCCTGTCGATCATCGGCTGGGGCGGAAGCCTCGTATTTTACAATGCCTTTATCCCGCAGATCGCCACAGAAGAGCATTATGACCGCCTCAGCGCGCGCGGGTTTGCGTTCGGATACGTGGGAAGCGTGCTGCTGCTCATCTTTAACCTGCTCCTGATCATGAAGCCCGATCTGTTTGGGTTAACGCAGGCCGACTCCGACTCCGGCTTTACCACCCGCATTTCCTTCATTACCGTAGGGCTCTGGTGGGCCGGCTTTGCGCAGATCCCGTTTTTCCGCCTGCCCAAAGACGAGAACAAGCCTTTCCAGTCGAAGTTTCTTAAAAACGGTTTCCTGCAATTGAAAAACACCTTCCTGAATGTGCGCAAAAGCCGGTACCTGAAACGTTTCCTGCTGGCTTTCCTGGTTTATGACATGGGCGTGATGACCGTCATTTATGTAGCCACCCTCTTTGCCAACGAAGAAATCAATATCCCGAGGCAGGGACTGATCACTACCCTGCTCCTGATCCAGCTTATTGCCATTCCCGGTTCTTACCTGGCATCCCTGCTATCTGAAAAATTCGGTAACACCATTGCTTTACGGATCGAGATCGTACTCTGGACTATCGTGCCCCTGGCCGCCTATTTTACCACCACGGCCAACCAGTTTTATGTTATTGCCTGCCTGGTGGGCCTGGTCATGGGCGGGATACAGTCGCTTTCCCGGTCTACTTTTGCCAAGTTTATCCCTGACAACGCGGAAGAAACTTCGGCCTATTTTGCCTTTTATGACATTACGGAGAAAATAGCACTGACCCTCGGAACGTTTATATTCGGGTTCATCCTGGATCAGACCGGCAGCATGCGCAATTCCATCCTGTTCCTGATCGTACTGTTTGTGGCCGGGTTCCTGTTGCTGATCCGTATCCCGTCGAAGCACGTTTATACCGACTGATCCGTAACCTTTAGCTCACAGGCATTGCCCGGAAAATCAGAACACCCTGCTCTGAACCCGGAACTTTTTATCAGAATGAAGTACCTTATCGCTGACTTAAATATCACTCTCAACGGGCACAAATTCGGTTTTGTGAATAACCTGCTGCACTACGCCGGGAAGAACAGGCCGAACGATGAATTTGTATTCCTGGTTAACCGCTCAGCTGATTTTCAGCTTGAGAGCGCCTATCCGCATATACAGGTTATTCAACCCGCAGCAGAAGAGCAAAAACAGCTGCAAAGCCAGCCGGGGTTGCTCCAAAAATCAGCGGCAGAATGGACGCTCATTGACCGCGAAGCCCGGCGGTACGGCTGTCAGCGGGTGATCCTGATGGAGCTGGATCTTTACCAGGTGGCCATCGGCAGAAATACAGCTCCCTATAAAATCTCGGGGATCTGGTTCCGGCCGTATGCGCGCATGGAACCCGAAGGCAGGGGAATACTTCAAAAAATGCGGTTCCTGAAATCAAAGCTGCAAAAGCAGATGGTGATGAAGCTGGCACTCCGGAACCCTTCTCTCGATAAAATATTTATTTTGAACGATGAGCAGATGCCGGCCTGGCTGGATGCCCGCCGCTTCTTTACCCTGCCCGACCCCTGGTTTGACTACCCTATGGCAGAAGGCTTTGACCTGCGTAAACAGTACGGTATTCCGGATGATCACATGGTGTTGCTGCAGTTCGGTTATGCGGATGAACGTAAAAACAATGAGAATATACTGGCAGCCCTGAATGAGCTGCCCTATACTGATATAACATTGCTGATCATCGGTAAGTTCAAACCGGGGTATGAAGACCAGCTGAAGAGGCTCAAAACCGGACCGTTCACGATGATCACCCGCGACGAATTCATTTCAGACGAAGAAATGGAAAGTACCTTTCACCAATCGGATGTTATTCTCCGCATGAACGTCAACTTCTTCGGGTCAAGCGGGGTGGTAGGCATAGCCGCCCGGCACGATAAGCCGGTGATTGTCTCCGACAGCGGTGTAATGGCCGAGCTGGTGAAGAAATATAAGCTGGGCGACGTGGTCAACCCCCATGATCCGCAGGCCATCCGGAGCGCGGTCCTCCGCTACAGGCAGTCGCCCCCGGTCATTGACGGAGCCGCCTACCGCGATACCCACGATATCAGGGCTTTTGCGGAGGTGTTGTTGGAGGGCGGGCTATAGGCCCGGGAGTGGCGTGCCGCCGTCCCCTCGGGGATAAATCCCCGGGTAGTGGGTGTGCTGATCTTACGGATCAGTGGTTGGAGAGCCGCTCGTTGACGGCATCTACCCAAAGCTTCTGCCCTGCGCAATTCCAGTGGGAATCTCCTGCCTGGTAATAGTTTTTTGCGGTAAAGGCTTTCCACACGCTGATCACAGGTACCTGCAGATCCGGATGGCCCTCCACCCGTTCCACCAGGTGATTATAAGCGGTATCATCCCGGATTAACAGGCTGGATTTATTAGGAATAATGCTCAGATAAACCTCATCAAAACCCAGTGAGCGGTAATGTTCACGGGTAGCATTGGCGTGTTTTACAATGCGGCTGATCTCCTCTTCCGGCACCGGGTCATACACCGAGCTGATGCCCGGTGCGAGGTCAAGATCATATACCAGCTGGTTTTTTAGCACACCCACTTTCGGATCTACCCGCCCGAAAATCCGGTAGTTGAAGTCTGCTTTCCATTCTTTGATTTTCAGGATAAAATCACTGCTGAAGAGCACCGATTCATGCATCTCCTCGCGGTAAGGAATCTTGTAATCTACCAGGGCACGATAGAGCCCGGCAAAGGAGAAAGACTCCGGGCCAGGCACTGCAGCGGCCGGTTGGGGTACAACCCAGTTCATCCAGGGCTTTTCGGAGAAGCGCTCGCGCAGGTGCCGCTCTACGGTCTCAATCACCAGGATCTTTTTCCCGTCTGAAGGCTGCAGCGGTACCTGCCCGTCAGCCACAAATGAGCGAAAGTAACGATCGGTGGCATATTCCTTCCGGTTCACCCGCCCCTCTTCCGTAAAGCTGTCACCGGCCAGGTAAAGTGCCACCGGTACCTTTGCCCCCCGATAAGGCCTGTCGCATTTCTCTGCCGGCACCCGGTAAGCCGAAAGATTGGAAAGACGGTACAGATCACCGTACCGGAAATCGTCGCCGATGAACCCGTTGTCTACCAGGTACACGACGGTATCGCGTGAGCACCCCAGGAACCACAGGAAACCGCAAATCACCAACGCTATGTATTTCAGTACCTTCATCAAAACTGGAAATAAATGAATTGATCACCCGAAAATACGCCGAAGAAGTAACACAAAACGGCCAGTCCTGCAAACTTCAGGTAAAACACCGGCGTATTTTTTACGCTGGTTTCCGTAGCAAAAATATCCTTCAGGAACAGGGCCGCAATAAGAAGCCAGCAGAAGATAAATTCATTGACCGAGTACGGCATGGAATAGCCGCTGAAAAAGTCGAACGTCAGCAGCTTACCCAGGATCACCTTTGCATTGTACAGGCCTTTGGCCCGGAAAAACACCCAGGCCAGGGTAACGAGGACAAACGTAAAAATAACCGACAGCACATCGCTTTTAGGAACCCGGAAAGGCAGGTATCGGTCGCGCATACGCGCCAGGATCTGGAATACGGCATGCAGACCGCCCCAGATGATGAAGGTCCAGGCGGCACCGTGCCAGAGCCCGCTCACCAGGAACACAATGGCCAGGTTGCGGTACAATTTCCACTCCCCCTCGCGGCTGCCGCCCAGCGGGATATACAGGTAATCTTTAAACCAGGTGGATAGGGAAATGTGCCATCTCCGCCAGAACTCACCAATACTTTTGGACAAATAGGGCACATCGAAGTTTTTCATCAGGGTGAACCCCATGGTCCGGCCGGCACCGATGGCGATATCGGAGTAGCCTGAGAAATCACAATAGATCTGGAAGCTGTAAAACACCGATGCCACCAGGAGGGTCAGGCCGGGATGTTCAGCCGGGTTATCAAAGCAATAGTCGACCATTTCGGCCAGGCGATTACTGATCACCACCTTCTTGAAGAGCCCCCACAGCATCAGCATGAGGCCCGATTTCATATTCTCCCAGTTGAACCTGAAAAAGGTATGAAACTGGGGCAGCATGTTCTGGGGCCTTTCGATAGGTCCGGCCACCAGCTGCGGGTAAAACATTACATAGAGCGAGTAAATGATGAAATCTTTCTCGGGCTTCTGCTTCCGGCGGTACACCTCAATGGTATAGCTCATGGCCTGGAACGTGTGAAACGACAGCCCGATGGGTAGCTCCAGCCGATAGTCGGGCAGGTGATTCACCATACCGAACAGGCTCAGCAGGTGGGTAAGATTATCGTTAAAAAAGTTCCAGTATTTGAAAAAGGCCAGGAAGCCTATGTTGGCAATCAGGCTCAGTACCAGGAACCATTTTCGTTTCCTGCCTTCGCTGTTGGCGATCCAGATACCGGCAAAATAATCGACCACAATGGTCACCAGCAGGATCAGGATATACACCGGCTTGAACACCAGGTAGAAATAACACGACGCCAGCAGCAACAGCCAGATCCTTCCCCGATGACGAATCGAAAAATAAAGGATGGTAACTACGATATAAAACAGTATAAACTGCAGCGAGTCAAATAACATCTATGCCGTATGGGGTTATTCCGGGCTCAAAAATAGAGAAAGTTAGAGGGAATGTAAAATCAGGGGTAAAAATAGTTGGTAACCGTAAAATATAAATTACGGGAGAAAGAATACTTTATTGCCTGTCTCCCCGCTGGGCTGACCATGATCAAACGCAATTTATAGACAATACACTATCTTTGTAACTGAAAAAGATCAGAATTTGAATTACCAGGATACCATTTGTGCTGTAGCCACTCCACCCGGAGTAGGAGCCTTGGCGATTATACGTGTTTCAGGACCCGGGTCTCTTGAAATAGGCAATACTATTTTCAAAGGCGGGGATCTGACCAAAGCAGCCGGAAACACAATCCACTACGGCCGGATAACAGACGGTAACAAAACCGTAGACGAAGTGCTGGTGTCCGTTTTCAAAGCGCCGAAATCGTTCACAGCCGAAGACTCCATCGAGATATCTACCCACGGCAGCCCGTACATTATCCGGTATGTTTTAAAGCTGCTGGTGCAAAACGGATGCCGTTTAGCGGCTCCCGGTGAGTTCACCCAACGCGCCTTTTTAAACGGCCAGATGGACCTGGTACAGGCCGAAGCCGTAGCTGACCTGATCGCCGCCGATTCTGAAGCAGCCCATAAAACGGCCCTGCACCAGCTGCGCGGAGGCTTCTCCCGCAAGCTGGCCGTGCTGCGCGAAGACCTCATCCATTTCGCGAGCCTGGTAGAGCTGGAGCTGGATTTCGGCGAAGAAGACGTGGAATTTGCCGACCGTGACGACCTCCGCGCGCTGATCCTGAACATCCAGGCCCAGATTCTGCCCCTGCTGAGCTCCTTTGATAACGGGAACGCCATCAAGGAAGGCTTCCCGGTAGCCATCATCGGAGCACCCAATGCCGGGAAGTCCACTCTGCTGAATGCCCTGCTGAACGAAGAAAAAGCCATTGTCACCGACATTGCCGGCACCACCCGCGACATCATCGAAGACACGCTCATCCTTGATGGCATCAAATTCCGCTTCATCGATACCGCCGGCATCCGGGAAACCGACGACCTCATCGAGTCGATGGGGATAGAACGCTCCAAAAAGGCCCTGAAAGAAGCCCGCCTGGTGATCTTTCTCTACGATTCACCGGAAGGCTACTCTTTCCTGCAAAACCTGCGCGACCAGGTTTCCGACCAGCAGGTTTTATTCTGGGTAAGAAACAAAACCGATCTTTCCCCTGCCCCTATCCGGGAAGAAGAGCTCAGTATTTCCGCCAAAGAAAACCAGGGCCTCGAAGCCCTCAAAACCGCCGTTGTCAGCGCCGTTCAGGACCTCAAAACCGAAGATAACACCATCACCAACATCCGCCACTACGAACACCTCTCCAAAGCCAACGACGCCCTCAACGACGTCCTCTCCGGCCTGGCCGCCGGCATCACCGGCGACTTCCTGGCCCAGGATATCCGCGTGGCGCTGCATCATCTGGGGGAAATTACAGGGACGATATCAACAGATGATTTGCTGAAGAATATATTTGGGAAGTTTTGTATTGGAAAGTAACCGGGGTAAACAAACCAGTAATAAAAATAGAATAATCATTATAAAGCCCTGATTTAAGGGCTTTTTTATTGCATTGATATTACGATCTGTTTTGTGATACTATACGTTTATTACGTTTATTTTTGTACCTTTTATTGTACCTTTCAGGGTTGAGGTACAAACTCGACCCTTTTATAGGGAAATCAATATTGCGGTCATAAATGCTCACCACACTGTCTATAAAGAGCATATTGGATTCAGCAAATTGACATCATACACAAGAACTTAGAATTTGGAAGATGGCAGGAGAGTAATCTATAGTGAAGTTGGTTAAGGGTTAGGGCACTTTTTTAAATCACTTCCACATTTGGGAATTTTATTTACCTTCACACTGTTATGAGAATATTCACCAAAGGCACACTGGCAAAGTTCTGGAACATCTATCCTGATGCATACCCGTCGTTAAAGACGTGGTTTGACGTGGTAGAGGAAACAGACTTTAAAAACCCGAATGAGGTAATTAAGCTGTTCAAAGGAGCTGACACCGTAGGAAATAGCCGGATCGTATTCAACATTTGTCGCAACAAGTACAGGATGATTGCAAAATTCGAGTATGACAGAGGGTTTGTTTTTGTCAGGTTCATAGGCACCCATAAAGACTACGATAAGATAGAAGATATAAAAAACATCTGATTATGAATATTGACGATATAAAAATCAAGCCAATAGTGACGGAGGAGGACTTTCAGGAGGCCAGCCAGATCATTGAGGCTTTGGTTGATGCGGATATGATAGAAGACGAAGCCCAAAGAACAAAGGCCCTGAACATTTTGGAAGCCATTACCGTACTGGCCATTGATTATGAGAAAAAACACTACCCTATGCCTCCGCTGGATCCGATAGAGGCCATTAAACAGCGTATGGAAATGCTGAATCTGAACCAAAAGGATATTGCCCGTTATTTTGGCGGGGAAAACCGGGTTTCCGAGGTTCTGAACAAAAAAAGGCAGCTTACTTTAAATATGGCTAAGAAGCTCCATAAACACTTTGGTATTCCGGCCGAGGTATTACTTGCCTGAAAATAAAAACGTCTTAAAGGAAATAGCTATAGCGCGTTGGACAGACTTTTTTTATAACAAATAGCTATGGTACTTGCAGATATTATTAAAATATGGCTTACCAATGAAGCCATACACATAGAAACCAAAGACGGGAAAACAGGAACAGAGTATTTTGCCGATTACCCGAGCCTGAAAAATGCTACTCAAAAACAAAGGGAAAGCTATACCACCTCCGCTTTTGGTATACATTGGGAGGAACTGAACGAGGATTTGAGCTTCGAGGGCTTTTTTAAACCGAAAATGGGGAAAACATTCAGCAAGTTCAAGAATTGAATATTTCCGCTTTTGCCAGAAGATTAGGTATTTCCCAACCCTTGATAGCAGCTTATATTAACGGCAGCAAAATCCCGAGCGAATCCCGGAAGAAGGAAATCGAAAAGGAGCTACACCGCATTGGTAAAGAGCTTCTGGAAGTTTCTCTCTAATCAGAGCATTCCTCTATATTGAAAGACCGGAAAGTATACTACCTTTCAATCTATCCTTTTACCTTATCCGTTAAAACTTCAGCAAAACGCATCCCGCTTCACTCCGCTCCGTACAACAGCCGCCACCGGTCAGTCGTGTCCTGCCGGGCGTATGTACGTACCAGGTTCCGGTAGGCATCCTGGCCGGGATCGATGTCGAGGATCCGGACCAGGTCATTGCAGATGTCCTGGTGTTCGGCTTCCCATCCGCTGATCTGCTGGTAGGGCCAGCTGCTTACTTCCTTGCCGAGGAATGAGGTGAGATAGTCCATTGCTGTAAAGATGGACCGCCCGTCGGCCGACTTGCTATGCAGCAGATCGATTCCCAGCCTTTTGGCCATTGCGCAGACGTCGATCATATGGCTTAGGTTGTATTGGGAATAATGATAGGCGAGGGTACGCCACAGCTCGTTGGGCTGTTTCCCATCCGGCTCGATCTGAGCGAATATCCTTCTCCCCGGGAAATCCCGGATGATGGCTCTGGCGGCTTTCTCATTTCCCGCAAAAAGGTGGTAAGAGATCAGTTGCGCATCGTAGGAAGTGGAATGGTTATTTTTAGCGATGTTCTCCATTTTGCCCTGCCTGCTTACCTGGAACCAGTTGGCAAAATCCCTGAACCATTGTTTAAGCGCTTCCCGGTCTTGCGGGGTATAGCCCGGCGATCCGTTCAGCAATTGTATACTGTTAAGCATATCGACGAACGAATAGCTGTCGATAAGGCCTTCCGGCCGGCCCTTTGAGCCGTTCCTTCCCGGAATAAATTGTGCGTACTCCAGGTGTGGATTCATGCGGGTGTCTTTGTTCAAAAACCAGGTCCGGAGGATCTCAACAGCCTTTTGGGCGTATTTTTCCTCTTCGCTGTAGAAGTAGGCCAGGGATAACGTATTCACGGCGGAACACATATTGCCCAGTGTATTCCGGTCGTAGTGGTTCAGTTCGGGATTCGACTGCCCGTCTTTGTAAATGTAAGGCAGCCTGTCGGGGGTATCCGGATTAGGCCACCAGTACCGGCTCAGGCTTACGTAGTCGTGCTTGTCTCCGCTGGGCGCTATACCTTCTTTTTGGGTCACGGAATAGGTGTGCTGCCTGAGCAGCAGGCTGTCAGCCTCCAGGATCAGGGTGCTGTGCGCAGGTGCATAGTCAGAAGAGGCCAGCTGACCTTTAATGGTATGCATTTTCTGCACATCCCATAACCATTGAGCCTGCAGGTTATACCTTACTGCCGTTACAAGCAGGAGAAATAAGCAGGTTATAATTGTTTTTTTACGGCCGGTTTTCATATATAAATCATATTGCAGGAACGGGTACCTTGTGCTGCAAAGGTATCGGGTACATGCCGTCCCGCAGGGGTAATTATCGCTTATTTCCATAGTAAAAATCGTTCAGATTGTCCCTTCTGAGGTATTTAGCCCGGGCAGAAGGAGAAACCGAAAGTAAAAAGGTTAAGAACGGGGCTTGTGAGAAAAGGAATCAAATTTATACGTGATAATTTCCGCCTGTTCAATGGCATTCAATGCGATGTATTCACTGGGTGACTTGCCAAAATAGTTTCTGAACGATTTACTGAAATACTTGGGGTCGCTGAAACCGATCTGGTAGGCCACCTGGCTGATCTGTGTATGGCCCTGGGCAAGTAATTGGGCCGCCTTTTTAAGCCGTAATATATTGATGAGCTCAATAACGCTTAAGTCGGTCAGCTGCTTCAGTTTGCGGTAAAGTACCGGCCGGCTCATGCTGAGCTCCCTGGCCAGTACATTCACATTGAAGTTTACTTCTGCGAGGTTATCTTCAATCAGCCGGATGACCTTATGCAGGAATTGCTGATCGGCATCCGGCTCACTGACTTCCTGCTGCGGGGTGAGCACATATTCCCGGATAAACTTTTTGCGGAAACGCTCACGGGCGGCTAAAATGTTCCGTATCTTGAGCGACAGCACTTCCGGGTGGAAGGGTTTGGTCAGGTAGTCGTCGCTACCGGATTGCAGGCCTTCAATAACGCTTTCCATGGCCGTACGTGCCGTGAGTAACAATACAGGAATGTGGTTGGTGTCCAGGGTTTGCTTGATGTTTTTCAGCAGCGATATGCCATCGGCTACCGGCATCATGATGTCAGTGATGACCAGGTCGGGTAAATGCGACCTGACCAGCTCCCAGCCTTCCTGTCCTTCAGCCGCTTCAAGTATCGTATAATCGTCAAGCAGGCTTTGGGCTATCACCGTCCGTATTTCCTCGTGGTCATCCACCACAAGAATAAGCGGCCGGCCGGAAGCGTTCCCGGTAGGGGCCGGCGCATTTGCAGGATACACAGCGTCATCAACATCCTTTACGGCCAGTTCCTCCACCCGCTTTCCGGGCTCCTCTTTTCCGGAACCGGTCACTTCCCCCGGTTTTAAATGCACATTCCCCAAAGGCAGCTCCACCGTGAAACAGGTGTAGGTAGGTTTTTCTTCTCCGTTGTAGCTCTCCACATGGATTTTTCCGCCATGCATTTCCGTCAGGTTTTTGGCTAAAGCCAGTCCTATCCCCGAACCAAAATGCCCCTGCCTTTTTTCGTGTCCGGTCTGAAGCTGGTAGTAAAATTCAAAGATGGAAGACAGCTTGTCGGCAGGAATTCCTTTGCCGTTATCCCATACCCGAATGGCCACAGCCCCCTGCGGACAGGTAAGGGAAGGTTCTGTTTTTTCGACATCCAGCTTTACCTTTCCTCCCGCAGGAACAAACTTGAATGCATTGGAAAGCAGGTTATAGATTACTTTTTCCAACTGATCGGTATCAAACCAAACCTCGATACCCGCCGCGGGTCTCTTGTATTGAAAACGGATGTTCTGCTCCTCCGCATAGTGCGTAAATTCCGCTGCGATCCGGTCTGTGAACGCCGCGAGGTCATGGGCGGCCACTGCCAGCTGGAAACTCCCGCTTTCCTGCTTCCTGAAGTCCAGCAGCTGGTTCACCAGGTTGAGCAATCGCAGCGAGTTGTTTTTCACGGTAGCCATCATGGTCCTGGCATTTTCATCCAGGTTCATGTGGGTGATCAGGTGCTGCACGGGTGCCAGGATGAGCGTGAGAGGAGTACGAAATTCATGGGAGATGCTGGTAAAAAAGTTAAGCTTGATCTCGTTGATTTCCCGTTGCCTTTCATTTTCCAGGTGTTCCAGCTGCAGCTCGTGTTCCAGCCGGCTCCTGATTTTGGTAAACCGGATGATCATATAAACGGCCGTCACGATCAGGGCCAGGTAAATGGCATAGGCCCACCAGGTTTGCCAGGGTGGCGGCAGGATCCGGATGGTCAGCGCGGCAGGCACTTCGTTCCAGATGCCGTCATTGCTTGCTCCTTTGGCCAGCAGCGTATAGGTACCCGCGTGCAGGTTGGTATAGGTGGCTGAAGGGACGTTTACGTAGTTCCACTGATTTTCCAGGCCTTCCAGGCGATACGCATACCTGTTCTTTTCAGGCAATACGTAATTGATAGCCGAAAATTCAATGGTGAAAATATTCTGCTTGTGTGTGAGTACAATGGTATCGGTAACGGAAATGGGTTTCTCCAGAACATGCTTTTTACCGGGAACCACGGGTTCGTTAAACAGCCGGAAATCAGTAAATACAATGGGGGGCACATAGTTACTGGCACTGAAGTTCCGGGGATAAAAAGAAGTAAGACCGTGCGTACCACCGAAAATCAGCTGCCCGTCGGCAGCTTTACAGTAAGCGCCGATCGAAAACTCGTTGCCCCCGATGCCGTCTTTGATATTATACGACCGGACGCTGCCCGATCCGGGATTGAAGCTGCAGATACCGTTATTGGTGCTGAGCCACAGCTTTTGCTGATCTTCCAGTATGCCGAAGATGTTGTTGCCGGGCAGCCCGTCACGCTCGCTGAAACGGCTGAACGACCCTGTCTCCGGGATATATTGGTTCAACCCGTCTTTGTACGTACCCAGCCACACACGGTTCCGGCTGTCTTCAAAGATGCTGATAACCACGTTTCCGCTGATGCTGCCCGGGTCATCGGGCGAAAAACGGAAAACTTCAAAATGATCCGTACCCGCGCGTTTCAGGTTCAACCCGTCTTCAGTGCCCACCCAGATATTGCCCCGGCTATCGATGAAAACCGTGCGTATCAGGTCTGAGCTGATGTGATAACGGCCCGTTTTGCCTGCCCGGTAGCTCTCAAAGTGCATCTCGCGGCCGGGTTTTTTAAGATTGAGACCGCCGCCATACGTGCCAAACCACATATTTCCCTGCCGGTCTTCTTTGATGGCATATACGTTATTATGGGATAACGAATGGGGTACAGACGGATCATTCCTGATGTGCTGGAAGGTATGACTACCTTTTCGCAACAGGTTCAGCCCGCCCTGGTAGGTGCCTACCCAAAGATCCCCTTCCTGATCAAGATGGAGCGACTTCACATGGTTATGGCTCAGAGTACCCGGATTCGCCGGATCATGTTTGAATTGCCGGAAAACATGCCCGAACCGGTCCATGTAATTCAGCCCGCCCCCTTCCGTGCCTACCCACAGGTTTCCCCTGCTGTCTTCCAATATACCGCTTACCACATTGTAGCTCAGGCTGCTTACATAAGGGCTGTATGCATGATTCCTGAAAACCGGGATATGCCGGTCATAAACGCATACCCCGCTGTAATACGTTCCGATCCACACCGATCCGCGGGCATCCTGGAAAATCGGCCGGATGGAATTACTGGTAAGCGAAAACTGGTCGTAATCATTGGCTGAATACGTCAGGAAGCCCTCCGCTTCGGAATAATAGTTCAGGCCGTTAATGGTACCGATCCAATACCCACCAAAGCGGTCCCTGAGGATAGACCTTACATCATTCCCGGCCAGGGACCGCCCTTTCGCGTGGGGTTGATGAACAAGATAGCTGAATTGGCGGGTGAGGGTGTTGTACACGTTGATACCGCCCTCCCTTGTGCCAAACCAGAAGATACCGTCTTTCACTTCCTGCACCACCCGTACATCTTCGCTGTTCAGCTCTCCTTCCCGTTGCCGGAAGTGCCTTTGCAGCCGGAGGGCAGATCCGCTGCGGTAGGGCTCAAAAACCAGCACCCCGTTAACCGTACTTAACCAGATGTTCTTTTTCCTGTCTTCGTAGAAAGACATTACATTACTGCACCCCATGGGCAGCTGATATCTCACGGCTTCAAATACGAGCGTCAACGGTTCGGTTGCCGACTGCTCATCATAGCAGTATAACCCCTGATTGGTACCTAACCAGACCCGGCCGTCCCGATCTTCCACAATGGACCATATCATAGGTTCTGAGGAAGAATTGCCGGATGAGTTATCCGGAAGAGGTACACGGATGAAACGGTCACGAAGGCGGTCATACCGGTTCAGGCCGGTCCGGGTACCGACCCATAGCCGCTTTTTGCTATCCTCCAGTAAAGAAAGAACGTAGTTATCCGTCAGCGATGTACTATCCGAAGGAACATTACGGTAAGTGATGAACTTCCGGGAATCGTAACGGTTCAGGCCATCCCGCGTTCCTATCCACATAAAGCCGAGGTAATCCTGGCACAGCGCGAAAACACTGCTTTGCGACAGCCCCTCCCTTAGCCCGATCTGTGTAAATTTGACCGGGTTCTGGCCAAATGTGACGGAAGCCAGCAACAGGGCTGCCGCCAGAAGGACAGAAGATACGGCAGAACAGCGCATGTATAGTTTTAAGGTATCAGGTACAATATCGGGAAAATATTTACATTTTCTGTACTTAAGGGGTAGTTTTTCCCCGGGCCAGTGCTTCCAGTAAATAATAGTCCGCATAAATCAGGGGCACATCCACTTCTGAGCCCGCAGGTTTCGATCCGGTGCTGTGCAGCAGGGTAAACCCGCTATGCGTTCCTGCAGGGGCGGTATAACCCGTGACAAGACTGTGTACGATGCGGTCCGCCAGGCTGCGCAGTCCGTGGTTTCCCGGTGCAAAGCCGTGGAGTTCGTACAAACCAGAGGCAATCACGGCTGCCGCAGAAGCGTCCCGGGGCTCATGGGGAATGCCGGGTGCATCGAAGTCCCAATACGGCACTCCGTCTGCCGGAAAATGCGGATGATTCATCAGCCAGGCGGCAATGTCCAGCGCTTTGCTCAGATAACGTTGATCCTTTGTTTCCCTGTAACACATGGTGTACCCATACAGCGCCCAGGCCTGTCCGCGCGCCCAGGTCGACTCATCGCTGTATCCCTGGTGCGTGTTCCGGTTCTTCACTTCTCCTGTTTTCGGGTCGTAGTCAATAACGTGGTACGTGCCTCCATCAGGCCTGAAATGGTTTTTCAGGGTGGTATTGGCATGAGATACGGCGATCCGGTAAAAGGTGGAATCGCCGGTCAGCCGGGTAGCGGCAAAGAGCAATTCCAGGTTAAGCATGTTATCGATGATGACCGGGAATTCCCATTTATCCCTGTTATGGTCCCAGGAACGGATGCAGCCTATCACGGGATTGAACCGGGTAGCCAAGGTCTGTGCCGAACGGATGATCACTGCCCGGTAAGCCGTATCGCCGGTGAGCCGGTAACCCTGGCCATAGCTGCAGTAAATCTTGAAGCCCATGTCATGGGTACGGCCGTTGTATTGCTCGTTTTCGAGCTTAGCGGTAGCCTCCCGCGCCGCATCCAGCCATTTGCTTTTTTTCGTAAAGCCGTACAATTGCCAAAGGATCCCGGGGAAGAAGCCGCTGGTCCAGTCACCGGCCGGAACCAGTACCAAACGGCCGGCGGTATCTAAGGTACGCGGCGAGACCCGCTCAGGGATGCTTAAACCACGAACCTCTTCCAGCTGTAGGGTGGCCTGTGCTTCCGTGAAACGGACAGCCTGTTCCACGTCTGTCGCCTGGGAGCGACCGACGTGGGACAGCAATGCCATTACGATTACTAAAAAACCTGTTCTGATCATACGATTTAGTCAATATTGAGGGTCCGTTTGAACGCCGTGGAAAAAATATCTACCCGGTAATCGGGTGTAATATGGTCTTCAAAATTGATCTCCACGATACGCCGTCCCGGTGCCGGGTTATTCAGCAGCTTTACATACACGGTATCGGTGGCTTTCCTGGCCTGGGGGAACAGGAGGGAATATTTCCCCTGGCTGTCCGGCTGAAGGGTGTTCCCCTGCCGGTCCACGATCTGGAAGTCTACGCCGGGTACAGCTGGATTAGCAACATTCGGAGTTACCACGGCGTAATGCGCTACGGCATCGTAGGTACGCGTGAATGAAGAATAAAACTGGACGGGCAGCTTTAACAGCCCGGTTTGTGCCTTGCTCACGGTAACTGCGCTGTTATTGTTCGGTACATACACAATGTAATAATGGTGTTCGTATTCCGCCAGCCCGGCAGGATAGCTCTTGTCCTCGCAGGCGGAAAACAATCCTCCGCATAACAGCAGTAAAGTAAGGAATATATTTGGTCTTTTCATATGTATAAAATTAAGCTTTCAGCCTTCAGCTATCAGCTTTCAGCTTATTCATATGCCGGTTGGTGTGCCCGACTTCTGATAGCTGATAGCTGAATGCTCATGGCTATTTCATCTGTATAAATTTTTAGCTTTAAGCCTTCAGCTATTTCGTTTGTATTATTGCCAATTCGGGTTCTGACTCACATTTCCGCCGCTTAAGGTGATCTCCTGCAGCGGAACGGGATAGAGGTAGTCTCTTGCAGGATTGAAGGAGCGTACATTCGTATCTTCAGTAACGAGTACGCCGTCGCTGTTGATCCTCAGCGTAGACGGGTCGGCCCCTACCCAATCCGTGGCATTGAATTTGGCGCCGAGCAATTGCCCTGCCAGATGGATCTCAGCCGTTTTCCAGCGGATAAGGTCGTCGTAACGAAACCCTTCCAATGCCAGTTCCACGGTGCGCTCCCTCCGGATCTCGTCGCGCATGTCCAGGTTATTTGCTGTGGCAAAGGCGTTGGTAAGCCGTGCCCCGAAGCCTGCGCGCTGGCGCAGGGCATTGACGGTAAGATCCAGGTCGGCATCGCTTATCGCGCCGTCCAGTTCGTACTTAGCCTCCGCATAGATGAGCAGCACTTCACCGTAACGGATCAGGATCTTATCCACTGTGCCGGCACCGGTAGTTTGCCAGTCGGTCAGGTTGAAGCCTTTTTTTGCCGCATAGGCAGTCCGTGAACCCAGGGTGGTGGTAGGCACCCAGGGGCCTTTGTACGCTTCCTCCCTTGCCTGGAACAGGGTCATGGCCAAACGCGGATCACGGTTTTCAAAGACCGTATTGTAGCCTGCTTCGTCTTTTTCTTCAACGAAGTAGGCAGAACGCCTGGCTGAAGGCTGGTTTTGCCCGTTGAAAGCCGGAAGGCCATCGGTATACAGGTATTGACGGACCAGGTTCCGGGTGGGGGCATTACGGCCGTTTTCCATATCCCGGGAGTAGCTGTGGCCTACAATGAGATTGGAAACACTCACCCCATAGATCTTTACAAAGATATTTTCGGTATTGGAAGGACCTTCGGCCTCGTGCTGAAACAACCCGTGGTAAGAGCGGTATAACTGGTGCCCCTGGGCCATTACGGCCTGTGCTGCCTGCACGGCGATGTTCAGGTGCGGTTGCCAGTCGCCCTCATTGTGGAATTTGGCCCGTGTACCCACGTACAGGGCCACCCGTGCTTTCAATGCCAATGCACTGCTCCGGGTAACCCGCCCGTACTGCGCGGCGGGCAACTGCTGGCGGGTGGGAAGCCATTGCGCTGCAAAATCGAGATCATCATAAATGGCCTGTATGACTTCTGCCCTGGGTGTCCGGGGCTGAGACAGTTCCGGCGCATTGACATCGAGTGTTTTCAGAAGAAGGGGTACATCGCCGTATTTCTGTACCAGACCGAAATAGGCACTCGCCCGGAAAAACCGTGCTTCGCCAAAATACCGGTTTCTTACCGATTCAGAAACTTGTGCCTTGCCTCCCTTTTCAAGAATATTATTGGCCGTGAAAATATCGCGGTATGCATTTGACCAGTCGCCACTGGTGGCCGGAACATTCCGGGTACCGTTACTGATGCTGTTGGCCGTCTGGTTCACATTGTCGTCTCCCCGGCTATCGAGCTGGAATCCGGCCAGTAGTTGATAAAGCCGGTTGCAGGCATTCGTAAGGTCGGTTTCCGTATTCCAGAAGGCGGCATCGGTGAATTGACTTTCGGGAAAACGGTCCAGCTCACAGCCTCCAAGAAAAACCATACCAAAGAGGAAAACAAGCTTACGCATATAGCCGGCTATATTGGGATAATTCATGTTCGGAAAGATTTTAAAAGGTAAGATTTAAACCAAATGAATAGGATCTGTAGAAGGGGTAAGTGGTAGCACTTACGTCATTGCCCACCTCGGGGTCAAACACCTTCATGACATCTGTTTTCTCCCACAGGTCCTGCCCGGAGAAGTAAACCCGCATCTGCTGGATTCGGCTCCATCGCACAGGTACTGTATAGCCCAGCTGGATGTTTTTAAGCCGGAGATAATTACCATTCTGTGCCCAACGGTCAGACGCCCGGTAGTTGTGGGCACTGGTCTGGTACATGCGCGGAAAATACGCATCGGGGTTTTCGGGTGTCCACCGGTCCATGTGGATGGTCCAGGGCATATCTGCCGTACCCAGCATGGGAGACAGGGTACCTTCGTTAATCAGGAAGCGGCGCTGTGCAGCTCCCTGGAAGAATACCGAAAAGTCGATCGCCTTCCAGTTGAGTCCCAGGTCAAATCCATAGGTATACCGGGCGTTTGTGGTGCCGAGATAAACCAGGTCGCCCGGGTTTTCGGGCGTAGCTTCTCCGGGAGAGATAACACCGTCCCCGTTCAGATCCAGGTATTTGATGTCGCCGGCACCGGCATTGTTAGGAAAAAACGGCGTAGACACGGTTTGCTTGTAGGCCTGGTATTCTTCGTTGGTCTGGAAGAAGCCGTCTGTCCGGTACCCCCAAACCGTATTCAGCGGGTAGCCTTCCAGCAGCGGGATCACGCCGCCGTTACCCAAAGAGTTCCGGCCATCGTATTTCACTAGCTTGTTCTGATTATCCGAAATGTTGAAGCCAAGCCGGTATTCAAGGGTGTTGATTTTATCGCGCCAGCGAAGATCCAGCTCCCAACCCCAGCTTTTCAGCTCACCGATGTTCATGACAGGAACGGTCACCCCGATGAGGCTGGGGAGGTTTAATGACGCCAGCATATCCTTGTTCCGTTTTACATAGTAATCGGCCGTGAGCGTGAGCCGGTCACGCAGGAATCCGGCATCTATCCCTATATCAGCCTGCTGTACGGTTTCCCACGTTTTCTGGGGGGAGGCCAGCTGGGACTGGTACATATATTGGGTACGTGTGTCATTGAAGACCAGGTTACCTGACTGCGTGAGTCCGCTGGTTAAGAGGGCAATGTAATCATACAGCCCCAACACGGAGCCATTGCCCAGCTGGCCCCAGGAGCCCCGCAGCTTGAGTGCCGAGAAAAGGGTCTGATCCCGCATGAATTTCTCCTGGTCAAGTCGCCATGCTGCAGAAAAGGATGGAAAAAGCTGCCAGCGGTTTTCAGGCGCCAGCCGGGAACTTCCATCGTAGCGGAAAGAGGCTTCAAAGAGGTATTTTTCCAGGAAGTTGTAATTGAACCGGCCAAAGTAGGAACCCATGGCCCAGGTGGCGTTGTTGTCACCGTTGGTTTTGGTAAGCGGATCGGCGAAGTTGAAGCTGAAGAAGTCGTTGGTGATCATCGACTGCGCTCCTGCCGAAAACTCGTCGCGCCGGTATTCTTCAAACGACGCCCCGCCGAGAACCGTGAAATTATGCGCATCGGCCAGCGAAAGGTTGTAGGTCATCACCCCCTGAAGGTTATTGTGGTAACCCCTGTTTTTCACCATATTTTTGGTATTGGGGTCGTTGATCCGGAAACGCACGGTACCGGTGGTACGTCCGTACCATAACAGCGTGCGACTGTTATTTTCCATGGAGTAGTAGTCCTGGTTACGCCAGCCCGAAAGATCAAAGGTGAGGCCCCTTACCAGGTTTTGCACTTTGAGGTTTACCCGCCCGGTAAACGACTCGTAGAGGCGCTGTTCTCTTCCCGCATTTTTTTCAATATCCACTGCATTGATCTGCAGATCACCGTTATAGGGCTGGCCGGTGATATCCTCTTCGGGTACGTACAGGTCCTGACGGGCACGGCTGCGGTAGAGGCGGTTAATGATCTGTTCGGTTCCGTAAGCGTTTTCATTGACAACGGAACCGATATAGCCGGTCACCAGCTCCAGCTTCATGTATTTGTTAAGGTCCGCGTTTATATTCGCTTTGATGTTGTACCGCGAGTTATCGTCCGGTCCGTAACGTAACACCCCGTCGCGTTTATAGTAACTCCCGGACACCAGGTAATTCACCTTATCGGCTCCGCCGCTCACAGACAGGGTATAATTCTGCATGGCATTGTATTTATCCATTCCCTCTTTGAGCCAGTTGTTATTGCCGAAATATTCCCAGCGGTCCTGTGTGGGGTTAGGTCTTACCGAGAAATTCGGATTGCTTAACCATTCCATTTGTTCCGCACTGAATTCGGGGTTTCCCGTAGCGTTAATACGGGATTCATCGATGAGCGTCTGTTCATCCCATGAGTTCAGGCGCTGGGGCTGGCGTGCCGTGGCATTGATGCCGTAGTAGCTGTTGAAATTGATCCGGGCTTTTCCCGTTTTGCCTTTCCGGGTGGTAATCAATACCACGCCACCCGCGGCACGCGCGCCATAAATGGCCGATGCCGAAGCATCCTTAAGCACGGAAACCGACTCCACGTCATCGGGATTCAGCAGGTTCATGTCCATCTGGATGCCATCCACCAGTACCAGGGCATTGGTGGCATTTGCCGACGAAAAACCCCGGATACGCACGCCATAGCCTTCGGCCCCGGGCTTCCCGCTGCCTCTGAATACCGTAACACCGGGCAATACGCCCTGCAGAGCTCCCGTCAGGTTAGCCACCGGCCGGTTCACCAGCACGTCGCTGTTGATCTGGGCCACTGCCCCGCTAAGGTTTACTTTTTTCTGGGTACCGTAACCCACTACCACCACTTCTTCCAGCGCAGCTACGTCTTCCGCAAGGGTTATGTTTATCACTGAGCGGTTATTAACGGCCATTTCCTGGGCTACACTGCCCAATAATGTGAATACGAGGGTGCCGTCTCCCGGTGCTGAGATACGGTAATTCCCTTCTGCATCTGCTATGGAAGCCGTACCTGTTCCTTTTACGGTCACAATGGCGCCCACGGCGGGTGAACTGTCCTGGTGAAGGATCTTCCCGGTCACCGTGATTTGTGCGTTGGCAACACCGATGCAGGCTATCCACAGGGCCAATACGAAGCCATAGCTTCGTTTTTTTGTAAAGCATTTATTCATATTGTCAAGGTTGAACGTTTGTAAATAATTACAGGAGCAAATGTAGGGAGGTACAAAACCCCTAACGGGGTAATTATCGGTCGAAAGCGGGGTAAAAAATGTTCAGGCAGATAGCAGCATCCGGCTCAAACCCCTGGTTTCAGCAACGTATTGCCTTGTATCCGAGTATTATTCTGCAAAATCAGGAGCAATAAGCCCGGAAACATCACCTCCTTTCCGGTGTAATTACAAGATGGGATATAACCGCTGAGAAGAAAGTGCCTGATGCTTACTTTTAACGACGGTTCATTTACCGGAAATATACATTTATGTTATCCACCCACAGCTCCCGGTAATCCGATACCACCAGGTTGGCCAGGGTGTAATCCTGCAGGTGGGTGTGCGGACTTTTGAAGGCGGCGCAGAAGATACCGGCACGGTGGGCCGCCAGGATTCCGTTGGTGGCATCTTCAATGACCATGCAGTTTTCGCGGGGTTCGCCGGCCAGCTCTGCGGCACGGATGAAAATCTCCGGGTCAGGTTTGGAAGCTTTGAGGTCGGCGCCGCTGATGCGTGCTATAAAGTAGGGGTCGAGGCCAAACCGGTCAAAGACCATGGCGATGGTGTTCCGGGTAGCGGAAGAGGCTACCACCAGCCTGATGCCTTGTTTATGGTAATGCCCGATGAGTTCTCTTACCCCGGGCAGCAGGTCAAATTCCGTATCGTTGTAGAAGAGCTCCCGGAAATATTTCCGCTTGGCTTCCATGATCCATTCCGGGCTTACCTGCAAGGCAAACAGGTCGGTTAAGCGCTCTGCAATATGGCGGGTGGCTGCTCCTGAGAATGAATAGTACATTTCCTGCGGAACATGAATATTGAGGTCTTCAAAAACCCGGTGAAAAGCTTTTCGGTGCAGGGGTTCCGAGTCTACAATTACCCCGTCCATATCAAACAAAACTGCTTTTAAGGCCATATTTTCTCCGTAAATTCTGCCGCAAAGGTCCGGGTTAAAAGCAAAAATCCACCAAAAAGGTGGAAATTCACTGAAATAGTATAAGTTAAAATGCTAATTCTTCAATTTAATGATCTCTATTTGCAGGTATTCCCGCCCGTCGGTATGCATCCGGTACCGATTGTATACCATACAAGTGCTGTCAGGAGAAAAGGAAGGTGCTCCGACAATTTTACCCGCGGTATGATCAGGCGTCAAACGACGGCATTCCCGCGTTTCCAGGTCAAGGATGTATACATGATTCAATGCCACAAAACCGATCTTACGGCCGTCATGGCTTAGGTTAAAGGGATAATCAATGGAAAAGTCATTCCGGCTGACCCACTCCGTTTTACCCGTATTCACTTCTACCCGTAAGATCTGGTTCCATCCTTTCTGGTCTTTGGCTAAAGCATAAATAAAGGTACCGTAAGAACGTAACCAGTGGCGGGTATCCGAAATCCCGTTTTCTGTAAACGTCAGCCTTCTTTGCCTGATGCCCTCCGGCACACGGGGCCGCTCCCCTTTGTTTCCTACAGCGCCGGGATCTCCCATGATTTTACCGGGGTCAATATCCACCAGGAATATCTCCGTTTTCACCTTATCGTCAGCCGTAAGAACATTTCCCTGGAATGCTATGGCATAGGGTATCTTTTTACCGGTTTTATCGGTATAGCCGTTTACCCAGCATTCATCAAAGGCTTTGCTGATCTCATCAGAGCCCGGTACAGGTTTTCTCACCACTTCTGTCACGATGGCGGAGTAGTCCTTCCCGTTATTGTTCCCCGGCGCACTGTCTGCCTGCACACCCTTTTCACAGGGTATCATTACTCCCACTACCCGCAGGTCAGGATCCGCCAGCTCATCGTTATAGGTAAAGCTGATCAGCTGTCCGTCGCCGCTCCAGGCGTGCGAATGGGTACCGCCCCGAAGCGAGCCGGGCGTGTAAGGCAAAGTAACGTCGCGCGCATCCATCATCACCGGCTGAAAGGGTTGATGAATGTCAATTCCCACCCCTGTTCTCCGGCTCATAGCATACGGTTTCTCCCGGTCAGCATCGGGTAACCCGTGAATAAAAATCACGAAATCACGAACGGGGCTGAAAGAAGCGGCTCCCACACCGGGACCGTAAACCGTAGGATTCTGTGTTTTATAAATGATCTTTTCTTCACCCGTTGAAATGTTTACGAGACCTATAACAGCGTTCTCCCCTATTTTGGTATCGTCATTCCGGCCATCAAATACGACCCACCGGCCGTCAGGTGAAAAAACACCGTTGTGATGAATAGTATGTCCTGTGGCAGAATGGGTAAGTGGTTCGTTATCTTTGTGATTTATTGTCATACAACTCTGGCAGCTGATAAAAATAGTTATGAATGATCTTAAAGTCATATTTATAAGCGGGATGGATCGATGATCACGTGCTTGATCGACTGGCGGCCATAAGTGTAGGTAATGTGCACCAGCCCGTCAGCGGTCTGGATCACCGCCGGGTAAGAATATCCCGCCCATACCGGTTCATTCTCCAGGGTGGAAACTGTTTCCCACTTTTTCCCGTCTTCTGAAATGGCAACGTTCAGCATATTCCGGTCTTTCGGCTCCGGTCCCTGTTTGGTGGAATGATTGTAGACCAGGAGATGCCGGCCATCTTTGAGCGTAACCGCATCGGTTCCTGAATTCGGGTTGGGCAGTCCGGTACTTTCCAGCTTCGACCAGGTTTCGCCCTTATCTTTTGACCAGCTGGTCACCAGCACATCCTGCATGGTGCGGGCAATGATCTGGAGATCACCGTTTTTATGAACAAGGATACTGGGCTGGATAGCATCATATTCCACGCCGTCATTGATAGGCGGGATCACCCTCCAGGTCTTGCCGTTATCTTTGCTGATCTCAAAATAGATACGCCAGTCACTCCCGTTGGGTGTTCCCTTCCTTTCCAGGCTGGTGGGTGAAATAATGGTGCCGTCTGAAAGTTGAACCGCCTTGTTTTTGACCGGCCCCAGCAGGTCGCGCACTACACTATGCTTACCCATGATCACGGGTTTCTCCCAGGTATAGCCTCCATCAGAAGAGGTGGTATAAGCTCCCCACCACTCAGCTGCCCTGGGCCCGATCTTATAGAATAAATAGAGGGGGCCTCCCTTAGGCTGGAACAATACAGGATTCCTTGCAGGATACTTCAGCGAATCTGATACAAAGCCGTTGACCACTTCTACCGGCCAGCTCCATTTCCCGTCTCGGTAATGCGTCACACGTACGCCCACATCCCCGTTTCCTTCGTGGGTTCCGGAAAAGAATGCACACATCAGGCCGTCCTGAGTTTCAATAAGCGTAGAAGCATGGCATTGGGCGGTTGGTCTTTCATCCAGCTCATAGATGAGCTCTGTTCGAACTACGCCCTGTTCTCCCGGGGTGGCCCGGGCAGGAAGCCCCTGGCCTGTGCCTGCAGAGGCAATACCCAGGAATCCCGCTAATAATAAGGTGTTTCTCCCCCGTATCATTCCGTTATTTTTTGAGTTTTCTAAAGTTCTCTACCCGGTGAAAGGTCAGGTAGTTTGCATCATGATTATTGTGTGCATTGGCCTTCCCGTCAAAATACGCTGTTCTTGACAGCACGATGATATCTTCTCCTTCAAAAGACCAGTCCACATACTGGAATCCGTGGTTGAGCACATCTTCATGTTCCAGGATCACCTTCACTTCCTGCCAGCTTTTCAGGTCTTTTGAGCTTTTAAGCACCAGCACATTCCGGAAACCCGACGGGTTCCGCTCCGGGAACTGCCTGCGGTATTTGTCTTTTACCGCGTTAACGAGCGTCCAGTACCGGTCGCTGACCGTATCGTATCGGATCACAAATTTCTTGCTTCCGCCATCAAAAGGAATAAAGCCGGTTGCCGGGTCAAAATCCAGTGTCTTGCCATCGGGAGATATCCCGACCATTGCCGCCTTCTCGTCGATCGACTTCGTATTGGCCACCCGCAGCATATCCCACATCTTCCCGTTCCGGTCTACCACGAAATTGCCTTCCAGCCATCCGCCGAAGTCGCCGTTGTTATACGTACTGTCATAGAGCATGGGTGTGCTGGTTTGCCACGACCGGGCATCGAGGAGATCGGCATCTGCCGGCGCCGACATCACCATGGCCCCGTAGCGCCTGCCCCACTGCAATAGGGGTCCGTGAGCGGTTTCCATCGGCCGCCACAGCCTGCCGTTGTATTCTATTACCGGCATGGGTGCACAATGGAATTCACCCGTCAGCAGTACACCGTTCTCCCGGTTGGTGGGCTGGGTCCAGGTCATGCCGCCGTCTGTCGATTTCCGGATCAGCACCGTTCCGTGATGACGATCGGGGCCTAAAAGATAGAGCACACCCCGGTATACAAACAGCGAGCTCCAGAAAGCTCCGTGAATTTCGGTGAGGTACCTCCAGGTCCTGCCTTTATCATTCGACGAATAGATACGGGTAGTAGCCTGCTGCCACTCCGAGCTCTGAGGCCCGAAAAAATCGTGGGAAGCTACATAGTCGCCATTGGGAAGCATAGCCAGGCCGGGTGAACCGATGTACCGCTGCGACGAGGCGGGCTCGTAGCAAACGATATTCCCCGGAACAGCCTGGGCCAATAAACTGCTGCTCCACAATAATAAACCATATAGCTTCCACACCTTAAACATGAATCTCTTTTTTAGTGCCCGGAAAACTACCCGGCTTCAAATTCGATAATGCACTGATTCTTCTCACTTCAGCTTAGCAGGATCAATCACTACATGCTTAACCGATCGTCTTCCATAGGTATAGGTAATATGAACCCGTCCGTCAGACGATTGAATAACTGCCGGGTAAGAATAGCCCGCCCAGATAGGCTCATTTTCCAGGGTGGTTACTACTTTCCAGTTTTTACCGTCTTCGGAGATAGCCACATTCAGCATGTTTCTTCCTTTAGGCTCATCTCCTTTATTGGTCGTATGGTTATATACCAGCAAATGCCTCCCGTCTTTGAGCGTAACCGCATCGGTTCCTGAATTCGGATTGGGCAGTCCGGTACTTTCCAGCTTCGACCAGGTCTCCCCTTTGTCTTTCGACCAGCTGGTGACCAGCACGTCCTGCAGGGTCCGGGCTATGATCTGGAGGTCACCGTTTTTATGGATCAGGACACTCGGCTGGATGGCGTCGTATTCCACGCCGTCATTAATGGGCGGAATTACCTTCCAGGTTTTTCCTTTATCCTTACTGATCTCGAAATAAATCCGCCAGTCGCGCCCGTTCGGCGTTCCCCGTCTTTCCAGGCTGGTGGGTGAGATAATGGTACCGTCAGCCAGCTGAACCGCTTTATTTTTGACCGGTCCGAGCAGGTGCCCCACCAGCTCATTTTTGCCCATAACCACGGGTTTCGTCCAGGTACGGCCCTCATCAGAAGAGGTAGTATAGGCTCCCCACCAGTCATCTACATCGGGGCCTACCTTATAGAACAAATAAATGGGGCCGCCCTTTGGCCGGAACAATACGGGGTTCCAGGCCGGGTATTTAACGGAGTCAGACACAAAGCCGTTAACTACTTCCACCGGCCAGCTCCACTTCCCGTTCCTGTAGTGCGCCACCCGGATACCCACGTCCTTGTTGTTTTCGTGGGTTCCTGCAAAAAACGCACACATCAGCCCGTCACGGGTTTCCAGGATAGTTGATGCATGGCATTGGGCGGTTGGCTTCTCATCCAGCTCATAAACCAGTTCGGCGCTCACCACACCCTGCTTTCCTACTACAGCCCGCTCCGGAATCGTATATTTCTGCCCAAAGCACAATACGCTGAAAGCGGAAAGCCCTGCTACCTGAACCGTTTTTCGAATGCTCTTAAAATTTACCATAATCTACGAATAAGTTGAATTGTTAATATCCCTGATTTTGTTCTATCTTTTTCCCGTAATTCGCATCGATAACCGATTGCGGAATAGGGAAGTACATATGGTAATCCTGGATTGAGTTTTTCGTTTCTTCCAGGAAATTATACTTCTTCACCCGTTCCACCAGCTTACCCAGACGCACCAATACCCGCCTGCGGGGTTCCTCTACGGTCAGCTCCCGGGCTCTTTCATCCAATATAAAGTCTATATCGATCTGCTCGGCAGTCACTGCAGGCGCATTGGCTCTTTTCCTGATCACATTGATGTCATCAGCGGCAAGATCTTTACGGCCCAGCTTCAGGTTGGCCTCCGCTCTCAGCAGGTAGGTTTCTGCCAGCCGGTAAACCATAACGTCTTTGGCCGAACGGCCCGAAGTGGCATTGTTTGCCCAGGGTTCGCCTTCAATCTTCCGGGAGTAAGGATAGATGTTCCTCATGGTATCGTCTAATGCCGTTCTGGCTTCCACCTCCTGGTTAAAATACCGGGAGGCCGGGTTATTGTAATAGAACTTCCTCCGCATATTGTACTGAGAATTACGCATATCCTGCTTATATCCCTTCCAGATATCGTAAAGATAATAGTTTGTTCCCCTAACTCGTCCAACACCCCTGCCCAAACTGTCTACTACCAGCATAGCTACCCCGTCAGGAGCCACAATTTTACTCAGGAAAGGAGCCCAGTTCCTGATCTGCACATTCCCGTTCAGGCTGCTGCCTCCCCCTTGTACGTTATTTTCAAACTGCCACACAAAAATCGACTCCAGGTTTCCGGATGACCTGTTGAGGTTCCTGTCCAGAAACAGGTCTGAAAATACATCGCCCGGCTGGGTTGATTTCGAACCAAAGCGCGACGTCATGATCTTGTAATCACCGGACCCAATCAGGTCAGAGGATACCTTTACGGCATTGGCGGGGTCATTTAAGCTCAGGTATACCTCGGTCATCAGGTGCTGGGCCGCTCCCCGGGTTACTTTCCCGTCGTAGTTTCCTTCGGTAACAGACGGCAGCCACTGTATGGCAAAGTCCAGGTCGCTTTTTACAAAATTCAGCACTTCTTCTTTGGAAGCCCGGGAGTAGTCATTTTTAGGCGTATTGGTAATATCGTCTACAATGGGCACCCCTCCGAATGAATTAACCAGGAGATTATAAGTGTAGGCCCTGAAGAACCGGGCTTCTGCCATGATCTGGTTCTTTTCTTTTTCGGAAGTCCAGATATCACTATGGGCCTCCCCGTAATGCAGGAGGGTATTGGCCCTGACGATCATCGCCGTATAGGCCCAGTTCCAGAGCGTATTCAGGTTGGCATTGGTAGGCGTATAGGTGGTCTGGTAATTTCTCAGACCGATATACTCCACGCCGGCATCGGCACCGATGTCTGTATATGCAAAGTTCAATGCAAAATAGGTATTATCGCCCATTGACATTTCTTCCCGCGAGGCCGCATACAATCCCGTAAGATACATTCTGAAGCCGTTGGGCGAAGTAAGAATCTGCTCCGCACTCAGATTGGATAACGGAGTCTCCTTGAGCTCATCTTTCTGGCAGCCCCAGAAGATCAACCCTGTCAGTAAGATTAAAATGCGTTTCATATATTTACTGTTTTTCATCAATTAAAAGCTAAAACCTAAACCAAGATTAAATATGCGCGGCAAAGAGTACAGCTGGTCAGATGAGGTACCGCCTATTTCAGGGTCAGTACCCGGCCAGTCGCTCCATGTGAACAGGTTTTTAGCATTGGCATAAACCCGCAGTGAGCGCAGTTTCAGCCGGTTGGTCACCGACTCAGGCACCTGGTAAGAAACCGACAGGTCCTGCAGACGAACAAAATTCCGGCTAACGTACCAGCCATGGCCCTGAGGGTTGGTGTACAGGAGCGACGGACGGGTCTGGGAAGCATTTTCTTCTGTCCAGTAGCCGGCATCGAGCTGGTTAAGTCCGCGGCCCGGAGCATTAGGACTCACAGCCGTATTCAACAGCGGGAAATTGCTCATCCAGCCGGTCATGGCATTAAAGAAGGTTGAAATGGTAAAGTTACCGATGTAAAACTCGTTGGAAAGCCCGAATTTGAATTTAGGCTGACCGCCCGAACCGATAATCTGCCGGTCATTGGCATCTATTTTACCGTCTTTATTGACATCTTTCAGCTTCACATACCCGGGCTTATAGCCGGCAGGCATTTCCTCTCCCACCTGGTAAATACCGTCAAATACATAATCGTAATAGGTGTTGATCGGGTAACCGATAAACCAGCGGTTGCTCAGGTCATCGTCTTCCACACCGTCATTATTCAGGTCCTGGCCGTAGAGCTTGGTGATCTTATTGACGTTGTAGGTGAAATTAAAGCCGGTGTTCCAGCCAAATTTCGGAGTAGCGATGTTCACGCTATTCAGCGATAGCTCGATCCCTTTGTTCTGTACTTCCCCGATGTTGGTCAGTACGTTCAGGTAGCCGTTCATGGCAGGGATGGATCTCCGTACCAGGAGGTCTTTGGTTTTGGTGTTGTATACTTCCACTGTACCGCTCAGCCGCCGCTTAAGGATGCTGAAATCTATTCCCAGGTTACCGGAATAAGTGGTTTCCCAGCGAAGGTCATCGTTCCCCATAATGTTTGGATAGGCCCCGATAGACATGCTTCCGCCGTTTCCGTATACATACTGGGTAATGCTGGATAAGCTCAGCGACTGGTAGGGATCAATCCCCTGGTTTCCTATCGAGCCGTAGGAGAGTCTCAGCTTCAGGTTATCAAAAATATCCTGGTCGTTCATAAACTCTTCACCGGTTACGTTCCATCCCAGCGCTACAGAAGGGAACAACGCATATTTATTATTGGCTGCAAAAACACTGCTACCGTCGCGACGGGTAGTGAGCGTAGCCATATACTTCCCGGCGTAGTCATAATTTAAGCGGGCCATGGAAGAAATACCCCGTATCTCGTAGGCCGATGAGCTGTTGGTCAGGATGGTGCCCAGGCTCAAATCGTTGTAGCCGAGGGCATCTGAGCTCAGCTGATCGGCATTGGCCCGGGTTTGCTCCTGCTTCATATAGTTTTTACCGAACAACAGGGTTACATCAAAATGGTGACGGTTGATGTCTTTGTTGTACTTCACGATATTCTCCCACACCCAGTCAAAACCGTTCTGATTCTGCTTATTGGCATAGGTAGTATTGTTGGTCAGGTACTGATCCTGCCTGAAGAAGTTGTAATTATGGCTCCACCTTACATTGGGCGAGAAGTTCATCCTGAAGCTCAGGCCTTCTACACCTGGTATCGCTATTTCGGTGTAAAAATTACTCAGCAGGTTGTTGTATATCTCTTCATTGTCTGTCATAAAAGAATTGTACAACGGGTTGGAGGATACCTGGTCTTCCGCTACCACGTATTTCGAAGGATTTCCGTTGGGGTAATACCAGGTTCCGTACGGGCTGCTGGTATACAGGCTTGCCACAGATGCCGCCACTCCGCTCATATCTCTTTGTCCATAGGTAGAAGTCAGCCCCAGCTTAATAAACGGATTCACTTCCGTTTCCAGGTTGGCCCGGAAAGTTTGCCGCTTGAAGTTGTCGTTTACCAGCAGCCCGGCTTCTTTTGAAAATGAGCTGGACAGGTAATAATTGGTTTTGGTGCTTCTTCCGGCCAGGTTAATATCGTAGTTGAACATGCCGGCTTTTTGTGAAACCTCATCGTACGGATCCGTCACTTTACCGTTGAGGTAATTGTCGGCCTCTGTCTTGTACAAATACGTTGCTATTTTGGAAGGATCCGCTTCCAGGCCCGACTGCTTCCGGTAATCCAGCTTGCTCTGAATGTATCTTTCCGGGCTGTAAAAAGGGATCTTCTTACCCCATCCATACGACGACACACTGGAATTCACCGTGATCACCACTCCTTCGGTAGTTGCCTTTTTCGACGTGATCAATATCACCCCGTTTGCTGCCCTTGAACCGTATATCGACGCGGCGCTGGCATCTTTCAGGACATCCATAGACAGGATGTCGTTCGGGTTGATGTCGCTCAGGGTTCCGCCGAAGATGATCCCGTCAAGCACGATCAGGGGGGCGTTGTTGGCGCTCAGCGAACGCTGACCCCGGATCAGGATGCTCGGATCCTGGCCGGGCCTTCCGTTATCCAGGATCTGCACGCCGGCCACCCGTCCGCGCAAAGCCTGGCCTGCATTGACCGAGGGGCTGTTTTGCTGCACCGTCATATCCAGGCTGCTTACGGCTCCGGTTACTTTTCGTTTTGACTGGGTTCCGTACCCCACTACCACCACTTCATCTAAGTTCTCATTGGAAGAGCTCAGCCCGATCACCAGGTTATCGGAGCTTGCATTTAACTGGACTTCCTTTGAGTTATAGCCTATAAAAGACACGGTCAGTGTGCCTTTCTTTTCCGGTACTTCTATCCGGAAATTACCGTTTTCATCGGTAGATACTCCCCGGCCGTTCGTGGCAAACGTTACGGTAGCACCGGGTAGCGGCTCATTGGTTTTGGCGTCAATTACCCTCCCGGTAACGACATTTTGCGCTAAAGCTGTAAGCGAAAACAGCAGCAAAATCAAAACCAAAGGAAATTGGATCAGATTTCGATTCATCATTTGTTTTTCATTTAAGGTTAATTGGTTATTATTTTACAGATACCAGGCCGATGCGTTCAGACAAAGCCTCAAACTCATCCAGCAACCGGTCTAATTCTTCCTGCTGGTCTGTCACGCTCCCGTTACGGCAGGTAGGCCCGATATCCACGCCTCTTTTCTGCAGCACATACTTGGCGCTGGCAGGATAGGTATCGTGCATGACATCCATATTGCTGACATAGAAGCGCTGCACTTCGGCTACTTCCGGCGATTCCTCATGGTAATGATCGCACAGCCAGGTCACCAGCTCCGGGAAATAATTGCCCTGGATGCACGACAATCCTGCCGAACCGGCCCGCAGCGACTCCACAGCATGCGCCATATAGGCATCGTACAACCCGAACTCCGGCCAGGCGGCCGTAGCGGCCAGCTTCTGGCGTATGCCGTCCATATCGAGGCAGGTGTCTTTGTGATAGTTCACCCGGCCGCTGGCAACCAGCTCACCCAGGAAATCAGGCTGAATCAGCCGCTTGTAGGGCACAGGGCACTCGTAAAAGCCCAGGGGTACGTCGCCGGTAAGCGCCAGCAATTTTCCCACATTGGCCCTGAACGTAGCTTCGTCATCGGTTTCCGCTGCCAGCAGGCTGGTGATCACAATCACACTTTCTACCCCGGTAGCGTATATTTCTTTCACAAAACGGGCCTGGTCTTCCAGGGGCTCCCCGAATGTTCCCGTAGCTACTACCGGAACCCTCCCGTTTACTTTCTCTACAATGAAGGCCACCGAGCGCAGCATCTCTTCCCTGGAAAGATTAAACATTTCACTGGAAAGACAGTTGGCAAAAAGCCCCCCGGCACCGGCATTCAAATAGAGCTCAACCAGCTCATCCAGGCTTTTATAGTCAATAGTGTTGTCAGCCTGGAATGGCATCAGCATTACAGGTACGTATTTTTTATGGGTCATAATTTTTATTTTTTTCTTATTTTTCTACTGAGGTTACCGGCCAGGAAGATGGTCAGCGTGCCTACCACAATAATCATGTTGGCGTGTAAGGGATTCTTCAGATACGCATACGATTCGGGGATGAGATACGAGAAGGTCATCCACAGAATCACCAGGATACCGGCCAGGGTTCCGGCCAGGGCATCGCTGTTCTCCGTTTTTTTGCTGATCAGGCCCAGCAGGAAAAGCCCCAGCATACCGCCGGCAAAAATACCCGACAGGGTCCACCATACATCCAGCAGGCTCTTGATGCCAATCATGGCTATGCCGCACAGCATACCCATCAGCCCTACAATAACCGTGGCGATATACAGTACTTTCAGGCTGTTTTTTTCAGATGAGCCGCGGTTAAAATAGCGCTTGTAAATATCTTCGGTAAATACGGTGGCCGAAGCATTCATACCCGAGCTGATGGTGCTCATGGCCGCCGATAATATAGCGGAGATGATCAGGCCCAGCAGGCCGGTCGGGATCATACGCACCATAAAGTGCGGCATCACTTTGTCACCGTAGTCGGCCGGCTGCAGGGTGGCCGCCAGCTTCACCACTTCGGGGTGGTTGGCTGCCAGGCCCAGCCGTTCGGAAGCCGCTTGCAGGGTGATGGTCTGCAGAAGCTCAGGGTTCTGCTGGTAATAGGTGTACAGGCAGGTGCCGATCACAAAAAACAGCAACGATACCGGCACGTAGATCCATACGCACAGCCACACCGATTTGTTGGCTTCGCGTGCGCTGGTAGCGGTATGGTAACGCTGAACGTAGTTCTGGTCCATCCCGAAGTTGTTCAGGTTGATGAAGAACCCGTACAACAGCACCACCCAGAAAGAAGAGCTGACAAAATCAGGCACCAGGGAGCCCAGGTTGAACTTGTGGTCGGCCTTACCGGTCTGGATAATCTCAGAAAAGCCTCCCGGAACCTCCCTGACAACCAGGTAAATAATGATAATGGCTCCCAGGGTTTTGAGTATCCCCTGCACCACTTCGGTCCAGATCACAGCCTCAATCCCGCCCATAACGGTATAGATCACGATACAAATACCCGTTATGATCATGATGGTGACCATGCTGTAACCTGTGAGCGCCTGCAGGGTAAGCGAGATACCGAAAAAGATGGAACCGATACGGGCCAGCTGGGTCAGCAGGAAGCACACTACCGCATAGGTGCGCGCCCAGGTACCAAACCTTTTCTCGAGGTTGGTGTAGGCCGATACCTCACCGGTGCTCCGGTAAAAAGGTACAAAATACCGCGTGGCAAACCAGGCCGCCAGGGGCATCGACAGGCTGAAAACAAATGCGTTCCAGTTGCCGCCGTAGGCTTTCCCCGGAACGCCGAGAAAGGTATTGGAACTCAGGAAGGTGGCATAAATGGAAATACCGATGGCCCAACCCGGGATACGCCCGGCAGCCCGTGTAAATTCATCGGCAGAGGTATTTCTCCTGGAGAAATACACCCCCACCAGCACCATCCCGATCAGGTAGGCAATAATAATGGCAATATCAAATACAGGCAGGTGATTCATGGCTTTTATATTCCGCAAAAGTTCACTTTGATTCCTAAGCTTTCCAGGGTAGCCGCCTTGATCTCTGCCGCTCTCCTCACATCAAAATCGCCGTCTACATATACCACCTGGATATGGTTGGCTTTGTGCTTGGCCATCATCTGGTCGCGGCTGACGCCGTCAAGCACCCCGTGCATCACGGGCCACTGCGGGTCGGTCATTTTCCAGCGGCGCTGCGTTTCTTCTTCCGGCAGCTCCACGGCTCTGCCGGTACCGATATCGCACCATAATTCATCGTTTTCAATATATACCCGGCTCCAGACAATCTTGCCGGGCCGGCTCACCCCACACAGGGTTCCGCCTCCTTTTCTGAAAAACATGGCCGGTTGGCGCAGGCTGCTGGCTCCGGCATAGCCGCCCTCAAAATGAGAGGCCGGTACCGCTCCCGAGATCAGGAACACCCACACAAACTCTTCCCGGCCGTCTATTGTAAAATTCTCTCCGTAACGCAGATCGTGCAGGGTGTTGTCGCCGTTCAGGCCCAGCTCCCGCCACAAATGATAGGTAACATAACCGTCTATGCCGGCGCATTCGTCTACCTCGTTGAAGTGGGGCAGCGCCACTCCCGCGTACAGTTCATTGCCCCGTTCATCCCAAACCGGCGGCCGGTCGGTATTGTTCAGCAGCCCTTCTACTAGGTCACTGGCAGGCGTGAGCTCTTTCAGTCCCTGCTGGTACTGAATGCCTATAGTATCACAGCCAAATTCTGCGGCCAGGCGTAAAGCTGCTATATACATTTTGCACTGCTCCAGGCTCTGATCGCGGGTCAGCTCGGTAACCGGATCGGAGCCCCAGTCAAAGCGCATGCCCCGCTCCAGCAGCCATCCCAGCACGGCTTCGGCCTCTGCATCGGTAACGGTCAGCATCTTTGCATAGAGGGTAGACTGGCTCAGCCGCTCCTTGAATATACCCAGGCGGTGAATCAGCGCATCGGGAACAATGGCATTGAACATGCCCATGCAGCCCTCGTCAAATACGCCCATGATGACCTTGTCGTTCAGCATACGGGCGGCAAAGTCACCGGCCAGCTCCCGGTCACTGCCCGAAACAACCTCCGGGTTGAAACGGGTAACGTGGGAATAATCCTGGCTCACTTTGCCTGTTTCCAGCCACTCCTGCAGTCCTTTCCTGAAAAAATTATCTGTAAAATCTCCGCTCCAGAGAAAACTGTAGCTCACTCCGGCTTTGGTCAGGGAGCCCGTGAGGTTAAGCGCACCCACCAGCCCCGGGTAGGTTCCGTCCCAGTTGGCCACCACCAGTATGGGGCCTTCGTGCGAGATCAGCCCGGCCAGCACGTGATGGCTGTACTGCCAGACACTTTCTGCCACAATCAGCGGACGTTTTTTATCTATCTTCCTGAATATCTTTACCCCTTCATGCTGGTAATCGATGAAGCCATGTCCTTTCTCTGCATTATAGGTATGCGCCCTTTCCACCGATCGGCCGTACCGCTCCAGGGTAAGCGCCAGGTTCTTTTCCATCTGCTCCTGCATAGGCCAGCATTTGAGATTGGCTGAAGGCCGGAGATCACCACTGCAAACCAGCAACACACTTTTATTTTCCATAAGGTTGAATCAAATTTGATGGTACAAAGTTGAATAGCTTTTCACAAGAAACATTTCCCTAAATTTTCATACTTATCCAATATATTATCATATTATTCTTTCTCCGGTTCTCATTTTTAAAATTTCGTACATATCTTTATTCCATGAACCTTACCCCCAAATTACATATTGTTCCCAAAGCCCTGGATAATGCATTCAGCCTGAGGCACGATATCCTGCCCCATTTCGGTACGGTCTGGCACTACCATCCTGAAATAGAGCTGCATTACCTGATCAAGGGTGAGGGTACGCGGTTTATAGGAGACCACATCGGTAATTTCCAGAAAGGCGATATGATCCTGATGGGCTCCAACCTGCCCCATACGTGGAAACGCACCATTTCTGACGCCACCCATGACCACGTAGAGGCCATGGTGCTGCACTTTCACCCGGAGTGCCTGGGAAAGGAATTTCTGAATTTTTCGGAAACTCAGGGAATCAACAAGCTGAATGAGCTGGCCAGGAACGGGCTCATCATTCACGGGGCTTCCAAAGAAGCGATTACCGAGCTGCTATGGATGATGAAAGCGGAAAGCGGCCTGAACAAGCTCATCTACCTGTTGCGCATATTCCATATTCTGCTTGAAAACCAGGAGTATGAAGTATTATCCAACAGTATTGAGTATTCTAAATTCAATAAGCTTGACGAAAACCGGATCGATAAGATTTTCTCTTATACGCTACAGAATTTTAAGGAAAAGATTTTTATTGAAGATGTGGCCAGGCTCACTAACCTGAGTGTGACATCGTTTTGCCGGTATTTTAAGATCACGGCCAACAAATCGTATTTTGATTTTCTCACCGAAGTACGGCTCAATCACGCCTGCCGGCTCATTGTAGAAACCGACTACACCATTCAGCATATTGCCATGGACAGCGGCTTCGAGAATACGTCCAACTTCTACCGGCACTTCAAGAAAATGAAGGGAATAACACCTAAGGAATATAAGGCCGGGTTTCTTTAAGCAAAAATCACTCCAGCCATTTTGCCCGTACCGCATTAAACGAAATTTGCTTTTTTATGACCCGCTTTCTACCTTTATTCCATGAGATCATTGCGAACCCTTCTCTATTTAGTTGTGATTATACCGCAGGTACACGCACAAAATTCCCCGCTTCTCGCAGAATTGCTGGCCGGGAATACCCATCCCCGGTTCCGGCAGGTGATGGATAACCCCGGAAAATATCGTGTGCAGATCATTTATACGCGTATAGACCGGGATCAGGATAATGTTCCTCACTTTACGCATCATACTTTTCAGACAGACGCCCATCCTTACTTTAACCCGGCATCAACCGTTAAGCTACCGGCCGCTATACTTGCCCTGGAGAAGCTCCATGGCCTTCCCGGGGGAGTTACCCGGGATACCTGGCTGCAGATCGACAGTGCTTTCAGGGGCCAGAGGCCGTTGACGGAAGAACCGGGCGCTCCCGGCCGAAAGCCCACCCTGGCCCACCTGATCAGGCAGGCTATACTGGTTAGCGAGAACGAGGCGTATAATCGTCTTTACCAGTTTACAGGACAGGAGTACCTGAACAAACGGTTGTGGCAATTGGGGCACAATCAGGTGCGTATCACACGTCGTTTTGAACCGAACGATGAAGAGCAAAACCGTCGTTCCAACCCGTTCCGGTTCTTACGGGCAGACAGCAGCCTGCTCTATGCTCAGCCACCGGAAACAAGCACTGTCTCGTTTGAATACCCGCAGCTGCCCCTGATCGGCAACGCACATTACAGCAATAACACGCTGATTCCTGAAGGGATGGACTTCAGCCGGGCCAATAATTTACCGCTTTCTGACCTGCAGCAGATCCTGCAGCGCCTGATGTTTCCGATGTCTTTTTCGCCCGAACAGAGATATCATCTCGATGATGAGGACTACCGTTTTCTTTACCAATACCTGTCACAATCACCCGGAGAGACCAATTACCCGAAATATGACGAAAAGGATTTTTATCCGTCGTATGCTAAATTTTTCTTTCGCGACAGTACCGTGCTGCAACAGCCGCCGGGACTGCGTATTTTCAATAAGGTGGGCTGGGCTTATGGATTCCTGACCGATGCCTCGTATGTGGCAGATTTTGACCACCGGGTAGAATACATGCTGGCAGCTACGGTCTATGTCAACGAAGACGAGGTGCTGAATGACGGTAAATACGACTACAACGAACTGGGCTACCCGTTCCTGTATGAGCTCGGGCAAACGATCTACCGCCACGAGTTATCCAGGAAACGAACTTACCTACCGGACCTCAGTGCATTTAAGATAGATTATGAACAAAGGGTAAATGATGGAAGATCTGCTTTGAAGGAATCTGAAGTAGATAATTGAGGTTTATTCTCTCTGTTCCAAAGTAAGGATGACCCGGAAGAATAACCGATTCTTAACTGTTATGACATCAGCTTTACATTGATCAGTTATTTTGTATATTTGTCTTTCACAACAATACCACAAAAATGAGCAAAGAAAACACCATAAAAATATTTGAACAAAAGCAAGTCCGCACCCATTGGGATGAACAACAGGGAAAATGGTATTTTTCTGTAATTGATGTAATTGAAGTTCTGACAGGTAGCAGCATTCCAAAGCGATATTGGTCTGACCTGAAAAAGAAGCTGACAGCAGAGGGAAGTGAAGCGTACGATAAAATCGTACGGTTGAAAATGCAAGCTGAAGATGGAAAAATGCGTGAAACCGACACCGCCGATACTGAAACTATACTTCGTATCATTCAATCTGTTCCTTCCCCCAAAGCCGAACCTTTTAAGCAATGGCTGGCAAAAGTAGGCTACGAACGTATGCAGGAAATTGCTGACCCCGAACAAAGCATAGACAGAGCAAGAGAAAATTGGCAAAAGCTCGGGAGAAGCGAAAAATGGATACAGCAACGTATGTCGGGGCAGGAAACCCGAAACAAACTTACCGACTATTGGAAGCAAAGTGGGGTTGAAAAATCAGATGAATTTGCACTGCTTACCAATATCATTCATCAGGAGTGGACAGGATTGACCGTAAAGGAACATAAAGGTTTAAAAGGATTACAAAGCCAAAACCTGCGAGACCACATGAATGAGGCTGAGCTCATATTTACAGCATTGGCGGAACTTTCTACCCGGCAAATTGCAGAAACTGAAAACGCAAAAGGTGTTCAGCAAAATGCAATAGCCGGGAAAAAAGGAGGGAAAATTGCCAAAGATGCAAGACTTGCATTAGAGCAAAAGACAGGGCAAAAAGTGGTAACATCTGAAAACTTCTTACCACCAGCCACTGAAAAGAAAAAACTAAATGAAAAGAGATAGCTCCTCCTCTGGTTCGTCAGCACGCTTAATTTGAGAACAGGCTGTTAGATATTTATGAAATTATGCAAATATTTGACTATTGTTAATTTAGAACTTCCCGGGGACAGGATTCGGTTTTTCTCTTAAAAATCAAGAACTTTGCAGCTGATCTGCATGATTTGCCCTCAGGCAGGCAGTAAATAGTACAGAATGGATAAAATAAAACTTCTTTCAGATGCCCTGGCCAACCAGATCGCTGCCGGTGAGGTGGTTCAGCGACCGGCATCGGTGGTGAAAGAGCTTTTGGAGAACTCCATTGACGCCGGCGCCACCCAGCTCACCCTGATCGTAAAAGATTCGGGAAAGGCCCTGATCCAGGTGATCGATAACGGCTCGGGCATGTCTCCGGCTGACGCCCGCATGAGCTTCGAGCGGCACGCTACCTCCAAAATCCGGGAAACGCTCGACCTCTTCAATATCCGTACCATGGGATTCCGCGGTGAGGCCCTCGCGTCTATCGCTGCCGTGGCCCAGGTAGAAATGCGTACCCGCAGGGAAGAGGATGAACTGGGCACCCTGGTGCGTATTGAGGGATCGGAAGTAAAAGAACAGGAATTCATCCAGACCGCACCGGGCACCAGCATTGCCGTAAAAAACCTGTTTTTCAACGTTCCTGCCCGCCGGAAATTCCTTAAAAGCAACCCGGTGGAGATGAAACACATCCTGGAAGAGTTTCAACGGGTAGCCCTGGCACACCCGGAAGTGCAGTTTACGCTCTTTCATAACGACATTGAAATTCTCACCCTGCCCGCAGCCCGGCTCAGCAAGCGCATTACCGACACCCTCGATAAATCGTACCGCGATCAGCTGGCCAAATGTGAAATAGAAACCGACATCGTGAAAGTTACCGGCTATGTGGGTAAGCCCCAGTCGGCTAAAAAAACGCGGGGCGACCAGTATTTCTTTGTAAATCACCGCTTCATTAAAAGCGCCTATCTCCACCATGCCGTAGTGAGCGCCTTTGAATCGGCTATCCCTGAGGGAACCTACCCTTTTTACACGCTTTTCCTGGAAATCAACCCGGAAAACATCGATATCAACATCCACCCCACCAAAACAGAGATCAAGTTTGATAACGAGCAGGCCATTTATGCCGTTCTGCGTTCAGCCGTGAAGCAGTCGATCGGGGTATATAACCTCACCCCCAGCATTGATTTTGATGCCGATATCAACCTGGCCCATTTCTCTGCCCCCGCACCGGCTGAACGGCCCGCCCGCCCGGCGCCGGCCACCGTTTACCGCGCCTCTGAAATGAACAAGCGCGATAACCTGGAGAACTGGGAGAAAATGTTTGAGTCTTTCAGCTCATCGGTCAATACCGAGGCCGAGCCCCAGCAGCAGGTCCTGTTTTCAAGCAAGGTGAACCGCACAGAGGATATCCCTGACGAAACCCAGATCATCCAGATTCATAACACGTATATCCTGACCCAGGTAAAAAGCGGACTGATGATCATTCATCAGCGCCATGCATTTGAGCGGGTGCTCTATGAAAAGTACCTGAAAGAAATCCAGTCCCCGCAGGCCCATTCCCAGCAGCTGCTGTTCCCGAAAACCGTTACACTAAGCGCATTGGATTACGCCCTGAGCCTCGACATCATCGATATGATCCGGAACATCGGCTTCAGCATAGAAGAATTCGGCACGAACACCTACCTGATCAACGGGGTACCCTCGCAGTTTGCTGACGAAGACGAGGCCGTTCTCTTCAGGAGCATCCTGGAGTCGTTCAAGGAAAACGAAAATAACCGTACGCCCGACAAAAAAGAAACACTGGCCCGTACCCTGGCCAAGAAATATGCCGGCCGGATGAGCAAAACCCTTCATAAAACCGAGCTGTCCAACCTGGTTGACCAGCTGTTCGAAACCGCTATGCCTGCTATCAGCCCTGACGGCAAACCCGTCATGACCATCCTTCCTCTGGATAAAGTAGGCGAACTCATTTTTAATAACGGAAAATTAAACTAGAAAGATATGTTCTCGAATATAACTCCGATGGTAAAAAACCTGCTGATCGTCAATATCGTGATCCATTTGCTGGCCAATATGGTTCCCGATGACTTTATCCGGCAGATTTTTTCCTTCCATAACCCCATTTTACCCGGTGCGCCCGAGCTGTGGAACCCCAATTTCAAGCCCTGGCAGATCATCACCTACATGTTCCTGCATAGCGGAGATACCTACATGCACCTGTTTTCCAACATGTTTGCCCTGCTGATCTTCGGGCCGGCCATTGAAGCCTACATGGGATCGGGGAAATTCCTGAAATACTACATTATCTGCGGTATCGGAGCCGCATTCTTCAATATGGGAATGGATTACCTTGCTTTCTTTCAAACCTCGCAAAGTGATGCGCAGATCCACTACCTGTCTATAAAAAGCATGGTAGGTGCATCGGGGGCTATCTTCGGGATCCTCGTTGCTTTTGCCATGCTGTTTCCCAATATTGAAATGCTCCTGCTCTTCTTCCCGGTGCCCATCAAGGCAAAATATTTCGTAGCGCTTTATGCCATTTTCGAACTTGTACAGGCATTCGGAAGCGCCGCCACGGGTATTGCGCACTGGGCGCACATCGGCGGTTTGATCACCGGTTTTATTTTATTGCAGTTTTTTAGCTTCAAAAAAAGAAACTTTTATTAAATTCGTACTTGTTTTCGGTAAGCAAATCATCCTAAATGGGCAAAGTTTTCACTGACATAGTGGACGTTTTCAAAAGAAACAGCAACCAGGCTACCCAGTTGATCATCATCAACCTGGTTGTTTTCTTTGGATTTACCCTGATCAAATTCGGGGTAGGCCTTTTTCCTGATGCCTTACTTACTGCCGAAACCGTTTCCCGGAATTACCTTACCGGGAGCAGTTTTATGGAGCTGATCCGGCGCCCCTGGACCCTCCTCTTCCACCCCTTTACCCAGGACGGCCTCTTCTCCATGCTCTTTGACCTGATCATTATTTACTGGTTCGGGAACATGCTGGCCGATTTTATCGGGGGAAGGAAAATGCTCATCACCTACCTGGCGGGTTCTTACGCGGCCATCGTTTTTTTTATGCTGGTATGGGGATTTTTCACCCTGCTCAATAAAGAACTTAATTTTAACGGCTTCCTGTACGGTGCTTCTGCCGGCGGGTTTGCCCTCATGTATGCCTATGTGGCGCTGAACCCGGAAAGCGAGATCATGTTCTTCACCATGAGGATCAAAACCCGCCTCCTGGTGCTGGCCCTGCTGGTATTGTCTATTTTCAGGAACCCACCCCTTGGTGTACTGGATCTGGGCGGAGCGGTATTCGGTTACGTACAAATGAAGCTGCTCAGAACCGGCATTAACCTGACCTACGGACTGGAACGTTTCTCTATATGGGTGACGGAGGTCCTTCAACCTAAAAAACGTTCTGTTTTCCGGAAATACAGCCAGAATAAGAGCGTTGACAAGGGCAAGATCATTAAATTCAGTGAGTTCAACAAGGAGACCATTCCTACAGAAGAGGAAATAGACTATCTGCTGGACAAAATAAACAAAGGGGGCTACTCCAGCCTCACGAATGAAGAAAAAAACAGGTTGCACAAAGCCAGCCAGAGTGCAGATTAAAAACATGATAATAAACCAAGGCGAACTCCTGAAAAAGGTCAGCACTCCCGATGACCTGAAGAAACTGACTCCCGAGCAACTCCCCGTATTCTGCCGGGAGCTCCGGCAATACATCATTGATATGGTGTCTGTTAACGGCGGGCATTTCGGAGCCAGCCTGGGCGTAGTGGAGCTTACCACGGCCCTTCATTATGTTTTTAATACGCCCTATGACCAGCTCATCTGGGATGTGGGCCACCAGGCCTACGGCCACAAGATCATTACCGGCCGGAAAGACGTTTTCTTTACCAACCGCATGTACGGCGGCATTTCGGGATTCCCGAAAATGAAAGAAAGTGAGTACGATTCTTTCGGCGTAGGCCACTCTTCCACCTCTATCTCTGCCGCATTGGGCATGGCCATGGCCTCCCGGCATAACGGGATCAGAGACAAGCATCATATAGCGGTGATCGGCGACGGTGCCCTGACCGCCGGACTGGCCTTTGAAGGGATGAACCATGCCGGTATGGAGAAAGATGCCAACCTGCTGATCATCCTGAACGATAACTGCATGGCCATTGACCCCAACGTGGGGGCATTGAAAGAATACCTGACCGATATCACCACTTCAAAAACCTACAATAAGGTCAAAGACGATGTCTGGAACCTCCTGGGCAAGTTCAGCGCTTTCGGTAAGAGTGCGCGTGAAGTAGTAGCCAAAGTGGAAAACGCCGTAAAAGGGGCGCTCCTGAGCCAGAGCAATATTTTTGAGGCCCTGAACCTGCGCTACTTCGGTCCCATTGACGGTCACGACATTGACCACCTGGTTTCCGTATTGAACGATCTGAAGGATATCCCCGGCCCGAAAATCCTGCATTGCATCACCGTAAAAGGAAAAGGCTACAAGCCGGCCGAGGAAGACCAGACCAAATGGCACGCTCCCGGCCTCTTCGACAAAGTAACGGGCGAGATCAAAAAGAAGGTACATACCATCCCGATGCCTCCCAAGTTCCAGGATGTGTTCGGAAACACCCTGGTGGAGCTGGCGGAGAAAAACCCGAAAATTGTGGGCATCACCCCGGCTATGCCTTCCGGCTCTTCCCTGAATATTATGATGAAGGCCATGCCACACCGGGCTTTTGATGTGGGTATTGCCGAACAGCATGCCGTAACCCTTTCTGCCGGGATGGCCACGCAGGGGTTGACCGTCTTTTGCAACATTTACAGCTCGTTTATGCAGCGGGCTTATGACCAGGTGATCCACGATGTGTGTATCCAGAACCTGCCGGTCATCTTCTGCCTCGACCGCGCCGGGTTTGCCGGTGCCGACGGCCCCACCCATCACGGAGCCTACGATATTGCCTATATGCGCTGCATTCCTAACATGGTGATAGCATCACCCATGAACGAGGAAGAGCTGCGCAACCTGATGTTCCTGGCCCAGTCAGATAGCTTTCAGAGCGGGAAACAGGCCATTACCCTACGGTACCCGAGAGGGGAAGGCGTTATGCCCGACTGGCGCAGGCCTTTTTCCGGGATCAGCGTAGGCAAAGGCCGCAAACTGCAAGACGGCGATGAGCTGGCCATACTCTCTTTCGGCCCTATCGGGAATGAGGCGGCTGAAGCCATCCGGAACAGCGGGCACAGCATTGCCCATTACGATATGCGGTTTGCCAAGCCCCTTGACGAAGAGCTTCTGCACGAAGTATTCCGGAAATTTGAAAATGTTATCACGGTAGAAGACGGCTGCCTGCAGGGCGGAATAGGCTCTGCCATTCTTGAATTCATGATCGACAACGGCTACACCTCACGGGTGAAACGCCTGGGTATTCCCGACCGCCTTGTAGAGCACGGGGAACAATACCAGCTTTGGGCCGAATGCGGTTTTGATGCGGAAGGTATCCTCCGGGCTGTGAATGCCATGCTGCATACCCCGGTCAATCAGACCCTGTAAGAGCTATAGCCGGTCAGGATTGCCTTTACGGGTATCGCCTGACGGAATGATCAGCCGCAGGGTGGGGTCGTTCGAAATATAATTCCAGAGCCAGCTGCTCACCAGCTTCAGCTTATTCCTGAACCCTGCAATGGGCAGGATATGGATAAGCAGCCACATCCACCAGGCCGGAATTCCTTTGAAAAAGCCTACCGGCAGCTCGGCCACGGCTTTGTACTTGCTGATGATAGCCATACTGCCCTTATCTACGTAACGGAAAGGCCGGAGAGGCGCACCGTTCACCTTGTTTGTAAGATTCTTTGCCAGCAGGATACCCTGTTGTATAGCTACCTGGGCCACCTGGGGATGGCCGTTCGGGTACGGCTTGTCGGTATCCTGGTAGCAGATATCACCTATGGCAAAAATATCGGTGGTTTCTTTCACCCGGTTAAACTCATCTACCGCTAACCGCCTGTTTTTCACTACGGCGCTTGCGGGTAATCCTTTTGCCTCGTTGGCCATTACCCCGGAAACCCATATCAGCGTGCCGGCAGTTATTTCACTGCCATCTGAAAGGTAAACCACTTCTTCTTTAAAATCTTTAACCGCAGCCGAAAGCCTGATTTTTACCCCCAGTTTAGCAAGTGAGGCAAGGGTTTCTTCCTGTGACTTCCGGCTCATGGTTCCCAGCAAGGTGGGCGCAGCATCTACCAGGTAAATGTGCATGGGGTCATCGGTCAGTTCGGGATAATCTTTTTTACGGATATGCCGGTTCATCTCTGACAACATGCCCGAAAGTTCCACACCCGTAGGCCCCCCGCCGGCAATTACAAAGGTTAGCAGCTTCCGCCTTTCTTCCGGATCGCGCGTTTTACAGGCCTGCTCCATCCGGTTCAGGATGGTATTCCTGATTTTCAGCGCGTCTTCAATATTTTTTAAAGGCAGGGCCTTTTCACTGATGGCTGTGAGCCCGAAGTAGTTGGTTTGCGTGCCCTGGGCAAAGACCAGGTAATCGTAAGAAAGCACGCCGCGGTCGGTATGGATACGGTGTTCCTCTGCGTCTACATGCAAAAATTCTGCCTGGTAAAAACGAATATTGCCTTTCCCCTGGAACATCTTCCGGAAAGGATAGCTGATATTGGAAGGTTCAATAAACGCTGAGGCTACCTGGTAAATGAGCGGCGGGAAGAAATTATAATTATTCCGGTCTACCAGCACCACTTCTATGCCCTTCACCCCTGCCAGTCTTTTCGCAAGATTCATTCCGCCAAATCCGCCACCGATGATCACTATTTTCCTGTTCATACGGGATTGTTTAAGAAGTTCTACAAAATTTCCAGTAACTCGCTCTTTGACAAACCATTAAGGAAATCAGCGTTTGTCCTGACCAGATCCCGGGCCAACCGGCTCTTTTTCTGCTGAAGATGCATGATTTTCTCTTCAAGAGTACCGGAGCAGATCAACCGCACAGCCACCACCTTCTTATCCTGCCCGATGCGATGAACCCGGTCGATGGCCTGGTTTTCGGCCGCCGGGTTCCACCAGGGATCTACCAGATAAACATAGTCTGCCTCTGTGAGGTTCAGTCCGACGCCACCTGCTTTCAGGCTGATGAGAAAAACACGGATGCCGGCATCTGTCCGGAAGTTCCTTACCTTAGCTCCCCGGTCTTTTGTTTGCCCGGTCAGGTATTCAAAAGGAATGCCCCTCTGCTCCAGTTCCGCCCTGATGAGCTCCAGCATTCCCACAAACTGTGAAAACACCAATATTTTATGCTCTTTAGACGTATTAACGATCTGCTCGCTCAGCACGTCGATCTTCACTGCATTTTCTCCCGGGTACCCTTCCTTAAGCAATACCGGGGAATTACAGATCTGCCGGAGCCGGGTCAGACCTTTCAGCACATGCATGCTGTTTTTACGGATCTCCTCCTCGTCAGTCACCGAGATAAACTCCCGCAGTTCCCTCTCACAGGCATCGTAGACCCTTCGCTGCTCAGCATTCATTTCGCAGTAGATCACCATTTCTGTTTTTTCAGGTAGCTCCTGCTCCACTTGTCTTTTGGTGCGGCGCAGGATAAAAGGACTGATTTTCTGCCGGAGCTCAAACGCCCGCCTGCTGCTTTCAAATTTATCGATGGGGGTAGAATATATTTCCCTGAAATGCAGCCGGCTTCCCAACAGGCCCGGACAGGCAAAAGAAAGCTGCCCGTAAAGATCAAACGTATTGTTTTCCACAGGAGTGCCGGTCAGCACGATCCTGTTACGCGACTGCAGCAGGCAGGCCGCTTTGTAACGTTCCGAGCCGGGATTTTTAATGGCCTGCGATTCATCCAGGAATACCGTATCAAACCGGAATGTTTTCAGAAAACGGATATCGGCCATCATGGTACCGTAGCTCGTGAGCACTACCTCATTGTGGTGCATACCTTCTGTGTGCTTCTGCCTGCCTGCGCCGTGATGCACGCCTACTTTCAGGGAAGGCGCAAACTTTTCCAGCTCCTCCTGCCAGTTAAACAGCAGGGAGGTAGGTGCTACAACCAGGTGAGTGGCAGGGCCGTACTTCTCCCGTTTCAGCAGGATCAGCGCAATGATCTGCAGGGTTTTCCCGAGCCCCATGTCATCGGCCAGGCAGCCGCCAAAGTTCAGGCTGTCGAGATGGCTCAGCCAGTTCAGTCCCTCCCGCTGGTAATGCCGCAGCTCTGCCTGCAGTGCTTCAGGAACCGGTACTTCGGGAACGGGCAGGGAAAGCTGCCTGCGGTATGCTTCAATTTCGTGCTGCACCTGCCCGCTCAGCACTTCCTTTTCAAAAAGCTCTTCTACCTCTGAAAAGTTCACTTTCGGAATCTTAAGCAGCTCCCCGTCTATTTCTCCCAACCGAAAATACCCCGCAATTTTACGGATCCATTCTGCGGGTAAAATGCCCCGGGTGCCGTCGTCAAGCTGAACAAACCGGCTTTTGTTCCGTATAGCCCGGTACACCTGCTTCAGCGAGGCTTCTTTATCTCCGAAACGCACTTTCAGGCGGGCATTGAACCAGTCGGTACCCGAGTTGACCGTCACGCTGACTTTGGCCCTGTGCGGGTTGAGCGTGTTCTTCTCAAGCTCGTTGAATCCCAGGATAGTCACTCCCTCTTCCCTCCATACGTCAAAAGCGCCCAGGAACCACTGCTCATCCAGGAACTTGTCTTTATGCAGGTAAAAATAGTGATGCTCTTTTATTTGTTCCCTGAATTCGGGGTGCTGACTCATGATCAGCGCAGTCAGGCGGGCCTCCGCTTCGTTGTCGCGTTCAATGGTAAACTCGTTGCCGTTCTGGTCGGTGTCCCGGAGCTGCTTGCGGGAATATACGGGCACTTCGCGTGAGCCGTATTTCATTACCGGTGTAAGAGAAACAAAATTTCCCTCCCGCTGCAGGTAGATAATGCGCTCGGTCTGAAAGCTCTTTTCAGCCAGCTGCGCGGGAGTGGCCCGGCGGATATAGCTGTAGTTAATATGCACCAGCTGCTCCAGCGGGGCCAGCACGGTTTGCAGGAATTCGTCGTATTTGGAAGCGTGTACCAGCAGGATCTCGTGATTGGCCTTGAAAAACCGTACCACCCGCAGCAGGTCGGGATGACTTATCAGGTGGAAAACCTGCTGGTGAAACACAAAATAGTCATTCCGGAACACCACATTTTTGAACGGCAGGGAAATATCGTTGAACAGCAGCTCGCCCGTAACCTCATAAAAGGGTTCTTTTTTAAAGACCGTGAGCTGTATTTCCGCGTTCAGTACGTTCAGTCCCGAAACGACCAGTGACCGGGCTGAAATGGCTTCTGAAATGCTCCTGTCGTGGTAGTAAACCTCCAGGTTCAGCGGATTAGCAGCAATTTGCCGTAATGCTTCCGGCACTGCATCGGCAGGGTCTTCCTGCTGTTGGTTCCGGAAAGCGATCATTGCGGCGTAGAACCTGAGCTCTGCCGGGTTATCGGTTTTCCAGAGGCGCTGCGCAGGATCAACCGGACTTACGGGATTTTTGATTTTCCCGGTCTGCGTTACCTCCGCTTCCATCAGCAGGAAATTCAGGTGGTTGTAGTACCGGTGCCTGCTGATAACCAGCACCGGTCTTCTACCGGTTTCACGGGCTGCCAGGTCAGTGATCACCGCTCTTGCCGGAGGGATCAGTGTTTTCCTGAGCATCTGCCCGTCTATAGCGAGCAGCTCTTTTACCCTGGTTTCCACGTGCAGCTTGCCTTCTGTATAGGTCAACCGGAAGTACGCATCGAGGTTGGGCTCAGCTTCCAGGCCATAACCCCTGGCCCTTTCCAGCAAAGTCTTATGACGCAAAGCATGGTCAAAGAATATCCGGTAGTTTCTTTCTTCCAGCAGGCAATAGATAATCTCGGCCTGGTGCTCACAAAGCTTCTGACCCTCATGCTCACAGGAGCAGGAAGAAACCAGCGAGCTGCCCCGCCGGCTGACCGAAACGTTCGGAAAACCCACAGCAGCAGCCGTTTTGGTAAAAACACCGGCATTCAGCTCCAGGGTAAGCGGGTAAATATCAGAAAAGTTTTTCTTTTCGATAAAACTACCGTTTTGCGTATGCCTGAGCAGCTCCAATACGGAAAGTGTACCGATGTCTGTATCGGGTAATATATATTCTCTGACCGGGCCTGTCATAACGTTGCCAGTAAGCAGGAAATAAGGTAAACCGCGCGTTATTAATGCGAAGATACGGCTTTAAGTCCTATAATAGAACCGATCAGCGTGGTAAGAAAAAGCAACCGCAAAAAGCCCGCCGGTTCTTTAAACACCCAGATACCTACCAGTACCGTACCCACGGCTCCGATGCCCGTCCATACGGCGTAAGCGGTACCGATAGGCAGCGTTTGGGTGGCTTTGATCAAAAGTCCCATGCTTATGCTCAGTGCTGCCAGGAATCCGGCATACCAGAAATACATTTCATTTCCGGTGGTTTCCTTTGCCTTACCTAGGCAAAATGCAAAAGCTACTTCAAAGAGGCCTGCAAGAATTAAAATAATCCAGTTCATTTTTTAGTTTTTTCAAAGTCCGGAAATAGAGAAGATGTCAGCCTGTATTCCTCTGCAAGTTTATCGAGGAACTGAAACAGTTTTTCATTCATTTCGCTGAAGTTGTGCTTACAGATTTCCTCTGGTTTCTGTACATACGCATGAACCGTATTGTTTTCCAGGAAATCCAGTTCCTCTGCAATAAGCAGTTCCACCACTTCGGGTGTAAGCTCCATATGGCACTGGAAGCCGTAAACAAGGTTACTGTAGGCCACTATCTGTCTCGGACAACCTGCACTTGTGGCCATTACTTTACTCTGTGGAGTAAGGCCGGGCATGTCGTTATGCCAATGCCCCACCGCCAGGCTTACCCCAAAGTGATTCAGCTTTTCATCTTTCAAGCCATCTGCTGTAAGCCGGATGGGAAATACTCCTATTTCTTTTTCAGGACTATGCTCAAACCGGGCTCCCAACGCCTCACCGATAAGTTGAGAACCGAGGCAGATTCCTACTACTACCCTGCCGGCCTCTACTGCTTTTTGTATCAGGGCTTTTTCGGCTTGTGCATCAAAATGAGGGCATTCTTCACGGGTTGTGCCGGGGTCCTGAGGGCCACCCATTACGATGAGGATATCGATATTATCTACCGTTTCGGGCAAAGGTTGATTCTCATAGACTTTTGAGAATGTAATGTCATGTTTTCTGTCCTTTGCCCATTCCAGGTAGGCACCGGGTGCTTCGAAGACTTCGTGTTGTATAAAATGAATATGCACTGTTCTGTGTTTTTGTTTATACAAAAATACAGATTAATCTCCGCAAATTATGCGGAGATTAGGTGGGGTTTTCTCCGCATAATCTCCCTGCCTGTATTTATTCAATAGTCCGTATCACCTTAGCAGGAATTCCCCCTGCCACTGTATTATCGGGAACATCTTTTGAAACCACCGCGCCTGCGGCCACAACTGCATTTTCACCGATGGTTACACCCTGGAGTATGGTGACGCCGGCCCCGATCCAGGCATTCTTTTTAATATGAATGGGCTTGGGGATAAGCGCGTGCCGGTCATCAGGCGACAGCGGATGTCCTTCTGACAATAAGCTGACCTTAGGGGCAATCAGTACGCCGTCTTCTATAGTAATGCCGCCCAGGTCCAGGAAAGTACAATCAAAATTGATGAATACATTTTTACCGATCCGGGTATGCTTTCCGTAATTGATGTACAAGGGCGTAAACACGGCCACGCTTTCGTCAATCTCCGATCCGGTGATCCGGCTTAATAATTCCCTGACCTCTGCGGGATCAGAAGAATTGTTCATCTGAATGAGCAGCTTTTTCGTAGCATAAGAGGCCTCCCTCATCCGGTAAGCCTGCGGGTCACCGGCCGGTATGATTTCACCGTTCTGCAACCGCTCAAAAATATCTTTATCGTTTGTCATCATTCTTCTTTCAAAAAGGCTTCCGGCTTATCAAGCTGTTTTTATACATGACCAAGCGATGATTCCGCCGGATGAATGTGTATTCTCCGGCCGGTATCACATCTTCCGGCTCTCATACAAATGTAAAACTTTTCTCCTGCCTTATTTTGCCGTGAAGCTCATTTTTACCCTTTCCGTCAGTTTCCCGATCTGTTTTTCGAATAAATTGAAGATCAGTCCGCCCATAATAAAAAGAGAGGCCCAGAGCTTCCAGGTAGTCAGGTGCTCACCCAGAAACAGGGCCGAGCTCAGAAAACCCACCACCGGAATCAGCAAAGTAAAAGGAACCACCGCTGATGTGGAGTAGGTTTTCATCAGGAAGCCCCAGAGACCGTAGCCCAGGTGCGTAGACACGTAAACCACATAGGCTACCGCTGCCAGGGTAACCCACGACATATGCTGAAATGAACTCACTATAGCCGTTTTACCGTCTATGAAAAAAGAGGCCGCCATCATAAACGGGAGCGCCACAAGATTGCCCCAAACCACCAGCGACAGCGGGGAATCGGCATTTACTTTCTTCGTAAACATATTTCCGGCGGCCCAGGAGAAGGCAGCCAGCAAGGTCAATACAAGCCCGGTGATGGTAACATCTCCGCCTACGTTGGAGGCAACAACCCCGATGCCGACAAACGAGATCAGCGAGCCCAGTATTTTTAAGAAACCCGGCTTTTCCCCGAAGAACAAAAACGCCAGGCCTATGGAAAAGAATACCTGCACCTGGAGAACAAGCGAAGATAAGCCCGGAGATAATCCCAGGTAAATGCCGCTGAAAAGCAGCCCGAACTGCAAGGCAAAATTAAATACGCCAAAGCCGAGAATGTATTTTAACGGGGCCTTCGGCTTAGGCAGAAAGAAAACAAAGGGCAATGCCGAAAGTCCGAAACGAAGGGTACAAAAAAGAAAGGGGGGAAGCTCTTTTAAGCCCAGGTATATACCAATAAAATTAAGTCCCCAGACAATAACAATCAAAAGAGCCAAAAGAAGATGCTTTGGTGTTAAAACTGCCGCGTTACCCATACCCGTTAAAAATTTGAAGGGGCAAAACTACGCATATCCTTCCGGATTAACTTTACGGAAGCCATACAACCTATCCGGTTTAAATTAACTTTGTGATTTATTTTACCCGGAACATGATTCTTAACGGCTTCGGACTGCGAAATATTCCCGACGAAAAAGTATTCCCGTTTACACTGGAACTGGTAGAAAACCTGCCGGCCATTTCCTTAACCCGGCCGGTCACCTTCCTGGTGGGAGAAAACGGCTCGGGGAAATCCACCCTCCTGGAGGCCCTGGCCTATGCTGCCCGCGTACCTACTGTAGGCGGGATTTCACTGGAGGAAGATCCGCTCATGGAACCGGCACGCCGGCTGGGTAAAATGATGAGCCTCCGGTTCGGAGAAAAAACCACCGCCGGCTTTTTTGTGCGGGCTGAAGATTTCCTGGGCTTTGTAAAAAATATCCTGAGGAGCATAGCAGAGCTGGATGCTGAAATGCAGGAGATCCGGGATAGCTGGACCGGCGGGGACCTGGAAAGAGCCCTGGCTACCCTGAAAGCAGAGCGACAAGGCTACACCGACCGGTATACGGAAAACTTCGACGGCATGTCGCACGGTGAAGGCTTCCTTCGTTTCTTTAACCAGCGCATCACGGGCAAAGGACTTTACCTGATTGATGAACCCGAAGCCGCCCTATCTCCTGCGAGGCAACTAAGCCTGATCAAGATCATCATGGATGCCGTAAAAGAAAAAGGCTCCCAGTTTATCATTGCCACCCATTCTCCTATCATCATGGCCATGCCGGATGCCCAGATCCTGCATTTTGATAGCGGGACCATCACCGGGCGCCATTATACGGAAACCGATCATTACCGGTTAACCAAGGCTTTTATGGAGGCCCCGGAAAGATATATCGAAGCATTGAATAAACCCATATATTGAATATAACCCTATAAGGCATATAAGTTCATCTGCAACCCATTTCTTATATACTTATGTGCCTTATATGTCTTATAGGGTTAAACAGGCTCCGGACGATACCCGCCGGTATCTGTATTCACGTGTGGCAGAGCCTGGATAACACCCTCCTTATCCTGTATTACGGAGCCAAACAGGTAGAGCCTTTTCAACTGCCTGAGTTCATCCAACTCTTTCACACCCGCATCTGTCACCCGTGTGAAGCTCAGGTTCAATACCCGGAGATGCGACAAGCCCTTCAGCACGGTCATCTCCTTATCGCTCCACGGCGTACGCTGAAGATGCAAAACCAGCAGGTTCTCCAGCTTCCCGATGATCTCCGGCAGCTCTTCCACCTGCTGCACACCGGCGGCATTCAGCCGGATCACCTGGTCTTTCAGGTTTTCCAGGGCTCCCCGCTCAGCTTTTCCGGGAGAAATACCCCTGAGATTGACTTCCAGGTAATTTGTATTCAGGCCGGCAGGATTTACCAGGATACCGGCTTTTTTCAATATCTCCAGATCCTTTACAGAAGCGGCTTTCACTTCTTTCTCCGGAATTACCCCTTCCTGTTCTTCTCCTGCGGGTGCTTCCAGGCCATGGAGTATTTTCTGTATCTTTTCCTCCTGCGCAAGCTCGCGGTTTTTCTTCCGGAAATCAGCTCCGTTATGGATCCACCATTCTATCAATGCCTTCTCCTCGTCGGTAACCTGCGGTTTCCCTTTGGGCGGCATGTGGTCTTCGTCTGAATCCGGCAGCAGCATACGCATCATCATGAGGCTTTTGCCGGGGTGAAAGGCTTCCAAAGCAGGTCCGTCTTCCCCCCCTTTCAACAGGAATTCAGGAGAATCCAGCCGCAGCTTACCCTTCTGCTTACCGCTGCCGTGGCACGAATAGCACTTCTTCTCCAGGATGGGCCGAACCAGCTCTTCATACACCACGGCCTCCTGTACATCGGCAATAACGTGCTTCTCAGGTACGGCGGCAGCCTGCAGAAAGTCAGTACCGTGGGTGAGTGTGCCGCCATAGTGCCCCGCTAAGGTAAGAATAACCAGGGTTACAGCCCAAAGTATATCCTGAACCCGGTTTCGCGTCAATAAGAGCGGAACAAGCAGGGCGCAGAAAAGCAGGGCCAGCCAGCGGTGGCGGTCCAGCGTAGCCGCATCGTATTCTCCTGACCCGGCCAGCAGCAGGCCCGTACCTGCGCTAAGCAGGCTGACCAGGAAAGTGCCCGGCAATACCCATCTGAAAAATGATTCCGAAACCGAAATTTTCTTCAGCCCGGTAAGGACCCGTATCAACAGGGTCAGGAAAAAGAAACCGATGGGCAGATGGACCAGGAGAGGATGAAGTTTTCCGATCATTTCCGGTACCGGGCCTTCAGAAGGTTTAACATATACACATTCACCTCCCACTGGTTCACCAGCGGCTGCCGGGTATAGGGCAGTGTGGGCAGGTAGGTGGGCGGGCCAAATTCGGTCAGGAATGTGATCTGCTTTTTACCGCTTTCCAACTGGTGTTTTACAGCGGTATCCCACCACTCCAGGTGATGTTTCACCGCATCTTCCCACTCCGGTGCCCTCGGATCACTCACCTGCGGCCCCTCCTGGTGACCCACCCGGGCATGGATATGCCGGGTATGCCGGAGGGCATTATTCACCGCCTCCGCCTGGTCGTCGAGGAGAGATTCGTGCACGTTGGTCCAGTGGCTGATGTCGAGCGTCAGCTTCATTTCCGGGTAACGGTTCAGGAAAGCGGTCGTTACCGGAACGGAATAACACATCCGGCTGCGGTGCGTTTCGTGCAGTATTTCGGTCGGCCCTTTCTTTTCCAGGCTGAATTCAATGAAGCGGCTGTTTTGTTCAAATGTAAAAAAGTCTTTCCCTGAATGGCTGTTGATATAAAGAGGATTCCATTCCAGCGCCTGCTCCACGGCTCCTTTGTATTGCTCCAGGTGGGTATTGAAATCTGCACTGCTGCCTCCGCACAAAAAACCGACCTTCAGATCATGCTCTTTCAATGCCTCCCGCAGGCGCTGCCTTTCTCCCGGATCGCCCGGCCACCACACCTCAATGCCGTCATAGCCGGCTTCCCGGGCTTTTTTACAGAAAGCATAAGTATCGCCTTCAAATCCCCAGTTGGTTGCCAGCACCAGCACTTCAGCCTGCAGACGGGTCACTGCCGGCCCGACCATCGTCAATGCCACGGCCCCTCCGGCCGAGTGGCCCATAAATTCTCTTCTGTTCATTTTTTTAATTTTTGCTGTTAGCTATTAGACGTTAGAAAAGGGCTGCGGAAAACCGGCCGTAAGCAAACGGCCTGACTAATCGCTGACAAACACCTGTCTAATTTCTAACAATTAACTTCTTATCCTGTAATTTCTTTCACCACCTTTCCCGCCACGTCGGTCAGGCGAAACGGCCGCCCCTGGAATTCATACGTGAATTTTTCGTGGTCAAAACCCAGCTGATGCAGCACGGTAGCGTGCACATCGTGCGGGTTCAGCTTGCCCGAAACCGCCGAATACCCGATCTCATCGGTTGCTCCGTACGTTACCCCGGGATTAATACCTCCGCCGGCCATCCACATCGTGAATGCCTCGGCATGGTGGTCACGGCCCTTAAAGGCATTGGGCTTGCCTTCCCGGTTTTCGGCCATGGGAGTCCTGCCGAATTCACCACCCCACACAATCAGCGTTTCATCCAGCAACCCGCGCTGCTTCAGATCCAGGATAAGCGCCGTAACGGCCTGGTCTATCGAGCGGCATTTGTCGATCAGGCCGATGTCTACCGCTTCGCTGGCCTGCGTACCGTGCGTATCCCAGCCCCAATCGTACAGCTGTACAAACCGCACCCCGTTTTCCACCAGCTTCCGGGCCAGCAGGGCGTTGTTGGCAAAGCTGGTTTTCCCGGGCTCCGTGCCGTACATTTTGTGAATATATTCGGGCTCTCGCCGGATATCAAAAACTTCCGGTGCGGAAATCTGCATGCGGTATGCCATTTCATACTGGCTGATCCGGCTGAGAATTTCCGGGTCGCCGTACTCGTTGTACTCCTGCCGGTTAATTTCATTGATGGCTTCAATAGAGGCCTTACGCAGATCACGGGTTATGCCGTCGGGGTCTTTGATAAAAAGCACAGGATCGCCTTCCGAACGGCACTGCACACCCTGGTAAACCGAAGGCAGGAAGCCGCTGCCCCAGATGCTCTTACCCGCGTCAGGATTCTGCCCGCCGGAAGTAAGCACCACAAATGCAGGCAGATCGCTGTTTTCTGTACCCAACCCATAGGTTACCCATGAGCCCAGGCTGGGCCTGCCTAAGCGGGCACCGCCCGTTTGCATGAGCAACTGCGCCGGGGCATGATTGAACTGATCGGTGCTCACGGCCTTCATAAAGCTCAGCTCATCGGCCACCCCGCTTAAATGCGGCAGGTAATTGCTGATCCAGGCGCCCGACTGCCCGTGCTGGCGGAAGGTGGCCTGGGGCCCCAGCATTTTGGGCACGCCCCGGATGAACGCAAAGCGCTTGCCTTCCAGGAAAGATTGCGGACAATCCTGCCCGTCGAGCTTTGCCAGGTCAGGCTTATAATCAAAAAGCTCGAGCTGAGACGGTGCCCCGGCCATGTGCAGGTAAATAACCGACCGCGCCCGGGGAGCAAAATGCGGCGGCCGGGCCGCCAGCGGGTTCCGCGGGTCAAATACCGGCCCGGCGGCTTTCCCTGTAGATTCACAGGAAAGCAACGAGCCCAGCGCCAGCCCGCCCAGACCCATAAAGCTGCCCTTGAGGAAATTCCTCCGGGTGTCTCTTTCCAGGTTTCGCCAAAAAGCTTCTTTTAAAATCTTCTCCATCAGGTTTTGGTAATTACTTCGTCCAGGTTAAGAATACTGTTGGCCACCAGTACCAGGGCAGCAAAACGGGCATCGGTACCGCCCGCCAGCGCCTTACACAGGGCCGGGTCTTTTTGATAGGCGGCGTGCGCCTGTTGGTACAGGTCCAGCAGCACTTTATGCTTTTCTGCGGAAAGGCTTCTGCCTGTAGCCGCTTTATACGCCATTTCAATGCTTTTTTCAGGCACACCCGCCGCCTGCACCCGCCGGGCCAGGTGTACGGCCAGGTCTACAAAAGCAGAGTCGTTCAGGGTTACCAGCGCCTGGAGCGGGGTGTTGGTCCGGATTCTCCGCGACAGGCAGATGTCACGCCCTGTGGCATCAAAGGTCACCATAGACGGGTAAGGGCTGGTTCGTTTCATAAAGGTATATACGGCCCGGCGGTATTGCTGGCCGTCTTCCGACATTTTCCACCTGTCGCTGTTGTAAGGGCTGTTCCAGATCCCATCAGGCTGGTAGGGCATCACCGGCGGACCGTACATCCGGGTGTTCAGGGCACCGCTGACCGCCAGGGCCTGGTCACGGATCTGCTCGGCAGAAAGACGTACCCTCGGCCCCCTGGCCAGGTAACGGTTAAAAGGATCCTTTTCCAGCTTTTCCGGGTTTACTTCCGAACTCTGGCGGTAAGTTTCCGAAACCAGGATAGCCCGGATCAGCTTTTTTACCGACCACCCGTATTCATGCATAAATTGATACGAAAGATAATCCAGCAGCTCCCGGTTAACCGGTGCTGCTCCCTGGGAGCCGAAATCTTCCAGTGTCTCCACCAGTCCCTGGCCAAAGATCTGCTCCCAGACCCGGTTCACCATGGTTCTCGCTACGAGCGGGTTTTTGTCAGAGGTCATCCACTGCGCCAGACCCAGGCGGTTCCGGGGCTGACCGGGTTTCAGGCCTCCCAGCAGGGCAGGCACGCCGGGTGTGACCTCTTTTCCCGGGCTCAGCCAGCTGCCCCGCTCAAAGAGATGGGTTTTCCGGGCAAAGTCTCCTGGGTTTTCTATCATTACAGGCGTCTGCTCCACGTCAGCATTCAGAAGATCCCGGAAAACAGCGGCATAATTCCGGCTTTCCGCATCATTTCCCTGCGGAAGATCCTCCATAAAATGCAGCCAGTCGAACATCATACCGGTAGCATTGGGGTCTTTCAGCCGCGGACTTGCATAAACGGTATACAGGTTATGCCGGCCTTCTGTTCTTTTCAGGGGAATTTCCATCAGCTGCCATCCCCGGGAGCTTTCTTTTACCTGCAGCTGCCCCACTACCGGTCCTTTCGGGCTGTCCAGCCGAAGCTCCAGCCGCCCGTCTGTAGGGTATGAAAGCCGGATCATCAGGAGATTTTTCCCCGAAAGATTGACGTTTTGCAAACGGGCGGAAGAATGATTTCGCAGTGCCAGCCATTTGGTATCGGCCAGCTCGGCATTCACAAATTCATCAAATACAATGGAATTGTACGAGGGCTGAAGCGTTTTCAGGAACATCATCAGCTCGTTTTGCTGCTGCGGCGACACTTTCTCTCTTAGCCAGCCGCTCAGCGCCTGCAGCTTCTGCCTCCCGGTGCTGTCGTAATGACGAAAAACGGGATAGTCAGCATAGGTATCTTCATCGCGGGAATTGTTAAAAAAGGCCATGAATTTATAGTATTCTTCATGCCGGAACTGGTCGTAGGGGTGGCTGTGGCACTGCACACAGGCAAAAGTGGTGCTCATCAGGGTTTCCCAGGTAGTATTGACCCGGTCAATCACCGCCTCGGTCCGGAATTCCTCGTTGTTGGTCCCACCCTCGTCATTGGTCATGGTATTCCGGTGAAAGGCCGTGGCAATGAGCTGGTCTTCGGTGACGTTGGGCAGCAGGTCACCGGCCAGCTGCTCGGTCAGGAAGCGGTCATACGGCATATCCGTATTAAATGCCCGGATCAGCCAGTCGCGGTACCGCCAGATGTTCCGCCGGCCGTCTCTTTCATATCCTTTGGTATCGGCATACCGGGCCAGGTCAAGCCACATAGACGTCCATTTTTCTCCATAGGCCAGCATAGCCAGAAGCTGATCCACGTAGGCGGTATAATTTTTGTTTTTTGCGTATTCGGCTTTCAGGTTGTCCGGCGCCGGCAGGCCGATAACATCTAATGCTGCCCGGCGCAGCAGCACCTCGTCAGGCGCCTGCGCTGAGGGTTTCAATCCTTGTTTCTGTGCCTCGTGAAGAATAAACCGGTCGATATCCGTTTTGGCCCAGCTTCCCTTAACAGAAGGTACCGCCGGTTTTTTCACCGGCTCATAGGCCCAGTGATTCCCCCACTCCGCGCCCTGGTCTATCCATTTCGTCAGCAGGCCGATCTCCTCCTCGCTCAGCGGATCTTTCTGGTAAGGCATACGTTCTTCCGGGTCATGCAGGGTAAGCCGGCGGATGAACTCGCTCCCGGAGGCATTCCCCGGAATAATGCCGTATTTCCCCGATTTCCCTTTTCCCAACGCCTCTTCCCGGTAGAGAAGGCTGTAGTTGCTCTGCATTTTTACACCGCCGTGGCAGCTTATGCAGTGCTTATTCAGGATGGGTTTAACCTGGGTGATATAGTCGACCTTTTCTCCTGATCCGGTACATCCGGTCAGAAAAATACCTAAACTACAGAGGGCTGATACAATGAACTTCAGCAAGTTTGCTTTCATCAGGGTTGGAATATTTTTGCGGAAATCGCAAAAATTTAATTTACCCCTGAAAATTACAATTATTTATTCAATAAACAATAAAATAAGTCTTCTCGCATAACCCCTGATGGAGTAGATAAGGCTATATTTTGTCTTTGTGTTCTTGGTGAAAACATCTTTGTGTTCTTGGTGAAAAAATATATTGCACAAAGTAAAAGGCACAAAGAACACAAAGATTGTTACTTTTCCTGCGTATTTTTATATCCCTATAACCTTCATGTATGCGTTACCTCTCCATCATTTTTATCTTTCTGATCGCCTGCCAGAAACCGGCCAAATACGACATCCTGATTAAAAACGGCACCATTTATGACGGCTCCGGGGGAGAGCCTTTCACAGGAGACGTAGCCATTAACGGTGAAAAAATAGTGTACACCGGCCCCTCCCTGAAGAATGCCAGGGCTAAAACAGTAGTGGATGCCACGGGCAAAATCATCTCGCCCGGCTTTGTCAACATGTTAAGCTGGAGCAATGAAAACCTTATTCACGACGGTCGTTCGCTCAGCGGGATAAAGCAGGGCGTCACCCTTGAGGTCATGGGCGAGGGCGACTCCATGGGCCCCTTCAATGATGCCCTGAAAAAATATACCGAAGAAACCCAGGGGCATATCCGGTACAAGGTTAGCTGGACCTCCCTCGGTGAGTACCTCCGGTATCTTGAAAACAAAGGGGTATCGGTCAATGTAGCTTCTTTTGTGGGGGCTGCCACCGTGCGGTCGCACGAGCTGGGCTTTACCAACCGGAAAGCCACTCCCCAGGAACTGGAACGGATGCAGAACCTGGTCAGGCAGGCCATGCAGGAAGGAGCTATGGGCCTGAGTTCCGCCCTGATCTATGCGCCGGGTTCCTATGCCGACACCGGAGAGCTGGTTGCCCTGGCCAAAGCCGCAGCCCCGTATAAAGGGATGTATATTTCTCACCTGCGCAGCGAAGGAAACCGTATCGACCAGGCCCTGAACGAGCTCATTACCATTGCCCGCGAAGCCGGGATACCGGCAGAGATCTACCACCTCAAAATGGCAGGAAAAGACAACTGGTACAAGCTGGATGCCGTTATCCAAAAAATAGACAGCGCCAATAAAACGGGCCTGGCCATCACCGCCGACATGTACAATTACACCGCCGGCGCTACCGGTCTCGATGCCGCCATGCCTACCTGGGTGCAGGAGGGCGGACTGGCCGGATGGCGGAAAAAGCTTCAGGATCCGGCTATCCGCAAAAAAGTAGGCCTGGAAATGCAGGCTCCGCAAAAAGACTGGGAAAATCTCTGCCTGGCTGCCGGGCCCGACAAGTCACTCTTCATTGGCTTCAAACAGGATTCCCTCAAAAAATACATCGGGAAAACCCTGACCGAAGTGTCGGAGATCCGCGGTACGCCCTGGTACGAAACGGCCATGGACCTGGTCGTACAGGATGACTCCCGCGTGGGAGTGGTTTATTTCCTGATGTCGGAAGATAATGTAAAGCGCCAGATGCAGCTGCCCTATATTACTTTTTGCTCAGATGCGGGCTCCCTGGCACCGGAAGGCATTTTTCTTGAATCGAATGTTCACCCGCGCGCTTACGGGAATTTCACCCGCCTGATTGAAAAATACGTTCGTAATGAAAAGGTCATTTCCCTGCAGGAGGCCATCCATAAGCTCACTGCCCTGCCCTGCGAGCGCTTAAAGATCAAAGACCGGGGTCGCCTGAAGCCGGGTTATTTTGCCGATGCGATTGTTTTTGACCTCGCCCGAATGAAAGAAAACAGTACCTATGAAAAACCCCATCAGCTATCTGAAGGAATGGAGCAGGTATTTGTAAACGGGAAGCAGGTGCTCAGAGACGGTGAGCATACCGGAGCGTTTCCGGGGAAATTCGTGAAGGGACCGGGGGCGGATAAGTGAAAAGATAAAAGTTAAAAACTAAAAGTTGCAGTACATTGCTTTTTATGTTAAATACTAATGTACCGCAACTTTTCACTTTTAGTTTTTCACTAAAATCATTACTTCGCAAAATTAACGCTCCGCATCTCCCTGATCACACACACCTTGATCTGGCCCGGGTACTGCATCTCCTTCTCGATCTTCTGGGAGATATTGAACGACATCATGTTCGCATCCTCATCCGAAACATTTTCCGAGTCTACGATCACCCGCAGCTCACGGCCGGCCTGGATGGCATAACATTTCTCCACCCCTTTGAAAGAAAGCGCCAGGTCTTCGAGGTCACGCAGACGCCGTGCGTACGACTCCATCATTTCACGCCGTGCACCCGGTCTTGAGCCGGAGATAGCGTCACACACCTGCACGATCGGCGAGATCAGCGAGGTCATTTCGATCTCATCGTGGTGAGCTCCGATAGCGTTACAGACTTCCGGGTTCTCCTTGTATTTCTTGGCCAGCTCCATGCCCAGCAACGCGTGCGGCAGGTCAGACTCTTCGTTATTGACTTTACCGATGTCGTGCAGCAGACCCGCCCGCTTGGCCAGCTTCACGTTCAGGCCCATTTCAGAGGCCATGGCCGCACAAAGCTTGGCCACCTCACGCGAGTGCTGCAGCAGGTTTTGTCCGTACGAAGAACGGAAACGCATCCGGCCCACCATCTTGATCAGCTCAGGGTGCAGCCCGTGAATACCCAGGTCAATCACCGTACGCTCACCAATCTCGATGATCTCGTTATCAATATCCTTGCGGGTTTTGTTCACCACTTCTTCAATACGCGCCGGGTGGATCCGTCCGTCCTGCACCAGGCGGTGCATGGATAGCCGTGCCACTTCTCTTCTTACCGGGTCAAAGCTGGAGATCACAATGGCTTCAGGGGTATCGTCTACGATCACCTCCACGCCGGTAGCAGCTTCCAGGGCACGGATGTTCCGGCCTTCCCGGCCAATGATCTTGCCTTTGATCTCGTCGCTCTCAATATTGAAAACCGACACACAGTTCTCAATGGCCTGTTCGGCTGCGGTACGCTGTATGGTTTCAATAACGATCTTCTTGGCTTCTTTGGTAGCCGAGAGCTTGGCTTCCTCCATGGTTTGCTTGATGTAGCTCGACGCCTTGGTTTCCGCCTCCTGCTTCAGGGCTTCCACCAGCTCTTTCTTGGCCTGCTCGGCCGTGAGGTTGGCTATCTTTTCCAGCTGAACCACCTGCTGCTGATGCATTTTCTCGGCTTCCTCCCGTTTTTTGGAGGCCAGGTCGATCTGCTCATTCAGCTTATTGGTTTTGTTGTTCAGCTCATTTTCCAGGCGCTTGTTCTGCTCGATCTGCTGCGCAGCCTGCTGCTGCATCTGCTTCACTTTCTGCTCGTTCTGGAGAATCTGGTTTTTGCGGTTATTCGACTCCTCATCGAAATTGGCTTTCAGCTTCAGGAAATGCTCTTTGGCTTCCAGCATCTTGTCTTTTTTGACGCTTTCAGCGCTATGATTGGCATTTCTTATGATTTCATCGGCTTTCTTCCTGGCATCTTCTTCGAAGTTAGCAACATTCTTTTTCATCAGGCTATTGCCCAGAAAGTACCCGAGGGCCAGACCTCCGAGTAACGCTATTGCTGCAATTAAATAAACAGACATTATAAATTTCTTTTAATGATTAAAAAATGAAACATCCCGTTTCACTTGATATCAAAAAAGAAGATTGTAGACTTGGAGAAAATCAATCCGGTAAGCTGTTCCTTATCAAATCCAACCGCTGATCCACCTCGTTTTTCAACTTACTATAGCGGTCATCTACCTTCAGGGCATCTACCAGCGCCTCTACAGCCAGGGCCGTCAGCAGCTGATTCAGGTTCGCCGAAGCGGAGTATTTATTTTTTAACACAGCCAACCGTTCATGTAACATATCACGCGCTTCCACATAAAAGGCCTCTTCCTCCCTCGGCACCAGGAAGGGGATCTTTTCACCACTCAGGTTAAAAACTACCTTTTCCTTTTCAGCACTTACCATGCGGTTTTTTACGATATATTATCCGGACAATTGATTAATACAAATATCTATTTCTTCAATCAGCGTATCCAGGAAATCTCTCAGATTCATGGTTTCCACTGATCCTTTTTCTTCAATATCGGTTACAATTTTAACAAAATTATTTCGTATTTTAAAGTTTTCGGGAACTAAAATACTTTGTTCACTTATCCTTGCTTCCAGCTGGGCCACCTTTTCCTTTAAAAGCCGGTTGCTCTGCAAAAGCCGCTCCTCCCGGTTCCTGTAATTCGAAATATCGTATTCCAGGCCCTCTATTACCGCCTTCTGGCTCCTTACCTGGCTTTTTAAAAGCAAAAACTGTCCCTGCACTTCCTCAAATTTGGAAAGCAAAAAACCGTTTTCTTTTAAAAAGTCATCGTCCTGCATTATTTCCGGATTAAAGCTCCTGCTTCTTTTTCAAAAACATCCATCAGCCGCTGCATGGTCCGGTCAATCTGCTGATCGTTCAGCGTCTTTTCCGTATCCTGGAGGATAAAGCTCACCGAATACGACTTCCGGTCGCTTTCCAGCTTGTCTCCCTTGTATACATCAAAAATATTGACCTGCTTCAGCAGCTTTTTCTCGGTTTGATACGCCAGCTTCCGGATCGTCTCAAATTTCACTTCGTGAGGAAGCACCAGCGAAAGATCCCTCCTCACCTCCGGGTATTTCGGGATTTCTGCATATTTAAAATCGGGCGAATACACCTGCAGCAGCAGCTCCCAGTCGAACTCAGCATAATACGCCGCCTGCTTCATATCGGCCTTTTTCAGCAGATCATTGCTCACCGGCCCGAAGCTGACCAGCACCTTATTCCGGACCAGGTAGTCAAGCCCGTAAGCAAATAAAGCCGAGGAGGTCTCGTTATTCTCCGTCTGGTGAACCTTCATCAGGCTCAGCACCTGGTGAACGGCCTGGTGAATATGCCTGTACCCCGTATTCTCCGGTTTTTCCGCCCACGACTCCGCCGAAGTTTTCCCCGTCAGCAACAGGCTCAGCACCTTGCGTTCCTTCACACGGGTCTTTCCTTCCTGGTTGACCGACCGCAAATACACCCGCCCGAATTCAAATATTTTCAGGTCGCGGTTCCGGCGGTTAATGTTGTATACCGCCGTATTCAGGGCGGAGAAAAGAAGCGACTGCCGCATTTCCGACAGCTCCTCGCTCAGCGGGTTCATCAGCTTCACGGCCGTGTCCGGGTTGCCGGTCCATTCGTTTTCTTTCGGACTCACAATCGACAGGCTCTGTACCTCGTTAAAACCCCGGGCGGCCAGGGCTTCCGACACCCGCACACGCAACGACTCTTCGTCTTTCACCGGGAAATCCGACAGGAAATCGGAGCGCAGGTGCTCGGACAGCTCCACGTTATCAAAACCGTAAATGCGGAGAATTTCCTCCACAATATCCGCTTCCCGTGTTACATCTACCCGGTACGGCGGCACAGAAACGTTCAGGACGCCGTTCTCTGAAGCCATAACCTTAATGTCCAGGCTTTCCAGGATAGACGTGATCTTTTCCTCTCCCAGCGCTTTCCCGATAAGCCGGTCAATGTTCCGGAGCTTTACATCAAACTCAAAACGGTCAATTGGCGACGGGTAATTATCGAAAATCCGGTCTACCGGCATTCCGCCCGCCAGCTCCTGCACCAGCAGGGCAGCAAAACGGATGGCAAAAGGCGGCATGTTCGGGTCCGTGCCTCTTTCGTACCGGAATGACGCATCGGTTTTCAGGCCGAAATGCGACGAGGTACGGCGGATGTGCGCCGGGTCAAAATAAGCCACTTCCAGGAAGATATTCCGGGTAGAATCTTTTACTCCCGAAGCATTTCCACCAAAAACACCGGCAATGGCCATCGGGCCTTCCGTATTGCAGATGGCCAGGTCATTCCCGGTAAATTTACGTTTCACTCCATCCAGCGTTTCCAGCTCCGTATCTTGGGCCGGCTTTTTCACGATCACCCGGTTTCCGCGGATCTCATCGGCATCAAAGATATGCATGGGCTGCCCCAGGAAGTGGCACACGTAATTGGTGATGTCTACGATGTTATTGATGGGATTCATGCCCAGCGTTCTCAGGAAAGTCTTCAGCCAGTCGGGCGACTCCTTCACTTCCACACCCCGGATCTCCAGTCCGCAGAAACGCGGGCACGCATCGGTAGCCTCCACGCTCAGGTCAATGGTAGATTTTTCAGTGCCCAAGGCAAAACCGCTTACCTCCGGCAGGTTCAGCGGCAGGCCGGTCACCGCCCGGATGTCGCGTGCCACCCCGTAATGCGAAGCCGCGTCGGCCCGGTTGGGGGTCAGCCCGATCTCAAACACGTAGTCGGCTTCCAGGTTAAAATACCGGGAAACGGGCGTACCCAGGGGCAATTCGGTATCCAGGATCAGCAGGCCGGCGTGTGATCTCCCCAGCCCTATCTCGTCTTCGGCGCACAGCATCCCGTTAGATACCGCTCCCCGTATCTTTGATTTTTTAATGGTAAAGGGCTCCCCTTCCACGGGGTATAGCGTAGTACCCGGCTGAGCCACGATTACCTTTTGCCCGGCCGCCACGTTCGGTGCTCCGCACACAATATCCAGCAGCTCTTCTCCCCCCACGTCTACGGTGGTTACCTTCAGCTTATCGGCGTCAGGGTGCTTCTCACAGGTCACCACCTTACCGATAACCAGGCCTTCCAGCCCGCCTTTTACGGCTTCCACCTTTTCTATTCCTTCCACTTCCAAACCTGTAGAAGTCAGTAAAACACCCAGCTCTTCCGGTGTTTCGGTAAAATGAATCAGCTTCTGCAGATTTTTATACGAAATTTTCATGTTTTCCCAAAAATTTCACAAAGATACGCGTAGACCTGCAAAATTATACGTCAAAGCCTGCCGAAATGTAATAAAGACGCAACATAAAGGGCAGGCCTATACCCGCCCAAAACAAAAAACCTTCCCGCCATTTGCATTATTACGAACATTTCGTAGATTTACGAAAATTTAGTAATTATGGAACGATTAACCGTACAGGAAGAAGAAGCCATGCAGGCCGTATGGAAGCTCAATGGCGGGTTTGTCAAAGACATCCTGGAAGAAATGAATTCGAATACGCCCTATACCACCCTGGCCTCTACCGTTAAAAACCTGGAGAAAAAGGGATACGTCATGCATGAACGGCATGCCAATGCCAAGAAATACCTTCCGTGCATCTCCCAAACCGAGTACAAACGAAGCTTCATGAGCAGCTTTGTGGGAGAATACTTTGGCAATTCGTACAAAGACATGGTGAGCTTCTTTGCCGAAGAGCAAAAGCTTAAACCCGAAGAGCTGGCTGAAATTTTAAATATGATCAAAAAATGAGCACATTCTGGACCAACCTCCTGGAGATCAACCTGATCCTGAGCCTGGTATACCTGGGCTATATCCTGCTCCTTAAAAACCTGACGTTTTTCAGGTGGGCCCGGTTTTACCTGCTGGGAGGCATGCTCACAGCGTTAATCTACCCGTTCCTCAAAGCACGGAAAGTGGTTCAGATACCGGCCGAAGGCGTGACCATCGCCCTTCCTGACCTTACCCGTCTCAGCGCTGCAGGGGGCACCCGCTGGGAACCTTACCTGGTATATCTCTTTTCCGGCGTCTTTATTTTGCTGTTCCTCCGCTTTGCCCTGCGCTTTGTCAGCCTCGGAAAAATCCATGCCCGCTCTACAGAAGCCCGGTTTAACGGGCACACCTACCGGGACACCCAACACAGGATCAGCCCGTTTTCTTTCTGGAAATGGATCTATATTTACCGGAAAGCCCATTCCGATACGGAAATGGACCAGATCATTGCGCATGAGCATATCCATACCCGTGAACGGCACAGCTTTGACGTGATCATTGCCGAAATCTGCAGCATTATCTGCTGGTATAACCCGCTGGTGAAGCTCCTTAACCTCAGCGTAAAAGACAACCTGGAATTCCTGGTAGATGCCGGGGTGCTGAACTCGGGCATTGACCGCGTCTCTTACCAGCACAGCCTGGTGGGTATATCCCTGAACAATTTCCCGGTAAGCTATCCCGGGAACCAGTTTGCATTCAAAACCTTAAAAAGAAGAATACATATGATGAACAAAAACCAATCCCCGAAATCCCGGCTGATAGCCTATATGCTGCTGACTCCGCTGGTGCTGGCATTTGCCGGGTTACTTACTTTTTCCTGCCAGAAAGAAACGCTTGACACCCTGGCCAAAGCTCAGGAAAGTGAAGGGTTGACCCGGTCAGGAGTGACCCGGTCAGGATTGACCCGGTCGGTAACCGCCACCTATAACGAGGCCGAAAAGAAAGCCATGATAGAGAGCGTGGAACTGAAAACCGACGCCGGTATTGCTTTCAAAGCTGCAGCATATGAGATCGATGACCAGGATCAGCTCACCTTAAAAGGACCGGTAATTTTCAGGGGTCTTTCTTCCTCTTCCGAATCGCCGCTCTTCATCCTCGACGGCAAGCCGGTTACTGAAGAACAAATTGTGAAATTGGTCCCCGAGACGATCGAGTCCATGTCTGTGGTTAAAAACGATGCCGTCAAATCTGTTTACGGGGAAAAAGCCAAAAACGGGGTGGTTTATATTGTAACTAAGGCACGTACTCGACAATAACCGCTCATTGGTCGAAACAATCCCTGCGTAAAAGACTTTATTATTTATATTAGGGCTTTAAAACCTGATTATGATGAAAGTCTTTTACGCATTTTTATTTTTTCTCTTTCTGGCGGCGGAGACGTCGGCCCAGAAAAAGCCCCTTGACCACAGCGTCTACGACGGCTGGCAGTCGCTGGGCAACACCGCTATCTCCAAAAAAGGAGATAAGATTTTCTACGTTGTTTCTCCCCAGCAGGGCGACGGAGAGCTCTTTCTTAAAACCGACAAAAACGAGACCCTGCTAAGCCTTCCCCGGGCCTCCGTTCCCAAGCTCAGTTTTGACGAAAAACACTTTGTGAGCCTCATTTCTCCTTTCTATAAAGATACGCGCAAAGCCAAAATCGACAAAAAGAAAAGGGAGGACATGCCCAAAGACTCGCTGGCCATTTATTCTTTTGCCACGAAAAACTGGGTAAAATTCCCGAATGTAAAATCGTACCAGCTGGCCGAAGAAGACGGCCGCTACCTGGTGTACCTGTACGATGAAGTGCCGGAGAAGAAACCCCGGAAAGACTCAACAGCCAAATCTGCAAAACCCGCCGCCGACTCTTCCAAAGTGAAGAACGAAAAGCCGAAAAAGCCAACCACTAACCTAGTGGTTTATCTCCTGGGAACGGGCAAAGACACCCTTTTCACCAATGTGGAGTCGTACGATATCGATAAAAAAGGAAACTACCTGGTTTTCACCCGGAAACCGGAAGAAAAAGACAGCCTGGGAACCACCGGCGGGGTGTTCCGTTACCACCTGGCCAATAAGCAGCTGGTTCACCTGACCTCCGGAAAAGGAACCTTCAAGAGCTTTACTTTTGACGAAACCGGCGAAAAGCTGGCCTTCCTGGCCGATAAATCACCGGAAAAGTCATTGCAGAAAGATTTCAGAATTTATTATCATACCGGTAGCAGCGCCGACTCGGCAAAAGTGCTGGTATCGGCAGCCACCCCGGGTGTTCCGCAGAAATGGTATGTCAGCGGCGAGGGCAACCTCCGTTTCAGTAAAAACGGCGAAAAGCTATTCCTCGGCCTGGCGCCCGTTCCCCGCGTAAAAGATACCACGCTCGTGGAATTTGAAAACGCCAGGCTCGACATCTGGCACTGGAAAGACGACTACCTGCAACCCCAGCAGCTGGTTAACCTGCGCAGGGAGCTGAACCGCAGCTACCTGGCCGTAGTGCACATGAATGCTGACGGGAAAGTGATTCCCCTGGCCGATGAGGCTCTTCCCGATACCCGCATTACCGAAGACGCCGACAATGAGTTTATACTGGCCACCACTGACGTGGGCAGGAGAATAGAAACCCAATGGCAGACCGGAAGCGTACAGGATGTATATGCCGTTTCTACCGTAAACGGCTCCCGGAAGCTGATCGTTAAAGATATACGCGGAAACGTATCGCTCTCTCCCGAAGGGAAATACCTGTTATGGTATAACCGGGAAAACCAGAACTGGTATACCCATAACCTGGCTACCGGTGCTACCGTGCAGCTCAACAAAGATATCCCGGTTTCTTTTGCCGATGAAGACAACGACTCGCCCGACACCCCAGGTGCTTACGGGATAGCGGGCTGGACAGCAGGAGACGATAAAGTATGGATCTACGACAAATACGATATCTGGTCGTTTAAAACCGATGGCTCCGGAGCCGTTAAGCTGACCTCAGGCCGGGATAACCGCATTACCTACCGGTATGACGACTGGAAAGAACGTAAATCGCGCTTCTCGCCAACCGTGCTCGACGAAAAAACGCCGTTTATCTTAAGCGCATTTAACAATACGAATAAAGAAAACGGCTTCTACCGGATGACCCTGCAAACGGGCAAAAAGGCACCAAAAGAGCCCTTCAAAGAAATTGTATGGGCGAAAGCCTACTACGGACAGGTCAAAGAAGCCAAAGACGGCGGAGCCTATATTTATACAAAAGAAAGGTATGAGCAGTCGCCCGACCTGTTCTTCAGCAAAGATTTTGTAACGGAAACACAGCTTTCGGCCACCAATCCTCAGCAAAAGCAATACAACTGGGGTACGGCAGAACTGTATACCTGGACAACCCCTAACGGCCATGCTGCCGAGGGTATCCTGTATAAGCCCGAAGACTTTGACCCGAACAAGACCTACCCGATCATCGCTTATTTTTACGAAAAGCTGTCTGACGGACTGTACCGTTACCAGGCACCGGCTCCTACGCCTTCGAGGCTGAACATCTCTTTCTTTGTCAGCAACGGTTACGTGGTACTGGCACCGGATATTGTGTATACCATAGGGCATCCGGGCAAATCAGCCGAAGAATACATCAATTCGGGTATGGCTGAGCTGAAAAAGAACAAATGGGCCGGCAAAATGGCTATCCAGGGCCAGAGCTGGGGCGGTTACCAGGTAGCTCACCTGATCACCGTAACCGATATGTACGATGCCGCCTGGACGGGCGCGCCGGTAGTGAACATGACCTCGGCTTACGGGGGAATCCGGTGGGGCAGCGGCATGAACCGCCAGTTCCAGTACGAAAAAACCCAGAGCCGGATCGGGGCCACCCTGTGGGAAAAACCCGAGCTGTATATCGAAAACTCACCGCTGTTTCACCTGCCCAATGTGAAAACCCCGGTGGTGATTATGAGTAACGACCAGGACGGTGCCGTGCCCTGGTACCAGGGAATAGAAATGTTTACTGCCCTGAGAAGATTGCAGAAACCGGTTTGGTTGCTGAATTATAACGGGGATGACCATAACCTGGTACAACGCCAGAACCGGAAAGACATCCAGCGCCGCCAGCAACAGTTTTTTGATCATTTCCTGAAAGGAAAACCGGCGGCTCCATGGATCGAAAGCGGAGTTCCGGCTACGTTGAAAGGAATTGACTGGGGATTCGGGGATTAAAAAACCCCTCCCCACCCTTTAGAAAGTGTCTCCTGTGCTTGTTTACTCAAATGCAGGAGGCATTTTTTTTCAGGCTTCCCGGTCAATGTTTATAAATGAATAGGTGCCGTAGATAATGTACCCTATCAGGCCTATTCCTAATGCTATCGTGAAGTACGCCATGACCATACTGTTTAATGACAGTACAAAAATAGCACAGTCTATTAAATCTACCAAACCTATAGGGTAAAAGATTTTAAAAGTGCCCCGGCATTACGGCATTTACTGACCGTGGCGAATATCTTTCAGGAAAGTTTCCATAGGCTAATATTCCCCAGGTAATCCTTTGAAATAAACCTGAAATATTCTAACTTTACTTTAAATCCATCAACGAATCAACTGCCCTGTAGCAATGCGTACTTTAAAAGGATCCATAAGAAACATCCGGACCAAAGAAATTTTTGAAGCAGAAATTAAAACATTCCGATTACAGGATATAAAACGATTTAAAAAAGAAGATTGGCAATTCAATTGGGAGAAGGAATTTGCAGATAAATGCAAAACGGTGGTTAAACTTACCACAACAGGCGACCCTGAATTAATACACGGACTTTTAAGCATAGGAGATAACGCTGATCACATCATAATGTACCTGATAGAAAGTGCCGCGTTTAATAAAGGTAAGACAAAATTATATGAAGGAATTCCGGGGAATCTTGTAGCGTATGCCTGCAAGTTGTCTTTTAAGCTGGGTTACGAAGGTTATGTACTGTTTTATGCCAAAAGCAGGTTAATCAGGCATTATGAAGAAACCCTGGGTGCGCGCTCTATAGGAGGATTAAAAATGATTCTGGATACAAATGCAGCAATGAGATTGATTACTAAATTTTTGAAAACTGATTAAATTATGCCCAACTATTCGAAAATAGATGAAAAAGACTTTGTTTTCATTCCTGATATACCATCAGAACAGGAAAAACAGGAAATAAGTGATTTCATCCGGAAAGATAAGATCCAAAGGAAACTCCAGAAAGTTCAGCTTTCTGCCAGAGAAAAAACAAGAAAATTATAAAAATCCAGTACTCTTCAGCTAAAAGCTCCCGGCTCCTGGTTTTCAAATCTAAATCACCAGCTCGCTGAACAGCTGCTCCAGTTTCTTCGCCGGATCTGCTGTCAGGCCCGGATGAATTTTTGAGGTCTGAATAACGGTGCTGCGGGTGGCAGTGAGCCATCGGAAACGCTCGGCAGCAGGAAGCCTGCCTATAGGGCCGGCATCTTTCCCTCCATGGGCGATCTTCCCGAAGGTGTGCAGATATTCCCTGAGATCAGACAGCTGCATGCCGGTACAAAACCCCTGAAATTTCAGCTCGTTGACTTCGTATTTTACCGCTAAAAAACCCTGTGATTTACAATACAGCACCACACCCACGTTGAAGAACTCTTCACGTTCCACGCGGGGCACTACCCGGATCACCGCATATTCATATAAGTGCCTCTCTTGCATCTTCCGCCTCTTTTACAAATATTTCCGAATTCTTCAGGCGTATCTTCAGGAAATCGCCGTATACCTTCCTGTCGTCATCTTCCAGCAGCCAGTCTGACGGGATTGCCGCTACCACCTCGTCGATAAACGATTCCGTAATCACTTCCCGTGCACGGGCATTAACGGCTTCCAGCCGGGTAGCATATTTTAGTAAAACGTGATCTTTAACGGGTTTAAACGGACTTATAGCCTGTTTCTCCCAGGTATCCCAGTTGTGATGAAAATACAGCGATGCCCCGTGATCAATCAGCCACAGCTCGCGGTGCCACATCAGCATATTGGTATTTTTGGCGGTGCGGTCCACATTGGTCAGGAAGGCGTCCAGCCATACGATCTCTGATGCGGTTCCGGCATCTACGGTATGCAGTACGGGATCAAAGGTAATGGCCCCCGACAAATAATGAATACCCAGGTTCAGGCCCACGCTGAATTTCAGCAGGTCCTGGATCTCTTCGTCGGGTTCGGTCTTACCGAAACGGTCGTCCAGGTAGGCAAAAACCATTTCCGGCACTCTCAGGCCCAGCTTCCGGGCTATTTCTCCGCCCACAAAATCAGCAATCAGGGCCTTGGTGCCCTGGCCTGCACCACGAAATTTCAGGACATACAGAAAGGCGTCATCGGCCTCGGCAATGGCCGGCAGCGAGCCGCCCTCGCGCAGCGGGGTGACGTACCGGGTGATATGTACTTCTCTCAGGTTCAATCCTGTCTGCATTTGCCCTTTTCAGGGTCGTCTGACTTCCGCGAATATAACGCTAAAAATCTGTTCGGCCTCCTTTCCTGAATACCGTACCCGGATTTAAATAAGATTTCTTTTCAGATACGCTTTAAAAGCAGCATACGAGGTATCCACCACCGTAGTTTTCTTTTCTCCCTTGAGCAAAAGCCTCTCCGGGATTTCCGGCGTAAAGCCCAGTATGGCCTCCATTTCCGGCAAAAACTTCCCGAAATGCGCGGTAGACAGGAAAACACCGGTTACCTCTGCCCCGGTTTCCTTCCGGTAATCTTCCAGGCCGAGGTAGGCTATGGCCGTGTGCGGGCAGGCCACATAATTGTATTTCCGGTAGATCTCCATGACACCCTCACGGGTTTGGGCATCGGTATAGAAATATCCTTTGAGGTAGTCCTTTATCCGATTGCCCAGCAAGTCGTTCAGCCGCGGAAAATTACTTGGATTTCCTACATCCATGGCGTTGGAAATGGTAGAAACAGAGGGAGAAATGGGGGTATAAATGCCTGTTCTCAGGAATTCAGGCACCACATTGTTCACATTGGTAGCCGCTACAAACCGGCGAACCGGCATACCCATACGCATAGCCAGCACGCCGGCGGTCAGGTTACCGAAGTTGCCCGAGGGTACAGAAAATACTATTTCCTTTCCCAGCTTCTTCAGCTGCGCATACGCTGAGATATAATAGAATGCCTGCGGTATCAGGCGGGCTATATTGATTGAATTGGCCGAAGCCAGGTGATACCCGCTCCGCAGCTCCTCATCCAGGAAGGCCTGCTTTACCAGCGCCTGGCAGTCGTCAAACGTACCTTCTACTTCCAGGGCCTGTATATTTTCGCCCAGGGTAGTCAGCTGCATTTCCTGTATAGCGCTCACTTTGCCTTTCGGGTACAGGATGGTCACCGAAATGCCCGGCACCCGGTAAAAGCCCTGTGCCACCGCACCACCGGTATCTCCCGAAGTAGCCACCAGGATGTTCAGCGTTTGCCCCGACTGCCGCAAAAAATACGACATCGCAGCCGCCATAAAACGGGCACCAAAGTCTTTAAACGCCATAGAAGGACCGTGAAACAGCTCGAGGCAATACAAATCCTCTTCGAGCCTGACTGCCGGTGCCTCAAAGTCCAGCGCCGAGTGAATAAGGGTTTCCAGGTCCGTTTCCGGGATATCCCCGCCCAGTAAAGCTTCGCTTACCGCTATGGCTATCTCGTTAAAGCTGAGATTTTCCACATTATCCCAGAATGTCTGTGGCAGAGCAGGAATCTCTGACGGCATATACAGGCCGTTATCCGGGGGGAGCCCCTGAAAAATAGCCTCCCGGAAATTTACTTCGGGGCTAAGACGATGGGTACTGTAGAGCTTCATATATACGTGAGTAAGTATTCGTCAAAAGTTAAAAGCTAAAAATTAAGGTACATTCCTGCATATTAAATACTAAATGTACCTTAACTTTTAGCTTTTAACTTTTAGTTTTTAACTTTCCCTGACCATCTCCAGGAACTGGTCAAACAGGTAATTGGCGTCGTTCGGGCCGGGGGCAGCTTCGGGGTGATACTGCACCGAGAAAGCCGGCTTGTTTTTCAGGCGTATGCCCTCAATGGTATGATCGTTCAGGTTAATATGGGTTACTTCCACTTCAGGATGGCTGTTGGCTTCATCCGGTTTCAGGGCAAAGCCGTGGTTCTGGGAAGTGACCTCGCAGCGGCCTGTCAGGAGATTCTTCACCGGGTGGTTGAGTCCGCGGTGCCCGCTGTGCATTTTATACGTGCCGATACCCTGCGTAAGGCCCAGCAGCTGGTGTCCGAGGCAGATACCGAAAAGAGGTTTGCCGGTTTCCAGCAGCGCATTCACCGTATCTACCGCATAATCCATTGAACCCGGGTCACCGGGGCCGTTCGAGATAAAATAGCCGTCGGGGTTCCAGGCAATGATCTCGGCGGCAGGAGATTTGGCATTGAAAACCTTCAGGTAGCAATCGCGCCCCGTAAAGTTTCTCAGGATATTCCGCTTACAGCCGTAATCAATTACCGCCAGGCGGGTTTTTGCGCCGGGGTCGCCCAGGAAATAGGGTTCTGCCGTGCTGATCACCGAGCTGAGCTCCAGTCCTTCCATATCCGGACAGTCGTTCAGGATAGCCTGCAGTGCCGCCATATCTTCCGATTCTGAAGAGATAAGGCAGTTCATAGCTCCTTTATCACGAATGTGCCGCACTACCTGCCGGGTATCGATATCCGATATCCCTACAATTCCGTTCCTCTCAAAATAATCCTGCAATGAGCCATCAGCCGTAGCACGGGAATAATACTCGTCTTCAAAAGCATTGCAGACCATTCCCTTGATTTTAATGCTGTCTGACTCTTCCTCCGTATCCAGTTTTACACCATAATTACCGATATGCGCCGTCGTATTAACAATGATCTGTCCGAAATACGATGGATCGGTGTAAAGCTCCTGATAACCCGTCATTCCGGTGTTAAAACAGATCTCGCCTGTAGTAGTTCCAATTTTTCCGAGTGCTTTTCCTTTAAAAACGGTACCGTCCTGAAGCAATAAAACGGCCGCCTGAGATTGTGAAGTCATCTGCTATTGATTTGTACTGGTATCGGAGTGCAAAGATAAATTATTTTCGAGGGTTTACGGCTACCTTTTACCTTATTATGTTCCTGCCTTCACAGCCTCAAAATTAAAATCCCCTTAAATTCAACATATTTTATGAGAATAATCATAATTATTTAACGTCTGTATCAGTTTTTGTATCAGGAGCAATAGTTAATTTTATATTCAAATTAAAACATCATGAAAAATATTCTGATAGCCACTGATTTCTCTAAGGGAGCTGAAAATGCAGCCGGGTATGCCCGGAATCTCGCCCGGATAACCTCCGGCAGGCTGACCTACCTCCATATCGTTACCCTCCCCGTAGTGGATCCGATGGTGACCACCACCTTTGTCAACGACACCATTGATGACCTGAAGGCCGAAGCAGAAGACCGCCTGAAAAGAATCGTGGAAGAGGATAAAGGCCAGGGACTTGCAGCCGATTACATCATTTCCTTTGAAGACATTATATCTACCATCAACGAGGCCGAAGACGCCGACCTGGTAGTGATCGGTAAAACAGGACACCGCACCTTCCTCGACCGGCTGATCGGTTCTACGGCACAGAACCTGATCAATCATATTGCGCCGCCTTTGCTGGTAATCCCGGAAGATTTCTCCGGCGATCTCTTCGGGCAGCTGTGCTACGCATCTCAAATGGAGTTTAATGAGAAAATCTACCTGGCCCAGGCGCTTAACTGGCGGAAATACTCGGATGCCGACCTGATCATCGGGCATATTATTGAAGACTTCCCGCTCGACATCAACGCCAATGAGCAGTACATGGCGTCTATTGACCGGGATTTTCAGAACAAAGGTTACGTTTATAAAAACTTTGCTGCTGATGTCTATAAGAAAGGCATTGCAGAGTTCATCGAAAAAGAGGGAATATCCCTGCTCTTTGTCACTGCCCGTAAGCGGGGCTTCTTCGAGGGCATTATTGATCCTTCCCAAACCCGGAAAATGATCAACGACACGAAGATCCCGGTGGTGGTGTTCAATTACACAGAATGAATCTAATGAGGCTGTAAATACGAAAGGCTCACTGCATATGTGGTGAGCTTTTTTTTCACCGTAATTTCTCCTGCCGTTTACACAATTTGACGCAGGGCGTATTATTTTTGCTCAAAACTGTATACGGCGTTGAATAAAAATCTCATAAAAAGCCTCTTATTTCTCCTGGCTCTCGGGCTGTTCTACTATTTCGGGTATTACCAGGGGAAAAGAAATTTTACAGGATCAGCCGGTGATTCTCCCCGGGCAACGGTCACGCCCCAACCCGGCATTCCGGCCAAAGTTTACGAGGTGCTGGACTACATTGACCAGCACGGGGAAGCACCGGAGGGGTACGCGGGCGGAAAGCGTTTCGGTAACTATGAAAAACACCTGCCCCAAAAGAATAAGATAACCCAAAAGAAAATAACGTACCGGGAGTGGGACGTGAATCCCAAAAAAGAAGGCAGGAACCGGGGCGCCGAACGCCTGGTGACCGGTGATGACAAAAGCGCCCATTATACCCGGGATCATTACGGGACTTTTACGAGAATCAGGTGATGGAGTGATGAGAAATCAGCGGTTAGGAATTAGAAATTAGCAGGATAATGACCCATAAATAAATCTAATTGCTAACAGCTAATAACTAAAAGCTAAAAAAGTATACCCTATGAAAAACATTGCCATAGCCCGGCGGGAAGAGCTGCCGGAAAATTTCGAAATCGCGGAAATTGATGCTTCCAAAACAACCACGCTGCGGGAGTTTTACGAGACAATGGCCGGAGTATTTGAGTTTCCCGATTATTTCGGATACAACCTCGATTCATTCGACGAAATGATGAATGATCTTTCCTGGATCGAAAACGAAAAAATCCTGATCTACTTCACCCATTCGGACAAATTCCTGGAAAAAGAGCGCAATGAAAGCAAGATCCTCACCCTGCTCGACCTCCTCGATGCTACCTGCGAGGAATGGAAATGGGCGGAAGCCGATGAGGATATCCCGAAAAAAGAGCTGCTGGTCCGCTTTTCACCGGGCGAAAGAATACAACGGCTGCTGGAATAACCTTCCTGCGGCTATGCTGCTGTTCGGATGCTACGGTACCGGACAAACCCCAACATCAGCTACAAAACGTACATATCTGCCTATAGCAATGCAGGATTATTTTGCAGGAAAATCAGGTAGCCGGATACCGATTGATTATATTGCAGGAGGCCTCCTTTTTTTGATCCGGCTTCGTATTTATTCCTGAATTAAGAAATTTAATTATTTAACTAAATATGCATTTATATAATTATGAAATTATATATAAATATAATAATACACTTATTTAAATAATGGATGACAGCCTTAAAAAAATCAACCGCATCATTGCTATTCTCACCTCGCTCCAGGCCAAAAGGATTGTAAAAGCCCAGGAGCTGGCCGACCGTTTCGGAGTGAGCCTCCGCACCATCTATCGCGACGTCAAAACGCTGGAAAGTGCCGGAGTACCCGTCCTTTCCGAGGCCGGTATAGGCTATTCGCTCATGGAAGGGTATCGCCTGCCGCCCGTGATGTTTACCCGTGAAGAAGCCGGAAGCCTGGTCACCGGCGAAAAGCTGATGCGCAGCTTCTCCGACAAAAGCCTCGGCGACCATTACCAGTCAGCCATTGTGAAGATCCGGTCGGTCCTTAAAAACTACGATCGCGAATGGCTCGACGCCCTCGAAGAAACCATCCGGGTACGCCCGCCCAAGGCCCTCTTTAACAGCGATATTGAAGATTCGCTGCACACGGTATTGCACGGTATAGCTGACCGGAAGTCGGTTATCCTGGAGTACAAGGCCATCACAGATGTCATTTCCGAACGGGAAATTGAGCCGGTGGGCATTTTTCATGAGAACAACAACTGGTATATCCTGGGATATTGCCTTTTGCGGGGAGATTACCGGCAGTTTCGTACCGACCGGATCCTGGCTATCCGCAGCACCACGAACCGCTTCACCCGCCGGCACGGCAAGCTTTCTGAACACCTGGATCGCCACGAGACCCTGCCGCGTATTACCGTACGGCTGCTGGTAGAGCCGCGCATTGCCCGCTACCTGGGCAATTCGCGCAACAACTACGGGTTTGTATCGGAACAAGTTACGGAAAATGGTGTGGAAATGACCTTCCACACCATTGAAATTGCAGAGGGCTTCCCCCGCTGGATCCTTAGTTTTGCAGATTATATCCGCGTGCTGGAACCACAGGAGCTGAAAGACAATGTACGAAAGCTGATTCAACGGATAGAACAAAACCAGTGAACATGGCTTACCTCTCCCAGAAGAACGGCGGCTGAATACCCAACGCCCGGAGGTATACATACCCCTGCCCGCGGTGGTGAATTTCATTTTCAATGAAATAGAGGATAGAATCGGTCACCGTATTTTCATACTGCCCGAAAAGGCGGATGGTCTCTCCAAAACGCTCCGGGCTGATCCGGGACCAAAGGCCGTTGATACCCTCCGTGGCCTCGTCCCACAGCTGCAGCAGCTCAGCTTTGGAATGAACCTGGAGATCTTCACTAAGAGAGCCGGTGTCTCCGCCGGCTATTTCCGTAAGGCCGGGAACGGCAATGGCCAGCAGTTCTTTGGCCAGCTCGGAAAACGGGCGCATGCCGCCTATAGAAAATTCAAATAATTCTTTTTCGGGAAAGGCTTCGATCACACTGCGGGTAAGCCGGCGGTTCCCCTGCCATATTTCCAGCAGGCTGCCGGATGAAATAACTTCGCTCATGGTAGTATTTGTTTTGATGATGCTGCAAATCTACCCCGGTGCATTGACAGCAGTGTGTCAGCAGGCTCAGTCAATTTCAATCACTACTCCTTCTGACATGGGCCGCGATACGCAGGTCAGCACGTACCCCTCTGCAATTTCCTTTTCCGTAAGCCCTTCGTCCTCATCCATTTTCACGGTGCCTTCCAGGCATTTCCCCAGGCAGGCGGTGCACATCCCGGCCTGGCATGAATACGGCAGGTCGATGTCCAGCTCGAGGGCGGCTTCCAGGATGGTCTGGTGCGGCTCTACCTCAAAAACGTGGGTTTCCCCGTCGTAGTGTACCGTAACGGTTTGCTTTTTCAGGTCAGGCAGGTGCTCTTCCTCCTCCTGGGCAGGAGCATTGAAACGCTCGTAAAAGATATGCTCTGCCGGAACTTCAAACAGCTTATAAATCTTTTGCATCTGGTCCATCATTCCTTCCGGGCCACACATATAGAAATAGTCATTCTTAAAATCCACCCGGTTTTCCTTCATAAACCAGACACCGTTGGCCTGGTGTATCCGGCCGCGGTGGCCTACCCATACGCCTGAAGGCCGGCTCAGGATATACACCACGGTGAAACGCCCGGCATATTCCGATTCCAGCTGCTGCAGCCTCTCTTTGAAGATGATGTTCTCTTCGTCGCGGTTTCCGTAAATCAGGAGAATCTTCCGGTCAGTCGTTTTCAGAACGGTTTTCAGGATAGAAAACAGGGGCGTTATGCCGCTCCCGGCGCCTATGAGCACCAGGTTACCGTGATGCGGCCCTTCCGGCTCATACACAAAACGGCCCATGGGTTCAATCACCTCCAGAAAGTCTCCTTCCCGTAAACGGTCGTTGAGATAGTTAGAGGCCAGTCCGCCCTCCACGCGCTTCACCGTGATAGCTACCGAGGAGTCGGTAGCCGGCGAGCTCGACATGGAGTAGCTTCGTCTCACTTTCTTCCCGTCACTGCCCGGAATCAGCACCGTCAGGAACTGCCCGGCCTTGTATTTGATCTGTTCACTGATAGGATGCCAGAAGTGAATGGAGACGGTATCTTCCGTTTCCCGCACAATTTTCTGTACCTGAAGAAAGTAGGTTTTCATAGGGTACAAAGTTACGCAAGGTTTTATGAAGAGTGAATCGCGAGCGGCATGTTTTGCGGACTTAAAATAAAAAAGGAGGGGGTTGCCCCCCTCCTTACGGTTATCTTTCTACTGTAATGTAATCGATGATGTATTTATCCTTGCCTACCAGCTTCAGCTTGTAATAGTAAGTGCCTGTAGGTACGGTTCCGGTTCCCGGAATCACTCCTTTATTTGCCTTACCATCCCAGCCTGAAGTGGTAACGGTTTCACCGTCTTCTTCATACAGTGTAGCACCGTACCGGTTCACAATAATGAGTTTCTCGATCTGTGCGTTGCCTTTCAGCGTGATCTTCCAGTTATCGTTCACTCCGTCACCGTTAGGCGAGAATCCTTCCGGAACACTTACCATGCTTCTCGGATCGTCGTCGTCAGCGATGTTGAATACGGTTGGCGTACTCAGGTGCTTGATGATCTCGAGGCCGGCGTTAGACGTATCGGTCAGTAGGTTGCTGCTGTCTTCAGCGAAGGCAATCACGTTTGTACTGTAAGGTCCGAAGTTGTCTCCGAATACCACAGTCACCTTGAATTCCAGGGTATCTGTCTGACCCGGTGCCAGCACCGCGCTGGTATCCGGCAGCAGCAGCCTCACGTCATCCTTACCGTTGAAGTCCGGGTTAACCACCAGGGTACTTCCCTGCGAGGTGATCACCGGTGTACCGGTCACGTTGAACTCAGGGGCATTGGCAAATGCATTCATCAGGGTATCGGTCATAAATACATTTCTCACTGTATCTGCGCCGTAGTTCCTGATTTGTACCAGGTATTTCACTTCGTAGGCCTTGCCGTCGTTCACAAACGCAGAGTCAACAATGGCCAGGGCCGCTCCGATACCGTAACCCGGTGTGCCGTCTCCGCCTATCGTAAACTCGGTCGGCGTACTGTTGTTGGTCGGATCACCGTCGTTATCCGGATCCGGATTCACACCGTCTGTTGACCGGTCTGAAAGCTCTCCGTTGGTACCGGCATACGTGGTGGCCGAGTTAGCGAAGCTTACCGAAGCATTGTTGCCCATGTTCACATATACATCCATGCGAACATTGAGTGTGGCACCCGCCGCTATGGCACTCTGATCGGCAATCAGCAGGTCGGTGCTTTCCCCTTTGCCGGTGTACTCCGGATTCACGGTCAGTCCGTTGTCGGCCTCCAGGTAGATCGAGTCAATCACCGCAGCGCTTCCGAAGGTCAGTGAAAGCGTATCGGTCAGCCTGATGTGATCCAGATCTTTCAGACCCATGTTGGTCAGGGTGAACACAAACGGTACCTTATAGGCATTGCCTTCGGTCCGGGTAATTGTTCCGACAGCTTTGGCCAGTCCGATCAGCGAATCTACCCGGGCCACATTGTTGATCACCCATGTAGAGGAGTCGTTGGCCTGGTTCGTGTCTTTCTGAGCTACCGATTCCAGCTGGGCCTTGTTGGCTATTCTGCCGGTCCGGGTAACTGTTCCGGTATAGTTCACGTCTACAGAAGCTCCCGGTGCGAGGGTATCGAGGCTGATCACCACCTCACCATTTTCCAGGAAGGCATGATCGCCTACCTGCGTAATCTCCAGGCCTAACGGGATGATGTCTCTCACCCGGATATCGGAGGCCCCGGTTGTACCGGCATTGGATACGGTTACGGTATAGGTCACTTCCTCGTTCACTTCGGCAGTTTCCTTATCGCCTGTCTTCTGAACGGCTACATCAACAGATGTCGGGTAAACCGGGTTCTGACAGTCGTCTGAGATCACTACATTCACCGGAGTTCCCTCGCTGTAGCATCCCGCAGTATTTCTTTCAAACAGGTAGTACACACCGGTGGTCACCTGGGCAGAAGTCACCAGGGCGGCAGACGGCGAGTTTCCGTAACGGAATTCGAACGTTCCGCCTGTTGTCGGTGCCCCGAGAATGGCATTTCTCAGATCCACGTAGGCCAGAGGACAGATGTTATTCAGTGTCTCAATAGCCGTAGGCTTAGGCAGGGCATCCACCACATTCACGGTCACTACTTCCGAAGTCTCGCTTTCACATCCTGCTGCGTTGTTTACACATTTCGCAGAGAATTTGTAGGCGCCGGTTTCTGTAGGAACAAAGTTGATCGATGCTCCGGTAGCCCCGGTATTCCATACCACCTGAGCGCTACAGTTCATAGCGGTCAGCGTTACTGAAGTGCCCAGGCAGGTCGCTGAACCTACAGAAGACATCACAACAGGTGCGGTTTCACAAGATCCTGTACCGTTTCCGTTGCATTCTCCTGCCGGTTTCACACGAACCGTGATCGAACCTACCGCCTCACAATCATTGCCCGGAGTAGCCGGTGTACATACGGAGATGTCTGTTTCTTCATCGCTATAGCAGGCTCCTTTATTGAGGTCACTGTAGTTCGCTCCTGAAACCAGTCCCTGAATGTCTCCAATGTATACCAGGGTGATCACCTTGTAGGTTCCTTCCTGTACATTTTCAAACTTAGGTGTGGTTTTCACCTGCAATATTTCATACGCATTATTGGTAAGCAGGAACCGGGTATTCATACCGTTCGGATTCTGCTGTGCCTCGTAGTTGAATTCCACGTTACCCACGGCAAAGTCACACGAGCTGCCTGCCCCGCCTTCAGAACATACGGCGGTCATGCTGGTGGTAGCCGTTGCCTGTACAGTGATGCTGTTACCGGTGGCGCCGTTAGACCATCTTACTGTTCCGTTGGCACATCCGCTGGCCGTCAGGGTTACGGTTTCACCCACACAATACGCGGTCTTATCACTTGAGATGCTCAATGTTCCGCCTTTCGCCTGGATGGTCACACTGTTCGATACGGTTGATTCTCCACAGTCGGTCTTACAGGTGGCTGTATAGCTGCCTGCACTTACCTGGATACTATGGCCTTCACTTCCGTTCGACCAGATCACCGTTCCGCCTGTACAACCGTTAGCGGTTAAGGTGGCCAGCTCCTGTCCGCATACGCCATCAGTGCTGGCAGAGATTACCGGCGCTTCCGGAGCAGTGGCATTGTTATCTACCTCTACGGCGATACATGCGATCGACTCATTACCACAGGCATCCACACAGGTGGCGGTATATACGCCTGTACCTACCTGGATCTGGAAGCCGGTTTCCCCGGTTGACCAGCGAATCACTCCACCCACACAGCCGGTAGCGGTCAGGGTAGCTTTCTCGCTTCCGCATATCGAGCCTTTATCAGCCGTTACTACCGGAGGTTCCGGTGAGCCACCTTCAGAGATGGTGATGGTAGCGGCATCTGACGTTCCGCAGCCGGTGGTACAGGTAGCGGTATAGGTACCTGCTCCTGCCTGGATGCTGGTGCCGGTGGCACCGTTAGACCAAGTCACGGTTCCTGAACAGCCGCTGGCGGTAAGGGTAACTTGCTCTGTACCGCATACGGAAGAACCGCTGGCGGTAATTACCGGTTTAGCCGGTCTTTCCGAGGTACCGATGGTTACCGGAGAAGAAATCTCTGATGTACCACAGCCTGTTGTACAGGTAGCGGTATAGGTACCCGCTCCTACCTGGATGCTGGTGCCGGTGGCACCGTTTGACCAGGTCACGGTTCCCGCACAGCCGCTGGCGGTAAGGGTAGCCACTTCGCTCTCACATACGGTAGACTTATCTGTGCTTACCGATGGAGCAGCCGGTTTATCTGACGTTCCGATGCTTACCGGTGCCGAGGCTGCTGATGTTCCGCAGCTGGTGGTACAGGTAGCCGTATAGGTGCCTGCTCCTGCCTGGATGCTGGTGCCGGTGGCACTGTTTGACCAGGTTACGGTTCCGGCACAGCCGGTAGCCGTCAGGGTAGCTCTCTCACTTTCACATACGGTAGCTTTGTCTGCACTCACAGACGGAGCTGCCGGTTTATCCGATGTTCCTACGGTTACCGGTGCCGAGGCTGCTGATGTTCCGCAGCTGGTGGTACAGGTAGCCGTATAGGTGCCTGCTCCTGCCTGGATGCTGGTGCCGGTGGCACTGTTTGACCAGGTTACGGTTCCGGCACAGCCGGTAGCCGTCAGGGTAGCTCTCTCACTTTCACATACGGTAGCCTTGTCGGCACTCACAGACGGAGCTGCCGGTTTATCCGATGTTCCTACGGTTACCGATGCCGAGACTGCTGACGTTCCGCAGCTGGTGGTACAGGTAGCGGTATACGTACCTGCGCCTGCCTGGATCACGCTCACGGTCTGGCCGGTTGACCAGGTAACCGTTCCGGCACAGCCGGTAGCCGTCAGGGTGGCTTTCTCACCTTCACATACGGTAGCCTTGTCGGCACTTACCGACGGAGCTGCCGGTTTATCCGACGTTCCGATAGTTACCGGTACCGATGCTGCAGATGTTCCGCAGCCGGTGGTACAGGTAGCGGTATAGGTACCTGCGCCTACCTGGATCACGCTCACGGTCTGGCCGGTTGACCAGGTAATCGTTCCGGCACAGCCGGTAGCGGTCAACGTAGCTTTTTCGTTCTCACATACAGTAGCCTTGTCGGCGCTTACCGACGGAGCCGCCGGCTTAGCCGAGGTTCCGATAGTTACCGGAGCCGAAGCCACTGATGTTCCGCAGCTGGTGGTACAGGTGGCGGTATACGTACCTGCTCCTGCCTGGATGCTGGTACCGGTGGCGCTGTTCGACCAGGTCACGGTTCCGGCACAGCCGCTGGCGGTCAGCGTGGCTTTCTCATTATCACATACCGTTAGCTTGTCTGCACTCACAGACGGAGCTGCCGGTTTCACAGAAGTTCCGATGGTTACAGGCAGCGAAGACGATGACGTTCCGCATTCTGTAGTACACGTGGCGGTATAGGTACCCGCGCCTGCCTGGATGCTGGTGCCGGTGGCACTGTTCGACCAGGTCACGGTTCCGGCACAGCCGCTGGCGGTTAGCGTAGCTTTCTCGCCTTCACATACAGTAGCCTTGTCGGCGCTTACCGATGGAGCCGCCGGTTTCACAGAGGTTCCGATGGTTACCGGGTTAGAGGCCGGAGAGGTTCCGCAGCTGGTTGTACAGGTAGCGGTATACGTACCTGCTCCCACCTGTACCGTTGCACCGTTCCCGATCGTAACCGGTGCGGTTGTTCCCGGTTTGTACCAGGTCAGTGTCCCTGTACAGCCGGTGGCAGTCAGCGTGGCTTTTTCATCACCACAAACGGCTCCTTTATTGGTAGTAACTGATGGCGCTACCGGTGCATTTTCCTGGCCGATAACCAGCGGTCCTGCTGATACGGTGCCTCCGCAGCTGGTAGTACAGGTAGCGGTGTATGTTCCGGCACCTGCCTGTAGGCTGTTTCCTTTAGCACCGGTTGACCAGGTTACGGTTCCACCTTCACAACCGGTGGCAGTCAGAGTAGCTTTTTCTGTGCCACACACTTTAGCCGTGCTGGTTGCTATGGTAAAGTTAGCCGGTGCGCTCTCTTGTGTAATGGTCACCGCAGCTGAAACCGCTGATGTACCACACACGGTCACACAGGTAGCCGTATACGTTCCGGCAGTTACCACCTGCGTGGTACCGGTTCCGCCGTTCGACCAGTGGATCGTTCCGCCCGCACAACCTGTAGCGGTTAAGGTAGCGGTTTCACTGCCGCAGAGAACCGACTTGCTGGTAGTAAGCACAGGTGCATCCGGCTTGCTTCCGTCACCAATTACGATTGGTGCAGATGCTTCTGATGAACCACAGGCATTCACACAGGTAGCTGTATAAGTGCCTACTCCTACCAGTACCGGGCTACCGGTCTGACCGGTGTTCCAGGTCAGGGTTCCGCCGGTAGCACAGGTGGCGGTCAGGGTAGCTTTCTCTGTACCACATACCGTATTCCGGTTGGTTTGTACGGTAGGTTTCGAAGGTACCGGTCCGCGGTTGATCACCACTGTATTGGAGTTAGCCGAACCACCGCAGGCATTTACACAAACTGCGGTATAGGTACCAGCTCCCGCTTGTCTCGGGTTAGCCGTTACATTGTCGTTCCACAATACGGTTCCTGTAGCGCAGGTAGCGGTCAGGGTAGCCGTTTCATTATCACACACCGTAGTCACACTGGTGGTTACGGTTGGAGCAGCCGGCTTGCTTCCTTTGGTAATTACTACCGGTGTTGAAGCCGGTGAGTTACCGCACGAAGTCACGCAGACGGCCGTATAGGTTCCGGCGCCCACTTGTCTTGGGTTAGCCGTGGTATTGTCGTTCCACTGTACGGTGCCGGTAGCGCAAGCCGCAGTAAGCAGGGTGGTTTCACCCTCACAAACAGTGGTCTTTTCTGCTGCTACGACCGGTGCTGCCGGTGTGCTGCCCGTGCCGATCACTACCGGTGTTGAGGCCGGTGAAGCTCCGCACGAAGTCACACACGTTGCTGTATACGTGCCGGCGCCTACTTGTCTCGGGTTAGCCGTGGTATTATCGTTCCATTGTACAGTACCGCTGGCGCAGGTAGCCGTAAGAGTGGCTTTCTCGTCACCGCATACGCTTGTTTTGTTTGCTGTAATCTGCGGTGCTGTCGGCGCTGGCTGGCTGGTGATCACCACCGGTGTTGAAGCCGGTGAGGTTCCACAGCTGCTTACACACGTTGCGGTGTACGTACCAGGGCCTACCAGGATAGGACTGCCCGTGCTGCTGTTATTCCAGGTCAGCACTCCGCCTGTAGGACAGCTACCGGTCAGGGTCGCTTTCTCATCACCACACACGCTCAGCTTGTTGGCTGTGATCTGTGGTGCAGTCGGTGCAGGCTGGGTAGTGATCGTTACCGGTGTTGAAGCTACTGAAGTTCCACAGCTGCTTACACACATTGCTGTATACGTTCCGGCACCCACTTGTCTCGGGTTAGCCGTGGTATTGTCGTTCCACAACACAGTTCCGCTGGCACAGGTCGCTGTAAGGGTAGCCATCTCTGTACCGCAAAGTACATTCTTGCTTGCCACTATTGACGGTGCTGTTGGTGCAGGCTGGGTGGTAATCACCACCGGTGTTGAAGCTACTGAAGTTCCGCAGCTGCTTACACAGGTTGCTGTGTAAGTACCGGCACCTACCAGGATAGGACTGCCGGTGCTGCCGTCATTCCAGGTCAGCACTCCGCCTGTAGGACAGCTACCGGTCAGGGTCGCTTTCTCATCACCACACACGCTCAGCTTGTTGGCGGTGATCTGTGGCGCAGTCGGTGCTGGCTGGGTAGTGATCACTACCGGTGTTGAAGCTACTGAAGTTCCGCAACTGCTTACACACGTTGCTGTATACGTTCCGGCGCCCACTTGTCTCGGGTTAGCCGTGGTATTGTCGTTCCACTGTACAGTTCCGCTGGTGCAGGTCGCTGTAAGGGTAGCCATCTCTGTACCGCAAAGTGTGGTCTTGCTTGCCACTATTGATGGTGCTGTTGGTGCAGGCTGGGTGGTAATCACCACCGGTGTTGAAGCTACTGAAGTTCCACAGCTGCTTACACACGTTGCTGTATACGTTCCGGCGCCCACTTGTCTTGGGTTAGCCGTGGTATTGTCGTTCCACTGTACAGTTCCGCTGGTACAGGTCGCTGTAAGGGTAGCCATCTCTGTACCGCAAAGTGTGGTCTTGCTTGCCACTATTGACGGTGCTGTTGGTGCAGGCTGGGTGGTAATCACCACCGGTGTTGAAGCTACTGAAGTTCCACAGCTGCTTACACACGTTGCGGTGTACGTACCAGGGCCTACCAGGATCGGGCTGCCCGTGCTGCCGTTATTCCAGGTCAGCACTCCGCCTGTAGGACAGCTACCGGTCAGGGTCGCTTTCTCATCACCACATACGCTCAGCTTGTTGGCTGTGATTTGTGGCGCAGTCGGTGCAGGCTGGGTAGTGATCGTTACCGGTGTTGAAGCTACTGAAGTTCCACAGCTGCTTACACACGTTGCTGTATACGTTCCGGCGCCTACTTGTCTTGGGTTAGCGGTGGTATTGTCGTTCCACTGTACAGTTCCGCTGGTGCAGGTCGCTGTAAGGGTAGCCATCTCTGTACCGCAAAGTGTGGTCTTGCTTGCCACTATTGACGGTGCTGTCGGTGTGCTTCCGCTGCCGATCACCACCGGTGTTGAGGCCGGTGAGGTTCCGCAGCTGCTTACACACGTTGCTGTGTACGTACCAGGGCCTACCAGGATCGGGCTGCCCGTGCTGCTGTTATTCCAGGTCAGCACTCCGCCTGTAGGACAGCTACCGGTCAGGGTCGCTTTCTCATCACCACACACGCTCAGCTTGTTGGCGGTGATCTGTGGTGCAGTCGGTGCAGGCTGGGTAGTGATCGTTACCGGTGTTGAAGCTACTGAAGTTCCACAGCTGCTTACACACGTTGCTGTATACGTTCCGGCGCCCACTTGTCTCGGGTTAGCCGTGGTATTGTCGTTCCACTGTACAGTTCCGCTGGTGCAGGTTGCTGTAAGGGTAGCCATTTCTGTACCGCAAAGTGTGGTCTTGCTTGCCACTATTGACGGTGCTGTCGGTGTGCTTCCGCTGCCGATCACCACCGGTGTTGAAGCCGGTGAGGTTCCACAGCTGCTTACACAGGTTGCGGTGTAAGTACCGACACCTACCAGAATAGGACTGCCCGTGCTGCTGTTATTCCAGGTCAGCACTCCGCCTGTAGGACAGCTACCGGTCAGGGTGGCTTTCTCATCACCACACACGCTCAGCTTGTTGGCTGTGATCTGTGGTGCTGTCGGTGCAGGCTGGGTAGTGATCACTACCGGTGTAGAAGCTACTGAAGTTCCGCAGCTGTTTACACACGTTGCGGTGTATGTTCCGGCGCCCACTTGTCTCGGGTTAGCCGTGGTATTGTCGTTCCACTGTACAGTTCCGCTGGTGCAGGTCGCTGTAAGGGTAGCCATCTCTGTACCGCAAAGTGCGGTCTTGCTTGCGGTCAAAACAGGTGCTTTCGGCGCCGGCAATCCATAAATTTCTACCGGAATCGGTGTCTGCGAGCTTCCGCATTCGTTGACACAGGTAGCCGTATATTTCCCCGGTCCGGCTATCCGTTTATTCCCGGTTGAGCCGTTGTCCCACACTACGGTACTTCCTTCAGGACATGTAGCCGTCAGGGTAGTAGTAGTGTTATCACAGATGCTGTTATCTGCCACCACAATTATCGGCGGTACCGGTTTATGTTTCTGCTCAACCGTTACGGATACAGAAGAGGCCGAAACTCCGCAGTCGCTTACACAGACGGCAGAATAGCTTCCGGCACCTACGCTGATCGTAGCCGTAGTAGCATTCGTATTCCATCTGATTGTTCCGCTCGCACAGGTAGCTGTAAGCGTAGTTTTATCGTTGTCACATACATAGGCCTGAACTGGTGTAATGACCGGTGCAGAAGGCGTAGCGCCGTTACCAATGGTTACCGGTGCTGACTCTATTGACACGCCGCAGCTGTTCACACAGGTAGCTGTATAGGTTCCCACTCCCACCAGGATCGGGCTGCCCGTGCTGCCGTTGTTCCATTTCAGGGTTCCGCCTGTAGGGCAGGAACCGGTCAGCATAGCTTTATCTGTACCACAAACTGTAAGCTTATTGGTCTGTATAACCGGTTGTGTCGGTACCGGCCCTTTGTTGATGAGTATTGTGCTGGAGGCATCTGAAGTACCGCAGCTGTTAACACAAACGGCAGTATACGACCCCGCTACACTCACCTGTATTGAAGTACCGGTAAGGCCGTTACTCCATTTCAGCTCACCAAATAAGCATGAGCCGCTCAATGTAGCCACTTCCCCTTCACAAAGGGTAGTTTTATTGGTAACGATGGTTGGCCGGGTCGGTTTTACACCCGGTTCTATGGCAATCCTGTCTGCTGCTGCAGAAGTACCGCAGGCACTCACACAGGTAGCAATATAGAAGCCAACACCCACCCGGATCGGGCTGCCGGTGCTGCCGTCATTCCAGGTCAGTACTCCGCCTGTAGGACAGCTACCGGTCAATGTGGCTTTCTCTTCACCACACACACTGGTTACATCTGCACTGACAATAGGTTTGGCCGGTACTCCTCCCTTGGTAATAACTACCTTTTCAGAAGCCGCTGAGGTTCCACAGGCATTGGTACATGTAGCTGAATAAATACCCTGACCTACATAAACCGTAGAATTATACCCGGTTACGCCGTTCCATGTTATGGTACCTGAAGCACAGTAAGCTACAAGCTTCACCAGCTCGTCGCCGCACACATTGGTTTTTTCAGCGAAAATGGTCGGCTTATCCGGTGCTCCACCCCTGGAGATCGTGATTGGCATAGAAGATACCGACACGCCGCAACTGTTAGAGCATTTAGCCGAGTAAGTACCCTCGCCCACTTCGATTTCATTCCCAAAAGAACCGTTGCCCCAATCCACTATACCTGATTCACAATGGGCATAAAGCTTCGCCTTCTCGTTACCACAAACCGTAGTTTTATCGGTCGTTACCAGCGGTGCGTCAGGAGCTTTGTCCTTGCTGATAATTACCGGGATCGATTCTTCAGATTGGCCACAGCTGTTCACACATACTGCACGGTAAACCCCTTCACCTACGTATATAGTTTCTCCACCCTGTTTGTTGCTCCACAAAACGGTTGTTCCGATCGGGCAGGTGGCCGTGATAGAGGCTTTCTCATCCCCGCATACAAACACCTTGGATGGCTTGAGTATAGGCGGAGCGGGATTCTCACCTTTATTAATGGTTATATGTCCTGAGCTCTCCGATTCACCGCAATCATTTTTACAAACTGCGGTATAAATTCCTGCACCCACCTGGATCATGTTGCCTACTTCATGGGTACTCCACACCACATAGCTTCCTACCGCACATTCTGCGCCCAGGGTAGCTTTTTCATCTCCACAAACCGATGACTTGTTGGTGGTTACTTCCGGCGGACCAGGCACCTTGTCTTTGGTAATGGTTATTTGTCTTGAATCCACAGATTTTCCACACTCATCTTTACAAACTGCGGTATACATTCCAATACCTACCTGGATCGGGCTGCCGGTTTTGCCGTTACTCCACTCGATCACCTGGCCTACAGCACAGTTGGCGGTCAGTGTTGCCAGCTCTGTACCGCAAAGCAAGGTTTTGTCGGTGCCCACAATAGGAGCATCCGGTACAGGTTTGTTGGTGATCGTTACCGGTGCAGATGCAGGAGATTCCCCGCATTTATCGCTGCAAATGGCGGTATATGTTCCGACTCCTACCTGGATAGTACCCCCTACCATGCCGTTATTCCACTGGATATTCTCCCCTACTGCACAAGCTGCCGTTAAAGTGGCCAGCTCATTACCACAAACCATGGTTTTGTTCACGGTCACGATCGGTGCTTTAGGCAATACTATTTCAGGAACTACTACAGCGTTGGTCTCATTAACACATCCGTTCCCATCTTTAACATAGAATTTGTGTGTTCCTGAACCTACCTGGAATACCGCAGCAGAGATATAGGTAATTCCATCCATGCTGTAAGCAAACGGCGCAGTGCCCCCGGTAACGCTTATGGTTACCGGCACCAAAGGCCCTTTCTTACAATCCAGGACTCCCGCTACAGCCGTAGCCACAAATCCGGGATAACGGGTAATTTCAATCGGGCAGCACAGGATACCGTCGCACTGGTCGCCGGTTCCGGCTGTATAATGGTATCTTCCCGGTTCGGTAGCGGTGTATATCCGGTTGGTAGCTCCTGCTATCGCTTCCCCGTTTCTGTACCACTGGTAATTTGTCAGTCCTTCTTCTGCTTCAATGGTCACATCGATGGCTTCCTTGTCGCAGAATGTATAGATCTGCGGCACACATTCCACTTCACATTTCACTACCGCAGTAGCCGTGAAAATACAGTCGTTGGCATCTTTTACCGTAAATACGTAATTGCCGTTGGCCAGGCCGGTAAACAACGCCTCTGCCTGGAAGGTCACGCCGTCTTTGCTATACTGGTAAGGGGCCTTACCTCCTGAAGCCAGGAGGGTCACAGTACCTTTATTATCTACGCATGAAGGCGTAACTGCCAGCGTAGGGGCACCTGCCATCGTAACTTTTGCGGTATCTTTTGCGGTACATCCGTTTGCGGAAGTCACCGTTACGATATAGTTGCCCGCAACAGTAGCTGAAATATTGGGTGTATTTGCCGTAAAGCCGTCGGGGCCTGACCAGCTGTAGGTCACCCCTGCGCTGCCGGTAGCCGTCAGCTCCAGGCTGGTTACTTTACAGGTCAGCTCGCCGCCGCTTACCACAACCGTTGGTAATTCATTGTTCTGCGTAACGGTAGCGGTATCTTTCGCGATACATCCGTTTGCGGAAGTCACCGTTACGATATAGTTGCCCGCAGCCGTAGCCGTGATGGCCGGCGTGGTGGCCGTAAAGCCGCCGGGGCCTGACCAGCTGTAGGTCACCCCTGCGCCGGCGGTAGCGGTTAGTTCCACGCTGCTTACTTTACAGTTCAGCTCGCCGTTGTTTACGGCAACCACAGGCAATTCACTGTTTTGCGTAACGGTAGCCGTATCTTTCGCGATACATCCGTTTGAGGAAGTTACCGTTACCACGTAGTCACCCGCAGCCGTAGCCGTGATGGCCGGTGTGGCAGCCGTAAAGCCACCCGGACCTGACCATCTGTAGGTTACCCCTGCGCTGCCGGTAGCCGTCAGCTCCAGGCTGGTTACATCACAGGTCAGCTCGCCGCCGCTCACCGCAACGGTAGGTAATTGATTGTTTTGTATAACGGTAGCGGTATCTTTCGCGATACATCCGTTTACTGAGGTTACCGTTACCACGTAGTCACCCGCAGCCGTAGCCGTGATGGCCGGTGTGGTAGCCGTAAAGCCACCCGGGCCTGACCAGCTGTAGGTCACCCCTGCGCTGCCGGTAGCCGTCAGCTCCAGGCTGGTTACATCACAGGTCAGCTCGCCGCCGCTTACAGCAACCGTTGGTAATTCACTGTTTTGCGTAACGGTAGCGGTATCTTTCGCGATACATCCGTTTACGGAAGTCACCGTTACCACGTACTCCCCGGCGGCAGTAGCCGTAACGGTTGGAGTGGTAGCGGTAAAGCTGCCGGGACCTGACCAGCTGTAGGTCACTCCTGCGCTGCCGGTAGCCGTCAGCTCCAGGCTGGTTACATCACAGGTCAGCTCGCCGCCGTTCACGGCAACGGTAGGTACGTCGCTGTCACGGGTAACTATCGCGGTATCCGATACGGAACATCCGCTGGCCCCCGTTACGGTCACGATATAGGTTCCGGGCTCGACCACGGTTACTGACGGCGTATTGCCCGTAAAACCGTTTGGTCCGCTCCAGCTGAAAGTATTGGCCGGGTCTGAACCGGTAGCCAGCTGAATACTGGTAATAGTACAGCTCAGCTCGCCGCCCGTAAGGTTAACGGAAGGCGCCTCTTTTTCTCTTACTATAATAGGACAGCAAAGCTCCCCTTCACAGGTGTCGTCTCCACCCGATGTATAATGGTAGGTACCAGCAGCCGTAATGGTATACACACTGTCGGTAGCGCCTGCAATGGCTTCCCCGTTTTTATACCATTGGTAATTCCCTTGTCCGGGAAGCGCTTCTGCCAGGATCTGAATGGTATCACCCGGGCAATATTCAAAAATCTCCGGAGTACATTCACAATAGGCATCCACAGTGACCTTATAGGTACAGTTGTTGGCATCTTTCACCAGCACTTCATGCTGGCCTTCAGTTAAAGCAGCAAAAACGGAGTCGCTTCCGAAAGCTCCGCCGTCTAAACTATACATATAGGGCTTTACCCCGCCAGAAACCACTATAGTGGCTGTAGTTGAATCATTAACACATGCGGTTTCAGCAGAAGCCGTGATACCGTCCGGCTGAACCAGCTCAACGGTTTTCTCTACAGAACAACCGGCTGCATTTTTAACGGTTACCGTATAAGATCCGCCGGCCAGGTTAGTAAACAGGTTAGAGGCCTGCGAAGGTCCTCCGTTCAGGCTGTAGGTATAATCGCTTATTTCACCCACGGTTGGGGTTACGGTAATAGAGCCGGTAGTACCGGTAGCACACACGGCATCGGTTTTGGTGACCACTGCGTCAAATTCCTGCTCCTGTGTTACCAGGTAAGGACAACACAGCTTGGCGTCACAGGTCTCTGCGTCTTCGGCCGTAAAATAATAGGATCCGGGTTCGGTAATCGTATATACGGCACCGGTTGCTCCCGCAATCTCCACGTCATTTTTGAACCACTTATAGTTTTGGTATCCTCCCTCCGCTTCGACCTCAATTTCAATCTCCTGGCCGGCACAATACCTGAAAATATCCGAATAGCACTTGCCGCCGATCGTGGTATCCGCCGGTATAGCCCTGGCGTATACGGTGTGGGCCGTGTTATTCTTTACTTCTTCAGAGGTATTCTCCCTGAACCCGGCAAGAATATTTTTGAAGGAATATAGGGTTCTTAGCCCCTCCTTGTACCTCTCGAGGTAGGAAGGGTTAACCGAATTCGACCTTAGATTAGGATTAACGCTAAGGTCAGCTCTCTCCCGGGAAAACCCCGCTACTGCACTTGCCAGAAGCAGGAACAGTATGAGAATACTTTGATAGTGGAAATTTTTCCTGATGGTAAACGTAGGTTTCATCCAAAACTCAGTTAAGTGTTTCAAAAATTGGATAGATATATTCACTGCCCGGATAGGGCTTCGCGGTTACGGTCTGTTCAGAGGCTCTGAAAGCCCCGGCACAAAAATCATTCCCAAATTTTATTATGGGCTGATGTAGCTTTCCGATAGCAGCGATCCGGTTCATATCTGTTATGATTGTTTTTTCAATTTAGGTACTGTAAATTCTACAGGGCAATCCATGCAGGTGGTACCTGAATTGGATGTATTGGAATGGTAAATCTGTACATTCCCGCCTCCCAAAATTGAATTGCTGAAATCAATGCCGTTGAATCCCTGGGCCGAAGCACCGGGGTCTGCACCGTTATTGAATAATCTGACGCCTTCTCTGCATTGGCCGTCAGCAAACGTGAAACTGAAAAGCAGGAGCTTCTGGTTGGCGGTAAAGTTTACCGTGCTGCCGTGAGCTGCTACTGCGTGAAAGTCTTTGCTCGGCGATGATGCCGGATCGGTGATAAATTTTTCATCCGTCCATGAGCCACCCGCATAGCTGACCACATTTAACCGGGTATCAGGAGAAGATTTAGGCACTACCACCGCGATCTGTGCTTTACCAAAAGCGAAGTTCCTTTGTGTGGAAGGCGATATGGCAAATACCTCATACCTGGCCGATTCCTGGTTCCAGTCAATGGTTAACTTGAGTGTCCCCTGGGCCGACCCGCTGATCGCGGATATCAAAGAAATAACCAGGAGTAAACAGTACTTCATATCATTTATTATTTAGGTTCAGTATTTCACCTGTTTGCAGCTATTTTTTTACAGAAGCCGCACAAAGCCAAAATATCTTTAAATACTGCAATTTCCATGCCACATATATGATCGCACATTCACAAAAGAACCCGGAAAATATTCCCCCGGCGATTGTCTGCCCGGTCTGAAGAGGAACCGAACGGCACATGAAGAGTGGTTTTCGATTAGTTTTTCCTTACTAAAAGAAAACTTAACCGGATTTCCCCTATTTTAGCAGCCAGATTTTCAACCTTATTCATGAAAGAAAAAAACCAATACCTGATTCCTTTTATTCTGGTCACCAGCCTGTTTTTTATGTGGGGACTGGCCAATAATCTTACCGGGGTGCTGATCCCGCATTTAAGGAAAGCCCTTGAGCTGAGCAATGCGCAAAGTACGCTGGTAGATACCGCCGCCTACCTGGCTTACTTTATTGCGGCCATTCCCGCCGGACTGCTTCTGAAAAAAACAGGGTATAAAAACGGCATCATTACAGGGCTCCTGGTATTCAGCCTGGGTTGCTTTCTTTTCATACCGGCGGCCAATAACCGCGATTTCACCATCTTCCTTCTGGGCTCATTTATTATCGGAACCGGACTGGCTACCCTCGAAACAGCCGCCAACCCGTATGCCGCCCGGCTGGGGCCGGAAGAAACTTCTACCACCCGGCTGAACCTGGCTCAGTCGTTCAACGGCCTGGCCGCCACCGCCGGACCTTTCATCGGTACCCTTTTTATTCTTTCAGGAAAGGAATTCAGCGCTGAAGAGCTGGCCCTGATGCCCGAAGCAGAAAAGATACAGTATTTTACCGAAGAGGCGGCCTCTGTTAAAGGGCCCTATATATATATAGGTGTGATCCTGCTGGTGCTGGCCGTATTGTTTTACCTGATCCGGTTTCCCGATATTGAAGAAAGCGGGAATAAAGGGGAGTCAGGCAGCTTTCTTACCGCATGGAAATTCCCGGGCCTGCGCTTAGCGGTCATGGCCCAGTTTTTCTACGTGGGCGCACAGGTCTGCATCACCAGCTTCTTTATCCGGATGGCCATGGCCGGTGGCGGAATGAGCGAAAAAGAAGCCGGCTGGTACCTGGGTATTTACGGTTTCCTGTTTATGGCCGGCCGGTTTGCCGGTACCGCCCTTACCCGTATCATTGCCCCGGCGCGCCTGCTGGCCGCCTATGCCGTAGCTGCTATAATCCTGTGTATCATGGCCATTTCGCTCCAGGGAAACCTGGTGGTATTTGCCCTCGGAGCCCTCGGATTCTTCCTCTCCATTATGTTTCCTACTATATTCTCGCTGGGCATTAAAGGACTGGGGCAGCATACCAAAGCGGGCTCATCGCTGCTGGTTATGGCCATTATAGGCGGAGCTATTTTCCCCGTACTTATGGGATATGTCATTGACCGTGCCGGTGATGATATCCAGCCGGGCTATTATGTTCCGCTGGTGTGCTTTGTAGTGGTGCTGCTTTTTGCGCTCAGGAATGTGAGGGAAGTAAGGAAGTAAAAAGCAGAAAGACAAAATCACGAAAAACGAAACACAAATGCAAAAATTCGCCCTCGTACTGGACCTCGTCAATGACCCTGCGCTCATTGCCGAATACGAAAAATACCACCGGGAAGTATGGCCCGAAATCATTCAGAGCATCCGTGATTCAGGCATACGGCACATGGATATCTACCGGTTTGATAACCGCCTGTTCATGGTGATGGAAACCGAAGACGATTTCAGCTTTGAGAAAAAAGCAGAAATGGACAACCTGAACCCGAAGGTGCAGGAATGGGAGGAGCTGATGTGGAAATATCAACAGGCTTTGCCGGGCTCTCCGCCGGGGGCGAAATGGCTACCGGCAAAGCTTGTCTTTCATATGTGATCAAAGGTCAGGAAAGGAAGTCCTGAACTTCGAGAACTGGTCTGTGCTCAGCACGGCTTTGAGCTCTTTGTGGTAGTTCTCTTTGGTAGAAGCCGCCAGTCCCTGGTCGTTATTCTCCCGGATCCGCTGCAAAAGCTTCTGGTTAACCACGTTAATGGTGAGCACCTTCTCTTCCTGCGTCTTGTCGAGGCTCAATACCGTTTTCATCCGGTTCGTCAGGTCTCTTGCCTGTGCCTCGGCGCTGGAAGTCTGGCTCGATGCCTGTCCGCCGCCGCCACCGCCCGTGGTCAAACCACCCCCGGTAGCACAGGATGCCAGCAGCATACCTGTCAGCGCTATTCCCCATAATCTTTTCATTTTTTCTTTGTTTAATTGTTGAGAAACACTTTATACTTAGATACCAAAATTCTGAAAAGGTTTAAATCAGCGGCCTGTTTCGTCGTAAAAGTAATTAGATATTTCGCCAATTATGAAATAATCTCCGTTAAATTCCGCCCGTGCCAGTACATCCATGATCTCCTCCGGCCTCACCCGCCGGTGAACGGGGTTCATGGTACCGCCGTAAGCGCCGGGTTCGGCCAGCGGGTTCCATTGAAAAACGGCATCTACCAGGGTGCCCCTCGGCGCCATAAGCGGCGGGTACCCCGTGCCGCGGTAGTCGAGCTGGTGCGGGTGCGGCAGGCCCAGCGCATGCCCGAACTCATGGGCCGCCGTGGTGCTTTGTCCAAGCTGGTCGGTGATCAGCCAATGGCCCGAGTTCTGTCCCAGCCCCCTCCCCATCATTGACCGCTCCACGATATTGGCATCTTCCACCCGTACAAAGTTCACTTCATGCGAGCGGTTATCCTGCATTTTCTGCCTGGCTTCTTCCAGGCTTACAGGCTCCACCTCTACCCGGAAGCGTACCGTCAGCAGCTGCGTCCGTACCGGGATCACCACCTCCGGGGCGTTCCACATCCGGTTGATCTCCGCTTCTATGGCCTGTGCCAGCGGGGCGTCAGCATACTTGCCGTACAGGAAGATCACGGCTTTGACCCGTATTTCCCCTTCTTCGATATAGGCTATGGCAGACATGCTCAGAACGGGAGGTAAACCACTTTTTTCGTTTCAAAGAATTCCTCCTCAAAATAATCTTTCAGCTCATATACCCGGAACTTCCGCTTTACTTCTGCCAGCTCCTCGCGGAGGTCTCCGCCTTTCAGGTACAGGATACCGTTATCGAGCGGGCTGAAATGGTTCCGGTTGATCTTGTTCTGTACCCATGCCAGGAAAGGCGCCATGCGGGTCACGGCCCGGCTCACAATGAAATCGTAGGTTCCGCGCAGCTGCTCTACCCGCTGGTGCTCGGCTTTTACGTTGGTCAGGCCCAGTCCTGCGGCCACTTCTTCCACCACTTTGATCTTTTTCCCCACGGCATCTACCAGGTGAAAAGATACTTCCGGGAAAAGAATGGCCAGCGGAATACCGGGGAACCCGCCACCCGTGCCTACGTCAAGCACCTCGGAGTCATCGGCAAAGCGGCAGACCCTGGCTATGCCCAGCGAATGGAGCACATGTCTTTCATAGAGCATATCGATATCCTTCCGGGATACCACATTGATCATGGAATTCCACTCTTCATACAGTTCGCCCAGCCGGTCAAACTGCTGCCGCTGCTTTTCCGTTAGCTCCGGAAAGTATTTGTATATTATCTCAGACTTCACGCACCAGGTCGTTTTTCACAAAGATAAGTGGTTTCGGCGCTTTCATAAACGGGTTAATTCCAGTATTTTTGAATTTTAAAAAGAAACGTATGTCGGTATTACAAGGCTCTGTTGAGCAGCTTCTTCCCCAATACCTGGAAGGAAAGGATTATTCTGCCATAGCCGTTATAGCAGATAAAAACACGCGGAAAGACTGCTACCCGAAGATAAAAGACCTGCTGCCCAGGCACCTGCTGATCACGGTTCCGGCCGGCGAGGAGCACAAGAATTTAGATACTTGTACAATTATCTGGCAAAAATTAACAGAGGCTGAATTTGACCGGCATGCCCTGGTCATTAACCTGGGCGGGGGCGTTATCGGCGACATGGGCGGCTTTTGTGCCGCCACGTACAAGCGGGGAATCGACTTTATCCAGGTGCCTACCACCTTACTGGCCCAGGTAGACGCCAGCGTGGGCGGAAAGCTGGGCATCGACTTCCGGGGCCTGAAAAACCACATCGGTGTTTTTACCCAACCCCGTACGGTTCTGATCGACCCGGTCTTCCTGGCCACCCTTCCCGGCCGGGAGCTTCGGTCAGGCTTTGCCGAGATTATCAAGCATTGCCTGATCCGTGACCGGGCCATGTGGGATAAAATCAGGCGCATGGAACCGGAAGAGGTGCCCCTGAGCGACCTGGTCACGCACTCGGTAGAAACAAAAAAAGAAATTGTTACGCAGGATCCTACCGAAAAGGGGCTCCGGAAAATCCTGAACTTCGGGCATACCATCGGGCATGCGGTTGAAACGTTCTACCTTGACAAAGACCGTCTCCTGCACGGCGAAGCCATTGCCATTGGCATGATCTGCGAGGCGTATATCGCGTATTCCAAAGGAATGCTGCCCGAGGCCGGGCTGGCAGAGATCGAGGAGTACATTTTCTCGGTATACGGCACGGTGCCGGTCGATCCCCAGGATTTCGGGGCTATCGCCGCACTTACGGCCCAGGATAAAAAGAACCGGGGCAATACGGTGCGGGCCGCCCTCCTGGACGGGATAGGCAGCTGTACGTACGATATCCCCATTACCCGGAAAGATATCCTGAAGTCGTTGAAATATTATTGTGGAATTTTATAATTATACAAATATTAAAATAATATATGTCAACTCGCCGGAAACTGGTGATTCTGCTCTTCGCTTCCCTGTTTGCGATCATCCTTCTTTTCAGCGGGTTCATTTATTATAACCTCATCCAGTATTCTTACGCTGATTTTCACGCACGCCTCCATACCCGGGCCCTGACCACCGCCCGCATTGAGCTGGAAACCGATAACGAAGCCGACTACCTGAAGCAGTTCAAGGCCGAATACCTGGAAAAGCTGACCAACGAACGGCATTTTATTATCCGCACAGATACGCTCAACCCGGCAGCACTCAGCGATAAGCTGGACATACCGCAACACTTTTTTGAGGAAACCCTGCGCGACGGCGACCATTTTTATAAAAAGGGAAACACGTTCTATAATGCCATACGCACGGATCATGCTGACGGGCAGTACCTGGTTATTGTTTCTGCTGAAAATTATTACCATACCCACCACGAGGTATATCTCCGGCAATTGCTGGCCGGAACCATTATTTTTGCCGTATTGCTCATTTTCTTCCTGTCGTACTGGATTTCCAGCCGCATCAGCAAGCCCCTGCAGGAGATCAGCACACGGGTCAATGAGATCGGCACCGACAAGCTGCACCTGCGCATTCCCGAAGAAGACCTGCCCCGCGAGCTGGAGATCCTGTCGAAGTCGTTCAATGTGATGCTTGACCGCCTGGAAACGTCTTTTGAGGCGCAGAAGAATTTTGTATCCAATGCCTCGCACGAGTTTCGTACACCCCTTACGGCCATTATTGCGGAAGCCGACCTGGCACTCTCGCGCGGGCGCGACCCCGAATTTTACCGCGAAACCCTCCGCGTAATACTCCGGGAGGCTGAAAAGCTCAACAACAAAACGCAGGCCCTGCTGTTTCTTGCCCAAACGGGCTTCAGGAAATCAAAGCTGCTTTTTGAACCTCTGCGCATAGACGAGATCCTGCTGGAATGCAAGGAGACCTTCAATAAAATTGATCCTTTCAACAATGTAGTCATTGATTTCACCAACCTGCCCGAGCAGCACCAGCAGCTCCAGGTACAGGGAAACAAGCAGCTGCTCATGCTGGCCATCACCAATATCATTGGCAACGGGCTGAAATATTCCAAAAACGAGGTGGTAGAGATCAGCCTGGAATGGGAAGAAAACGATATCGTGATCCGGATCAAAGACCGGGGCATCGGTATTCCTGAAAGCGAGCTGCCTTTCATTTATGATCCCTTCTTCCGGGCCTCCAATACCGGTGAGTTTGAAGGGTACGGCATAGGCCTGCCGCTGGCCCGGAACATCATCCGCCTGCACAAGGGAGAGCTGCTGGTTTCTTCGGCCGCCGGGCAGGGAGTTACCGCCGAAATTAAAATCCCATTAAGACGGAATTAGAATCCAATTAGAATCCTCACAACCAGGGTTTTTCATGAAACCCGCCTCTGCGGAGCGGTGTTTACACTCTCGAAACATGGTGTATACAACCGTTAAAACTCATTGTATGAATTCAAAGTATCTGAAGAATCTGAAGTACGATCTGCCCGCGGGCCTGGTGGTTTTTCTTGTGGCGCTACCTCTTTGCCTGGGCATATCCCTGGCCTCCGGAACTCCTTTTTTCAGCGGTATCATTGCCGGCGTCATCGGCGGCATTGTGATCGGCACGCTCTCTAACAGCCAGCTGAGCGTAAGCGGGCCCGCGGCAGGTCTGGTGGCCATTGTGATTTCTGCCATCGCCACGCTGGGCAGTTTTGAAACCTTTCTCCTGGCCGTAGTGCTGGCCGGGGTTTTCCAGGTTATCCTGGGCTTTATCAAGGCCGGTGTACTGGCCTATTATTTCCCCTCCAACGTGATCAAGGGCATGCTTTCAGGGATAGGGATCATCATTATCCTGAAGCAGATTCCGCATGCCCTGGGGTACGACACGGAAGCATTCAGCGAGCTGACCGGCTTTTTTAAGAAAAACGGTGGAAATGCCCTCCAAAGCCTGTGGGAGTCGTTCAGCCACATCAGTACGGGGGCTACCCTGATCTGCCTCATCGGGCTGGGCATCCTGGCCGCCTTTGAGACCCCCAGGCTGAAGAAAGTTTCGAAGATCATTCCGGGCGGGCTGGTAGCTGTGGTGGTCAGCGTACTGATCAGTGAGCTGGTCTTCCGGCATATCCCGGCCCTGGCCATCTCGCCTGAGCACCTTGTTAACGTTCCGGTAGCCGGTTCGTTTTCCGAGATCGCCGCGCTGTTTACCTTCCCCGACTTCACCGCTATCCTGAATCCGCAGGTATGGATGGTGGCCCTTACCATTACGGCCGTGGCTTCTATTGAAACCCTGCTGTGCATTGAGGCCGTTGACCAGCTTGACCCCCACAAACGATTTACCAATAACAACCGCGAACTGGTAGCGCAGGGCATCGGCAATATGACCTCCGGGCTGATCGGCGGCCTGCCCATCACCTCCGTGATTGTGCGAAGCAGCGCCAACCTGAATGCCAACGCCCGCACCAAGGTATCGGCTATTTTTCACGGGGTGCTGCTCTTTGCGTCGGTGCTGCTGATCCCGGTGGTGCTGAACAAGATCCCGCTGGCCTCGCTGGCCGCCATATTGATCTATACCGGCTACAAGCTGGCCCGGCCCGTACTGTTTAAAGAGATGTTTGCCAACGGCAAATACCAGTGGAAGCCCTTCCTGGTTACGGTGATCAGCGTGGTCATGTTTGACCTGCTGGCGGGTGTAGGCATAGGCCTGGCCTATAGTGTATATTATATCCTGAAAGGAAATTTCAGGAATGCGTTCTTTTACTATCCGCCGGAAGCGGGTACATCGGGGCCTGTCCGGATGGTGCTGTCGGAGGAGGTTTCTTTCCTCAACAAAGCCAATATCAAAGAGTCGCTGGAGGCCATACCCCGGAACAGCGCCATTGTTATTGATGCGTCGAATTCTTCCTACATTGATTTTGACGTGCTGCAGGGCATCAAGGAGTTTGTGGATTATAAATCGAAATACCGGAACATTTCCTGCCGGCTGGTGGGCTTTGACAAGCAATTTTCGCTGGAAGAAGTTCCGGCCGCCGCTCACTGATGCAGAACGTCAGCCGGTAAAAACCCAATGCCACCCGTCAAACAGTAGGTTTGTGCACGGGTGGCATCTGCTTTTACGGTTAGGAAAAGGTCCTCTTCTTTACGCAGGAAGAAGGTTCTTTCTTCTCAATATAGATTCAAAGAGCTTCTGGTCGTGCTCGGAGTTGAACACATCGTTCCGGAAATGCAGGAACTGGCCTCTCCCCATGTGCAGGTAGAAGCCTGTTTTGTCTTTCTCGGCTGATTTGACCATATCCCATTTGATCACACCGCCTTCTTTGGCGTTCAGCTTTACCAGGATCTGCCGGCTGTCTACTTCATACGCAAACTTATCAAACATCTGCTTGTTCTGATCCATCTGGGTAGCGGCATAGAACTGCAGGTACCAGAAAGCGGCAAAAAGGATAGCGCCGATGATAGCGGTAATGAGTATCCACCAGTTTTTATACACCCCTGTAAAGTTGAGCACCAGACCCAGCACGGCTATTGCCGCCGGAACCAGGAACCAGAGCTTCACTTTCTCCAGTTGCCCGGCAAAGGCCTTTTTGATGTAATGTTTTTTATCTAAAGCAAATTTTTTCGTTTTTACTATCATATCCCGTTATTTCGACCTGCAAAATTATAAAAAAGCCCCCGAATAGCCCCCGCTGTTCAAAAATATATTTCTCCTTTTTAGAAAGTATTTTCACCTACCAAAGCGAGGATTGGTTATTTTTGCAATAATGTTAATTTTCAACGTATGTCTAAGGCGCTGCTCCTCACCCGTGAAAAAACCCTTCAGAAAGCCAAACGGATAGCCTACCAGATCCTGGAGAATAACACCTCAGAAAACGAAGTAGTGGTAGCGGGCATCGGCGGCGAGGGGTACGTGCTGGCCGGGATCATTGTGAACTTTTTGCAGGAGATCTCCGGGCTCAAGGTCACCATTGCCAGGCTCAGCTTTGACAAAACGGCCGGCTCGCAACCCGACATTACCATTGAAAGTGAAGTAGACACCTTCCGGAACAAGTCGGTGGTGATTGTAGATGACGTGCTTAACTCCGGGAAAACGCTGGCTTTCTGCCTGCGGCCTTTCCTGTCTATTCCCCTGCGGAAGCTGCAGGTGGCCGTAATGGTAGACAGGAATCACCCCCTGTACCCCATCAAGGCAGACTTCGTAGGATACAGCCTGTCGACCACGCTGTCCGATCACGTCCGGGTTATTTTATCCGACGAAGAAAACGCGGGGGTCTATCTTTATTAAAAAGCGGATAAATGGAAGAAATCAGCTCTTTCCTTACCTACATCATGAACTCGGAAGAGATCATACAAACCGGCGGGCTCCTGGCTATTCTGCTGATCGTATATATAGAAAACGGCCTGTTTTTCGGTTTTTTCCTGCCCGGCGACTATCTTTTGTTCCTCACCGGCGTATTTGTTTCTTCCCAGCACCTGGACCAGCCCATTTACCTTGTTTTGCTGGGGGTTTTTGCCGCAGCGGTTCTGGGTACTTATACAGGTTATATCTCCGGGCGGTTTTTCGGCGATAAGATCCGTAATAAAAAAGATTCTCTTTTCTTTAAGCAGAAATACCTGGCCCGAACGGCCAATTATTTTGAAAAATACGGTAACCGTACCCTGATCATTGCCCGTTTCCTGCCCATTGTGCGCACTTTTGCTCCTATTCTTGCCGGGCTGGTCCGGATGAATTTTCTGCAGTTCAGCATCTACAATATGATAGGCGGAGGGGTATGGGTCATGACGCTGGTAGGTGGCGGGTACCTGCTTGGCAACCGCTTCCCCTTCATCATCGATTACGTTCATTATATCATTATGTTCTTCCTGGCCATTACTACGTTTACCGTGATCAAGGGGTATCTGAATGCGAGGAAGGAATTTGATGAAGAGTGAGTGTGGTGCGTTTTTTCTAACCACATAGATACATAGAATTAAAGCGAAATCCCTAAATCTATGTATCTATGTGGTCACAATAAAAGAGCTCCCGATGGAGCTCTCTTCATAATCTCTTGTGTACCGATTACAGCCTGAAGTGCGAGAATGCCTTGTTGGCATCGGCCATTCTGTGGGTATCGTCTTTCTTTTTCACAGAAGCACCTTCGCCCTTGGATGCGGCTACGATCTCTCCTGCCAGACGTTCTGTCATGGTTTTCTCGCCACGCTTACGTGCGTAACCGATCATCCATTTCATACCCAGCGACTGCTTACGTTCGGCTCTTACTTCGGTAGGAACCTGGAAAGTAGCGCCCCCTACTCTGCGGCTTTTCACTTCCACAGAAGGCATAACGTTACTTAAAGCCTTTTTCCATACTTCAAGACCATTCTCACTGGTTCTTTTTTCCACAATCTCCAACGCACCGTAGAAAATACTGTAAGCCAGTGATTTTTTACCGTCGTACATCAGGTTGTTAACAAACTTGGTTACGGTAACATCCCTGAACTTGGGATCAGGCAATACGTAACGCTTTTTAGGTTTTGCTTTTCTCATTTCTTAAATCTTTTTAAGAAGGTTTCGTTTAACGATTTAAACTAATTCACATTCGGTAAAAACTGAATATTACTTCCCTATATATCTGATAATCAGAAGCTATAAAGAATTATTTTTTCTTACCTTTTGCAGGAGCTGCAGCCACTTGTCCCGGCTTAGGACGTTTGGCGCCATACTTGGAACGAGCCTGCTTACGGTTATTCACACCGGCGGTATCCAGGGCCCCGCGAACAATGTGGTAACGTACACCCGGAAGGTCTTTCACCCTGCCGCCTCTGATCAGTACGATCGAGTGCTCTTGCAGGTTATGACCTTCGCCGGGAATATAAGCGTTAACCTCTTTCTGGTTGGTTAAACGCACACGGGCTACTTTTCTCAAAGCCGAGTTAGGCTTCTTAGGAGTAGTCGTGTATACACGTGTACATACACCACGACGCTGAGGGCAGGAATCCAATGCCGGAGACTTAGAATTGTACTGTAAGGTCTCTCTTCCTTTTCTTACTAACTGCTGTATAGTAGGCATTGTAAACTGTTAAAAATTAATTAATTAAAATAAATTACCCCTTTTTTGGGAGTGCAAAGATAGTAGTTTTTATTTAATTATGAAACGTTTACGTCAAAATAATCAGATTTACAGGGCCTGACCACAGATATATCCAGAATATAGGGTCACTCTGTTCGTAGTCTGCCCGATACTCCCTATTTTTGATCTTTATTTTAACGGTTAATCATGTACAATCTTCAGCAAAAAGTAGCCATCGTTACCGGGGGTGCCAGCGGTATCGGTCTTGAGATCTCGCGCACCCTGGCCCGGAACGGCGCCATCATTCATATTTTCGAGGTTAACCCGGACCTGGCCGAGCGCGAGGCCGACCTCATCAATGCCAACGGAGGGGTGGCCTATGCCCACCGGGTGGACGTGGCCCGGCAGGAAGAGGTACTCCGGAAAGTAGCCAAAATAAACGACCTCCACCCCATCAGCATACTCATCAACAATGCGGGGATCTCGCATGTGGGTACGGTGGAGAGCACCACGGAAGCCGACCTCGACCGGGTGTATAATGTCAACATCAAGGGGGTATACAACTGCCTTCATGCCGTTGTGCCCGTCATGAAGGAAAACGGCGGCGGGGTTATTGTCAACATGGCCTCTATTGCCGCCTCGGTAGGACTGACCGACCGCTTCGCCTACTCCATGAGCAAGGGAGCCATACGCGCCATCACCTTCCAGGTGGCCCGCGATTACCTTTCTCACAATATCCGGTGCAACTGCATTTCACCGGCCCGGGTACATACGCCGTTTGTTGACGGGTTTATCAAGAAAAGCTACCCGGGAAAAGAAGCGGAGATGTTCGACAAGCTGTCGAAAACCCAACCCATCGGCCGTATGGGCAAACCCGAAGAAATTGCCGCCCTTACGGCCTTCCTCGTGTCTGACCAGGCCTCGTTCATTACCGGGTCGGATTACCCGATCGATGGAGGATTTATAAAATTAAATAATTAATAAAATATCTAAATGAAATTAATACGTTTTGAGCAGGACGGGAAAATCAAACCCGGCATTATCACTGCAGATGACCGCTGGCTGGACGTGTCGGCTTTCGGAGAGGATTACAACGAAACATTTTTTACCCATGACGGGCTGAGCCGCCTCGGCGAATGGCTGAAGACAGCGTCCTGCCCGGAAGTACCTAAAAGCAACCGGCTGGATTCCTGCATTGCCCGGCCTTCCAAGATCGTCTGCATAGGACTGAACTATGCCAAACATGCTGCTGAAACCGGTGCCGTGGTACCCAAAGAGCCGGTGGTGTTTTTTAAATCCACCACTGCCCTGTGCGGTCCGAACGACAACGTGATCATCCCGAGAAACTCGGTAAAAACCGACTGGGAAGTGGAGCTGGCCGTGGTGATCGGTAAAAAGGCTTCGTATGTAGACGCAGCTGACGTATGGGATTATATTGCCGGATACTGCACGCATAACGACTACTCGGAACGCGAGTTCCAGATGGAACGGGGCGGACAATGGGTAAAAGGCAAGTCGAACGACACCTTCGCGCCGTTAGGGCCTTTCCTGGCCACGAAAGATGAGGTCGCCGATCCTCATAACCTGAACCTCTGGCTGAAAGTAAACGGGGAAAAGCTGCAGGATTCCAGTACCAGCGATTTTATTTTCAATATTCCCCAGGTGATAGAGCACCTCACCCAATTCATGACCCTGCTGCCCGGCGACGTGATCTCTACCGGCACCCCTGCCGGTGTGGGCCTCGGCTTCAAACCGCCCCGTTACCTGAAACCCGGCGACGTGGTGGAGCTGGGGATTGAAGGGCTGGGGAGTCAGAAGCAAACGGCAGTAGCTTATCAGTGAACAATTAACAGTGAACAATTAATAGTGGATAACTAATGGTGGATAACTAACGGTGAACAGTTAGAATGAAAGAAAAAAATGTTTTACAGGATAAAAGCTATAGGTTTGCAATCAGAATTGTAAGGTTAGTTCAATTTCTACAAAACGAAAAAAAAGAGTATGTAATAAGTAAGCAATTGCTGCGAAGCGGAACAGCAATAGGAGCATTAATCAGAGAAGCAGAGTTTGGCCAAAGTAAGGCTGACTTTATCAGTAAAATGTCTATTTCACTTAAAGAAACGAATGAAACTGAGTATTGGTTAAACTTGTTAAAAGATACTGAATTTATAGATCCAAAATCATTTGAGAGTATTCAGGCAGATTGCGGAGAGTTACTAAGAATGTTGATTTCAACAGTAAAAACATCAAAAAACTTATGATATAGACCGACAAAACATGTATCTCCTACTTACTGCTCATTGTTCATTATTAGTTATTCATTATTAGTTGTTCATTGTTAATTGTTCACTATTAGTTGTTCCCTGTTAGTTGTTCCCTGTTAGTTGTTCACTTTTTGTTATGTCAATAAACACCACCACCTGCCCCAACTGCGGCCACAAATTTGATGCCGGTGAGGCTATGCAAAAGCACCTGGAGATTGAGCTGAAAAAGAATATGGAGCTCAGAGAGAAGGAGTATGCCCTCCGGATAGACGAGTTTAAGAAAAGGCTGGAAACCGAGAAGAAAGAGTTTGAGATCAGCGAAAAGAAAAAACTCTGGGCCGTGGCGCTTTCGGAAGCGCAAAAACGCATGGAAGAAAAAAATGCCGCCGAGCTGACCGCGCTGAAGCAGGATAACGAGGCCAAGCAAAAGGAAATTCTTAAAAGCAGGGAAAAGGAAATTGAGCTTCTAAGGCGGGAGCAGGAGCTCAAAAGCCAGCAGGAGCTGATGCAGATCCAGATCCAGAAAGAGCTGATCGAAAAGACCGCCCAGATAGAAGAGGCCGCCAAAAAGAAGAAGGATGAAGAGTTTGAGCTGACCCGGAAAGAGTTCGAAAAAAAGCTCGAAGACCAGAAAAACCTGATCAACGAAATGAAGCGGAAGGCTGAACAGGGCTCTACCCAGCTCCAGGGCGAGATCCAGGAGCTGGCGCTGGAGGAGATCCTGCGGCGGGCCTTTGTATACGATACGGTAGAGGAAGTCAGTAAGGGCATCCGCGGAGCCGACGCTATCCAGACCGTCATCAACGAATTCGGGCAGATCTGCGGGAAGATCGTTTTTGAGAGCAAGCGTACCCAGAACTGGCAGGATGCCTGGATCGATAAGCTGAAAGACGATCAAAGGGCGCTCGGCGCGGAAATTGCCGTACTGGTGAGCCAGGTGATGCCCAAAGATATGGAGCGTTTCGGCCAGCGCGAAGGTATCTGGATCTGCAATTACCAGGAGGTGATCAGCCTGGTATTTGTGCTAAGGCAGATCCTGGTGCGCTCGCAAAGCGCACGCGCCGTGCAGGAAAATAAAACCGATAAAATGGGATTGCTTTACAACTATCTCACCGGCACGCAGTTCCGCCAGCAGCTTGAGGCCATTGTGGAAGGCTTCAGCAGCATGAAAACCGAGCTGGAACGGGAAAAGCGGGCCATGAAGAAGATCTGGAAGGAACGTGAAGTGCAGATCGAAAAGGTGATCGATAATACCATTGACATGTACGGCTCCATCAAAGGCATTGCCGGCAACGCCATAGCGCCCATTCAGCCGCTGGAGCTGGAGGCCGGAGAAACCGGAGAAGAGGCAGAATAAAGCCGCTCAAAGCGCTGCAGGCAGTGATATCCCGTCCGGCCGGGTATCATTCCTTACAGCGCTTACGCAGGTCATCCAGCTTCTCGTACATCTGCTTCAGGTTATCTACCGGAATAGACATCTTGGCAAAGGCTTTATCGCGGTAATTGCCATCATTTTTGTACCGGTTTATCTGCTTTAAAAAAGAAACGGTTTCCCCCGCTGTTTCTGCAAACCATTGTTTATCTTTATCCGGAAGCCCGTTGCTGAGATTCAGCTTTGCCACCAGGTTTTCATAAAACTCAGGCACTTCGGCCTGGAAAAACGCTTCGTAGACCTCTACCGCTTTATCCTTATCGTACCGCTGAAGATTCTGCCAGTATCTCTCCAGAAATTGATAGTCTTCTGATATCTTATGGAAAGCCACCAGGTTCATGGCACAGGGCCCCTGCTTATCCACCCTTGCATTATTGCTTTCGTTGTATTCTATTTCAGCGATTACGTCTTGTGCGCCTTTTGACAGTGTCCATGTTTCCTCCGTAATTTCTGCAACCACCTTTTCCCATGAAACCGCCTCCAGGTATTCGCGTGAGGTCATCCGCTCAAAAGCATCGCAAAAAGCATTGGTGAAATGCCCGCCGAAATTGTTGCTATACGACGCCTGCCCCCGCCGGCTGCTGGTCATGATCAGGTTTACCTTTGACTGCCGGAAAAGCTCACGTACCTTATTGGGGTTCATATTGTAGATCAAATGATCGGCTTCGCCATCTCTGGTCACTTTTTGCTTTAAATTCTTTGTGCCGTTACAGGCCTCGGCAAAAGCCAGGGTCATTCGCGCCTTTTTTTCTAAAAGACGGCGATAGATGGTCTCCAGCCCTAAAGCGTTTTCTTCGGTGGTCTCGCCGCTTCCCATCTTCAACATGGGATATTCACTTTGCAGGTTATTCCATCCATGTCCTGCAAAATAGAAAAAAATGACATCCTTTTCATCGGCCTGCAAAAGGTCAATGGCCTTACCGGCTGAGGCCACCGACAGATCAGCCCCTTTCACTACCGTAACTTTGCATTTCATTTCCGCGTTCTTCGCCATCTTGCTGGCCAGGTCGGTTATCCGGGCTTCCGTCAGCCGGACAGAGTTGCTTAACCTGATGTCGTCTGTGTCTAAAAACAACAGGCAATGAAACACCGGGGACTGAGCCGATACCCGGCCGCCCCAGAAGAGCAGGATAAATACGTACAATATCTTTTTCATTCTTCGTCACAAATTATGCTGGAGGGGATAACCGAAATTCGCGAATGCTGCATGTTTTTGGATAACCTGCTTAAATGCTTATCCAGCCTGACCGATACATTTTCTACCCAGATGTCTTTCCCCGTTTTGCCGTTCACGGTCTCGTCTATGGCCCTGCTGAAGGCCTGAACCCAGTAGGAACCCTTGTACCTGTCGGAGAGCGCGTCTTCTCCCCGGGAAGAAGAGGTAATCACGATCACCCGTGAGTTGTCAAAGTTCCTGAACAGGGCATCATAATTGTCCAGAACCAGGTAATACGGGATTTCGTCAGAAGATATAAATGAGACCCGGGGAGACAGCGCTCCCGGAATTTTGCTTAAAGACAGGTATTTCCCGCTCATTCTCTCAGCAGATGCTGATTTATTGGGGGCATCTATGGTGATTAAAAGCAGCTTCGGGTTCTTTTCCGCTATTATCTTTTTCACATCGCTCACTTCCAGGTTCCCGCCAAACAGCTGCAGGGCAGGCACGGGACCTCCTCCGTAATTCCCCCCGTTTCCGCTGTAGTGAAACCATACGATGTCGTTGCTGCAGGGTACCACCGGAATGCTCTTGAGAGTCCGTTTTACCGTCTCCGGGTTAAAATTAACGCTATCCCCGAAGTCATAGGTGTATTTTTCCATGTTCAGGTATTTTGATATATTACCGGCCATCCGGTTTATATTTTCAGCATCCACCTGCCGGTCGGGCCGGTAAAAATTATCGGTATTGATTACTGAAAAAAAGTACAGCTTTTGGGCTGCTACCCGGGGCGCGGAAAAAATAAAAATGGCCAGGAGCAGAAGGCTACCTGATCGAATACGTGTTACCATAGGGTTTTTGTACATTTCTTGAAAATTCTCTCACCTGGGCGCTGACTTTATTTATTATATTATTCCAGTCCGGGTTCGATTCTCCCAGCTCATCGTACAGGTTATTTTTAAAGGAGGATAAGAAGTAGGAGCCCGTCTTATAATTTTTCTGGGCCGGCTTGGGCGGCTCTGTGGCATTCATATAAACGAGCATGCCTTTATCAGCCGGCGACTTAAGCTGGTCAAAAAGTTTTTTGGTGCTGGTTTTTGAAACAGCTCCTGCATGATCATGCTTGTATTCTCCTTCCTTGGTGAGTGCCTGACTGTTACTCCCCTCCATCAGGATAACGGCCAGTTTAGGCCCCCTTCGGGTTACCCGGTCAATGATTTCCTGGTGCGTAACGGGCTTACCGCCTATATAAACCTTCTGTTTGCCTGTCTCTGTGCCTTTCCCATCCCCGGCTCCGGCAAAATAGAAAATAACCACATCTCCTTTATTGATCTGATCCAAGGCTGATACCAGCTCATTATAGCCCGACCGGACCGGGTCTGCCGAAATACCTGCTTCAATGGACATACCCAATAATTTGGGCAGGTGCGTTTCCATATCGTCTATGCTTTCCTTATCCAGTTTTTGCGTAGCCAGGCGCTGGTCTATAAAACTGTATAGCCGGAAGCCCTGGGCAAATACATTTGTACCAGCGGAGAAGAAAACGAGCAGCAGAATGATCTTTTTCATGATGTAGCTTTAATTTTTGAGTAAAAATTTCAATTTTCCATTTTTCCGGATCAAGGCTCCGTTTACTATAGAATCGTAGGGAACCCGGAAAAGGTAGTTGGTACGCGCACCCTGGTACTCTTCCCTGTTCTTTTCTCTGACATATTGAAAGCATATATCTTTATCGGTGAGATAAAATGCAGGCGGCAGGAAAAAGAATTCGTTGAAAAAGATATTTTTCCCTTTATCTGTCAGGGTATGGTTATACATACGGGATACATAATTTCTGAAATAAGGCTCAACCAGGCTGTCGAGAGAGAGCATCTGCATTTTCTCCCTGTCGAAGTTGATATAATCGAGGCGCAGGGTGTCTGAATAAGCCATGTTGCCTGATTCCAGCACGGTCAAATACAGGTACCCGCTTAATTTTCCTCTCACAGGCTGCAACGGCCGGATATTTTTTTTATCCAGCGTAACTTTTATAGCCCTTGTGTAACTTGTGCCGGGGTTATAATTATGTAAAATTTTATCGAGATCATAATAGTCTTCCGGCAACAGGCTACTAACCTTAAAGGAGGTGTCTTCCTTCAGATAGTCTATCAATTTATATACGATGATCCGCCTGAGGCTGTCTGCTTCTCCGTTGGTGGCGTTTTCAATGCTGAATACCGGCAATTCTATTTTTAAAGCCGGCCTGTTACTTGTGGTTTCCAGGTAAAATACATAAGGAGGCTCAAGAATAAACCCCGTTTTGTCTGAAAAAATACCGGCTATGCCGCTTTTCCATTTTTCAAAGGTTTCTGCGGGGATCAGGAAGCCGGTTATAAAGGTCATGACGGCGACCACCAGGCTTATCGCTTTAACCGGCTTTTTCCTGTATAATTTGTCAAACCAGTCGTCTTGTGCTTTCATAGGTCTTCAAATGAGGTCAGATTGTTTAGTTTTTCCGGGCAGGAGGGGTGCCGGTCTTAGCTTTTACAGGGGCCTTCTGCGTCTGCTTCGGTGCTTTCGTATTGTTTTTAGGCACCTCAGCCCTCACTTCCTCTTTTTCGGGCAGTCCTTTCATTACCCTCTTTAAGGTTGCTTTCATTTTCTGGTAGCTCTCTGTACCTACCTTCAGGCCCGAGAGGTCCGATTCCTGGTAGTTTTGCGCCAGCAGGAGGCTCAGGTTCCGGTATCTTTTTTCGGCCTCCGGGTGAGAATTGTAGATTGATTTGAGCTTTTTCGCCCCTTTCAGAGAAACCGCCTGCAGCAATGACCCGGAAGGAAGCTCATCATCTGCTTCATGCGCCAGCATCTGCCATATTTTCGGGGCCTCCCTGGGGTCATACCCGGCATCGTACAAATACGTTAAACCTATCCTGTCTGCCTGCTCTTCCATGTCCCTGCTGTAGCTGCTTAACAGGATGGGCCCGCCCAGGGCAGTGGCTACCACGGCTATATCGGCTCCTTTTATACCGGCAATCATTCCCAGGGTACTTAGCTCAGACAAGATCAGGGGCGCTTTCTGCTTCTGGTAGTTTTTCCGGGAGTGCTTATAAACCACATGGGCAATCTCGTGACCAATAATTGCGGCCAGCTGAGCATCGTTTTCAATTTTTTCCAGCAGGCCCGTATAAATATGTATAGTACCATCAGGGTAAGCACACGCGTTAAACGATTTATCCTTGATCACTAAAAATGAAAAGTCAACTTTTCCCGGCGTACCGTCAGGCAGGGTTTTCATGTATTTGGGTACCACCGCATAGGCCACCCGGTTAATATACGTCTGGATCGTTGCATTCTTCAGCAGCTGCACGGTAAGCGTATCGGCTATATTGATCTCTTCCTGGTTGGCCGATCTCTTCATTATATTTCTGTACGAAGTAGCTATTTTACGGTCTACTTCCGAGAATTCATTTTCAGTAACCGTGCCTGATTCCAGCTCTATCACCCCGTTCGTCTTTCTTTTCCCTTTGGCCTCTATCTCCATGCCGTACATCATTTCTTTAAACGACGAAAAGGTTTTTCCTTCAAACCCGCTTTTCCCGACCAAAGCAACATTTTCTTTGAGCGATACCGCCTGACCGTCAATGGTTGCCACGTCGCCATCCAGCTTTTCATACAGCCCTTTCACTTTTACGGTTGAGCTAAAGTCTGTTTTGACCAGGATCATGAGAATTACATTTTTCCGGGTGTACGTATATTTGTCAAACGTAACCTCTACTTCTATACCCGGCCGTAACATTTCTCTTTCATCCAGGTACCCGCTGATATCCGGTGTTTCCAATTCTTTCGGATTATCCTTCAGCCGGGTTCCTTTGGCCTCTGCTTTTGCCTTTTTGTTTACCTCATTTTTGTATTTATTCATCAACCTTTCATAGGCATTCATTTCTGCCTTTGTTTTGAAGATCAGGGTTGTATCTGTAAACATTAATTGGGAGAAGAATTCATCTACCTGGCCTTCAAAAGATACTCTCAGTGAAGTATAAGGCGGTTTAGACTCCATAATAAAGCCTGTAAGGGTGGTTTTTATAGGAACCTCAACCTGCGCAAATGAATGAATGGAAATGAACAGATAAAATAACAGGGTTAAATAGTGGTTTTTCATTGGTTTTTTAGGTATTAACAGTCTAAATTACTATTTTTTCTGAAAATATCAAAAAAAACAGTAAGAACTATTTAAAAATACCTGTTGGGGTACCACACACCCTCCATCGGTTACAATGTCACTTTTTCAGCCTTGCTTTTAACCCTATTTGTCCACCAATACAAAGGCGGTATCAATAGCGGTGCAAAAAGCAATGTGCTTGTCAGGCCACCTATGATAACGGTTGCCAATGGCCTTTGAACGTCAGAACCGATGCCGCTTGAAATAGAAGCAGGGATAAGCCCGAAAATGGCTAAGACAAGGATAGATAATAATGCCCTCAGCTGTTCTTTGGATGTAAGGTTAATAAGTGACCGTGAGATGGTATTATTAAATGTTGCCCTGTTCAATGCAGAAACCAATAACACCCCTGACATGACCGATATTCCGAAAATAGAAACAAAGCCAACGCCCGCCGAAACATTAAAGTAATAGCCGCGGATAAGCAGAGCTATTATGCCCCCCGCTAATGCAAACAAAACACAGCTTGTTGTTATCAGTGTATGTTTAAAATTTTTGTAAAGCATAAAAAGAAACACAATAACCATTATCAGGGTCAATGGAATGGTAAATGCTAACTGCTTTCCTGCCCGTTCTAAGTTTTCGTATTGACCGCCATATACCCATTCATACCCTTTCGGAATTTGAATTTCCTTTTCAACGCGACTGTTCAATTCTTTTACAAATCCACCCTGGTCTCTGCCTCTGATATTGGTTCGTACCGTTACCATTCGTTTATTGTTGTAACGGTAAATGTTGGTTTGCCCTTCCGTAAAACCGATGTCGGCTAGTTGTTCCATAGGAATTAAAGAACCCCTGGCAGAAGGCACAAGCAGTTTTTTGATTTCATCAATATTGTTTCGGAATTGTGGTAAATAGCGGATTACAATATCATAGCGCTTTGTTCCGTCATACAATACGGAAATGTTTTTACCACCTATGGCAGCTTCAATCATATTTTGTATATCGGAAACATTGATGCCGTATCGGGCTGCCTGTTCACGGTTTATTTGAATGGCTACTTGCTCTTGTGTTCCTTCCTGCTCAATGTTTACGCCTTCGCTTCCCTGCATAGATTTTATGATGTTCGCAATACTGTCTGCCTTGCTCCGCATCATTACCAGATCATTGCCCACGATAGAAACGGCGAGGTCAGCAGCACTGCCAGTAACGATTTCCATTACCTGATCAATAATGGGTTGCCCTGATGTGAATTTCACACCTGGTAATTCTTTTTCTAATTCAGTACGGATTTGTGTTACCAATTCTTTTTTGGAAATGGTGTCGCTCCACAAGTGGTAATCTTTCAGCCCCACTAAGATTTCGTTTCTATTGGCAGGGAAAGGATCCGTGCCGTCATCGTTTCTGCCTGTTTGGGTAATGACAAAAGCGATTTGCGGATATTTGGCAATAATGCTTCTGATTTTCGGAGCATACGTGGCATTCTCCTGAATGGTAATGCCCGCAGGAAAGTTGCCACGAAGAAAAATAGAGCCTTCGTCTAATTCGGGTAAAAACTCTGTCCCTAATTTCAGACCAAAGGAAATAAGCAATACTACTATTCCAAAACCCATCAAAACCGTTTTTTTGTAATGTTTTAAAAGTTTGGAAAGGGTTTTTCCGTAACTGTTTTCTAAAAATTCAAGTACCCTGTTTTTATGCTCTTTGAATGGTTTGCCGGGGTTTGAAATGACTTTGTTATAAACAAATGAAATCAATACGGGGATGAATGTTAATGCAGCAATCATGGAACCGATAACCGCAAATGCCAATGTCAGAGCCATAGGCGAAAACAATTTGCCCTCAACCCTTGTCATTAAAAGTATGGGCATATAGGCTAAAATGATAATCGTTACGGAGAAGAAAATTTCCCTGCCTACTTCCTGTGCAGAAAGTAAAGTAATATGCACAATACCGTTTTCTTTTTCTTCGGGTGTAGCTGTTCTGTATTTCCGGATAAGATGTTCAGCCATTACTACCGCACCGTCCACAATGATACCAAAGTCAATAGCTCCCAATGAAAGCAGGTTAGCAGGTATGCCTGTAAACCGCATAATGATAAAGGCAAAGAGCAATGAGAACGGAATAGTGAGTGCCACAACTAATGCACTTCTTGCACTTCCCAAAAAGAAAATCAGAATAATGATTACAATACTAACGCCTTCGAATAAAGTTTTGCCAACCGTATGCAAGGAATGGTCTATCAAAAAGCTACGGTCATATAACGTTCTGATTTTTACACCTTCGGGCAGTTCGTGTTCCTGTAAATCGGCAATACGTTGTTTCAGCTCTGCCAATACTTCGCTTGGGTTCTCGTACCTGCGAAGCAAAATAATTCCTTCTACTCCGTTGTTTACATTCACATTTTCGTCTGCAACGGTATAGCCCAAAACCCCGCTTGGTGGTGGCGGTGCTATTTCCACACTTGCTACATCACGAACAAAAACAGGTACTCCGCTTTCTGATTTCAGTACGATGTTCTCAATATCGCTTTCGTTTTTAATTGCTCCCAATCCACGAACGGCAAAGCCCTGTCCGCCCCTTTCGATAATATTTCCGCCTGTATTCTGATTATTGGCTGTAATGGCATTTTCTACATCGGAAATTGTCAGATTGTATTTGCGTAATTTATCGGGATAAGCAAGGATATGGAATTGTTTTAATGGTCCGCCAAAGGTGGTAATGTCTGCAATTCCTGCGGTTTGCAGTAAGTAGGGTTTAATTACCCAATCCTGTAAATCCCTTAACTGGATGGGCGAAAAGGTTGGCGGTGCTTCCACCACATAACGTAAAATTTCACCAACAGCAGTGGAAAGCGGTGCAAGCTCAGGCGATACGCCTTCGGGCAATTCGGCTGTTGCCAATCGTTCCATTACCTGTTGCCTTGCAAAATAATCATCTGTGCCGTCTTTGAAAGTAAGCTGTACCACACTTAAACCAAAAATGGTCCGGCTTCTGCGGTCTAATACATTGGGTGTATTCTGTAATGCCCGTTCAATGGGAACGGTAACCTGCTGCTCCACTTCTTCGGTTGCCCGTCCCTGATATTGTGCTACGATAATTACATTGGTATCGGCAATATCGGGGTAGGCTTCAATTTTTAAGTGTGTGAAGCAATAGTAGCCAACTGCCATTAATACAAAACTTACCGTAACTACAAGCCAACGGTTTTTTAGTGAGAATATGAGAAGATTTTTAATCATTGTTTACCATTTTTCTACCTGATGTGTTACAATAAATCCGCCCCTGTATTGCTTCCGCAATTCGGTTAACACTTCTTTTACTTTTTCTTTTTCATCAATGAAAATGATAAGCATAGGCGTTTCGTCAAATGAGAATTGTTGTGCAGGTTGTTTGAGGCGCTGATGTCCGCCAAAACCTGAATGCCCGACAAATGCAGTTGCTCCTGCAATTCCGTTGTCAATCAATAATTGCATAATAAACTGATGTAGTGGCTTTGTACCCTTCAGTTCGTCTTTATCTATATAAATCTGTGCCTGTAACATTGAAATAAATTTTAGTAGCCAAATGATAATCCCTTTAATTGCATTACGCCTTCAATGGCAATCTCGTCCCCGTTATTCAGTCCGTTAAAAACAATCAGCCTGTCGCCAATTTGTTGTCCTGTCTGAATTTCCCTGCGTTCAAATCCGTTAGCAGATTTCTTTACAAACACGTAGTTTTTCCCCTGTACGGTTATTAATGATGTTTTACTGATGGTGATAAAATTGCCTTCGCTCAATCCAAACGAAACATTGGCAAACATTCCCGCTTTGATTTTACTTGATGAATTGTTTATTGAAATTCTGACTTTTACCATTCGTGTTGCATTGTCCACCATATCTGCAACTGCATCTGTTTTCCCGATAAATTTTTCATTTGGAAATGCCGTAAAAACGATATTGCAGGATTGACTTTGCTTGACTTTTCCTATCTGATTTTCGGGAATGTCGCAAATAATGTATGCCGTTCCTGCTTTTGCGTTACGCAGTAATTCAGGGTTAAAGCCGCCTGATTTCAATTTTGCTTCGTGTTCAATCAAAGCCGCTTTTTCATTGGCTAAACCCGTTTGCTCCATACTTAATGCTGTTTGGGCATTTAATAAATCCTGTCCTGTGGCTGAGCCGTGTAATTGTAAATCTTTTGTCCGTTCCAACTCAATTTGCTTTTGTTTGATGTTGATATTCTGAATTTGACGGATATTGATTTGATGTTGAATAAGCTGTGTATAGTTACTTGCCAATTCGGGGTTTTCAAACAGCACAATGTTTTGTGCTGCTCCTGTGTTTGATGCAAGAATAGTGGCCCCGACATTTCCGATTGCGGTAAAATCGGCATTGATAAGGCCGGCGTTTACCTTTCCGGTTTTGAAAAATGCAAGGGTTTCCGTACCAGGAAAGGTTATTGTCTGTCCGTTACTGCTTATTACAGGAGTTGTATTTTTTTCTTCTTTCTTTTTTTCTTTGTTCCCGCAGGAAGCAAGAAGCAGAAATATTGGCAGCATGTATCTTATATTCTTCATCATTTTGCTAATTGATTGATTAAACCTGTTGTATAAAGCAGTTGAATGTAGCCCTGGCGGTATTGCTGCAAAGCATCATAATATTGTTGCTGTGTTTCCAGCCAACTGCGTTGTGCTTCCAAAAAGTCTATAATGGTTGTACCGCCTTTGAGGTAAGCGTATTTTACGTTGTCTAAAATGGTTTGCGATTGCTGTAAAACAGCCTGGAAATTCTGAACGTTCTGCTGCTGCAACTGATAGCTGGCATAAGCGGTTGTGATTTCGGTTAGCAGTTGGCTTTGTACCGTGAAAAGGTGTTGCTCGGCTTGCTGTTTCAGCAGATATGATTTTTTTATTTCGCCCTGATTACGGTTAAAAAAAGGCAAATCAATAGCGGCATAAATCCCCCAGTAAGGAACAGCATTTTGCGGATTATAAAAAAAACCTAATTCTGGCTGCGGAAAGGCGAGCGATTTTTGCAGCTTTATGTTGCTGTTTGAAACTTCAATGAATGATTTTGCCGTAAGAATATCGCTGCGGTTTTGCAGCGATTGTCTAAGCAGGTTGTCTATCTCTGCAGGAATACGGAAAAGAAAATTATCGGCAGTATCAATGTTTATGCTGTCCTGAACGCCCAATAAAAATTTTAATTCATTTCGGCGGTTAGCAACCTCTTGTAAAGCTGTTTTGTATTGAATGGCGTATTGCTTTGACAGCAATTCGGTGCGATACAGATCGGTTTGTGTAATGACCTGATTTTTGTACCGGTTTTGATTGGTAATAACTAAGCTGTCAATATTGTTTTTAGCAGTTATCAGAATATCCAACTGCTTCTGGGCTGTCCATACTTCCAACCATTTTGCGGCTACATCTGCAAAAAGATTGCGTTCGGTTTCGGTGTAATTTTTTTCGGTAAAAACAACGTTCTTATTGGCTACGTCTGTTTTGTATTTATGTTGTCCTGCCACCTGAAAGGTTTTGCCCAATTGAAATACGTATTGGTTGTTTATAGCACTGTATAAGTTTGAATTAGGCTCTGTATATTTTTTGGCAGCAACATTCATATAATTAAAATTGAATGCCGGGTTGATAAACAGCTTTGCTGTGGTAACCTCTGCCTGTGCTGCATCTACGTTAAATTGCTCTGTTTTTAAAACAGGGTTATTTGACCTTGCTGTTTGCAGGGCCTTCTGTAGTGTATAGTTGCTTTGTGCTGTTGCTGTGAAGCAAAGCAGTAAAGAAAAAAGTATTGAAAATGCGTGTTTGAAGCGAAATACCATTGCACTATTTTTAAGTCGGCGCAAAGTTCTTTATCGCTTGTAGAAAAATCGGTTAGAAAGCCTATAGAAAAATATTAGAATCCTATTAGACGTAATTAAAAGTGTTGTATTCTACAAAAAAATATTAGATTTTTATTAGAGGCACAAACCCTGGTACGGTTAATCCACGCCCCCGTATTCCACCGCTTTTGCCTTGGCTTCCAGGGTTATACCCTCGTATTCCCGGTGTACAAACTCAAGGGTTTCAAAAATTTCTTCCAGGTTCATGCTTTGCACCAGCTTCATGCGGTGCTCTCTGAAGTTGGGCAGGCCTTTGAAGTAGTTGGAATAATGCCTCCGCATTTCGAGGATGCCCAGGGTCTCCCCTTTCCATTCTACCGAAAACCGGAGGTGCCGGGCGGCGGCGCTTACGCGCTGGCCCATGGTGGGAGCAGCCAGGTGCTGTCCGGTGCGGAAATAGTGTTTGATCTCGTTGAAGATCCAGGGATAGCCGATGGCCGCGCGGCCGATCATGATGCCGTCTACCCCGAAGCGGTTCCGGTATTCCAGGGCTTTTTCGGGACTGTCGATATCGCCGTTTCCAAAAATCGGGATTTTAATGCGGGGGTTTTCTTTTACCCGGGCAATGAGGCTCCAGTCGGCTTCTCCCTTATAGAGCTGCGCCCGGGTACGCCCGTGAATGGTGAGGGCCTGTATGCCCACATCCTGCAGCCTTTCAGCCACTTCTTCAATATTTTTGGTGGAATCGTCCCAGCCCAGCCGGGTTTTGACCGTTACGGGCAAAGGAGTGGCCTTCACCACGGCTGAGGTCATAGCCGCCATCAGGGGGATATCCTGTAAGAGCGCAGCACCGGCCCCGCGGCAGGCCACTTTTTTCACCGGGCAGCCGTAATTGATATCAATAAGATCGGGATTGACCGCTGTGGAAATACGGGCGCATTCGGCCATGGTGTCTACGTCAGATCCGAAAAGCTGGATGCCGATAGGACGCTCGTAAGGAAAGATATCCAGCTTCCGTACGCTTTTCACGGCGTTCCGGATCAGTCCTTCTGACGACACGAACTCTGTATACATCATATCCGCCCCGTTCTCCTTGCACACCTGCCGGAAGGGAGGATCGCTCACATCTTCCATGGGTGCCAGCAGCAACGGAAATTCGCCTAATTCAATATTCCCGATTTTAATCATACTGCAAAAATAATTCATTTTGAAGGGATAAAGTTCGAAAACCGTTGAAAATAGCACGACTTGCAGACATTCGGCGTACTTTTATACGTTTAAAGTGTACCGGGAACTTCGACATGAATATATGAAATAGCCATGAGCAGTCAGCTATCAGCTATCAGAAGTCGGGCACACCGGGTGACGTATCACCAACCGGCCCATGAATAAGCGGTCCGCCGCTGCGGCTGATAGCTGAAGGCTGAAAGCTAAAATTTTATACACATGAAAAGACTCATTTATATCCTTCTCCTGCTCCCCTTCGCCTGCAGGGAAGACAAGGTAGTGCCGGATACCCTGCTTTCTTTTGCCGTAAACGGACAGGCCACCCGGGTGAATAACCAGGACCTCTCCATTGCTGTTAAGCTGGCAGAAAACGAGGTGTGGGAGTCACTGACCGTAGATTATGCCGCTACAGGCAATGCGCAGCTGGAGATGAACGGTAACGTGCTCCTGCCGGGCACTACCGCCGACCTTTCCGGGACAGAAGTGCTGGTATTGAAATCAGCCGGCGGCCATACCCGCAGCTATACCCTGAAAAAATCGTCGGTATTTGAAGAATACGGGATGGGCCTGAACCAGGAGAAGTACAAAAGCCTGAACCGGAGCTATTCTTTTTACCTGGACCAGTACGGTACCGGTACCCACCAGTACATCAACTGCGGCCCAACCGTGGTGACCATGGCGCTGCGGTGGAGCGATTCTACTTTTCACCTGAGCCCGCTGGATGCCCGTAACGCCATCCTGCCCGAAGGCGGGTGGTGGTATACCAATAACATTTACGATTACCTGCGGAAATACGGGGTTACACCAGGATATTACCCCCTACCCGCCAGCCTGCCTGAAACCGAATACGAAACCAGGCTGGCAGAGATCATTGACGCAGGCTACCTGGCCATTCTCTGCCTCGATATGTATTATGTGAAGGAAAACCCGGTTCCCACTGAACGTACCAACCGCTTTTACGCAGCTAACAGCGAGGGCTGGGGACATTTTCTCCTGGTAAAAGGATATAGCATTATTGACGGGAAAATGTGGCTGGAAATACACGACCCGTATTCCATTGACCAGCACTATGCCGACGGTCAGCTGAAAGGAGACCGGCGGTATTACGACCCTGCCGGGCTCAAAAAGGCTACGGATGTCTGGTGGCCCTTCGCCATACTGGTTCCGCGTAAAAACGGCACCCTGCAGGCCCGGTTTAAAACCGGCGAAACGGATGTTCCGCCTCAGAAAGGAAGGGGCTTTTTCAAGTAAGGCCGGAGATCGTCCCAGCTCAAGGTAAGGTGGGTGATACCGGCAGCTCCCGGTGCAATGGAGTATTTATCAAAATAAAAGGTCATGCCCCGGTCTTCCACTACAAAATTCCGGAAGTTGGAACCGAAGAAAAAGCCGTCACACCGACATTTCTCCCGGTCCAGCGTCACTCCGTCAGGCTTCAGATAGGCCAGGCCCAGTCCTGCTTCCACAAAGTCTTTAAAGAAGAGCGTGGTATCTGACAGCGCACGTTCTGCCAGCAGCCGCGACAGCCGGATGTCTTTATTGGCTGACAAATCAAGAATATCTTCTATCTCTACTTTCCGGTTATCCGCATTGAAACAGTAACTGTTGACCAAGGTATTGCCGTTTGCGCCCCCCGTATATTCATAGGTAGTGAAAAGATAGGAAACCGCCTTCAGGCTGTCGGCCGAAAAACGTTCAAACCCCATATCGTACGTATACCGTATATTGGCCCGGTCAGGAAAGGCCCGGCTTATTTTGCGTTCTTCTTCGTAGAGCGGCCCGCCGATCTTCCATTCTTCCTTTTTGGCATTGTAGCGGTCCAGCACAAAGGTCTTCATGACCTGCTCCTTATCCCGTTTGTCTTCCGGGTATTCTACCGAGATGGTATAAAACGAAGTGGAATCGGCCAGGACGGCCTTTTTTTCGGTCATGGAACCCCCTGACGTGCATCGTTGCATCAAAAGCACAAGGCCGATCAGTACGGTTATGGATTTATACATCTAATACAGCTTTAAAAAGGTAACGTTTTATTCCCGGAAATATTGTATCACCAGCTTCTTACCAGATCATTAATGCGGTCAAGAAGAACCTGCGACTTCGGCCCTATTCTGCCGCTACCGATCACCCGGTCGTCAATACCGGTAATGGGCAGCACCCGTTTGGTGGTGCTGGTGGTGAAGACTTCTTCGGCTTCCAGGGTTTCCTGCAGGGTAACGGGGCGCAGCTCGATCTCAAAATCAGGCCGGGCCAGCTCCAGCACCGTTCGGCGGGTGATACCTTCCAGGATATTTTCGTGGGGTGTGATCAGCTTGTTACCGTTCACGATAAACACGTTGCTCCGGCTCAGCTCACTGATATAGCCGTCTTTGTGAAACAGCACATCGGTTACGCCCCTTTCGCCGAACTCGTGGCGGAGAATCAGCAGGTGCTTATAATCGGTGCTTTTCAGCATGGGCAGATCCCGCACAAAATCATAGGTCATGACCCGGATACCCTTTTCGTGCTCACCCGGTGCGTCATGATGAAGGTCTTCTGAAATAATAATAAAGTTAGGCGTATGCATGGAAATGGAATCACCGGTAAAGCCGCCCGTCAACAGGAACCGGAACGCACAGTCTTCGCCGCCCTGCAAGGCAAAGAGCTCCGACACAATCTGCCGGGTCTCCTGCTGAGTTACCGGGCACGGAATGCGCAGGATACGGGCAGAGCGCTCAAACCTTTCCCAGTACCAGTCCCATTGAAAAGGACGGCCGTTATAGGTTCTGAAATAATCAAAAAGTCCGTAGCCCCTGAGCACGCCCAGGTCATTAAAATGAAACGGGGCGGAGGCTACATCTGTTATTTTTCCATTTAACCAGCAGTGATGCATTGCTTATTGCAGTTTACGGTATTTTATTCTTTTAGGGGTAATATCTCCCAGTCTTTTCTTCCGGTTTTCTTCGTATTCCGAGAAATTGCCTTCAAACCAGGTGACCTGTGAGTCGCCTTCAAAAGCCAGTATATGGGTAGCTATACGGTCAAGGAACCAGCGGTCGTGGGAGATCACCACGGCACAGCCGGCAAAATTCTCGAGGCCCTCTTCCAGGGCCCGCAGGGTATTCACATCCAGGTCGTTGGTAGGCTCATCCAGCAAAAGCAGGTTTCCGCCTTCTTTCAGCATCATGGCCAGGTGCACCCGGTTTCTTTCCCCGCCGGAGAGTACACCGATCTTCTTTTCCTGGTCAGATCCGCCGAAATTGAATTTGCTCACATAGGCCCGGGCATTGATCTGCCGGTTGCCCAGGGTGATCCATTCGTTTCCGCCTGAGATCATTTCGTATACGGTCTTGCCGGGGTCCAGCTGGTTGTGCTCCTGGTCTACATAGGCGGCTTTTACGGTATCGCCGGTCTCAAATGTACCTTCCAGGGGCTGAAGCTGGCCTGTGATGAGCTTAAAGAGAGTGGTCTTTCCCGCCCCGTTCGGCCCGATGATGCCCACAATCCCGGCCGGCGGCAGGCTGAAGCTCAGGTTTTCATACAGGAGGCGGTCTTCAAAGCCCATTTTAATATTTTGGGCTTCAATGACCTTGTTACCGAGGCGCGGCCCCGGCGGAATATACAGCTCCAGCTTTTCTTCCCGCTCCCGGGTGTCCTGGTTCAGCAGGTTGTCGTACGCATTCAGACGGGCTTTCGACTTGGCCGTACGCCCCTTGGGCGACATACGTACCCATTCCAGCTCGCGTTCCAGGGTTTTCTGACGCTTAGACTGGCTCTTTTCTTCGCTGGCCAGCCGGTTTTGCTTTTGTTCCAGCCAGGAAGAGTAGTTTCCTTTCCAGGGAATTCCCTCGCCCCGGTCCAGCTCCAGGATCCACCCGGCCACATTGTCCAGGAAGTAGCGGTCGTGGGTTACGGCAATCACCGTACCTTTATATTGATTGAGGTGCTGCTCCAGCCACAGCACCGACTCGGCATCCAGGTGGTTGGTAGGCTCGTCCAGCAAAAGCACATCGGGCTGCTGCAGCAACAGGCGGCAGAGGGCTACCCGGCGTTTCTCACCGCCGGAGAGAGTAGAAATTTTCGCTTCTCCGGGCGGGCATCTCAGGGCATCCATGGCCCGCTCCAGCCGGGAGTCAAGTTCCCAGGCGTCAAGGGCATCCAGCTTTTCCTGCACATCTCCCTGCCGTTCCATCAGCTTATCGAAATCGGCATCCGGATCCCCGAAGGCTTCGTTGATGGTATCAAATTCTTTCAGAAGGGCCACAATTTCTGCTACTCCTTCTTCCACCACCTCTTTTACGGTCTTTTCAGGGTCCAGCTGAGGCTCCTGCTCCAGCAGCCCTACCGAATACCCCGGTGAAAACACCACTTCCCCGTTAATATTTTTATCGATTCCGGCAATGACGCGCAGCAGGGTGGACTTCCCCGAACCGTTGAGGCCCAGCACACCGATCTTGGCCCCGTAAAAAAAAGAAAGATAAATATTTTTAAGTACCTGACGATTAGGTGGGATGATTTTACTCACGCCAGCCATCGAAAAGATGACCTGTTCACTCATATATTTTGACTAAAATGTAATTTAATACACAAATATCGCGTTCTTACTTTGTAATGTGCAAAAAAACTCCTTTTTTTACACCTCAAAACCAAATAAACAATATAAATTTAACCTGGCCACTCCTGGTATTAATATGAAAGGCTCTACGTTAGAAAACGAATACGCTTACGTTCTTGACGGTAAGGTATTTTTGAAAGGGTATCTGGGCATGCCCGACAGACAGATCGGCGAAGTAAAAAACACAGATGAGGAGGCTTTTCAGTACTTCGAAAGAAGATACGATATAGCTGTATCAAAAGTGAATCAACTCGAAGAAGAGATCTCGAACGCCCAGAATAAAGGGTCGTATCTGACCAAACTTCTCCAGCTGAGGAAAAGGCTCCTTAATTTTGACGGGATCGGCAATTTCCTTCCTCTCCTGGATAAACTGGAGGTCATGGAAAAAGACTTGGTAAGCCTGATCGAACAGAATCAGCTCTCCAACCTCCAGATCAAACGCCAGCTTATTGATGAGGCAAAACCCTATGAGCACAGTACCGACTGGAAAGACACCGCTGATGTCCTGCAGGAAATCCGTAGCCGGTGGATTCGCACCGGTCCGGTAGAAAAAAACCTGAATGCAGCCATTGAAGAAGAGTTCAAGAGCATTCTGGATACCTTCTACCAGGCAAGGAAAGCATTCTTTGAAGAGCAGAACAGGCTGATTGATGAGCGGGTAGCCAAATACAACGACCTGATCGTCAAGGCAGAAGAGCTGGTTGACCGTACCGACTGGGACGAAGCATTCCTGGATTTGCGGAACTACCAGACCGAATGGAAGATCATCGGGGAAATTCCGCCGAAGATTCTGAAGGCGCTGTTCAAGAACTTCAAGAGGCCTACCTCCATATTCTACGAAAAGTACTGCAAGGCTAAGGGTATTCAGCCTAAACGGAAGCTGGATCCCCGGGTAGAAGCGCAGATGAATATGGTAAAAGAGGTAGAAAAGCTGTCGGAATCTGACGATATGTTTGCTGCCACCAACCGGGCCAAGTTCCTGCTCAACGAGTGGAAGACCATCCGGATACCGGCGCACCTGGCCGACAGGAATATCGCCGAGCGATTCAGGGCGGCCTGCGACAAGATATTTGAGCTTAGCTACCTGCATAAGGTGATTGCCCGTAAGTATCCTACATTTAATTTCCTTTCCGATAAGCAGAAAGATCTGACCAAATATCGTGAAATGGACAATATTGTACGGAGAGCGCGCACCGACCTGGACGAGCTGATCCGTTCGTATGACGGACAGCGCATGGATGAAGAAATGGAAAAAATGATTCAGAGCAACCTGAAAACCCAAAGAAGGAAGCTGCTGATGAAAGAAGTTATTCTCGAAGAGCTCAGGCAGAAGGCCGCAAGCTTGTAATTACCCGGTTCCCGTCTAGGCGGTTCTCGACTAGGCGGTTCTCGACTTCGCTCGAACTGACAGGTAGCGCTCGTGGTTTGTCAGTTCGAGCGTAGACGAGAACCGAGCGAAGTCAAGAACCGAACGTAATTAAGCACCGGGCTTTTCGGACATCTGTTTAACATCATACAAAAATCCTTGGAACTTACGCCTAAAAAGGTTGCCGTAATGCAACCCTACTTTTTGCCGTATATCGGTTATTTTCAGCTCATTCGTGCCGTAGACGAGTTTATTGTCTATGATAATATCCAGTTTTCGAAAAAGGGATGGTTTCACCGCAACCGGATGCTTCAGAACGGGAAGGATGAATATTTCAGCCTGACCCTGAAGAAAGATTCCGATTTCCTGGATGTGCGTGACCGCCGGCTGAGCGACAGCTGGGCGGCTGACCGCGAAAAAATAGTACGGAAAATAGCACAAAACTACCGGAAGGCGCCTTACTTCGAAACGATTTTCCCGATGGTGGAAAGTATTTTCTATTTTCCCGAGCAGCGGCTTTTTGATTTTATTTTTTCTTCCCTCCGTACCGTCTGCCGGTACCTCGACATTACGACTCCGCTGACCGTTTCTTCTACCGTGGAGATCGATCACACCCTGAAAGGACAGGATAAGGTCATTGCCCTGGTCAAAAAGACAGGCGGTCGCATTTATCTTAACCCCATCGGCGGATTTGATCTCTATCATCCTGCTGATTTTAGCGCAGAGGGCTTAACTTTGCAGTTTCATAAAGCCAGGCCTTTTACTTACCCCCAGCCCGGAGATGCATTTGTACCCTGGCTGTCTGTACTCGACCTGCTGATGTTCAACCCGAAGGAACAGGTGATCCGGTGGCTGGACAACTTCGACATTATTATAAAAGATGAACAGGAAAACTAATGTGCTTGTATTTCCATGTGGTGCCGAGAGCGCCATGGAAATCCATTTAGCCCTGAAAGATGTGATGAATATCCGTGTGGTGGGTGCTTCCAAAAGAGAGGATCACGGCCGCATGGTGTACGCCAATTATTACGGTAACTTTCCCAATATTGCGGAAGAAAACTTCCTGGAAGAGCTGAACCGGCTCATTGAGAAGGAATCTATTGACCTTATCCTCCCCACACACGATACCGTTCTGGTATATATGGCCCGCAACCTCGACAAGATCGGTGCCCGGGTGGCCGTACCCGGCCTGCGGCAGGCAGAGATATGCCGGAGCAAGAAGAAGATTTATGCGCTGTTCAGGGGGCATGATTTTAATCCTGCCGTTTTTGATTCCATAGACGCTGTCCCGGCCTATCCCATTTACGCCAAGCTCGACGAAGGCCAGGGTAGCAAAGGGGCATTTGTGGTGCATAACCGGCAGCAGCTGGAAGACCTGCCCGATCCGGAAAATTACGTATTTATGGAGCTTCTGCCCGGTGAAGAGCTGACGGTGGACTGCTTCACCGACCGCCATGGGAAGATCCGGTTCATGGGCCCGCGTAACCGGAAACGGGTATTTGACGGTGTGTCGGTCAACAGTGCTTCCGTACCCCTCGCACCGGAAGTTGAGGCTATCGGGAAAATGGTTTCAGATACCATCGGCATACGCGGCGCCTGGTATTTCCAGGTAAAAAAAGACGTGAACGGCCGGTTCCGGCTGCTGGAAGCATCGGTTAAAGTAGCCGGCAATATGAATGTTTTCAGGGGCATCGGGGTAAATTTCCCGCTGCTGATGGTATACGATTACCTGGACTATGACGTGGAGGTAATTCCCAACGATTACCGCATAGAAGTAGACCGCGCCCTTTTCAGCCGGTATACCGTTGACCTGGAATACGATACCATTTATATTGATTTTGATGATACCATCACCAAAGAAGGCCGTGTAAACCAGAACGTGATGATGTTTTTGTATCACCAGAAAAACAAAGGCCGTACCCTGAAGCTGATCACCAAGCACCAGGGCAACCTGGCAGAGACCCTGGATAAGCTGGCTATTCACCGGGGTATTTTCGACGTCATCCACCACATCCCGATGGAAGACGAAAAATACAATTACATTACGGAGAAAGAACGGGTGATTTTTATAGACAACGCTTACGGAGAACGCCTGAAAGTTAAACGGAAGCTGAATCTGCCTGTTTTTGATGTGGATGCACTGGCAACGCTGATCGACTGGCGGGAGTAAGGAGATTGAGCTCATGCGGTTCCCGGCTACACTTGGTGCTTGACTAAGCTCGGTTCTCGTTTACGCCCGGTTCTCGACTACGCTCGAACTGACAGGAACCGTCGCCACTTGTCAGTTCGAGCGAAGTCGAGAACCAGTTCGAGCGTAGTCGAGAACCGGCTCGGGCGTAGCCGGAAATCAAGCGTAATCAGGAATCACTCCCAAAAAATCACCTCTTTATTTCGAGAATTCACCCGATATTTTCAGGGTTACTTCATCGTCTACGGTAGGGCCTGAGGTACCCACACCAAAGTCTATCCTGTTCAGGGTACCGCTGGCTTTGATACCTACAATTTTCTTGCCTCCCCTGCCTTCAATAGGGCCTCTGAAAACAGCATCCAGTGTAATAGGCTTGGTTACCCCTTTCATGGTCAGGTTACCGGTAATTTTGTAATTGTTGCCCGACACCTTTGTTACTGAAGTGCTTTTAAAAGTTATTGCCGGATTTTTTTCTGCCCCGAAGAAGTCGTCTGATCTGAGGTGATTATCTCTCCTGTCATTACCGGTATTCACGGAAGCGGTCTCAGCGCTAAAATCAAAAACGGCATCGGAGAAATCATCTTTGGATGAGGTCATTTTGGCGTCAAACTTTCCGAAGGTTCCGTCTACTTCTGAAATTTTCAGGTGGACAATGGTGAAGCCTACGTGTGAGTGTGCCTTATCCAAAGCCCAATCCTGGGCAAATGTCAGCGAAGTAACCAGAGCGGCCGCAAAAGACAAAATAATTTTTTTCATGTTGGTTTGTTTAAAGATGTAATTCATGTATATACACGATGCTAAATTAAAAATATTCTAATTTAAACAAAAATTATTTCGGGGTATTCCCGGCTCTTTCCTGTTTCTTCATCTTCAGCCTGTTAAAAATAGCCTGACCGGCATAGAAATGAGCCGGTATTTTCTGTAAATTGCATAAACGATCAACCTTAATACATATGAATAACACTGCCTTTTCCCGGAGAAACCTCATTAAAAACATCGCTATCGGAGGCGCTGCCGCATTAGCTGCCCCCGGGGCATTTGCTGCGGAGCCGGAACCGGTTGCCGCCGACCGGCCACCCATTCGTTTTGCCGTATCCACGTATTCGTACTGGCATTTTGAAAAAGTAAAATACCCGATTGAAAAAGTGATCGAAAATGCCTCACGACTGGGTTTTGACGGGGTGGAGATTCTGCACCGCCAGATGGAAAGCGAAGAAAAACCGTACATGAACAAGCTGAAAAGAATGGCATTTGATGCCGGTCTGGCCCTGCCCATGCTATCCATACACCAGAGTTTTGTAAAGACCGACGCCGAGGCCCGCGCGAAGGACGTAGCCCATACCATCCGTTGTATTCAGCTGGCCGTACAAATGGGAATTCCGTGTATCCGGATGAACACGGGCAGCTGGGGAACAGGCCGTTCGGCCCCTGATTACTACAAAACAGGAAAAGAAACGCCACTTCCCGGCTATACGGATAACGATGCCATCAACTGGTGCATCGAAGGAATGAAAGAGTGCCTGAAATATGCCGAGCAGGAAGGCGTAATACTGGCCATTGAAAACCACTGGGGCCTTTCTTCCAATATTGACTACCTTGAACGCATCTATATGGCCTTAAAAGACTCGCCGTCTATGGGCCTGAACCTCGATACCGGTAACTACGTGGGTGATCCTTATCCGCAATTTGAGCGACTGGTGCAATACGCCGATATCATCCAGGCCAAAACGTATTACGGCGGCGGTCATTATTATGATCTTGACCTCGATTACGACCGGATAGCAAAAATAGCCCGTAAGCATGGCTTCAAGGGATACATTTCCCTGGAAATGGAGGGTAAAGAAGATGCGGAAACGGCTGTTCCCAAAAGCCTGGCCCTGCTCCGGAAGGCCTTTAACGGGTAAGCAGGCCGGTTAGCTGCAATGCGCCCGGTTCTCGACTTCGCTCGAACTGGCTCCAGGCTACACCCGAGCCGGTTCTCGACTACGCTCGAACTGACAGGTAGCGCTAGTGGCTTGTCAGTTCGAGCGAAGTCGAGAACCGGGCGAAGTCGAGAACCGGGCAAAAATCCTGCTCATTACCCGATCTGCCAGGTAATTTCTGTTATTTCACGTATTGCCGGAAGCATTCCAGGAACCGGTCTGCATCTCCTGTGCTGAGCGATAAAGCAGGCAGCAGCCGAATGGTGTGGGTGCCGGCCACTCCCGTAAATATTTTATCGTCTTCCAGGAGCTTCTTCCTTACCGTGCTGACGGGCTCCTCCAGCTCAATGCCGATCATCAGCCCGCGACCCCGCACTTCACGGATGCCTGTAAAGCCTTTCAGCGCATGGATGAGGTGAGCACCCGTACGCGCGGCATTTTCTACCAGGTTCTCCTGCTTCATTACATCCAGTACGGCAATTCCTGCTGCGCAGGCCAGGTGGTTCCCGCCAAAAGTAGTGCCCAGAAGGCCATGCTTCGCCTGGAATTCCGGCGAGATAAGAATACCGCCCAGGGGGAAGCCGTTGCCCATGCCTTTGGCCATGGCCACGATATCGGGTTTAACGCTGTAATGCTGAAACGAAAAGAATTTCCCGCTGCGGCCGTATCCGCACTGCACGGAGTCGTGGATCATCACCGCCCCGTTTTCATCACATGCCTGGCGGATGGCTCCCAGGAATGCTTCACTGGCCACCTGTATACCGCCCACGCCCTGTATACCTTCTACAATTACTGCGCAGGTATCCTGGTCTACGGCTGCTTTAACGGCCTCCACGTCATTGAAAGGCACAAACTGCACATGGCCCGCAAAGTTCAGCGGAGCCTTAATGGCCGGGTTGTCGGTCACCGCTACAGCCGCGGATGTCCGCCCGTGAAAGGCTTTGGTAAAGGCCACTATTTTGGTACGGCCGGTATGGAAGGAGGCCAGCTTAAGGGCATTCTCGTTGGCTTCTGCCCCCGAGTTCACCAGGAAGAGCGAATAATCGTCCAGGCCCGAAAGCTCGCCGAGCTTATTGGCCAGCTCCTGCTGCTGCGGTATTTCAACCGAGTTGGAATAAAAGGCCAGCTTAGCCAGCTGGTCGCTGACTTTCTGCACATAGTGCGGATGCGAGTGGCCAATGGAAATAACCGCATGCCCCCCGTATAGGTCGAGGTACTCGGTACCGTTCCTGTCCCAGAGCTTGCTTCCCAGAGCCTTTACAGGCTCAATGGCGTTAATCGGATATACGTCAAATAATTTCATTTTCAGAAAGAAATGGTTTTAAGATGAAGGCCTGTTGTTTCGTCCCGGCCGAACATCAGGTTCATGTTCTGCACGGCCTGCCCCGAGGCTCCTTTCAGCAGGTTATCGGTAACAGAGGTAATCAGCAGCTTTTTACCGTGCTTCTGCAATTCCAGGATGCATTTGTTGGAATTGACCACCTGCTTCACATCAATGGGCCGGTGTGAGATATGGGTAAACGGATGCTCTGCATAGTAGGTTTCAAAAAGATGTTGGGCATCTTCCAGGCTTCCTTCAAAGTCCAGGTACGCGTTGGCCATGATACCGCGCGGGAAGTTCCCCCGGTAAGGAAGGAAGTTGATGTCTTCCGAGAAGCCATCCTGAAGCTGGCTCAGGCTCTGGCGGATCTCTGCCAGGTGCTGATGCGTGAAGGCTTTATAAACCGATACATTGTTATTGCGCCACGAAAAATGGGTGGTGGCGCTCAGGGCCTGTCCGGCACCGGTTGAGCCCGTTATGGCCGACACATGCACTTCCCCGAGCAGCCCGGCATGCGCCAGGGGCAGCAGGGCCAGCTGAACGGTTGTAGCAAAACACCCCGGGTTGGCCACCTTACAGGCTTCACGGATTCTCTCGCGGTTCAGCTCGGGCAGGCCGTATACAAAGCCCCCGGTCTCATTGCGGTAGTCGGTGCTGAGGTCAATGATCTTTACGGTCTCCGGTACCTGGTTTTCTTCCAGGAATTTCCGGGACTGCCCGTGACCCGAGCACAGAAAGATCACATCTGCTTCTTCAAAGGGAAGCCCGGAGGTAAAGACCAGGCCGGTGTCGCCCAGCAGGTCGGTATGGGTTTCATACACGGGTTTGCCCGCCTGGCTACGGGAGTTGGCAAAGACGATTTCCGCCTGCGGATGATGGATAAGGATTCGCAGAAGCTCTCCGCCGGTATACCCGGCCGCTCCTATGATTCCAACGCTTATGGAATTCATGAAATAACAATTAACGGATGAAACAAATAGAGATGCACGGCACCTATCGTCGGTGCCCGGCGCGGGGAGTCTGTATGTAGCTGATCTCGCTCAAATGCCAAACAGAAGTTTGACACAAATGTAGGAATTAAAATTAAAAACCATACGGCCGGCCAATTTTATTTTACAGGTCGCAGGAGAAAATAAACCGGTTCCTTTCCCCTACTTCACCTTTTTCCTTGTATTTTTACGCTTCTATAAATCGGAATAAATATGACTTTAGCCCAGATAGTGTGGGATATTTCGCCCACTATTGTTAAAATCGGAAACTTTGAAATCAGGTGGTACGGCCTGCTTTTTGCCCTGGGTTTCGTGATCGGATACCAGATTATTGCCTGGGCATTCAAGATCGAAAAGAAAGACAGCAAAGACCTGGATGCCCTGTTGCTGACGATGATCCTTTCTATTGTGCTGGGAGCGCGTATCGGGCATTACGTTTTTTATGAAGGCAATCATTTCTTTGAGCACCCGGGTGCCTTTATTTACGATATGCTGATGCCGCCTTATGCCGGGCTGGCCAGTCATGGTGCAGCATTCGGTGTGCTGATCGGCCTTTTCCTGTTCCGCAGAAAACACCCCGAATACAGCTACCTCTGGCTGACAGACCGGCTGGTGATTGTATCGGCGCTGGGCGGTGCATTTATCCGTTTCGGTAATTTCATGAACTCGGAGATCATCGGGAAACCCACCGACGGGCCTTTCGGTGTGATCTTCAAACAGAATTTTGAATTTACACAGGTGCCCAGGCACCCCTCGCAATTGTACGAATCGGTTTCCTGCCTTGTCATTTTTGCGATTCTGATCTTCCTGTACAACAAGTGGCGGGAGAAAACCCCGCAGGGTTCGCTTACCGGTATATTTTTTATCTGGGTATTCGGACTGCGTTTCTTTTATGAGTTCACCAAAGAAAACCAGGTGGCATTTGAAGAGAGCATGAAGCTGAATATGGGCCAGATCCTGAGCATACCGGCCGTGCTGATCGGGCTGTATTTCCTGGTGCGGTCGTTTCGTAACCGGCCAGACCTCTCCTGAAACCGATGGAAAGCCTACTACCTGAATTGCAGAATACCAGCAGGGAGGCGGCGAAGCTGCGGCGGACACCCCATTCCCGAAGAGCAAAAGTGCTGACCGACCTGGCCGGCCTGCTCACGGAAAATACGGCCCTTATTCTTGCTGAAAACCGGAAAGACCTGGACCGCATGGACCGGGAAGACCCCAAATACGACCGCCTGCTGCTTAACGAAGACCGGATACGTTCTCTGGCAGATTCGCTCCGGGAAGTCAGCCGGCTGGAAGACCCGGCCGGGAAAGTGCTGCTGGAAAAGACCCTGCCTAACGGTATCCGGCTGAAAAAGGTAACTACCCCGATGGGAGTGGTGGGCACTATTTTTGAGTCGCGCCCGAACGTGACCATTGATGTGGCAGCGCTTTGCCTTCTCTCCGGGAACGCAGCCGTGCTGAAAGGCGGGAAGGAAGCCGATTATTCCAACCGGGTCTTTGTGCAGCTGATCCACCAGGCATTACGCCAAAACGGGCTGCCGGAAGAAGTGGTTCTGCTGCTCCCTACTGACCGGAAGTTTATGATCGAGCTGCTGCAGGCCGACCGGTACGTAGACCTTATCATTCCCAGGGGCTCCCAGGGACTGATCAACTTTGTACGCGAAAATTCCCGGATCCCGACCATCGAGACCGGCGCCGGGGTATGCCATGTGTATGTGGACAAGACGGCAGACACAGGCATGGCGGCAGAGATCATCGTTAACGCCAAGGCTTCGCGGCCATCGGTATGCAACTCGCTCGACTGCATGATCCTGGATGCGGCTATAGCCGGGGAGCTGATCCCGAAGCTGAAAGCCGGCTTTGAAAAATATGCTATTGAGGTTTTTGCCGATGAAGCGGCCCTCCCCTACTTTGAGCAGGAAGGTTTCCGGGTAAACCGGGCCGGACAAGAAGATTTTGGCAAGGAGTGGCTCGACTTCAAGGTATCGGTAAAAACGGTCAGCAGTCCCGACGAAGCCCTGGATCACATCCGGGAATATTCTTCCCGGCATTCCGAGGCCATTGTTACCCGCGACCAGGCCCTTGCAGAGCGTTTCCTTGACGAGGTAGACGCCGCTGCCGTATACCACAATGCCTCCACCCGGTTCACCGACGGCGGCGAGTTCGGCTTAGGCGCCGAAATCGGCATTTCTACCCAGAAGCTCCACGCCCGCGGACCCTTTGCCCTCGAAAAACTGGTGACAGAAAAGTGGGTGGCTGTGGGTGAGGGGCAGGTGAGATGGTAGATGAAATAAGCTAACGGTCGCAATTCTTAATACTCCCGTAATATTCAGTTAATACTGCCGATGCAATTTTGCAACGGAGATCAAACAGCATTTATCTTCATACATATTGGTAATAATCTTCAAAGATCCCCGGTACTGCCGGGGATTTTTGTTGGTGTATATTTTCAAATTAGCGCAAGTTTTCCGACATTTGCAGTCCGAAACGAGAAGGTTCCATAGTTCAACGGATAGAATAGAAGTTTCCTAAACTTTAGATGTGGGTTCGATTCCCGCTGGGACCACTAAACAGGAAAAGTGATTACAACTATCGCTTTTCCTGTTTTTTTATGAGGTAATTCTTTGTCTGGCGGTTCTGCGTATAAAAAGAAAACATAAATAATTATGACTAATCATTTCAAGCCGGCAAATTATAATTCAGTCTCCCCCTAGTTTATGGTGGACGATGCGGAAAGAATGGTTAAGCTATTGGCCGACATATTTGACGCCAAAGTTCAGAGAAGATATGATAAACCTGACGGCAAAATAATGCATCTTGAACTCCGGATTGACGACCCGGTCATACAGCAGGGGTATAAGGCTCTACAATTGTCCTGAAGGTCAGGTTTACCCTCGGTGCCGTTATTTTTTTGGTAGGGGGCAGGCGGTGAAGCCAGTGGGTCTGGGTTGTATCTTTCATGACCAGGAGGCTGCCGTGCTCCAGGATCAGCTCTGCTTTTTCACCGCTTTGCTTATGTTTAAAGGCAAATTTTCTTTCAGCACCAAGGCTCAATGAACCAATTGCCCCGTTTTTTTTCAGATCGGCTTCTCCGTCACTGTGCCAGGCCATGCCTTCTTCACCCGTATGGTATAGATTAAGCAGGCAGGAGTTAAAGCTTTCGCCGGTTTCCTTCTCCACAATGCTTTTAAGCTCCAGCAGTTCGTTTGTCCAGGGTAAAGCATATTTGGTGGTATTGGAATAGGTATATTCAAAAGGCTTGTCGCCATACCACGCCACTTTCCGTTTGGTGATGATTCTCCTGCCGAAAATAACGGCTTCGTCATTCCGCCATTCAATGGTTTCCAGCAACCTCTCCAGGTAAAAGTCTGCCTCTTCTTTCTTCAGAAGTTTTCCGTAATAATTTACGGTCCCGTCGTAAGGGAGCCTGTTCCGGTCTTTGTCAATTCTTACGTTCATTCCTGCTTTTCTATATCCGGGACAATTTCCGAAGAATTTATAACATTCCCGCTATTTGATCATTTTTACCAGCGTCTCTGCATTTACGGCCTTCAGTTAAAAACCACTTCATCTACAAATACCCATGCCGGAGTGCCTTTGCCTGCGTGCCAGGCGGGTAAGGGGTTCACGTTGCTGACCCGGAGCCTGATCTCACTGTATTTCTGCGGGGGTATCGCGATATCCCAAAAGGTGGTTTTCCGGGGACGCCCGGCCGTGGGCTGAACAGGTGAAATTTTTCCGAGCAGCTGCTCTTTCCCGGATACAGCCTTGCCCCAAACCTCGATACTTTTGGGCGGCATGATATAAGAATCCACTTTCTCCAGCATGCTTACCGTTACGTTTCTCAGCTCCTGCGGCCTGAAGAAGAAAAATACAGCCTCCAGCGGTTTTTCCCGGTAGCCCAGCCAGGTTTTATCCAGGAAATTATCGGGGTCGCCTTTCACCCGGTCATACAGGCTGCGGGCGCCTTTGGCGGTGTATTGAGGAGCAGGCGGAGTGGAGAGAACCGCGGAGTCGGGCGTTACACCGTTCACGAGGTAATCCAGCTCAAGCACCGTGCTGCCCAGCCAGCCTTCTTTAAAGGCCCGGGCTTTGATCTGGGTACGGCCCTGCACGGTAAGGGGTTGGGTATACGTTTCTCCGTGGGTGCTGTCGGGTACCGAACCGTCACGGGTATACCGGATCAGCACACCGGGCAAAGCATGCTTTAAGACTACCGGGGTACCGGCGGCCAGAAACGCTTTTTTCTGTGTGCTTTCGGGCGGATTGATGGCAATCCGCTCATTTTCTCTCTGGCCGGTATCCAGCTGTATGGCCGGGTTCAGTTTTTTCAGCCGGTCTCTGTCGGCGGCCGTAAAGCCGCTTTCCCAAAGGTAAACCGTATTCAGCCGGGCCAGCACTGCCAGGTCAGGATCCTGTAAGCGTGTATTGGCCAGTGAGACCGACTCCAGGTTTTTGAGATCTTTCAGGTAGCCCAGGACGCTCCCGGTAACCTCTGTGCTGCTGAGATTCAGGTGCCGGAGGTTTTTAAATTGGGCCAGCACTTTCAGGTCGGCATCTTTTACCGGCATTTTGCTGAGGTTGAGCTCTACCAGCTGCTCTTTTACCTGCAGCAGCTTTTCCAACTGTTGCGGGTCAAATTTAGTCTTTACAAAGAACGAGGCCCGCAGAGCCGGGCTGTTCACCGCCAGGGGCGTGACCCTGCAAAACGGGGTATTGATCTCTGCCAGCATTTCCGGGCCGGCAGCCGGGAAAGTGTATTTCTCTTCCGGCTCTTGCTGCCGGTATTTTCTCAGGGGCGAGTCAGGCTGCAACTGCGCAAAGCTCATTTTTTCAGGAGCACCCTCGTTAATCCAGGCCGTCAGGATTTCCATTTCCGATTCTGTAAGCTGGGTTTTCTGGCGGGGCGGCATATGCTTTTTGTCTTCCAGGGGCAGGAAGATCCGTTTCATCAGGTGGCTTTCAAGGGCTTTGCCCGCTTCTATGGCCGGGCCGTTCTCTCCGCCTTTTACCATCAGCGCTACCGATTCCAGGCTCAGACCGCCTTTGGTCTTGCCGGTCCTGTGGCAGGAGCTGCATTTTTCTTTCAGAAGCGGGGCTACCAGGGCCGCATATACGTCATCCGGCTGGACGGGAGTGGCTGCCGGCTGAAACGACAGGAAGTCTTTGCCGTGCGTCAGCTCTCCGCCCCGGTGGCCCGTCAGAACGAGGAGCACGCTGGCCAGGCCAAGCACCACCGGCCAGCCCCGCGTGCTGATCCGGTCAAAGAAGATAACCGTGAGCCAGAGCAGGCCGCTGAGCACTACCCCGGCATATTTATGCCCGGCGACCTCTACTGTATCGTAATCGCCACCGAGGGCCAGAGTCATTCCGGCCAGGGCGGTAAGGGTCATACAAACAGCGGTCACCTGCAGGAAGATCAGCAGCAGCGCCCTGTACCCGGTAACCCGGTGCCGCAGCAGGTAAAGAAGGATCACCCCGGCCCAAAGCCCGATGGGCAAATGCAGGATCACCGGGTGCAAACGCCCCGTAAAGGCCAGCGCCTGCGGTAGCTGCAGCCGGTTTTCAAAGATCACCAGAACGGCCAGCAGGCAGTTCAAAAATATCAGGAGGTATTCCGGGATTCTCCGCATAGGTTCAGACAATAATTCCCGGGACTACTTTTCCGGCCACGTCGGTCAGGCGGTAGCGCCGGCCCAGGTGCTTGTACACCAGCTTTTCATGGTCCAGACCGCAGAGATGGAGCACCGTGGCATGAAAGTCATTGATATGTACGGGGTCTTTCACAATGTTATACCCCAGCTCATCGGTTTCTCCATACACCACGCCGGGCTTCACGCCGCCGCCGGCCATCCAGATGCTGTAAGCCCTGGGGTGATGGTCTCTTCCGTAATTGTCTTTTGTAAAATTACCCTGGCAGTAGTTGGTGCGGCCAAACTCGCCGCCCCAGATCACCAGGGTTTCTTCCAGCAGGCCGCGCTGCTTCAGGTCTTTGATCAGGGCGGCCGATGCACGATCTACATCACGGGCCTGTCCCACCATTTCACCGGGCAGGTTATCGTGCTGATCCCAGCCCTGGTGATACAATTGCACAAAGCGCACCCCTGACTCCGACAGCTTGCGGGCCAGCAGCGCATTGGCGGCGTAGGTCCCGGGCACCAGGCATTCGGGCCCGTACATTTTGATGATATGATCCGGTTCACGGCTCAGGTCTGTCAGTTCCGGAACGGCCGTTTGCATGCGGTAAGCCATTTCATACTGGGCTATTTTAGCCGTGATAGCCGGGTCGCCCGACGCTTCAAAGCCCAGGTGATTCAGCTCCGAAAGCTTATCCAGCATGGCCCGGCGGTCCACGCCATCGGCATCGTTCAGGTACAGGATGGGGTTATCGCCGCTGCTGAAAAGCACGCCCTGGTGGGTGGCATCGAGGAAACCGTTGCTCCAGAGCTTGGAATATACCCCCTGGCCGTTGCCTTTTCCACGCGAAAGCAGCACGCAGAAGGCCGGCAGGTTCTGGTTTTCGCTGCCCAGCCCGTAGCTGAGCCAGGCCCCCATGCTGGGGCGGTTTCCCTGCTGCGCACCGGTCTGCATGAAGGTGAGCGCAGGATCATGGTTAATGGCCTCGGTGTGCATGGAGCGCACTATGCAGATGTCATCGGCGACAGACGCAATGTGCGGAAAGAGCTCGGAGATCCACGCCCCCGAAGACCCGTATTGCTGAAAGGCAAATTTTGATCCTACGAGGGGGAAAGATTTCTGTCCGCTGGTCATGCCCGTGAGCCGCTGCCCGCCCCGGATACTCTCCGGCAGGTCCTGCCCGGCCATCCGGATGAGGGCCGGCTTGTAATCAAATGATTCCAGCTGGCTGGGAGCCCCGTTCTGGAAAAGATAGATTATACGTTTGGCTTTAGGGGCAAAGTGGGGTAAACCCGGAGGCAGGCCGGCTTCACCTGCTTTCCCGGAGAAGAGATCCGGTACCAGCAGCGAGCCCAGGGCCAGGCTGCCAATGCCTACCGCAGCCTTCCCCAGGAAATGCCTGCGGTTTATGTTCAGACGGTTTTGTATTAATTCTTTCATTGTAAAAAGCTTTCAGCCTTCAGTAATCAGCTTTCAGCCGCGCGGCGGACCGCCGGGAGGCGCTTCGCTTTATTTATCAGCATTTTGAGAACTGATTGCTGACAGCTGATTGCTGAGGGCTATTCTATATCCGTACTATGGCCTCCTCCATGTTGTATATCATTTGAACAGTATACATGAGCGCCACTGTTTTTTCATATTCTTTTACCGGGATATCGCGATACTCCCCTGCTTTCAGCAGGTCCGGCTTTTTCAGCTTCCGGATACGGGTGGTCTCCTGGTCCCAAAAGCCCGCCAGCACTTTCAGTTCCCGGCTGTCCGGCTCCCGGCAAATGATCTTCCGGAATACCTCCCTGAGCACCTGGTCGGCCGGCTGGCCGGCCATTTTCTGGGCCAGCACCCGTGAGGCCTCCTGTATCACGGGATCGTTCAGCATGACCAGCGCCTGGAGCGGGGTGTTGGTGGCCAGGCGGTTTACTTCGCACTGATCACGGTTACTGGCATCAAAGATGAGCATATTGGGTGGCGGAACGGTGCGCTTGATAAAGACGTACATTCCGCGCCGGTAAAGGTCATTGCCTTCGTCCTGCACATAACGGGCCAGGCTGCCGCGGCCGGAGGTAGATTTCTCCCAGATGCCTTCGGGCTGGTAGGGTTTGATGCTGGGACCGCCGATCTCCGGGTTCAGCAGGCCCGAGGAAGACAGGGCCAGGTCGCGCACCAGCTCGGCTTTCAGGCGGGTGCGGCTGCTGCGGGCCAGGTAGCGGTTCAGCGGGTCTTTTTCCAGGTGTTGCCGGGTCACTTTCGAGCTTTGGCGGTACGTGGCCGAGGTAACCAGGGTTTTCACGAGGCGTTTAACGTCACGATGATGTTCCCGGAAATCTACGGCCAGCCAGTCGAGAAGCTCCGGATGCGTGGGCAGATCGCCCTGCATGCCGAAGTCACCGGTGGTGGCCACAATCCCCCGTCCGAAAAAACGGGCCCAGAGCCGGTTCACCCACACCCGGTCGGTCAGCGGATTTTTCGGATCAAACATCCATTTCACCAGTCCTTCGCGGTTATTGCCATAGCGGGAAGCCGTAAAGGGCAACACTTTCTCCGGCAGGCCGGGCGTTACCTCTACGCCGGGCGTATCGTAATTGCCCCGCTCCAGGAGGTAGGTTTTCCGCAATCCTACCGAGTCTTTCATGACCATCACGTATACGTCAGCCGTATCTTTCTTATGAATAAAGTTCAAAATACCCCTGATCTCGTCCTGCCCGATCTTCAGGTTAGGTGGGTCGGCAAAAGAGGCATCAATGGTGCCGAAAAGTCCTTTCTCAGGTACCTGGTTAAAAAAGGCATAGGTACGGAAATAGTCTTTCTGGCTGATGGGATCATACTTGTGGTCGTGGCATTTGGCGCATTCAAACGTCAGGGAAAGAAACGCTTTTCCGAAGGTATTGGTCCGGTCAGTCACATATTCGGAACGGTATTCTTCATCTATAACGCCTCCTTCCTGGGTGATTTTATGGTTCCGGTTGAAGCCGGTGGCCAGTATGCTCTCGGCGTTCCTGCCTTTGATCAGGTCTCCGGCCAGCTGGTAAGTCACAAATTTTTCATAGGAATAATTCTCATTGAAGGCATGAATCACCCAGTCGCGCCAGGGCCACATGGTCCGCAGGCCGTCATCCTGGTAACCGTGTGAGTCGGCATAGCGCGCCACATCCATCCAGTCGAGGGCCATCTGCTCACCGTAATGCGGGCTTTGCAGCAGCTCATCTACTATTTTTTCATAGGCCCCCGGGCTTTTGTCTTTCAGAAACCGGTCCTGCATTTCTACCGATGGCGGTAAACCGGTGAGATCCAGGCTCACCCGCTTCAACAGAGCTTCTTTTCCGGCTTCTTCTGACGGCTCCAAGCCGGCAGACCGCATTTTTGAATAGGTAAAATAATCAATTTCGTTGCGTACCCAGTCGTTGTCCGCCTCCGGCAGCCCGGTTTTCCGGGGCGGGATAAACGCCCAGTGCGGCTTGTATTTTCCGCCCTGCTCTATCCATTTTTTGATGAGCGTGATCTCTTCTTCCGTGAGGGTGAGGTTAGCCTCTGCCGGCGGCATACGTTGGGAAATGTCTTTTGCCGTGATCCGTAAATAGATTTCTGAAGCAGCCGGATTTCCGGGTACCAGGGCCCGGCCATGGGGGTTATCTTTCAAGGCGGCGTAAGCTCCTTCCGGTGTGTCCAGCCGTAAGCCTGCTTCACGGGTATTGGCGTCCGGACCGTGGCATTTGAAGCATTTATCCGAGAGTATCGGGCGGATATGGTAATTATAGTCTACCTCCGCGGTGCTGTCGGCCCGTTGGCTTCCGCGGTGCTGACAGCCCCATGCTGCCCAGCCCGTTAAGATGAGTAAGAAATACCTGATCCGCATGAAATGAAAATGCCTGGGAATAAAGTTAGTAAATATTTTTATGGATTCGTGGGATATTTATAAAAAATCTTTGTAAAAAGCAATTTGTCTTTCAGACGGACTATTTTGTGATATAAGGTACATTTCTTCTTATTTTACTTAGAAGGCGATAATTTTCTGGTATTTTTACTCTTGAAAAAACTGATTTATGCGATTATTGGGTGTACTTATTCTTGCACTAGTGGTGTGTTCGTGCAGTGCCACTAAGGAAAAATCGATTTTTAACGGTAAAAACCTGGACGGCTGGACGCCCAAGATCCATCACCATGAATATGGCGACAATTATGCCAACACGTTCCGGGTGGAAGACGGTCTCATCAAGGTACGCTACGACGGCTACGATCACTTCAATGAACGCTACGGTCACCTGTTTTACAAGACGCCCTACTCCCATTTTCACCTGACGCTGGAATACCGGTTCAACGGCATCTGGCGGGAAGATGCCCCCTCGTACACCCACCTGAATTCAGGGGTGATGTTTCATTCCCAGGATCCGGCTACTATCCTGAAAGAGCAGGACTGGCCCATTTCGGTGGAGATGCAGCTCCTGGCCGAAGAAAAGCCGGGCGTACCCCGCCCTACCGGGAACATGTGCTCGCCGGGCACCGATGTGGTTTACCAGGGACAGAAAGACCCGCGCCACTGCATCGACTCCCGCTCAAAAACCTATAAGCCCGACGAATGGATCAGAGCCGAGCTGATCGTTTACGGCGATTCGCTGGTGCAGCACCTTATTAACGGGGAAGTGGTGCTGGAATATACGAAACCCACCATTGGCGGCGGCGTAGTGAACGGTGCCGACCCGAAGATCTTTATCCCCGGAAAACCGCTGACCTCCGGTTATATCGGGCTCCAGAGCGAAGGCCAGGAAATTGATTTCCGGAATATTACGATCCGGGATCTGAGCAAAAAGAGATGACAGATCACCTACTCCTTCATCAGCATGCTCTCGCTGTAATACGCTGATTCGGAAATGATCTTCCCGTTTTCATCAAAACCCATGCTCAGGTGTACCGGCAGGGTAATGGCTTTTTTATCCGACTTTCGTACCAGGTTCATTTTCCACCAGGAGAGCACTTCCCGGCCATTGTCCATTTCATATTCCAGATAATCCGGGTAACCCACCATGTCTATGCTTTTGATTTCAAAAAGATCCCGGAATTGCCCGATATTGGCTCTTTCTTCCGCTTTTGTGCGTGTTTTTCCCCATTCCGTGTTGATGTCATAAAATTCGGCATTTTCGCCGTAGTAGCTCATGTATTGATCAATCTCTCCTCTTTCCCAGGCGTACATGGCCTTGCGGAGGAGCTGCCCTATGTGTTTGACCGTTTCTACCGGGCCGATAACAGCCACACCCGCAAAACCGAAGGTACGGGTATCGGTCTGACCCTGACCAAAGAGCTGGTTAAACTAATGGACGGCACCGTTCCTGAGCTCATACAGGGCTAAAACGCTGCTGTTAGGCCCGGAAAACAGCATTGCCACCGCTGCGCTGGAGTGCGGCTACCAGGATCCGGGTTATTTTGCACGGGTGTTCAGGCAGGAATACGGGGTCACGCCCCAGGAATGGAGAACCGGGAGATAGTCTTCACAAAAAACAATTACTCTGACCAAACAGCCAGCTCATAGCCATCCGGATCCGTAAATTGAAAACGTTTCCCCCCGGGAAAACTGAAGGTATCTTTAACGATAATTCCTCCTGCATTTATTACTTTACTTTTCGTTGCTTCTATATCTTTTGTATAGAGCACTACCAGGATAGTTCCGTTAACCGGTTCTCCATGAGTAAAGCCGCCATCCACATAGTCGCCTGTAAATGCGGTATATTCTGGTCCGTAATCTGTGAACTCCCAGCCAAAACATTTCGTATAAAAGTCTTTGGCCTGCTTAATATCCTTTGACAGAAATTCGATGTATTGTATCTGCTCGTGCTTCAGCTTTTGCGAATCAATTGTAGTCATAGTATCCTGTTTTTTTAACAAAAGTAAGGAATTGCCCGGGCTGAAATTCCGGTCTGAGCTCCCTGTACATTACGCCTGGTTCAGCAGCGCTGCCGCCTCCTTCGCAAAGTAGCTAAGAATAATATCGGCGCCCGCCCGTTTCATGCTGATGAGCATTTCCATCATGGCTTTGTCACCGTCGATCCAGCCGTTTTGGGCGGCCGCTTTGATCATGGCGTATTCACCGGATACGTTGTAAGCCGATACGGGCAGATCAAAGTTATCCTTCAGGGTTTTGATTACGTCGAGGTAAGAAAATGCCGGTTTTACCATCAGGATATCGGCGCCTTCCGCGTAGTCGAGCTCCGCTTCCACCAGGGCTTCCTTCACATTGGCCGGGTTCATCTGGTAGGTTTTCTTGTCGCCGAATTTAGGGGCAGATTCCAGGGCATCGCGGAACGGCCCGTAAAAGGCCGAAGCGTATTTGGCCGTGTAGGCCATGATGGAGGTGTTGATGAAGCCTTCTTCGTCCAGGGCCCGGCGTATGGCTCCTACCCGGCCGTCCATCATGTCAGACGGCCCGATGATGTCAGCACCGGCTTTGGCCTGGGCTACCGCCATTTTGACCAGCACTTCCACCGACTCATCGTTCAGGATTTTCCCGTCTTTTACGATGCCGTCGTGTCCGTCAGAGCTGTAAGGATCCAGCGCCACATCTGTCATCACCACCAGTTCCGGGAATTTGTTTTTGATTTCGGAAAGGGCACGGAGGTACAGGGTACCTTCTCTGATGCTTTCCGAGCCCACGGAATCCTTTTTGCTTTCCGGGTAATTGGGGAAAAGGCACACGGACCGGATGCCGTGCGCCACGACGTCTTCGATCTCGGTCAGCAGGGTATCCAACGAATACCGGAAAATGCCCGGCATGGAACGGATCTCTACCTTCGCACCGCTTCCTTCCTGCACAAACATCGGGAAGATGAAATCATTTACGGAGAGGGTGTTCTCAGCCACCATGTCGCGGAGGCCGGCAGATATGCGATTGCGTCTTGGTCTTCTGGAAAGTATTAACATAATCAGTTTTAAAAGGAAAAAAGAAGGCAAATCATGCCTTCTTTTATAAAAACAATAATATGCGCGGAATAACTCCGGATAATCAATCTTTTTTAAACAAGCGGAACTCCAGGGCCACACGGGTGGTATCCGGCTCGGCATTCACGGCCAGGCCGTGGATCAGGTGACCGGAGAAGAAAAGCACTTCGCCGTAGTCTACCTTTGCCCGCTCCAGGTGGCTGCTTCCGCCCCATTCTCTGATCATGCGTACCCGGTATTTGTTGCCCTCCACTACCGCGCCGTTATGGGTTCTGAGCACCTTGTCTTCGGTCAGCTTATGGCTGCCGGGCGCTATAGGAAGCGACGAGTTTTCAGTAACCCCTGCAATAGGAATCCAGAGATTCACAAACGGCGGGATGTAGTCGGCCTCGTCTACCCTTTCGTACACGTCTTTGTGCGGCGGGTTGTAATCGCTGGAGCCCGGGCGGTTGATCCGTACAATAATGTGCAGCTCTTTACCGTCTTCGGGGTTGATGTCGGTCAGGCTGAAGCCCAGTATTTTTTCAAACTTGGGCAATACCTCTTTCACCGGGAAATTGAAATCTTCCGCAAAGAGGTCGCGGGTCTTGCCCACCACTTTAAAGTGGTCTTCCCGGCTGGTTACCACATCGTGGTAGCGCTCCAGGCTGAAATCAGCAGGCACGTCCAGTCCCAGCTCATTCCGTATAATTCCGGCCACGCTCTGGGTCAGGCCCTGCTTCAGGGAAGCAAATTCTTCTTCACTCAGAAATCCGGCCGAGGTATGGCCTTCGTCGTACCAGGGCTGTGTATATACAATATCGGTATCTGCTCTTGAAAGCCTTACGTCTTTTCCGTAGTCAAACGGCGGGCAATCTTTTACAGACACTTCGTATTTTTTATCACCAATCGTGTAGCTCAGTATATCTTCCATAATCCTGTTTTAATTTTGAAATGTTAGGGCACAAAAGTACTTGAAAAAATAACGGCAAAAAATGATACTGGTCATTTTTTACCGATAAGGAAGGGGCATTAGAAATAAATGAAAAAGTTCAAAGGTGGGTAGCTTGTCACTGCTGAGTTCCGTTAGCTCAACCGCTTATTCTGTTGCAAAATAAGGTTTATTTTTTCCACACTTTCACGGGTAATGATACGGATAGTGGCCACATCAATGCCGGCATCATAAGCATTCAAGACGGTTTTTTGTACGGTTTCCGTAATTCCTTTCTCCTTCCCCTCTTTAAGCCCCAGTTCTTTTCCCTCCATTATCAACTGATCGTATATGGTCATCACTTTAGTGTTCATATCCTCCGATAGTTTTTTTACAGCTTCTGTCAAATATTTTCTTTCAAGGCGGATGCCTTCTATCATATAAACAAATATAGTCTCTGTAACGTTCGACTCCAAATACGGGTTTAGGTTTTTAATAATCCTATCCATATGATCAGCAAGTTCTTCCGGGTTGAAACAGTACTTCTGCAGCATAATGGCGCTACCTAACAACCCGTTTTTTAGTACATAAATCTGTTGTGGTGAAACCTCTCGAAGGTTAATAAATTCTGCAGAAAATACAGGGAGATATTTTTTCAAAAAACCAGGACAAGTCGTAAAGTACATATCCAGTGGTTTGAATTGCCAGTTCTGTTTCCCATGATAATAGAGTATGGGCACTATAAGCTCGGGTTTCTTCTTTTCCCGGAGCTGTTTTTGGTAGCCCAAAGCCAGGTATTCCAATAATTGAAAAGCGGTATTGGGGTGAGTGCTGCTTTTATGTTCTAACAACAGGCTGATCTGAAGACTTTCTTCCCCCTTTATCTTCACGCCCCAGACCAGATCAGAATAAGAGGTTTTCAGACTACCGGTAATATAAGAAGTGTCTCGTTGCTTAAGCGTTTCAAAGTCCAGAATGCTAACCAATTCTTCCGGAAGATACTGTTGTAAGAACTCTGCGGCTAATTCTTTCCTGGAAAGAATCTGCTTGATAAACTTATCGTGGATGTCAGTGATATTGCGCGGCATACGTTTTAATGTGAATCTGCCGGCAAGGTAGTACTTACATCAGGAAAGAGGAAGAAAAAGGGTAAAATAATCTTATATGAAGGAGCTAATCTTCATGAAAAGAATCGTCGGATAGCGTGTAAAGTAATCCGGTTAACACCGGATTACTTTAATTTTTTCACGCCCATATTCCACAGGATAAACCCGTAGATATCCGCCGTTTGTTCGATATTTTTCTTCGTATTGCTGGCCCCGTGACCCGAATTGGTATCGATCCGGATCAGCAGCGGATTGGCCGAGCTGCCTCCTGCTTTTGCCTGCAGCTCGGCGGCATATTTAAACGAGTGCGCCGGAACCACGCGGTCGTCGTGATCTGCTGTAGTGATCAGCGTGGCCGGGTAGCTCACTCCCGGTTTTATAGTATGGAGCGGTGAGTAGGCATACAGCGCTTTAAATTCTTCCGCATTGTCAGATGAGCCGTAGTCGGCGATCCAGTTCCAGCCGATGGTGAATTTCTGGAAACGCAGCATGTCCATCACCCCTACCTGCGGAATGGCCACTTTGGCCAGGTCAGGGCGCTGATTGATCACCGCCCCTACCAGGAGCCCGCCGTTTGAGCCGCCCCGCAGCGCCAGGTGCTCCGAATCACAGTATTTATGGGCTATGAGGTATTCACCGGCGGCAATAAAGTCATCAAATACATTCTGTTTTTTCAGCTTCATACCCTGCTCGTGCCAGGCTTCGCCGTATTCTGACCCGCCACGCAGGTTGGCCTGAGCGTACACACCACCCTGCTCCAGGAAAGGGATCAGCAGAGGGCTGAAGCCCGGATAGAGACTTACATTGAACCCGCCGTAACCGTAAAGAAGGGTAGGATTAGCCGAATTCAGCTTTATGCCCTTTTTATACGTGATGAACATAGGTACACGGGTGCCGTCTTTCGAAGTATAAAAAACCTGCCGGGTTTCAAAGTCTTCCGGGTTAAAATCTACCTCCGGCTTACGGAACAGGGCCGATTGCCCCGAAGCAATATCGTAGCGGTAAATGGTGGAAGGAAACGTAAAGGAGGTAAAAGAATAGAAGACCGACCGGTCTTTGGCTTTACCGTCAAAACCCATGGCTGTTCCCACACCGGGCAGCTTCACCTCACCCTCCGGCTTTCCGGCAAGGTCATATATGTACACCCGGGTGCTGACGTCTTTCAGGTAGCTGACAAACAGCTTTCCCCCGGCAGCGCTCACATTCTGGAGGGGTTCGGGCTTCCCGGGAAGCAGCTCCGCCCATTTCTTTGAAGCCGCATCATAGGTGACTACCTTATCGTTCGGCGCCTGATCGTTGGTACGGGCATAAAATTTATTTCCTTCGTTATGAAATATGCTGTAAGAAGAGTTGCTGATCTCCGCCACTACGGGTATGAACTGCGTTTCTCCTCTCTTCTGGTAGTAAACGGCGTTGCCGTCCAGTCCTTTTCCCCTGTCGCTGATGGTCAGGAATACATATTCTTCATCTTCCAGCGTATATACCGTATTGAAGCGCTGCGGATGGGCCCTGTCTTCGTACACCAGGCGGTCTTCTGACTGGGGCGTGCCCACCTTATGATACCAGACCTGGTGGTTTTCATTCACGGCAGCCAGCGCGCTTCCTTCCGGTTTCGGGTAGCGGCTGTAATAAAATCCATCGCCCTGCCAGGCAATACCCGACACTTTCACCCACTCCAGCTTGTCGCTGAGTGTTTTTTTGGTGTTCATGTCCATCACAAAAATGTCCATCCAGTCAGATCCTCCTTTGGAAAGGGCGTACGCACCAAATTTCCCGTCTTTCGACAAGCTGAATTGTTTGAGACCGGTGGTTCCGTCGGCAGAAAGCCCGTTAGGATCCAGCACCACTTCGGCCTCGCCGTTAATTTGTTTCTGGCGGTACAGCACCGACTGGTTCTGAAGGCCGTTGTTTTTATAGAAATAATACCAGCCTCCGTTCTCGAAAGGGGCCGAGTACTTGGGGTAGTTGTACACCTGCTCCAGCCTGTTCTGCAGCTGCTCACGGTACGGGATCTGCGCCAGGTAGGCGTTGGTTACCTCGTTCTGCTGCTTTACCCATTGCCCTGTTTCTTCTGAACGGTCATCTTCGAGCCAGCGGTACGGATCGGCTACGGTAACCCCGTGATATATGTCTTTATGATCCGATTTCCGGGTTTCCGGATAATGAATTTGCGCATATCCAGGCGCTGAAAGTACTAAACCCACAATAATGGCGTTAAATTTTGTATTCATATTTTTAAGTAATAGTACACAAAACTAAAACATTTTTTTGAGTACAGCCCCAACCTTTGCCTTTGAAAATCATCTAAATTAAAACCTTTTATAACGGCCAGCCGTTATTACATTTGTAATGATTACATAAACCTTAAGAAATGCGTACTGTTCTTTTTGCGATATTTCCTTTCCTGATAACTTTTTCAAGCTTTGGTCAGGGCAATCTCAGACAACAGCTGATCAAAAACTGGAAGAAAACAGATATTTCCGCTATTGACGGCAGTCCTTATTACGATGACGAAACGGCCAACCTGGACTTCGACCTCAATTTCTTCTCGTCTGACTCTGTTTACCTCTTCAACAACAGCCGCCTGACGCCTTTACGCTACCGCCTTACCGCCGACAGCCTGCTGGTGCTTTCGGGCTTACGGCTGAAGATCAGGGAGATTTCCGACATCAGGCTGGTGGTAGAATCGCTGGAAAGTGAAGGGTTTGATTTTAAAATGACCTATACCCCCAAGCCTCTTTTTGATCTGACCTATACCCCGGAAGCCTACCGGGCCAAAAACGGAGAGGTGGTATTCACGGCTATCCACGGAAAACTGGAGCCCCAGTTTGTGCATAAGACCATGAGTCCTGTAGATTATATTTTCGAACAGTTTGGCTTTCCCGAATACCGGAAGGGCGGGTTTGTGGTGCGTTTTGTGGTGACCGCCAAAGGAGAGCTTACCGGTATACGGGTAGTGGCCTCGTCTAACGACCGCTTCAACGACAAGCTGGTGAATGCCGTACTTAAAACCAAAGGCATGTGGAAGCCGGCCGAATTTAAAGGGGAAAAAGTAGCTACCGAAGTAGAGTACGATTACAACCTGGGGTACAACGACCGCAATCTTACCTCGGAGGTAGATTCTGTGTCATACAGCAAGATGTATCTTGATTACGGCTTACAGTTTATCTCTACCGGCGCCTACAGGAATGCCGCTACCTATCTCAAAAAGGCCATTGATTTTAACCCCCTGAACGTGGAGGCCTACTTCAAACATGCGGAAGTATCTTTTGCGCTGAGAAGAAAGGACGAGGGCTGCGAGAGCCTGTCGTACCTGCTGCTGCTGGAGCAAAAGAAAGCCGAGCCGCTGTATGAGAAGCACTGCAAGTGACAGGGATTCTGCCCGGGGAGTGGTTTTTGTGAAGTTGTTGTTTTGTGAAGCATGATCCGGCCCGTCAGAAAAACAACTTTACAAAACAACAACTTCACGAAAGCGCATTTCTTACTGACCCAGGAAATACTCCGATTCCATTTTCCCCCAGGCGGGCGAATAGCTGTTCGGCGATTTAAAGGCTTCAAATTTTTTCAACGCACTTTCAAAGTAAGGCTTTGCCTTCTCTTTTCCCCCACCGAAGTTCTCGGGTGTAAAGAAAATATTGGATGCCTTCAGGTAATCGATCCTCGGGTTCTGCGGATCAAGCCTGGCGGCTTCAGTCAGGTGTTGCTCAAACAGGGCGCCGTATTTCTGCCAGCGGGCCATGGGGTCTACCGTCAGGCGGGCCGAGCTCAGGTTGGCTTTCAGCACTTCTATTTCGGCATTTTTAGGCGACAGGGCGTCAGCTTTGTTTAAATACTGTTCCGCTTTATCCAGCATCACATCTTTTTCTGCCGTTCCGGTGGCGGTATACGATTCTTTGATCAGCCCGTAAGCCACCCAGTATTGCGGCAGCCATTCCCGGGTTTCGGCATTGGCTACCCGCTCCATTTTATTGATCAGGGGCATAACCGATTTCTGGTATTCGTTCTGAAGCTGCCCGGTCAATTCGGTCATGGTGGCTTCGTACTTTTCTTTCTGCGCGCTGGCCGCCAGCGAACAGCCCGCCAGGAGCACCATCAAAATCATCTTTTTCATTTTCGTGTTTGTTTAAATTATTAAAAGTTAAGATCTGCTTCTTTTGACCGGCCGTTCAGCTTACCGAACGTCCAGGACATCCCAAAAAAGACGGAAGTTTTCATCGGTGATTTCACCGCATACCGCTCACTGCCGTCAGGTGAATAGCGGTAACCGAAGATATTATCCCTACCCAGCAGGTTGTCAACCAGGAAGTAGAAAACCAGGAAGCTGTTCCGGGTCTGCTTGATCTTGCTGGCCATTATGCTTACCGTGTGATAGGGTTTGGTCATTTCGCGGGTACTGAAATCGTCTGCCGGAGCGTATACGGGTCTGCCCGAGGCAAAAGAATAGGTCACTCCCACGTTGGTGCCGATCTCCGTAAAAAATTTCTTGGTGACCAGGCTCATGTTGTGGCGGGCCGCAAAAGAAGGCATGAGCTGCTTCGGGTAATTTTTGAAGTCCCTGCGGGTATCCAGGAAAGAGTACGTAATCCACAGATCGCCGTTCTTAATGGCTTTTTCATCCCGGAAAAATACATCAAATCCGCGGGCGTAGCCGTTTCCGGTATTGGAGGTTTTCCCGGTAGGAAAACGGTACGGATCGGGATCGAACGAGCCGGTTTCTTCTTTTACCAGCCGGTCGTATTTCTTATAAAACGCTTCGGTACGGAAAGTTCTTTTATTTTTGATCACCTGGTAATTCAGGATGAGGTGATCGGCCTGCTCAAACGTGAGGTTACGATTGGTATAAAGGTATTCTTTTTCAGGGTTCTGGTAAAACCGCCCCCCCGCAAAAGAGAACTGGGAGAATTGCCCTGCCTTATAGGCCAGTGACAGCCTTGGTGCCAGGTTGCTTTCTCCCAGCACAGAGGTATATTCGTACCGCAGGCCGGGCCGTACGGCCAGCTTCGGCGTGAAATACATTTCTGTTTCTGCAAACAGTGCCGAATAGCTGTCGTTAAAACCGAAATTGTATTCGTTGTACCGGTTTCCAACGGAAATATAGTGGCTTTCCCCGCCGAAGTTAAACGAATTGGCATTGGAATCGCCGAACAATTTGGTAAACACCACCCGGGCCTGGGTACGTTCATCGGTACGGTCGGCGTTGTAATCACGGATGTCCAGGTTATCGCGGTTGTTTGAATACGAGAGGCCGCTGTTCATGACCCAGGTCTCGTCTTTAAAAACATATTTATACGATGCATTGGTAAACAGGTTCTTGTTGCGGTTGGCAAAGCGGTAAGTTCCTTCCTGCGGGTCGTATGAGGGCAGGTTCATGGCCGAGGTATTGTCTGACCAGGTGCCGTACAACTTAAACGTGCTGTTTCGCTGCAGGTTTTTATTGATGGTCAGGCTGGTGCCAATGCCCTGCGGCACGGTTTCAAAGTCGAAACGGTTTTTGACCAATGCCAGCAGGGGGGCAATATTGGTGTAATATACCGAACCGGTGATCCAGCCTTTGTGGGTATGCGAAACCCCGGCGCCTGCCAGGTTCAGGCTGGCGGTGGTAGAGGTATTGGAGCCCAGCTGATCCTGCGTGGAGAGCAGCAGCACCGAAGACAGCGCCTGTCCGTACTGGGCCGAATAGCCGCCGGTGCTGAAGGCCGTACCTTTAAACATAAAGGGTTCAAAGCGCCCGCGCTGGGGAACATCGGGCGTGCTGCTGAAAAACGGGTTCTGAACAATCATGCCGTCAATGACCGTCTTGGTCTCCTGGGCTGAACCGCCGCGAACAAAGAGCCCCTCCTGCTCGCCCACCCGGCTTGAACCGGGTAAAAGCTGCATGACCGAGGTGATATCGGCATTGCCTCCGGCCGTGGTGACAATGTCCAGCGGTTTCAGCATAACCATCCGTTTGCTGTCAGAAGCTTCAAAAACCCCGGCAGACACCACCACAGCGTTCAGCTGGTTGATGGTTTCTTTCAGGGCAAAATCAACGGCAATGTCGCTGGCACCCAGCTCTATTGCTTTAACCAGGGTATGGTAGCCGATGATAGAGGCCTGCAGCTTGAAGCTTCCTTTTTCAGTGGTTTCAAAACTAAAGGTGCCGTCTTCAGCGGAGGTGGCGCCGTCATAGGTGTCCAGGAGAGATACATTGGCAAAGGCCAGGGCCTCGCCTTTGGTATCCGTTATTTTTCCCCTGATTTTTATCTGGGCCTGGGTCAGGAAAGGGAATAGTAATAGTAGTAATAGCTTTTTCATTTTTTGATGGAGATTGGCCGGGAGGCTGTTTTTTTGTTTTTCCGGCGGGCCGGGTTATCCTTCCGGCGAAAAAACGACTTTACGAAAAACAGCCTGACCCACTTTCTGCTTCAAAATTACCCGCAGGAGACTTTTCACTGAAGGAGTTTTCGATGAGCCTTTCAGAATTACCGATAAACGGTATTTTTTACCGATAAATTTAGGGGGTGTTTTTCAGGAACTTTACCGGATCAATCCATTTTTTTCTTACTTTTACCCGATTTACTTCAGAAAGCGGACCAGATCACAGACCGGGTTGGAGAAGAAACGGGTTGGGTCTGTCTATTTTGTTACACCTTAAAACTGATTATGAAATTAAACGTTACTGCCAAGATTTTTATCGGAATGGCCCTGGGTATTATCGTAGGGTATATCCTCAACAAAACTCTTTCACCAGAACCTATTGAGAAATGGAGCGATTATCTTAACCTCCTGAGTGTCATATTCCTCCGGATGATCAAAATGATCATTGGTCCGCTGGTCTTTTCCATCCTGACCGTGGGTATTGCCAAGCTGGGCGACTTTAAGCTGGTGGGGCGTATCGGCCTGAAAACCCTGGGCTATTTCTATTTTGCCACCATACTTTCGCTGATCACCGGCTTAATTGCCGTGAATGTTCTGAAGCCGGGTTCGGGCATGCAGGGGAAACTCCCGGCAGCCGGAGCGGCTACCGGTGTGGAGACGAAGAAAATGACCCTTGATAATTTCTTTGAGCACCTGATCCCGGAAAGTATTTTCGATGCCCTGGCCACCAATGAGATCCTGCAGATCGTGGTGTTTGCCATTTTCTTCGGCATTGCTACCGCGGCTATAGGCGACAAGGGAAAAGTGATCATCAAGGGCCTGGATTCAGTGGCGGAGGTGATGTTCAAGGTGGTAGGTTACGTGATGGAATTTGCCCCGTATGCGGTTTTCGGCGCAGTAGCCCGCGTAGTGGCTCAAAAAGGACTCGGCATTTTGGGAGATTACCTGTACCTGATCATCTGTTTCTTCGCAACCCTGCTCTTTTTTATATTCGCCGTGCTGCCGGCCATTTGTCTTTTTGCCAAAGTACCGTACTGGAAGCTCCTTTCGTATGTGAAGAGTGCTATTTTCCTTTCATTCGGAACCGCCAGCTCAGAGGCTTCCATGCCTATGCAGATTGAAAAACTGAAAGAATACGGTGTGCCTGAAAGAATTGTAAGCTTTGTTCTGCCGTTGGGATATTCTTTTAACCTTGACGGCTCGATGATGTACATGACCTTTGCCACCGGGTTTATTGCCCAGGCTTACGGTATAGATCTCAGCCTGGGAGAACAGATCACCATGCTGCTGACTTTGCTGATCACCAGCAAGGGCATTGCCGGTGTGCCGCGGGCCTCACTGGTGGTTATTGCCGGAACCATGGCCATGTTTGACCTGCCGGCCGAAGGGCTGATCCTTCTCTTTGCTGTAGACTGGCTCCTGGATATGGGGCGCTCGGCTACTTCTGTGGCCGGAAACGCCGTAGCCACGGCCATTGTAGCCAAGTGGGAAGGAGAACTGGAAACTGCATAATACCTGTAATTTTTGTCTATTGATATGAAACGCATTTTTTTTCTTTTTGCTGTTTTACCCGTTTTTGTATTTGCCCAGTCTGAGCAGATACAGGTTACTGATTTAACGCGGATCAAACAGGTCTCCGAGATTTCAACCGCCAAAAACAAGATTGTTTTTACGGTCAATTCTATTGAAAAAAACGAAGACAGGCCCCTGGAATACGATTATGTAAATAATTTGTTCCTGGTATCCGATGACCGGAAAAGCGTTACGGCGCTTACCCGCGGCCGTGAGGGGGTCTCGCAGGCCGAGCTTTCGCCCGACGGAAAGCAGGTGGCGTTTGTGAGGCGTGTAAAAGAGAAGTCGCAGATCTTTATTCTTCCGCTGAACGGTGGAGAACCCTGGCAGCTGACGAATTCAAAGTACGGCGCTTCTTCGCCCCGGTTCAGTCCTGACGGCAGCCGCCTCCTGTACAATGTCAACATCAAACTGGATGAGCTGGTCAACGATTCCCTGCTGAACCCGGCAAAGGCCTTACCGCCTTTTTCCATGGAGAAACCCGGTTTTTCTTCGGATGATTACCTGCTGAAAAACAAGCAGGTAAAGCCCAATCCTGACGGGAGCCTGGAAGAGATCAGGGCTTACCTGAACAAAAGTGCCGAAGATAAAAAGACGCGGGTATTTACGCGCCTGAATTTCCAGGGTGAGGCCAACCTGAACGGGGATATTTCCTTTAATCACCTGTACGAGATCGAAGTGCGGGAAAATGCGGTAGCACGTGCCCTGACATCAGGGTTTGCTTCATACAACGGGGCAAGCTACGCTCCTGACGGCCAAAGCATTTATGCCAGCACAGCCAAAGACAGCGACGAGCATCCTGACCGCGAGAATGAAAACCGGATCGTGCAGATCCGGCGGGCCGATCTTTCGCAAAAGACCCTCCTGGAGCAGGCCGGAACGGCCTTCCGGGGATTCAGCGTCTCGCCCTCCGGTAAAAAGGCAATTACCGTAGTGACGGCTACCGGAGGACTTAGCTACGGACAGGCCGCCCTGCTCAACAGCGACGGCACGGGGCTGAAGCTGATTGATTTTGACCGGGTACCTTCTAATTTTAACTGGAGCCCGGATGAGAAAACCCTCTGGTTTGTTGCGCAATCAAACGGCGGCAGCCCGGTATACAAGCTGGATATAGCCAGCGGAAAGGTCACCCGAATCACCGATTTTGAATCGGGAATAACGCAACTGAACCTGCTGGGCAACGGCGAATGGGTGTATGCCAAAACCGAAGTGAGCAACCCGAATGAATTGTATATCTCGAACGCTGATTTCAGCAAAAATACCCGTATCACCGACCTGAATGCTTCCTGGGTCAAAAACAAGAAGCTGAGCTATCCTGAGAAAAAAATATACAGGAACTCTGCCGGGCAGGATATTGAGTTCTGGGTGATGAAACCTGTGAATATGGAAGCCGGGAAAAAATACCCGTTGGTTCTGCAACTTCACGGCGGCCCCACGGCCATGTGGGGACCGGGCGAAGCCTCTATGTGGCATGAGTTCCAGTATTTTACGGCTCAGGGTTATGGGGTGGTATATCCTAACCAGCGCGGTTCGGGAGGATACGGGAAAGATTTCCAGTTTTCCAATTACCGCGACTGGGGCAAAGGCCCGCAGGAAGATGCCCTGGGCGCTGTAGATATGGTTTCGAAAGAAAGCTGGGTAGATACCTCCCGCCTGGTCATTACCGGGGGCTCATACGCCGGTTACCTGACCGCCTGGATCATCGGGCATGATCACCGTTTCAAGGCTGCATTTGCCCAGCGCGGGGTGTATGACCTGACCACTTTTATGGGTGAAGGAAATGCCTGGCGGCTGACGCCCAATTATTTCGGATTGCCCTGGGAGGACGAGGCGGTTACGAAGATCCGCGAAAATTCTCCCTACACGTATGTAGATAAAATCACCACGCCGTTCCTGATCAAGCACGGCGATAACGACCTTCGTACGGGCGTGGTTCAGTCGGAAATGATGTACAAAAGCCTGAAATACCTGAACCGTGAAGTGGAATATGTACGTTACCAGGGAGCCACGCATGAGCTTTCGCGAACCGGTAACGTGCGGCAGCGGATCGACCGTATCCTGCGGATCCATGAGTTCTTCCAAAGATATATAGCAAAATAACCCGGAGAAGTTGACCACCTCCGGTTCATGAATAAGAGCCGGAGGTGGTATTGTACAATATCTTGTATATTTAAGATTTACATTTTATCTTTGCACAAAAGATAGAAGAGAAAAATGCTGACTGTCAATTATTCGGTTTTCCGCCAGGAATTAAAGACTTTCCTGGATAAGGTAAGTCTAAGTCATAGCCCTATGATTGTTACCCGTTCCAAGGGCGAGGATGTGGTAGTCATGTCAAAGTCTGATTATGACAGCCTGGAGGAAACGTATTATTTAATGAAAAGTCCGGCCAATGCAGCCCGGCTCCTCAAAGACATAGAAGATTATAAACAAGGCAGGTTCATAGAAAAAGAGTTTATTGACGAATGAAAAAACTTTTTCTGGTGGGTGCCTGGGAGGATTATCTCTACTGGCAGGCCACCGATAAATCCACACTGAAGAACATAAATGCGCTGCTAAGGGAGATTGAAAGAACTCCGTATGAAGGCAGCGGCAAGCCGGAACCTTTAAAATACCAGTTAACGGGCTGGTGGTCAAGAAGGATCAACCTGGAGCACCGGCTGGTTTACCGGGTAGAAGAAAATACACTGATTGTTCTTCAATGCCGGTACCACTATTGAGTAAAGCCTCACTTTTGAATTAAGGCTTCACTTTTGAGCGTTTCACTCCCCGGAATGTCATTTTCACCGGCAGGATATTCCCTGCTTTATCAAAATACATGCGGTCTATACAGGTTACGCGGGCGTTCCGGTCGGTTTCTCCCAGCGGGCGGCGGTGATAAATAATATACCATTCGTCTTTCCCGGCGTTATGGATCACGGAGTGGTGCCCGGCGCCATAGGCAATGGCCGGATCCGGCTGCAGGATAGTTCCTTTTCTTTCAAAAGGCCCCAGCGGGCTGTCGGCTACAGCATAGGCCACGGAGTAATTGGGCCCGGTCCACCCCCCTTCTGACCACATAAAATAATATTTCCCGTCTTTTTTAAACATGAACGGGCCTTCCACGTATTTCTCAGGGGTGATCTCTTTAAACACGGTACCGTCGGCAAAGGGGATAAACCCGGTAAAGTCATCGTTCAGGCGGGCTATATTGCAGTGCCGCCATCCCCCGTAAATGAGGTAATATTCGTTGCCGTCTTTGTATACAAACTGATCAATGGGCTGAGCACCGTTATAAAAGCGGTCCACCAATGGTTTGCCGATGTGGTCCCGGAACGGTCCCTGGGGGCTGTCGGCTACGGCCACACCGATCCCACCGGTTTCCCGGTCGCTCTGGATATCGTTTGCCCCGAAAAACAGGTAGTATTTACCACCTTTCTCAACGATGGCGGGAGCCCACAGCGCTTTTTTCGCCCAGCGAACGGCAGCGGTATCCAGTATGCGGGAGTGGCGGGTCCAACGGGTCAGGTCTTCCGACGAAAACGCATCAAAATATACCTGCTGCTCATAAGGAGCAGAATAGGTGGGGTAAATCCAGTATTGCCGGTTAAAAATGACACCCTCCGGGTCGGCGTACCAGCCTTCAAAAACGGGGTTTCCCGAGTAATCCTTCTGGGCAACACCGCTTATTGCAAAGCACATGCCCGTTATCCATAGAATAATTTTCTTCATTATTGCTGTTGTAAACAGGGCACAAGTTAGTGAAAAAATGGTTAGTTCTCCTTCACCACCCTCAGGGTCACTACCCCGTTCCCGGATTTTACCCGGAGGATATACAAACCGGGAGCCAGCTCACCTGTCTGCAGCTTCACGGTTTCCCGGCTGCCGCTGAAGCCGGCCTGCCGGAGCACATTTCCCAGCAAATCTACCAGTGTCACTTCCCCGCCATCGGCCTCACTGCTTATTTCCACCTGCAGCCATGCCGTGACCGGGTTGGGCCAGAGCCGCACCTGCAGCGCCCCTGCCTGCACCAGCGTGTCGGCTTTCATCTCTTCTGCCCCGGCTTCTTCATTGGTCGTTTTTTTACGTTCACTCTTCTCTTTTGCCAGCAACTCACGGTTTTCGCTATCCCGGCACAGCAGCCCTCCGCCCGACCAGTACGTGTGCCGGCCTCCGCGAATACTTTCGGCGGCAAAGAAACCTTCCATGTATTTCTCCTTGCCTCCAGTGGTTCTCAGGATTCTCCTGCTGTGCATATATCCTTTCACTTCTTCTCCCCTGATCCGTACATTGCCACGGCTGTAGAGCCTTACGGTCTCTTTCTCCCGGTTGAACGTTCCGTCCAGCTTCACCTTATCCCGGATCATCAGTGCTGTGGGTCCTTCAAAGCTCACTTCGGTCCCTTTCTTCAGCCTGATGCTTCGTATATATACATCACCCCCGCTAAATACCAGCTTTGCATCTTTTCCGCCCCTGATCCTGCCGTAGCTGCCGGCTGCGAACCTGCGCGTTTCCCCTTTTTTTATTTTTTCTTTTTTCCTGTCCTTGCGGTCGTTACTCCTGAAGCCTTCGGCTTGGGGAGCCTTCCCCCGCATGTAAGCGGCCGATTCGCTCCCGTTGTCAAAGCGCGTTCTTTCTGATTTTACAAACGATTCCACCACCGTTTTTCTAAGCCTCACCATTCCTTTCCTGCCGCTTACGCCAACTCCTCCTGCATTCACTTCATTGTGCCGCAGCACCACCTTTTCTTCGGCCAGCACCCCGTACGAGCACGGACACACGCCTTCCGGGTCATGGACCAGTATTTCTGTCCTTGCCGTGCCTGTATTCCCGCTGCCGTCTCTGGCTGTCAGCGTGACCAGTCGCCTGCCCAGATCGCTGCAGCTGAAAGTGGTCTGCGACAGGCTCAGTCCGGTTATCCCGCAGTTGTCTGTACTGCCGTCGTTGACCCTATCGGCCTCAAGGCTGGCTTTGCCGCTGTCGTCCAGCTCCACGATCAGGTCCTGTGCCCGGACCACCGGGGCTATGGTATCTTTGACGGTCACCCGGATCGCCCGCGTGGTAGTGTTCCCCGCTTTATCCCGGAGGGTATAGCGTACCGTATGCTCTCCTGTTTCCGTACAGCTGAATTGGCTACGCTCCAGCTCGCTGCCGGCTATGCCGCAGTTGTCGCTGCCGCCCAGCGCTTCTTCCTTGAGCGTGGCCTTCCCCTCTGCGGTCAGGTAGATGGTTATGGCAGCGGTTTCTATTACCGGTGCGGTAGTATCGGCCACGGTAATGATGATGATTTTTTCGGTTTCGTTGCCACTCTTGTCCCGGCCTTTCAGGATAACCTCCTGCTCTCCCGTATCGTCACAACCGAATTCTGAACGGCTCAGGGTCAGGCTATCCAGGCCGCAGTTATCGCTGCTGCCCGCACCGGCTTCTGCGGCTTTGGCCGTTGCGCGACCGTTTTTATCAAGGTATATGGTAAACGATGCGGCTTTTAATACGGGGGCGGTGGTATCGGCCACGATCACCCGCACTTCCGCTTCTGTAACGGCTCCCTGAACATCTTCCACGCGCACTTTTATCGTGTTTTCACCGATATCGCCGCAGTCAAATCCGGTCTTTGAAGCGGTAATGTCCCAGATACCGCAGTTGTCCTGCACCAGGTCCCCGGTTTTCAGCACGGCTTTTCCCTGCCCGTCGAGCACCAGCTGTACCGGGCCGGTAGTTACGACCGGCGGACGGTTGTCAACGACGTGGATGTCGGCCAGCGCTGTAGAGGTATTCCCCGAGGCGTCTGTTCCGGTCAGGATCACCTGCAGGTGGCCCAGGTCACGGCAGTCAAATTCCGTACGGTTGAGGCTCAGCTGTAGCGGGCCGCAGTTGTCGTAGGAGCCCGCGTCTACGTCGGCCACCGTGATGACGGCCCGCCCCTGCTCATTGAGCTCCAGGGTGAGCCCCCTGGCTTTCACTACGGGTATGCTGTGGTCTACCACGTGCACCTGGCTGGTGCAGGAGGCAGAGGCCCCGTGGGTATCCACTACCGTCATGGTGACCGTGTAGGTACCCACCCGCAGGGCCGGGTTGATATCGATGCTACGGTTAAACCAGTCGTTGTTGGTATCGTAGGAGCCCGCATCCAGGTCTTCTGTTCTTAAAATGGCATAGCAGTCGTCTTTGGCTACCAGCACCACCACGGGCTTACATACCGCCATGGGTGGCACGTTGCATTCTTTGGTAGTCAGCGTGATCTGTGATTCGCTCACACAGCCCTGCGCAGAGCGTACTTTTACGTTGTATATCCCGCCTGCGGTAGCCTGGATGCTGCGTGTCTGCGCACCGGTGCTCCAGTCATAGCTTTCGCCTTCGGGCGCTGTGAGCTTCACGGATTCCCCTTCGCAGAATTCCAGCGGACCGTCGGCCACAACAGGATTACCCGGAGTAACAGGGCCGGTCAGTACCCGCTGGCCGGCAGCCACTATAGCCGTATTGGCATAGGTTATGGAAAAATTGCTGTAGGTGCCGGTTCTCAATCCTCCCAGGATAAACGTACCGTTTGACGCCGTAACGGTAGCAGAGGTATCGGTGGAGTTCCTTTTAAAGCTAAGTGTATAATTTTGGTCGGGCAGGGTCGTTATAAAGGTGATCGCCCCGGTGGTGCCGTCACAGGTCTGAGGCCCGGTCGCTTCAGCCAGCGTGAGGGTAAAGCCGCCGGGGTTGCATGCTGCCTGCACTGCTGCTTCTGTAGCACAGTTGCCCAGGTTGCCGGAGATGCTGCGTTGCCTGTTCGTAGCCAGGTAGGCGCATATATTGGCAAGATTACAGACAGACAGCGCTCCGTTATCCTGGATGTACAGGTAGCTTACCCCGCTCAGATCGGCATTTTTAAGGCCTTCTATCGAGGTCAGACCCGTATTATTCACCATATTAATTTCTTCTCCTATACTGGTTACCGCTGAAAGCGCGTCAAGATTCTGCAATAAGGGATTGTTTCCTATATAAAGCTCTTTTCCTATTGTTTTCAGCCCTGACAAACCGCTGATATCCTGCAAGCCGGCTGCATTGTTGAACCGGAGGTCTCCGCCAATGCTTTCCAGGAAGGTGAGGCCGCTAAGGTTTTCCACCGTTCCCTGAACGGTCACATTCCCGGTGATGCCGGTACAGTGGCTGTAGGTGCTTACAAATGCCGCCACCTCTCCCGGATTGTTAAAAGTAACATCTGCGGGGCATTGCGTCGGTTGGGGGGTACCCTGCTGGGAATAGGCTACAATGTAAGTATCGACCGTACCTGTAGCCTGGCGGCTCAGCTCGGTAGCCTCGGGGTCAAAGTCAGCTGTTTGGGTAAAACCACCGGTGAGGTATACTTTATCGTTATTAACCGCTATAGAGGAAGCATAATCACTGCCCGGGCCGCCTATGGTTTTCCCCCATTGGTAGTCGCCATCCGGGCTTAGCTTTACCATAAAGATATCTCTGCCGCCACGGGTGGTAAACAGGGCTTGTGCCGGACCGGGATCGAGGTCAATGGCATTTTCAAACCGCCCGGTAATATAGATGTTGCCTGAGCCGTCAATTGCAGCGCAGGTGGCTTCTTCGTCGGTATTGCCTGTCCCGGCCATTGACCGGGCCCAGACAAAGCTACCGTCTGTGGTTAATTTTAGTACAAATACATCCCAATATCCTTTCCCTTCGATCATAAAAACACCTCCCGGTGAAGGATCAAAATCTACATCTCCTTCAAAATAACCGGTCACGACCAGGTTACCGGCGCCGTCAAGCACCACAGATGTGCCGAAGTCATTGAACGAGCTGCCGTGTATACCCCGGGTCCAGACAAAATTTCCGGTTGCATCCAGCCGGGTAATAAAGATATCGGTGCTGGCCAGGCTGGTCAGCTGATCGCTGCCAAAGCTGGCCGTTTGGGTGAAGGTGCCTGTGGTGTATGTGTTTCCCTGCTCATCCACATCCAGCGAGTAGGGCTGATCACTGCCGGGGCCGCCCATGCGCCGGGCCCAGATGCAATTGCCCGCCAGGTCAAATTTAGCCACAAAAATATCGGAGGAAGTATTGGGGGGTGTGCCGCCATCAGCGGTCAGGATGCCGTCCGGGCTCCCTGTACCAAAATTTACTTCTCCGCGGAAAGACCCGGTCACATATACAAAATTTCCCTGCGCCTTAATAAAGTACCCGTTATCGGCCAGAACGGAGCCCATTGACTTTACCCAGCGGAAATCGCCGTCAGGCGAGAGCTTCAGCACAAAGATATCTTCATCTGTACTCTGGGGGTAGCTGAGCGCACCTGTTGCCGTGAGGTTATTGACGGCGGGTCCGGGATCAAAATCTACCGTTCTCCGGAAAGACCCGGTCACATATACATTGCCCGAGGCATCAACCGTTATACCTTCCACGTAATCTTCTTCTTCCCCGCCGATGGTCTTTGTCCAGACCGGGTTTCCGGAAAGGTCAAATTTGGAGATGGCCATATCGGCTTTGCCGTTGCTGGTAAAGCTTTGCCCGCCAAAGTCTACGGTATTGTAAAACAAAACTACCGAGTACAGGTAGTTTCCGCTGACCACGATCTGCTGGCGCGACTGGCTGGTACCGCTGCTGCCGAACTGCCGGATCCAATCGGGGTGGAGCTCCTGCGCATGGCCTGTAATGCCTGACAGTAAACAGAAAAAAAACAGGAGTACTTGTTTATGCATGACTATACCGGTTTAAAAGCTGATTCTTCTTATTTGCCTTCAAAAGTCATGTTTATTGAAATCGCGGGCAATACTCCATATGGATAGTTTTGAGGGACAAGGGATATTAATTTACAGCTAAACCCCTCATTTATACGGGGTATATGTTTATCTTAGCAGGTGTATTAAGAAACCTGCCATGGCCAGAGCTGCTTTTCTGCTCCTGCTTCTTTCTGCCTGTGGGCCGCTGTTTTCACAGACGGCACGGATAGATCGTTACAAAGCACGCCTGCATGCTTTGCCGCCTGCTTCGCAGAAAGAACGCCTGGAAGCTTTACTGGGGCTATGCCGGGAAAAGTATTCGCTCAGCGGTGATACCCTCTGCACTTATTCTGCTCAAGCCATGGAACTGGCCGGGAAAATCAACAACCGTCCGGCTTACTATGAGGCCTGCAATTTTTATGCATGGGGCCTGATGGCTCGCGGGCAGCTCGACAGCTGCGAGAAGTTTATCCAGCCTTTCCTTGACCTCCTGAAGGAAAACAGCCGGTACCGCCCCCAGTATATCCGATTGAGAATCACGTATGCCAATAACCTGTATAAGAAAACCCGGCCCAATCTCAGCCTGAAAAGCATGTATGAACTGCTCCAGGAGGTGAAAGATGCTTCTTCAAGAATGGATATCCTGAACGAGATTGCGGTAGCTTACGGGGGCATGGAGCATTTTGAAAAGGAGATCGAATGGGCCGACCGCTCACTGGCCCTGAACCGGAACCCGCAAAGCATAGAAGAGAAAAGCGCCTACGTCAGGTCGCTGTCGAATAAGGCTATTGCGTATATTCACCTGTATGAACGGGCACACGACAAAGCCTATGCCGACTCCTGCATACAGTATGCCACCCGGGCGCTGGACATGGCCCGTGAGAACGATATCCTCCTGTTTTACTGCCAGTCGCTCATTCTTATGGGGTATTATTACAGCTACCTGAACGACCCCGAAAAAGCGGAGTATTACCTGAAAAAGGGAGTGGAGATAAGGAAAATCAGCAATGAGCCCATTTTCATTGTGTCTGACCTGACCGTTCTGGGCACCTTTTATGCCACTACCGGCCAGCCCGGCAAAGGCATTGAGGTTTGCCGGGAAGCCCTGGCGGTATGCCGGGAGCGAAAGCTGGGATTTTCGGTTTCCACGCTGGCCTACAAGGCGCTCTGCCAGAATTATGAGGCGGCTGGTGACCAGCAGGCACTGGCCGCCACGCTCAGGCAGCTGCTGAAAGTGAAAGACTCGCTTTACCTGCAAAACCTCGACGGGGAAATTGAAAAGCTGGATGCCGTATACAACCTGCAGAAGCAGGAGATCGAGCTGGCCCGGAAAGAGGCTTCGCTGCATAAGAAGAACTTCCAGTTTTACAGCATACTGATTACGGCGGCCTTCCTGGCCATATCAGCGGGAATCTGGTTCAACGGTTATAAGAAAAACCGGAAGCTGGAGCTGCGTTACGTGCAGGAAGAAGAAAAGCGGAAGGCCGAGCTGGCCGTGAAAGAGGCAGAAGAAAACGAAAGGAAACGCCTGGCCGCCGACCTGCACGACCACCTGGGTGTGCAGGCCAACGTGATCCTCCATACGGCCGAGCAGCTCCGGGCTGATGCCGATGCCGGGCTGATCAGCCACCTGAACGATTCGGCCAAAGATATGCTCTTCTTTTTGAGGGAAACGTTATGGGCACTGAAGTCTGCGGATGTTTCGGCCGAGAATGTCTGGCTGAGGATCCTGAATTTTATTACCCGGATGAAAAGAACGTATACCGACATCCGGTTTGAAATCAGCGGAACTCCCCCGGCCGGGCTGCTCCTGCCTTCTGCCAAAGCCCTGAATATCCTGATGATCGTGCAGGAAGCCGTGAACAATGCCGCACGGCATAGCCGGGGAACCGTTATCAGGATTGTATCGGAGCCGGACGCTTCGTGCTGGCGCCTGTACGTGACCGACAACGGAACGGGATTTTCACCGGAACAGATGGAAGGAGAAAGCTACGGGCTGACCCATATGCGGCAGCGGTCGGAGAGCTCGGGGTTCCGTTTTGACCTGATTAGCGGAGAAGGTACGCAGGTAATGGTGGAAATCCCGCTGGAATGAACCCAAAAATTATCCAAAAGGAGTATTGACAAACCTGTTGGAATACGTCAATTTTAGTATTGAAAACCCAAAGCCATGATACGTATAGCAATTGTAGACGACAAACTGAGAAACCGGCGGATGGTTATGGAGAAACTGGCGGTAAATCCTTTTTTCTCGGTTGTTCTCGAAGCGGAAGACGGGAGCGCTTTCCTCGACAAAATGCAGGCCATTCACCCGGACGACCTGCCACACATTGTGCTCATGGACCTTGAAATGCCCCATATCAACGGCGTGGCGGCCATTGCCACGGCGTCATCGCTGTACCCGGGCATCCGGTTTGTGGTGCTTACTGTTTTTGATGATGAAGAGAAGATCTTCCAGGCCATCAAGGCAGGGGCCAGTGGCTATCTTCTGAAGGAAGAAAGCGGTGAGGTACTGGCAGAAATGCTGCTTAGCCTGTGGGAGAGCGGTGCGGGGCCCATTTCTCCCAGCATTGCCTACAAGATATTGCAGATGCTCCAGACCAAAGACCCGGCCCAAAAAACGGAGCAACCCGATATTTTCCGGCTCAGCCAGCGGGAAAAGGAGATCCTGGAGCTGCTGGCCGGGGGCTTTGAATACAAGGAGATTGCAGACAAGCTGTTTATCAGCCCCAATACCGTCAAGAAGCATTGCATCAGCATTTACCAGAAGCTGCACGTAAGCAACCGCACCCAGGCAGTTAAGATTGCCTATACCAAAGGACTGGTATAAAACCCTCTACGGTTTCTTCTTCACTACTCTCAGGGTGACCGCCTCACTGCCCGATTCTACCCGCAGCACATACAGCCCCGGTTGCAGCTGCTCTGTTTCCAGCTCCACAGCCTGCTCCCTGCCTTTGTAGCTTGCCTGCCAAAGCACATTCCCCCGCAGGTCTACCAGTACTACCCGGCCGCCTGATGTCTCCCCTCCTATTTCTGCATGCAAACGTGTGCTCACCGGGTTAGGCCAGAGCTTCACCCTCAGCTTCCCGCCCTGTGCTACCACGGTATCGGGCACGGCCTCTGCTAAAGCCGCTTTGGTTTTCCTGCTTTTTTCGGTGGCCAGGAGCGCCCGGTTATCTCCGGCTGTGCACAGCAATCCGCCACCCGACCACTCCGTATTCCGGCCGCCTTTGATCTTTTGTGCTGCAAAGAAGCCCTCCAGCACTTTCTCTTTGCGGCCGGTGGTTTTCAGCTGCCCCCGGCTGTGCACATAGGCTTTTATCCCGGTTCCTCCGCCTATCTTCACCCCGTCTCCGGCGTAAAGTCTCACATTCTCCTTCTCTCTATTGAACTCCACTCCTTTCTTTAGCTTCACCCCGTTCCGGACCAGCAGCACCGTAGCCGCCGTGAAATTCACCTGCCCGCCCTTCTTCACTTTCAGGCTCCTGATCTTCACATCGCCCCCGCTGAAGACCAGCTTCGCGTCTTTCTTCCCTTTGATCCTGCCGTAGTTACCGGCTGCAAATGTCCTGCTTTCTCCTTTCTTTATTTTTTCGGCTTTCTTATCCTTGCGTTCATTGCGCCGGAAGCCCTCCGGCTGAGGTGCTTTGCCCCGCATGTATACCGACGACTCGCTCTCGTTGTCAAAACGGGTCTGCTCCGACTTCACAAGCGTCCCCTCCCGGTTGACTACCGTGTTCCTCAGCTTCACCATTCCTTTCTTCCCGCTTGCCCCGATCCCCCCTGCATATATTTCATTGTGCCTCAGCACGATCTTCTCTTCGGCCAGCACCCCGTACGAGCACGGGCATACACCTTCCGGATCCCGGATCAGCACTTCTGCACGTGCGCTGCCCTCGTTGCCGCTCCCGTCGCGGGCCGTGAGTGTAACCAGGCGTTTGCCCAGGTCTGCACACGTGAAGCTGCTTTCAGACAGGCTGAGCTCCGTTATCCCGCAGTTGTCGTAGCTGCCGTCATTGATCACTGATGCCTCTAGGGTGGCTTTGCCTTCTCCATCCAGCTCTATGATGCCGTCAATGACCTGCACCACCGGGGCCACGGTATCTTTTACGGTTACCTGTACCGTTATTTCACTTTCGTTGCCGCTGCCATCGGTTCCCTTCAGCCTGATCTCCTGCACGCCGAGGTCCCGGCAGCTGAATTCGCTGCGGCTCAGGCTCAGTACCGGCAGGCCGCAGTTGTCTGTGCTTCCGGCATCCACATCTCCGGCATTCAGTACCGCTTTTCCGCTGTTGTCCAGCAGCAGCGTTACGGAGGCTGCTTTCAGCAAGGGGGCAATGGTGTCTTTTACGATCACCGTTGCTTCTGCTTCGGTAATCCCGCCCTGTACGTCTTCTACGGTGAGTATAACCTTATTTTCTCCGAGTTCTGCACAGCTGAATTCCGTCTTTGAGGCCCGGATGCTCCAGATTCCGCAGTTGTCCTGTATACGCTGGGCCAGGTCTTCGGCTTTGAGCGCGGCCTTCCCGTTTTCATCCAGCACGATCTCTAACGTTTTTGTGATCACTACCGGCGGGCGGTTATCGACCACGTGGATGTCGGCCAGTGCCGTTGAAACATTCCCTGAGCCGTCAGTACCCGTCAGGATCACCTGCAGGTGGCCCAAATCGCGGCAGTCGAATTCGGTACGGTTCAGGCTCAGCTGCAGCGGGCCGCAGTTGTCGTAGGAGCCCGCGTCTACGTCGGCTACGGTGATGTTGGCCCGTCCCTGCTCATCCAGCTCCAGCGTCAGGCCCCTGGCACGTACCACGGGCGTGCTGTGGTCTACCACGTGCACCTGGCTAGCACAGGTAGTTGAGGCCCCGTGGGTGTCTACCACCGTCATCCGGGCCGTATAGCTTCCTACCCGCAATGCCGGGTTAATGTCTATGCTCCGGTTAAACCAGTCGCCGTCATTATCGTACGAGCCTGCATCCAGGTCTTCCGTCCTTAGTATTGCATAGCAGTCGTCTTTAACCACCAACACTACCACAGGCTTGCACACGGCCATCGGGGGCACGTTACAGTCTTTTTTGGTGAGCGTTATCTGTGACTCGCTCACGCACCCCTGCGAGGAGGTCACCTTTACCTTGTAGATGCCGCCTTCTGTGGCCTGGATGCTCCGCGTTTGGGCTTCGGTGCTCCACTCGTAGGTCATGCCTTCGGGTGCCGTCAGCTTCACCCCGCTTCCTGAACAGAACTCCGTGGGGCCGTCGGCCAGGATAGCCCCACCCGCCGTCACCGGGCCCTGAAGCGTTACAACCGTAGAAAGCGTGTGATCACACCCGCCGCTGGTTATGCTGAAACCCGAGTATACGGCCGCAGAAAGGCCGGTGAGGGCAAAAGCGCCAGTGCTTACCGTTATAGTTGCTGTTGTATCTTTGCTGCCTTTCTTAAAGCTTATCAGGTAGCTGTCGACTGCAAGGGTCGTTGTGAATGCAATGCTGCCGTCATGGCCCGCACAACCGGTGGGGTCTGTTTTCGTGCCTACCGTAAAGGCATTTGAAACCGGGTCGGTCAGCGTGCGGCTGCCTATAGCACTCACCGTACCCTCTTCGGTAGCTATAGAAAAATTACTGTATATTCCTTTCCCGAGACCCGTAAGGCTAAAGGCCCCGTTGGCATTAATGTTTACCGTTGCCGTAGTGTCTTTGCTGTCTATTCTGAAGCTCAGCGTATAGCTGCCGGCCGGTAAAGTAGAGCTAAAGCCAATGCTGCCGTCTTTGCCCCTGCATACCGTAGGATTTATCCCCGTACCCGGCGTAAGCGTTACCTGGCCCGTGGCGCAGGCGGCAACTACCGCCGATTCGGTAGCACACGTGCCCAGGTTGCCCGAGATACTGCGCGGGTAAGTGGCCCCCGGCAGTGCCAGGTAGGCGCAGATGTTGGGCAGATTACAGATAGATAAAACACCGTTATCTTTAAGACTTAAACCGAAGAAAAAGACAAAATTCTCGGATACGTCAAAATCAAGATAATACGTATAGGTGATAGATTCGGGAGGGATACTGGCAATACCCTGGATGGAGCTTAATGAGGGGTTCCTCTCTATGGAAAGTGCCCCGGAGAAGTCACTGAGACCGGCTAAACCATCCAGGTTTTGCAGGCCCGTATTGTCACTGATCGTTAAACCCTGCCCTATGCTGCCCAGGGAAGAGAGGCCGTTCAGGTTTTGCAGCAAGGGGCTGTTCCTGATGTCGAACCGGCCGCCCACGCTTTGTAAGGAGCCAAGTCCGTTCAGGTTCTGAAGGGCCGTATTATCCTGTAGTATTAAGCTTAGCTGTACGCTACGCAGGCCCGACAGGCCGTCCAGGTTCTTCAAAGAAGCATTACCCACGATACTCAGGCCTCCGTTAAGATCTCCAGCAATGTTTTCCACAGGCGCCAACCCGTCAACGTTTTCCAGTGAGGCGTTATTTGTGATATATATGCCTCCGGCAAATTTTGCCTGTTTCAGGGCATCTATGTTTTTTAAGCCGGCATTACCGTTAATAAACAGCGCGTCACCGTAATGGCTCCTCCGAACCGTCCCCCGGAGATTAGACAATCCGTCAAGATTTTGCAGCAGCGGATTACTGATGACAGACAAGGCTCCGTCGTTAATAGTATGTAAAGAAGACAGGCCATCGAGGTTTTGAAGCTTAGGATTATTACTTATCAACACATTGGCTCCGTAGCTGTCCGTATTGTTCCCGATAACCTCCACGCTGGATAATCCATTGATATGTACGAGTTCGGGGTTATTGCTTATTCCCAGCCCGTAGGAATCCTGTGCACCTATTTTTTTCAGGGAGGAAAATCCGCTGATGTCCTGCAGCAATGCATTACTGCCAATCATAAGGTTCCCCCCTATTTCCTGCAGGCCGCCCAGGCCGTTGATATGAAGTAACCCCTTATTATTAGAAACATTAAAACTACCTCCTACGGTTTCCAGTGCCGGGAGGGAATTGAGACTTTGCAAAGCGTCATTATTGCTGACGGAGAAAGACCCACCCACGTGCCTGAGACCATTCAGGCCGTCCAGGCTCTGCAGCTTTACATTCAGGTGAATGCTTACTAAGCCCCCAATATCCCGGACGTTATGCAGCCCCTGCAAACTGGTCATGTTACTGGTAGCCAGTGACCCGGGACCGCCTATGACCAGGTTACCTTCAATTTTCTGAACGAATGAAAGAAGGCTGAGGTCAGTTATACCTGACCCCTGGATATAAACGCTTCCCTGCAGGATGGAACAATGCGAGTATTTCTGTTCAAAGCTTGCAATCTGGCTCTGCGTATTGAAAGTGATATCACCGGTAGGGCATGATTCATAGGAGCATCCAAAATCAGCAGCCGTGCTGCAGCCCGCCAGGTTACCGGAAATGTCCCGCTGACGCCCTGCGGCCAGGTAGGCGCACAGGTTGGCCAGGCCACATACCGAAAGGGTACCGTTACCTGTAACTTTCAGAAAAGCAATGGTTAAGGGGTCTATATTTTTGAGGCCGTCTATGGAGGTCAGCAGGGCATTATCTGCTACCCCCAGCTGGCCTTTTATTTTCTCAATTCCGGCCAGGCCCTCCAGGCCTTCCAGCAGTGGGTTAGAAGAGATTACCAGCGCACCATTAACCGTTTTCAGGTCTGAGAGCCCGGCCAGGTTAGTAATATCCGGCCCGCTGATCATCAGGCTGCCCGGCAGAGTTGAGCATCCCGGGTAATTACTTTTGAAACTATTGATTTGTGCCTGTGAGGTAATGGTAAGCATGGGCCCTTTGGGGCAGGTGCCCGAGCAATCGTTCAATGCCGCAGGTTCATCGGTACAGTCGCCGTTATTCCCCTCTATGCTTCTTGGCTTATCTGAAACCAGGTAGTCACAGATATGCGCTACTGAGCAGGAAGATAGGCTGGCGTTATCTTTGATGGCCAGGAGGGAAATAGCAGACAGGTCCACATTGCTGATTCCGCTGATGTCCAGCAAAGTGGTGTTATTGTAGATAAGCAGCTGACCGCCTACATGCTCTATGGCCATCAGGCCATCGAGGTTTTTCAGGTTATTGTTATAATTGATACTCAGGTTTCTCCCCACACTCTTCAGCGCCGGTAAACCGTTCAGGCTTTCCAGGCGTTCAAAAGAAACAACAAGATCTTCGCCCACGCTTTGTAAAGCCGATAAGCCGGTGAGATCATTGAATCCGTTGGCCTGAACGGTGAGGCTCCCTCCCACTGTTTGCAGGGCAGAGAGGCCGCCCAGGCTCTGCAGTGACGGGTTCCCGCCGATGTAAAGCTTACCACCTACGCTCTTGACGCCCGACAGGCCGTTAATATTGGTCAAAGCGCTCACCCCGCCGGTGCCGGATACGGTCAGGTCCCGGCCCACATCCAGGATTCCGCTCAGACCGTCCAGGTTCATCAAGCCGGGGTTATTCACGGAAATATACAGATCACCGCCTATATGCTGTAAAAAAGAGAGGGCACTCAGGTCGGTAGCACCTGAAATTCTCAGGTTCCCGGAAACGGTACTACAGCCCGGATAGGCGGCGGCAAAATCAATTACTTCCTGCTGGCTATTGAGGGTCACATTGGGAGGGCAACCCGGAAAGCAGATCGCCGAAACTACCTGGGCATTGATACAATCACCGGTATTTCCGCTGATAGCGCGCGGCCCGGTACCGGAAAGGTAGGTACAGATATTAGAAAGATTACAAAGGGAAAGAGTGCCGTTATTCTGAATATACAGGCCTGATTTGAAAGAAGAAGAGGTAATGCTGGCCGGGCTAATATTCTCCAGGCCCTGTATGGAGTTTAAAAGTGGGTTATCTGCAATATACAGGTATCCCCCAATGGCCGGAAGCCCCTGCAGGCCGTTCAGGTTTTGCAGCTGATCATTGGAAGAAACATTCAGGTATCCGCCCAGGCTCTGTAAAGCCGAAAGGCCATCGAGGTTTTGAATCAAAGGGTTTTTCTCGATCAGCAGGTCTCCCCCTATACTGTTCACGGAGCTCAGGCCCGAAAGGTTTTGCAGCTGCGGGTTATGCGTTATTTCCAGGTGACTGGCTATGGATTGAAGGGCGGATAAGCCATTGAGGTTCTGCAGCGCATCATTTTTGCGGATATACAGGTTATTGTCTAAGGTGTGCAGGTGGGATAGCCCGTCTAGATTTTGCAGCACTACGTTAGAATCAATTTCTATACTGGCTACGCGCTGCAAGCCGGATAAACCGTTTATGTTTTCCAATACGGGGTTCAGGCGCAGGCTGACTCCCCCGGGTAAAGTTCCGGACAGGCCGGACAAGCCGTTTATATTTTTTAATTTAGGGTTTTTGATGACGGTCACCATGGCTGCACTTTGGATGCCGCTCAGGGCATCTATGTTTTCTAAAAGTGCGTTATCGTAAACCAATAATCCCCCTCCCACGGTTTTTACATTAGACAGCCCGCTGATGTTCTGAAGAAGCGGATTAGGGTAGCCATCGGCACCGATCTGAAGGCCTCCACCGATGTACTGTATCCCGGCCAGCCCGTTCAGGTTAACAATATCGGCGCCAAACACACCCACACTACCGGAAATGGTAGTACAGTGGGCATAGGTAGCGCCAAAGGCATCTACTTCGGCCTGGCTGAAGAAGTTGACCGTGGCGGGACACCCCGTACCGGAACAGGCCTGGGACACAGCCAATGCCGAAGCACATGCTCCCAGGTTACCGGAGATGGTTCTGGGCTTGCCCTGTGACAGGTAGGTACAGATATTGGACAGGTTACAGACAGACAAGGCACCGTTATTTTCAATCCGTAAACCATTTGTGATCGTACCCTGGTTAATATTCTTTAGCCCTTCTATAGAGGTTAACTGCGGGTTATTGAATATTTGGAGAGCCCCGTCTATTTTTTCCACGCCGGCCAGGCCATTGAGGTTTTGTAACACGGGCATGTCGTAAATCAGGAGATAACCCGAAGGCGGCTCATCAAACCAGCTCGGCTCGCGAAAGCCTACGCTTTTCAGGTTGGCAAGTCCGTCTACATTCTGTAAATAATTCATATAAGACAGCGTCAGGTGGCTTTTTATCTCTTTGAGCCCCGAGAGTCCGTTCAGATCATGAAGTTCAGTATCGTAAATCGTTAACCGCCGGCCCACCGACTGAAGACCCGACAGGCCATCAATATTCCGGAGTTTTGAAGCGTCTATCAGCAAATCTTCCCCGATCGCGGTTAAAAAAGCGAGGCTGTCGAGGTTAGTAATATTATCTCCGTGTATTTCTAAACTATAGGGCAGTACACTGCATTGGGGATGGGCCAGGTGAAATGAATCTACCTGCGCCTGGGTGGTCAGGTAAACATTGCCTACAGAACACTGGCCCTCTGCCCTGAGGCTGTAAAACAAGCTAAAGAATACCAGCAGTGAAAAGTACAGGTTTTTTTTCATAGTCATCTCCAGCTTAATTGTATACCAAAGTTCCTACTCCTGTATTCCAGAGTCAATACTCCATTTGGATAGTTTTTAATGTCCGCACGGTCAATGGAAAAGCCGTCCGTTTCTGCTTCAAACCGGGAAATGCCGGAAAACCTGCTATAAAAAAGAAAACCTGCTATGAAAAAAAACGCCGGAGATAAAATCTCCGGCGTTTCCCGCGTTAGTACATATATTTTTGAAAGATAGGAATTACTTTTTCACTTTTATTTTTGCGGTCAGACATTTCTGATCCGGGCAAACCGTGATCGGCTCTATGTCATGATCATCCTCATCTCCCCCCTGCTTCCCGTTCTCATGAATCTCATCGTTCTTCACCACACCGTCATTGTCCTTGATATCATCCGGTGTAGAATCTATGTCTTCCAGGCCCTTATCGTTCTTCGCCCCGCTGATCTCCGCCGTGTTGATAATCACTCCACCTGTTACATCGCTCTTCAGCTTAAAGCTGATCGATACCGTCGCCTCGCCTCCTGCCGGTAACGATGCAATCGCTTTCGCCCACCTCGCCTTGCTGCCGTCAAGCGTCCAGTTAACGTCATTCAACGTCAGGCCTTCCGGAATGTAATCTACCAAATCTATATCCGTTGCATCTACATTCCCCTGGTTAAACACCGTGATCTCAAACGTTACACTGTCTCCCGGTTTGAAAATCGACTTCTG